>Ga0136614_10001299_pt1 | contig 14534 bp, 9 predicted proteins | sample AntDrymUQ2792106_2_FD_106643 | JGI IMG/M metagenome (GOLD analysis project Ga0136614, IMG submission 106643) | Polar desert sand microbial communities from Dry Valleys, Antarctica - metaG UQ279 (21.06) | ecosystem: Environmental > Terrestrial > Soil > Desert | place: Antarctica: Dry Valley... | reverse complement strand
GTTGGAGGACGAGCCCAGCATCTCTGCGAGCTTGTCACGGTTTTGGTAGCCTGCCACGGCGAGAAGGCCTAACAGCGCTGTCATGGACGGAAATCCGCGACTCATTTTGTGCTCCCTCGGTGCGGTATAGGAATTTCAAACGCCCTTTTTCGGCAAGCGGAAGAGTACGGATGTACCCGCGGGTTGTCAATGACGCGATCCGACGGTCCAGGATGCGGGATGTTTCGGGCCCTTCATCCCGTCCGAGACGCCCGGATTGGGGGCGTTTTGGCCTTTCGGGCGAGTGGCGGCCAAAGGGGGCTGTCGGCTCAGGGGGTGTACCGGGTGGGAGAGGGTCGCGGGCTGGGATCAGGACCGGGGTCGGTCGAATGACCGCGCGGGCTATCGGGGCGGTGCCCGGGCGGGCAAGGCGCCAATGGTGACATTGCCCCGGACGGTAGTGCCGGGCCCCATGGGCTTCCCGGTGGCATCGCACGCGCACCGATTCGGAAGCCGCGGGTCACTCAAGCGGCGATCGAGATCGCGAGCCAGTACACGCCTGGCACGCGGCAGACCTAGGAAACCGTAGAGGTCCTGAGCTGAGTACCCGACTGTCGTAGGCGTAGCGGCGCACGCCCTCGTGCCGGGGAAGCAGGGGACTCGAGGTCCTCCATGAGGTTCTGCTGTATTACGTCCACGCCAACGCCCCACCCACCTGCACCCAGTTCGCCCCGTCATAGACGAACGAGGTCGCCCCCTTCTGGTTCGCGGTCCCGGCACCGTCCGCGGCCTTCTTGAAGGCGCCGTTCCAGGTGATGGCCCGCCCCCCGCTCGCATCCTGCGTAAAGCTGAAGACGAGCATCGCGCCCGTGCGCGGGTTCGTCGGTGCGTTGATGGTGAGGTTGCCGGTCAGCGTCCCGACGATCACCCGCTCGCCGAGGGAACCGTCCGGGGTGATGGTCGCGGTGTAGGCGATGGATTGCGCGGCCCCGGTCGGTAGCGCGGCGGGATCGGTGAGCGACTGGACCACATTGGTCCCGTCGGCGTACAGCAAGGCCCGCTTGCCCTGCGTGACCGCCACTCCGGTCCCCGAGGCCGTCTTGACCGTAAGGGTGAAAGCGCCGGTCGTGTTGTTGTAGACGATCCATTTCCAGGGTGCCGCCGGCACGATGACGTCGATGTTGGCCGTCAGCGCACCGGTGAGTTCCAGGATCTGGTTTCGGGCCTCCTCGGCCGAGAGCGTCACATCGCTACCGCCCGCCACCGACTTCGAGAGCCGGCCGACGATCGGATAGACGACCCAGCTCATGCCGTCGAAGGCGTACTCCGTGTCCTCGTCATTGAGCCAGAGCCGGACGCCCTCGATGGGCGCCCAATAGGTCCAGGCCCCGCCGTAGTAATGGGCGATCTGGTTGGTCTTGCCAGACCAAACCCCGGTCGCGCCCGAGGGGATGATGTAGGTATCGCCGGCCTCGGGGCTGCCGGGCGGCGTGGTCAGGTCCTTGTCGAGGGCACGGATCGTCCGGCCCTCGATCTGGCGCAGCGCGGTGTTGTGGGTGGTCTCCTTGCTGGCCTGGCTGGAGACGATCTCGTCCAGCGCGAGAATGGGTGTGGTCAAACCGTTGCCTCCCCAGGAAACCCCCTGGCCCTGTCCATTGACACCTGATACACCTTCACGGACACCGCGGCCTGGTTACTGCCGAAGTCGATCACCTGGTCGGCGCTGGAGTACACCAGCGTCGCCACCGTCAGGCTCGCGAATGTGCGCACCACGTCCACGCCATCCAGGACCTCGACCTCGTGTAACTCAGCGTCCTCGAAGAGCGGCGCATCGACCCGATCGCGCCACTCCGCCTCGGCCCGCGTGCGCCGGATCCACGTGATGGTGAGGTCCCCGGAGGAATTGCGCGACCCCTTGATATGCACCGGGCTGTAGCACTCTCGACCGATGCCGCGGTTGGTCAAGGGGATGGGCGTCGCGTCCGCCAGGTTCGCCCCCACCGACACCGCCTTGTAGAACCGTGGCTGGTCGAGGTCTGAGGTCGAGGTGTGCAAGCGGATGATGGCCGCGCTCGTCAGAGCAATGAACACGTCGCCGATCTCATGGTTGCCGACGTTGTGTTCCGTGCCCTTCCGCCCGCGCAGGAGGTTGCTCAGGGTGTAGCTCCCGTCGGCCTCGAGCGTCGCGGTCTCCCACTGGATGATTTCCCACCGCCCATCTACGCCCAGCGCCGCGGCGTTCCTCCCGGCGAAGACGTTGGCCTCGGTGTCGGACACGAGAGTGCCCTGGGTCAGAATGACGTTGACCGTGCTCCCGCGGTCCACGATGGTCGTCGGCCCGGATGCCAGTACGATGGTTGCCCCGCCGATCGCAGCCGGGTTGGTGATGGTGGCGACGGGCAGATAAGTCGCACCGCCGTCGATCGAAGCAAATAGCGTCGTGCCCGTCCACCCCTCGGGGCGGTAGCCGCACATGGCCGCGTAAAGCCCTGCGTCGTTGTCCGCGTCCCTGAGAAGAGGGATGTCGAGGAGCACCGCGCGAGACCCAGGGATGCTGACAGGGGCCTGGGTAGGGAATTCATCGGGCGGATCAACCAGATCCTCGTCGTCATCGAAGATAGGCTCGTTGTCCTCGAACTCCTCCCCGGTGAATCCTTCGAGGGGCGAGAGCTGCGTGATCCTCGTGGCCACGCCCTCGATTTTCACGAGCCCCGGCGTGCCGAAGTCGACGCGCCTGATCCGTATCGTGTGCAGCGAGTCGTCGGCGAAGACATTGATCACGTCCGCGGGGTCCAGGTCGAGCTGCCGCACTGTACCGACGAGCTCGTAGCGGTGCCGCTCTGCCCACGAGATGTCGAGCAATTTCGTGCAGAGCCGCTTCGCCTGGATGCCGCTCATGGCGATCGGTAAGTCGAGCTGAAGCGCGTTGACCGCCGACGTGATGACCCGCGTCCGCTGCCGGCTCCCCTGGAGGTAATCCTTGGCGGGATCGATGTAGTGGACGCTCACCGCTTGCGCCATCTCGACCTCCTGAGTCCTGGTGATGATCACCGGATCCGGCATGTCCTGCCCCTGCTCGTGGGCGCCGATGTTGTCTTGGTTGAGCTGCGCCACTGCGGAGCTCGTTCGCTTCACGAACTTCATCTTGTACTCGGATTCCTGAGCATCGAACAGGAACGCCGACATGAGCGGGGTGATCGCCGCCTGGGCCTCCATCGGTTGCGCGCGCACGTAGCCGTGCACCTGCTGGGTGAGCGAAACGATGTCGATGTCCCCGGCGCTCAATCCCGCGTCGGCGCAGATGTCCTGCACGATCGATCCGACCGTCGTGCCGCCGTTCGCGAATCGCGGTCGAAGAGACACCCGATACACGTCGCCGGCGATCAGCAAGGCTCCACCCTTGGCCTCCGACAGATATCCCGGTTGTCCCGAGGCCGCCAGCTGCTCGAGCCTTACGACGCGCGCGAGCGTGTCCGGGTCCAGGCCGGACACGGTATCGGTTGAGCCCTCATAAACGTAGATGAGGTCCTGCGACTCGTGATAGACCATTCCTTTGCTCGGGCGGAACGGCAGGGTGCGCGGCGCCGGAAGGGACCCCGGCACGCCCTGGGACACGTCCAGCGTGTAGAGCCGATTCGCCGCGCCCGCGGCGCCGTTCGACCAGTAGAGGACGTCGCGGCGGAAATCGTAGGAGATATGGTTTTGGAGAGTGCCGAAGTCGGGATCCGTGTAGATCGCGAGCGTCTGGTAGGTGGCCGCGGATTGGATCGTCAGCGTGCTCCCGCTACCCGAGAGCGCGATGAGCTCGTACTGCCCGATGAAAAGCGCGTGGAAGACTCGTCCGGGGACCAGCGGATCGGCATACACCGGCGCGCGGGTCGTGACGTTTATTGTCGCTGCGTTGGGGCCAGCGTCATCGTAGACGACCACCTCATCGCGGACCGGGTTGTAAAACGCCGGCCCGTTACCCGCGAGCTCATCCAGTAACAGCACCGTCTTGCGAACCATAGTGTCCGCGTCGATGATCGCCACCCGGGTGCCCGCGGTGGAGTGGTACGGCGCCCAGACCTCGCGCCTCGTCGGCACGTAGCAGGGCGTCGCGATCTCGTTGTCGCCGCTCGCACTGGGCAAGGTGATCGTCTTTACGATTGAGGTCAGTGTGCGGTTGAAGACCTCGACCTTTCCGTCGTCGAGCCCGACCCGGAAGAACCGGCCGGTCGCGGGATCGCGAACGAAGTTCGAATAGAGCTCGCCGCCGTCGTCGCCGGCCAGGTCCTCGCGGGCCGGCACCTCCGGAGGAGTGTTGACCACCTCGACCGAAACGTTGGGCAGACCGTTGCCGTAGTTCTTGAGCGGCAACTTCTTGAAAACGAGGTACGCGGTATGCCGGTAGGGCGGCACGTTGCCGGCGCCGTGGTTGGCTTCGAGCGTTGGGTCTGGTTCCTGTGTATCGGTTCCCCTGTAGAGCTTGAAAAGCTGCTCGTTGGCCGCGCTCGTCTCGTCCGCGTCGTCACTCGCGTCGTCGCCCGCGGTCCACCAGATTTTGTTGTTCATCCAGATCCGGCGGATCCCCTCGATGGGGCCTTCGCATAGCGTCACGGCCATATCGGCGAAATAGCTGTAAGTGACCTGGGTGGTCCCTCCGCCGCCGCCGAACCCCTTCCCGCCGCCGGTGCTCTCCTCCATCCGCTCCTCGTACTTTCGGCCGTGGATCAGGTTGCCGGCGACCCGCATCGATCCCCACACCTTCGGTAGCGGTGCGCCCCGCGTAGAGGACTGCACCTGGAGGTCGCCGAGCCTGGGGCCTTCCAGGCGCTGCGTTGGCTGGTTGAGCGCCTGATAGATCGAGTAACCGACCGAGGCGAGTGTGGCCGCGGTCGTCGCAATCGTGACGGCGGTGCCGATGGCCGCCGCGGTCGACGCGCTGGCGCCCAAAGCGAGTGCTCCGGAGATCGCGAGCGTTGCCACTTAGAGATCCCGGAAGCGATACGCGCGGCCGAGAAGGCCATCTCGTTCGCTACCGCCCAGACGGGTTTCACGGCACGCGCGGCGGCGATCCGATCGGCGAGGTCGAATACCCCGGCCGCCTCGCCGCCCGGGCTGTCGATATCGAGGAAAACGCCTGCCACATCCGGGCTCGCGAGGGCTGCATAGAGACTTACCGCGATCCCCTCATAGCTCGTGAGGCCCGATTCGGCCTCGAGCCCGAGCGTGCGGCGCACGAGCGTCCCGTGGATCGGGATGACGGCGATGCCGGAGGCGGATACGGGGGCGGCCCTGGCTGGACGAACAGCCATCGGGTTTACCCGGGCTTCCGGTGTTTCCGCCCAACCGATCCGCGGTCCGAGCACGGCTAGGATCGCGTCGAGTTTCGGGCGATGGATCAGCAACGGCGCGTTGAATACCCGCGCGGCAAGGTGCGCGAGGTACGTCATGCGTCGGTTTGCCCTTGGGACTCGGGTTGAGCCGCGCCGGTCGTGGCGACCTTGCGCGGATCGGAGTCGAAGACCAGGCCGAGGCTGTCGGCCCGGGCGTTGTCGGTCGCGATCTCGCGATCGACGTCCTCGGCGTCGTAGCCGAAGGCGGACACAGCCTCGGACCGGCTCATGAGCCCCGCGCGGATGGCGAGCAAGAGCGCCTTGAACTCCTTCTCCGGGTCCACCCACTGCCAGCCCTGGGGCACCCACTTGCAGGCGGTGTAGTCACGCGGGCGACGGGCGAAGCCGGGCGCCTCGATGGCACCCGCGAGCACCGTCTGCCGGAGCCACGCCTGCCAGATCGGGCGGCAGAGCTGGTGCACCAGCACGGAGTGCTGGATCATTTCGCAGCGCCGTCGGAACTCCAGGAGCCCCGCGCGGATGCTGGAGTAGTTGACGCCGGTGAGATCGCCCGTCAGCTGCTCGTAGGTGATCCCGATGGCCGCGGCCACCGCCCGGAACTGCACACGCAGGAACTCGGAATACGATCCCCCGACATCCGCCGGATCGGAGAACTTGATGTCCTCGCCGGGCTCCAGGATTTGCAACGTGCCGGGCTCGAGGCCGGCGAGCGCGACACCCGTTTCATCGGGCTCGCCCTCGCCCACGAGCTTGTCCTCGATGTCCCCGCGCGTGATGAAGCCCGCGAACATCGCTGCGGTCTTCTTGCGCACGAGTTCGGCGTCGTCGTACTGGTCGAGCTCGTTGAGCTTGACGAGCGCCCGCGCGAGCCAGGGCTCGCCACGGATCTGCCCGGGCCGGAGCACCCGGAAAAGGTGGAGGACCTCGGAGGCATCGACGCGCACGGTCTCGATCCCGCCCACACCGGACATCGGCGCCATGGCCCCGTCGTCCGGGTGCGAGCGGTAGAGGTGGTAGGCCACCCGCCTGCCCAGGCTGTCGAATTCGATCCCGGCGTGGATCGGATTGCCGTTCGGCGCCTGGGTATTGAGCGTCACCGGCAGGTGCTCGGGCTCCAGCAGCTGGAGCTGCAAGGGGACTGTCAGCCCGTCCCCCACTCGGCGGGGCCGGAAACGCACCAGGCACTCCCCGCCTTCCAGCATGGCCCGGCAGGCGAGGGCCTGGAGGCCGTAGAAGTCGGTGAGCCCCGCCGCGTCCGCCTCCTCGGTCCAGTCCCGAAAGAGCGATTGGACTTCCGCGCGGAAGCCCTCGTCCTCTGCCATCGACTGGGGCTTGATGCCGGTGCCGACGGCATTGGCGACGAAGGCCTCGAGCGCCGCCGCGGCCCAGGCGTTGCGGCGGACGAGATCCCGCGACTTGACCCGGAGCTCATGGCCCGCGAAGAGCAGCGCCGCGACGGCCCCGGGGTTGCCCGGCATCCAGACGACCGAGCGCCGTCCGCGCCCGGCCGCATCATAGGCCGGTGGGCCGCTCACCAGTGCGCGGACCTTCGCGAGCCAGCCCACTAGAAACCCTTGTCCGTCGTCACCCGGATCTGCCGGGTCTTGGGGGCGCCCGCCTCACGAGTGAGCGCCGCCTCGACCTCGCGGATCGCGGCTTTCAGCTCCTCGACCGAGCGGTACTCGACGGTCTTGTCGGCAAAGGTCACGCGCCGCTCTCCCCGGGCCAGCGCATCGCGGAGCGCCTGGAGCTGGGCCTCGGTGTAGGCCATCAGGCCCCCGCGAGCGCCGTGAGCTCCAAGACGAGGGCGGTCTGGGCGGTCAAGCCGTTCTTGAAGGACGCCCGGACATAGCGGTCCATCGGGCGGGCTTGCATGACATGCATCGCCTGGCCGATGGCGTATTGTTGCTGGGCGAGACCGGTGTCGCCGGCGGCGTCGGGACAGACCGTCCACGCCGCCTCGTCCGGGGAGGACTGCATCTCGATCATCTCGCCGTTGCTCGCGACCCCGGTCTTGCGCGCGAGAAGAAGCGTGTGGCGCGCCTTCCCCCCGAGATCGAGCGTCGCGCTCACCGCGCTCGCGTTGATGGCGAGCGCCCCTACCGGCGTCTTGGCTGAGAGATGGACGGGTGCGGGTTCCAGCTGGATCACGTGCGCGACTACTTCACGCCGTTTGCCTACAATCCCACCGATCTCTCGCGGGCTTCGGCCAGCCTCTTCTTGACGCGCTGGATCACGCATTTCTGCGCGCCGGTGTTCGTGTTCCTCGCCGGCACCAGCGCATACCTGTACCGCCGCAACGGCGCCTGCACAGTCGCGCACTTGCAGCGCTTCTTGGTCACGCGCGGGCTGTGGCTGGTGCTGCTCGAACTGACCTGGGTCAGCTTTTGCTGGCAGTTCGGCTACAACGGAGTGATCCTGCAAACCATCTGGTCGCTGGGCTGGTCCATGGTGGCGCTGGCGGCGCTGCTGTACCTGCCGCTGCCGGTGCTGCTGACCATCGCCCTGGGAATGATCCTCAGTCACAACCTGCTCGACCGCATCCACGGCCAGGATTTCGGCGACTACCGGCTGCTGTGGGCGCTGGTGCACGAGAGCTACTTGGATCGAGTCTGGCCGCGCTTCTTCATCGCCGTGAGCTATCCACTGGTGCCGTGGATCGGCGTGATGGCGGTGGGCTATGGCTTCGGCCGCGTGTTAGAACTGGAACGCGCGTCGCGTGATCGCCTGCTCACGTGCCTGGGTTTGGCCATGATCACCGCCTTCCTCGTCCTGCGTCTAAGCAATTTTTACGGCGAGCCGACGGCGTGGGAACCCAATCCGCGCGGAATCGTTTATACCGTGCTTGGTGTCCTCAACACCAGCAAGTATCCGCCGTCGCTTCTGTACCTTCTGATGACGCTGGGACCCGCGCTGCTGCTGATGCCTTGGCTCGAACGCTGCCGCGGCGCCTGGGCCGAGCACGTCGCGGTATTCGGCCGTGTCCCGTTTTTTTTCTATATGCTCCATCTCCCGCTCATCCACCTGGCGGCGCTGGTATGGACCTATACGTCCTTCGGCGCCGTGACCCTGGGGAATTTTTCGCAGACCACTTTCCCCGCCGGCTACGCGCCCAGCCTCTTGCGGGCCTATCTCGTCTGGGCCGCCGTCATCCTCGCGCTCTACCCTCTGTGCCGCCGCTACGCGATCTGCAAGCAGGCGCACAGGGAGAAGTGGTGGTCGAGTTATCTATAGTCGGTGCGCGGGTGAACGGGCGTGGGATTGCCCGGCAGTATTCGCGTTTTTTTCACTTTGATGGCAATTTCTAATTGGGCGTGGTCGAAAGAATCGTCATGGAAGGGATTCGGTACACGGCTCGGCTCGTTCGCGCTACATTGCGGGCTGGGCCGTACGTATCCGCACACCGCCGCCGGTCTCTTCCCCTCGCAAGCCTGCGATTGGCTGGCGCTTACAGGGGATCCACGGCGCCTCCCCACAAAGTTGCACCTGATAGCGATTGCGGATCCGACCCACCTAGTCCCAGCCCAAGGCCTCGACTTCCTGAACGCGACCCTCAATAGAAAGGGCCGGGCGATGACCTGCTAAGAAGTGTTTCGCTCGCTTTCTTGCGTACTCTCACACAGCGCTCATCTTCCTGTCGCCCGATTTTGAGTGGCTTTGTCACTACGGGAGGCAATGAGCCAGCCGATTTCAAAAAGCCTGTGAGCCCTTTGACACTCTCGGGGCTGCATCTTGCGGGCAGCATGTTCTCTACATACTCCTCCAGAAATTCAGGATCGCGAGTTTTCACCATGCCGGGCAGTTTCGAATAAAAACCCGATTCGAATTCTCCACGAAGTTCAGCTTGGTTCGCTGGGAAGAACCCCTTTAAGATCGAGCGAGTTCTCGCGTGAGAGAGGCTTTGATTCCTGAGAAGGTCGTCGAGCAAAGACTTTTTCTTAGTGATATTCGGTGTCGAAGCTTCAGCTCGGAGAGCCTCTTGTGACCCCCGCTCGGAGGTGTCTTTCTTTCTCTCGGCCTCCAGTAGACCAGCGGCCGCGGGATGTCCAAACGCAGACAATTGAGCGATCACGTTCCACCGGCGATCTTGGTCGACAGTCAGTCCTTTCACACTTTCAGTTCCATTGAGTAAGCCTGCGAGTCTATCCAATTGGGCTTTGCTCTCGGTAACCGCGACCAATGTGTCGAACCAGATATATTGAAGATCGCTACCGGGGCCAGAGCTTGCGACTTTGGTCCAGAGAAGACTCTCAAGTTTCTCAATGAACTTCGAGCGCAGTTCTTTTTCAGTAGTCGTCTTCTTAGGAAAGTACGAGATTGTCTTGCCGTATTTGTAGAGAGTTCTCGTGACGGCGAGAATTCCCTTCGAGGACATTTCTTTCGGAAGATCGCGAAGGACGATGGTGCCATAGTCTTGGACTGCGAGTTTTCCATCCCGCACCATTTCATAAAGCGTCGTCCAGAACATTATACGAGTGAGATCGTCTTTGACGGCAGAGAGATCCTGCGAAACGGTCTTCAGAGTGCTCTCATCCAACCAGACCTTCACATAATCATAGTCTTCGTAGTTCGGAAAAACAGCGGCAGGGCAATCGAGTCCTACGGCGGAGGGAACCGGAGTTTTTGCCGCCGAATAAGTAACGGGAATGGCCATACGAGGCCTTAAGCCGTTTGGCGAAGTATCGTAGAGCGCAACAAGCGTTCGATGCGGGCGAAAGATCGGCGAAGTTTTCGGAGGAGTCAGCTCCAGCTCAAACTTTGTTACTTTACCGTTCTCGCACGTGAACTGTGCGCGGACGGTATCGAGTCCAGCCGTTTCAAGCCATTGTTTACCCCATGTCTTTAAATCTGCCTGAGAAGGCTCGGAGAGAGCTTGGAGGAAATCAGCGATACTGGTGTTTTGATATTGATGACGTTGAAAATACATTCGAAGTCCGTTCCGAAAGTTTTCTTCGCCCAGATAGTATGCGAGTTGCTTGATGGACGAGGCGCCTTTGGCGTAAGTGATTCCATCAAAATTGACGAAAGCAGTATTGGTGTCCTTGACGGGGCCCTCGATCGGATGAGTCGTGACTAGTTGATCTTCAAAATAAGCCCAATTCTTCGCGTCGATGAACGAGGCCCAAGCGCCGGGCACGACGCCCGTTTGTTTCGACGTTAGAGCCGCCATGTAGGTGGCGAAACTTTCGTTCAGCCAGAGTCCATTCCACCACTTCATGGTGACGAGGTCACCGAACCACATATGTGCCATCTCATGCAATACGACGTTAGCGGTGTGTTCCCAGTCTTCCTGAGTTTGTTTTCCGCGTTTAATGTAGGTTTCCGCGAAAGTGACAGCTCCCGCATTTTCCATCGCACCAAAATTAAAATCAGGAACGATGACCTGGTCGTACTTTCCGAAAGGATAGGCCACTTTGAAGTAGTCGGCGTAGAACGCGAGTCCCTTCTTCGTCACGTCGAACCAATCTGTGGCGATGATATATTTCGCCATTGATTCTCGGCTGAAGAGTCGAAGGGGAATGTCACCCGCTTTATCCTGCCAAACATGATAGGGACCCGCATGCAACGAAAACACATAGGTGCTGATTTTCGCGGTCTCAGGAAAATTCCACTCTTGGCGTTCGTTTTGTTTCACAGGAGGCTTCGACTCTTTCGCTGTCGAAATGACCTGCCAGGCGACCGGGGCAGTGACCGTGAGCTGGAACGTCGCTTTCAAATCGGGCTGATCAAAGGATGGGAACATCTGATTGGCGTCGAATGCTTCGAATTGGGTGTAGAGATAGACGCTATTGTCTTCGGGATCTTGAAATCGATAGAGTCCCGTTCCATTTTTGGAGTAGCGTTGGGTGTACGTGATTTCCACGCTATTTTTTCCGGCGACCAGCATTTTCTTAGGAAGCGCAATGCGATGTTTCTCTACCTGCGCATCAGAAACCGCATGTTGGTTGATGGTGAGCGAGCTGATTTTGCCGTCGAGAAAATCGAGAAACAATCCGTCGACTGCTTTACCCATTTGAAAGGTGACGGTCTCTTGGCCTTGAAATGTCTGTGGATTTGTTTCCAAGTCTAACTTCAGAGCGTATTGAACATCCCGAACGGCCTTAGTTCGAAGAATCGCTTCTTTTTCCGTTAGGTTCGGTGTCGCACCGCCGTCCGCAAAAGTAGTTGTCGCGATAAGGAGAAGAGAGAAGGTCAGTAAATTCATGAGCGTCGTCACCGTTGATCCTCCAATGGAGAATCAACAAAACACGAAGGGTTGAGCTTGTCGACGGCAAAAGTAGGCTATGGGGGCGGGCGCCGGGCTGACTGAGCGCGGCCAGTGCCTGGTCGACGCCGCATACCGCTGTCTCGGCTATCGGTCCAGCGCTTCCGGCGCCTGGGCATGAAAGCCCTACATACTGAGATCGCGATAGGAACGGCCGCATGCTCATCATCGCGGGCTCCGACTTCGGAGCAGGAGCGGGGATCCTTACCGCGATTGACCTGAACGAGGCTGGGCACGGCTAATCATTTACACGCGACGCTCATGCGGCCCAAAGCGCGAACCTCCCGAAGTGCCGTTTCTATTTCTTCCGGTGTGTTCACCAGGCTCGGCGCGAGGCGGGCGTAGGAAGTCCCGTAGGGTGTCGTGCTCGCCACGATCTTGCGCTCGAGCAGCCTTTTGATCACTGCCTTGGGCTGCATCCCGTTCACATCAAAGCAGATGAGGCCGGCCGACAGCGTGCTCCCACGCGGCGTATAGAGCCTGACATGCCGCATCTTCGCCAACCCTTCCTTGCATTGTTCGTTCAGCGCATGGATCCGTTCCGCCACTCTCTTCCGGCCGATTTGCTGGTGAAAGCCGAAGGCCTCAGTCATGGCCCATTGATGCTCATAGGCCTGATACCCGCCCGGGGATACCCAGGAGGCCCGGGTCGGCCCTTGGGGTGCGCGGTTCTCCATCCATGCCCTTTCTACCTCATCGGCGATAAAGGTCGGGATAGTTGGTCGTAGCCTCGCCCAAGTCTCCTCGCGTGCCCAGATGATGCCGGTGCCTCGGGGGGCGAAGATCCACTTGTGGGTTCCGGAGACAAAGAAGTCACAGCCTAGCTCAGCGATGTTTTCTTCTTCGACACCAAAACCGTGCACACCATCGACAATCAACAAGATACGATCCGATTCGTACCGGCCCGCATTGGCCTCCTCGATCGCATCCGCAATGTGACGAACCGGTAGCTTTAGCCCACTGCTCGAATGAACCCAGGTAATGCCGACAGCCCGAGTGTTCGGCCGAAGGGCGCTTCGGATCCGGCTGACAATAGAGTCTTCAGAGATCGCGCCGAAACTGTCAAAAAGGGCGATCTTTCTCATGGAGGCATCCGCCCTCTCCGTAGCGAGCCGGATCGATTCGTGATGCGGGTAGAAGTCCTGAGCCGTGGTTAGGACCTCCTGACCGGCTTTAATGGGCAGGCCGTGATAAACCAGGGCCAGCCCCATGGTCGTACTACTTGTGAGGGCAATCTCCTCCAATTGGCCTCCCACGTAGTTAGCCGCCGCTCCTCTGACCTTGCGCGGAAGATTTTCGTCATCGGTACCCCACAGGCTATGATCCAAGACGAGGAAGGGGTTGTCATCGAGGGCACGGCGGTACTTCTCGATCGCCTCGCGCACAGGGCGAGGATGCGAAGCAAGGGCGAAGGTGGCGAGGTGAATATATTCATGCGAGAGATCGAATTGGTTGCGCACGGACGACCAATCGTCGGACGTGCCGACGACCGGCTCGCGGGGCTTCATTGGCGACACAGTGCACGAGGAGGTGATGGCAGCCGCTCCAAGTGACAGGGCCGGTGGCGGCAAGGAACCGGCGTCGTGTGATCGAGATGGGTGGATCCTTCTGGTTCGTCGTCATCTGGTTTGAAGGAGAAAGGTATAAGAAAGTCTACAGTTCGCCAAGGGCGATGTTTCGTCGCGTTGTCAACAAATAGAACTGTCTACTTCGTCGCTCCGGCAACGGGGGGCATTACCGCAGCCCAAGCTCGCCGCGATGGTACTGCTCCGAGGTTCAGTGGAAAGGAGCGACCCGTCACGGGTACACGTAGCGAGCTGCCACACCTGCCCGCAGGGATCCGCAGTTACAACGCTCCTGCTCAAAATTATAGACCGGTGGGGCCGTTTCCGGTGGGTAACCAATGATCGCATCCAGCCGCTTGGTCCGTCCGCGCGTAAGTGCATGAATGTCAAGGGCCTAAATTCGGCTGCTTGCGGACTTCACCCCCTCGCACCCGGTTGACCAGGAGAGAAGAACCTCCCGGAGAGAGCAGAACCGGACCCCTCGAGAGGGATGGACGGGCAGGAACAGGGGCAATGGGAAGGTTTCTTGCCGCTCACCCATTAGGCTCACCCGTTGGTCGAACGCGGCTAGGGATGCACGCCGGGCGACCGTATCGCCTTCGCGCGGATCGAAGTCCTCCTCCCAGCCGGGTGGACTGCGGGCGGCGGGGGCGATGCGCAGTGCCTGGGTGGACTCGCCGAGGTAGCCCAGGAGGTGCTGAGTGGAACCCACATCGGTCACGAAGGCGATGATCCTCATCGGCTCGCCGCAGCGGGTACAGAGGCGCGGGAAGACGTGTATCCTCGGCGGGCCCAGCAGGGCCTCCCTGGCCCTGGCTTTCGAGCGCGCTGCGCTCATCGGCGGGGACGGCCACCCCGGCGGGCAGCGAGGACCCGGCCGCCTTGGCCACGCCACCGGCGACCTCATCCGTCAAGGCCGGCACGCTCTGCGCTGTCATCCTCCTTACGCTCGGTCACTTGCATCTCAAACATCAATCCGCAACGAACGCCGCTACCTCTCCAGGTTTTCGTAACATCTTGTCGACCTCCCCCGCGTGCAGTTCCTCCGCAGCTATGAGACGCCTGGCGTATTCTTCTAGAAATACCGAGCGATCGCGTACGAAATCCAGCAGCTCGCAATACAGTCGCAGGGAAGCCATTTCATGTTGAAGCGACTCCCGCAAGATATCGCCAATGTCATGTTTATGCGTTTCCAATAAAGGACCGATGCCCAGGGAAGGATGTGCACCGAGCTGTGTGATCATCTCCCCCGCCTCCTGGGCATGGATCAGGGCTTCGTTGGCTTCATTGCGAAGCCAGGAGACGATGGGAATGCGACCATAACCGAAGACCATCAACGAATAGTGGATGTACCTGACCACCCCTGCCAGCTCCATCTCCAGGATC
>Ga0136614_10001297_pt1 | contig 14542 bp, 7 predicted proteins | sample AntDrymUQ2792106_2_FD_106643 | JGI IMG/M metagenome (GOLD analysis project Ga0136614, IMG submission 106643) | Polar desert sand microbial communities from Dry Valleys, Antarctica - metaG UQ279 (21.06) | ecosystem: Environmental > Terrestrial > Soil > Desert | place: Antarctica: Dry Valley... | reverse complement strand
TTGATGAGGTTGTCGTAATGCTTGATGCCTGAAGCGTCCGTCCAAAAACTCCTGGTCGGCCCGCGCGAGCTGAAGGTCGTCACCCCGTCGTCGCCGCGCGCATCAGTGCCGAACGTGTTAGAAGCACCGACGGTGATCGCGGAGGGTTCGTTGCCGGGCGAATGGATGTGCCCGTAAACTTTCCCGCCGCTGGCGTCTTTGCCGTTGTTACCGGCGGCGACAACGACGACGATGCCGGCGTCCGAAAGGCGGCGCACCGCGCGGCACAGCGGGTCATTCTTATAAGAGTCAATCGCCGCCGTGCCGAGACTCATATTGACGACGCGGATTTTGTACTTCTGATGATTCTTTTCGCCGTATAATTGGCCGGGAGTGACCGGTTCCAGAATCCAGCTCAGCGCCTTCAACAAATTCGAAACTGAACCGACGCCATTCGAGTCGAGGACACGCAGATTAACGATCTCGGCTTTCGGGGCGACGCCGAGGTAGTTACCGTCCATGTTGTTTTTGTTGGCGAGCAAGCCGGTGACGTGAGTGCCGTGCCCGTAGAGGTCTTGCGTGGTGTTTTGGCCGGTGAAATCCTTTTCGTAAGTAACCTTGTCCATCGCGTCGTGATATCTGTACAGACCCGAGTCGATGACGGCGATACCGATGCCGGTGCCGTCGTAGACGGAGTTGTTGGGCTGGCTGCGCATCATATGCGCGCCGGTCGTCGTCTCGACGTGACCGAGGGATCGGACTTCGCGGTCGAGTGAGACATAGGTTGGAGAGTTAGTGGTCGAGAGGTCTTTGACGTCTTTCAGCGGCATTTCGACCGTGATCGTATCAAGGTGATTAAAACGGTCGGTGATGATTACGCCCGAACGGCCGAGCACCGCGCGAAGCGAATCGTTTTTCAAATCGGCGGATTGAAGAATAACCTTGACGCGCTCGTCGGTGGACGCGCCGGAGTTCAGTTTGTCTTCCAGGTCGGGCGAAAGTTTCGTTCCGGCGAACTCGAAGTTCTGTTCATCAGTTGACTCTTCTTCGTCCGCATTTGTGTCTGAAGCATTAGTGTCTGTCTCGCCGATGCGCACTGCTTCGAACAGCGGGCGGAGCGTGTCATCGTTTTCGATCCGCGTCGCGTAGACTTCGGTCGACACCGCACCGACGCATGGCAACGCATTGGTGCGTAAAGCTTTTACTAAGACGCTTGACGAAAGGCCGTGGGGTAACGCCTCCGTGTTGAGCAGACTATCAACATCAGAGATAAACAGAACCACTTCGCCGGCAGCCTTCGTGGCTTCGGCGTAAACCGCTTCCAGACGCTTCTGGATTTCGGACTCGGTCGACGCGCCGGCGGCCAGCGAATCGCGGTCGAGTTTGAACAGGCGTTTGTTGTGCAGACCCATCGGCACATCGCCGGCCAGAATCCTTCGCGCCACTTCGGTGAACACAGCCGCCCGGATATCTTCGCGCTCGCTTACCACCAGCGGGCTGACTTTACCACCGTGGGCGAGGAGTTGAAGCACGCTGAGAACTTCGTCACCGTAGATGTTTCCCGCCTCCGCGTTGTCGCGAATGGGTAGTTCGGTGATCTCTCGTGCATACAAGGAAAGAACGGCGAGTTTGTGCTTCTGTTTGGTGGTGCGAGCCGAATGTGATTGACCGGAGTGTGCTGGTCTGTTGTTGGTCTGTGCGCTCGACACGAATCCTGGCATCGCTCCCGCACAAAGCGCAGTGGCTAGGGCGATGGATGTCATCAATCGTGGTGTCGAGGAGCGGCTATTATGGTTCATATAATCCTCACTGGGTTTCCCCTCACTGCATGTTTTAAGGGAGATTAGAATTAATCAGCGTCGGTAATTCAAAGCTCTCGCACGCCAGAGCTATCGCAATCGTCATACCAGGTAAAGTAATCTACGCGGGCGGCTAAAACTCAGTAAATCAAGTGGTAAATTCTCTCTGCGAAAATAATGATTGACTGATTCAATCACTCTGACCGAAGTGGGTGAGTCAAAATGAAAGGGAGGTCTCATCACCCAGCAGCGTCGGCTGAGTTAGTCAACGCAACCGCGACGCTTCGTAAAATTTGTACATCGATTCATGAAAGAGCTACCAATTGACGCGCTCCTTAGGGACATCATCCGCTCGCTGCGCGAGTCGCCCAACCTTGTCATCGAAGCCCCTCCCGGCGCGGGTAAAACGACGCGTGTGCCACCCGCGTTGCTCGAAGCAGGACTGGCGGGCGAGGGAGCAGTATGGGTATTGGAGCCGCGGCGTCTGGCAGCGCGGATGGCGGCGCGGCGGGTCGCGGAAGAGCGGGGCGAGCGGCTCGGCGAAACCGTCGGCTATCAAGTGCGTTTTGAAGAAGTTGCTTCGCCCCGGACACAGCTGCGCTTTCTCACCGAAGGCGTACTGACCCGGACGATGTTGCGTGACCCGATGCTCGCGCGCATCGGCGCGGTCGTGCTCGACGAATTTCATGAGCGCCACTTACAGGCCGACCTCGCGCTCGCGCTGTTGCGGCGGTTGCAGCGCAGCGCGCGACCCGACATACGAATCGTCGCGATGTCGGCGACGCTTGATGCGGCACCAGTCGCACGATTCCTCGGCGACTGCCCGGTGCTCCGCTCGGAAGGCCGCCTCTTCAATGTCGGGATCGAACACCTTGCGCGCACTGACGAGACGCCGCTCGCAGCGCAGGTCGAAGCGGCGGTGCGACGGTTGGTCGCCGATGCGTCGAACGGAACCGCGCCAAGCGGTGAAAATTCGAATCGAGGAATGCCAAATGGACGAATGCCGAACGGTGACATGCTTGTGTTTCTTCCCGGCGCGGCTGAGATTCGGCGCGCACAAGAAGCATGTGCCGGCGTTGCCGCTCAATCCGATATGCTCGTCCTACCATTGCACGGAGAGTTGCCGCCATCCGCACAAGACCGCGCCGTCAGCCCGGCGTCGCAGCGCAAAATCATTCTCTCGACCAATGTCGCCGAGACTTCCGTGACCATCGACGGTGTCGTCGCGGTCATCGACTCCGGACTGGCGCGCGTCGCAAGCCAGTCTCCGTGGTCAGGATTGCCGATGCTGCGTGTCGAACGCATCAGTCAGGCTTCGGCGATACAGCGCGCGGGCCGGGCGGGACGGACACGTCCGGGCAAATGTCTGCGCTTGTACACCGCACAGGAGTTTGCCGCGCGTCCCGCGCACGACGCGCCGGAAATTCAGCGACTCGACCTCGCCGACACCGCGCTCGAACTTCACGCGGCGGGCATCACTGATCTGAACGATTTCGAGTGGTTCGAAGCGCCGCCCGCGCCCGCGCTCGCCGCCGCCGAAACTCTGTTGTTACGCTTAGGCGCAATCGACGAAAAGGGAAAGGTGACCGCGCTCGGCGGGCGAATGCTGCGCTTGCCGCTTCACCCGCGACTCGCGCGCGTGGTGGTCGAAGCTGAGGCGCGCGGGGTTGCGGAAGAAGGTTGTGTGATCGCGGCGCTCATCAGCGAGCGCGATATCCGCGCCGACGACATCATGCGCGACACACGCGAGCGACCAGCGGCGAACGCGGCTGCCACAGGTAACTCTGATTTACTTGAACTGCTCGACCTTTTCACCGAGGCCGCATTGTCCGGTTTCGCGCCGGAGCAGTTGCGCCGTATGAAACTCAACGTCGGCGCGGTGCGCGCGGTGGATCAAGTGCGGCGTCAACTTCAGCACTTGTGCCGGGTCGAAAATCCGAAAAACACCTCACCTGAAAAGAAGAGCGCGACGACCGCCATCAGCGAAACGGAGTTATTGATTTCTGTTCTGGCCGGCTATCCCGACCGCGTGGCGCGGCGGCGTCCGTCGCCGAACGAGAATCGACAAGCGGGGCGAGAGTTATTACTTGCCGGCGGTGGGGCCGCGGAGTTATCAGCGGAGAGTGTTGTGCGCCAAGCGGAATTTCTGGTCGCCGTGGACGCCGCAGAGCGCCGCGCATCAGGAGCACGTTCGTGGGGAATGGCGGGCGCACGCTCAGGCGCTCGAACCTTGGTGCGCCTCGCGAGTGCGATTGAGCCGGATTGGCTGCTTGATCTTTTCACCGACCGGATCAGCGAGACGATTGAAGCGGTGTGGAACGCGACGGGCCAGCGGGTCGAGGTCGTGCAACGTTTGATGTACGACGAGTTGGTGATTGATGAACGCCGCGCGAGCAATGCGGGAGGCGAGGTGGCGACCCGCGTCCTGGCCGAAGCCGCGTTGGCCGTCGGGGTGCAAACTTTCATTGAGCGCGACGAGGTTGATCGTCTTCTCGCGCGAATCGAGTTCGTCGCCCGGACATTCCCCGAAACTGGCTTTCCCGATATCGGAGAGGATGACTTGCGCGCCGCGCTGGTTCAATTGTGCGAAGGCCGGCGAAGCTTCGCCGAACTAAGTGAAGCTGCACGCGCAGGCGGGTTGCTCAGCGCCCTGCGCCGGATTCTGAGCGCCGAGCAACAGCGCGTGTTGGCGACGGTGGCACCCGACCGTGTGACGCTCGCGTGCGGGCGACAGGTGAAGATTAATTACGAACATCGACAAACGCCGTGGATCGCTTCGCGGATGCAGGATTTTTTCGGGATGAAGGAGGGGCCGAAAATCGCTGGCGGCAGAGTCACGCTGGTGCTGCACCTGCTGGCTCCAAACAGTCAACCGGTGCAGGTAACCGAAGACCTCGCCGGATTCTGGGAGCGCCACTACACGCGGGTGCGCCGCGAACTCAGCCGCCGCTATCCACGACACGCCTGGCCGGAGAATCCCCTCCAGACCACGGCGAAGGAAAAGTGAGGCTTGACCCGCTTAGCTCTGTCCCATGCTTCACTAACCTGCTTCGGCGCATCAACTATCCGAGCGTTAGTTGAAGAAATGCGGCGATCACACAGACTAAAGTCTGTGCTACGCCGCTCGCCAGTGTCTCAATATTTTAAGTTTCGATTCAGAGAATTTTAGCGTCTTGCTACTGTTTACCTGCTTTGACCGCTTCGATAATGCTGAACGGTGATTTGGTCGGGACGATGCGCGTCAGTATGAAGCCGGCGGCGGCGAGTAGCGCGCGGTATTCCTCCAGCGTGCGTTCCGCGCCACCCGGCGAGACGAGCATTTCAAGGTCGAGCAGTTTGCTGTAGTGCGGAGCGTTACCCTCCGGAACAACGGTCTCGACGATCAGAACCTTGCCGCCGTCGCTCATCGCTGCGTGGATGTTGCTCAGAATCTTGACGCAGCGTGCGTCGTCCCAATCGTGAATGATGTGCTTCATGATGTAAGCGTCCGCGCCTGACGGAACGGACTCGAAAAAGCTGCCTGCGACTTTCTCGACGCGATTCGCCACATCCTCCTTTTCAAGCAACGCTCCGGCGCCTTCGATCACCTGCGGCATGTCGAACAGAATGCCGTTGAGGTCAGGAGTTGCTTTCAGAATCTGAGCGAGCAGATAGCCGTGGCCGCCCGCGATGTCGGCGATGGTCTTGAAGTTTGAAAAATCGTAAGCCTCAACAACCACCGGGGCCGTCCCGGCGGACATGTCAGTCATCGCGCCGTTGAAGATTTCGGCCTGTTCACGGTTCGCCTCAAAGTAGTCGAAGACTTCCGCGCCGTGAACGTGACCCCACGCCGTTTTTCCTGTCCGCACGCTGTAGAGCATATCGCTCCATACGCGCCAGTGCCATTCTTCACCCATGAAAATCGCACCACTGCGCATCGAGGAGGGCGCGTCCGAACGAAGCGGTTCGGCATACGGCGTCAAAGAGAAAACTTTCGGGTCGGTCTCGGCGAACACACCGACGCTGGCGAGCGAACGCATCACCCGATAGAGGGCGCCTTCGTGCGTGTCCGTGGCGGCGGCAAGCTCGGTGATTGACCGCGGCTTGTCTTTCAGAAGGTCGGCGATTCCGAGTTTGGCAGCGACGTACAGTGCCTGCGTCATCATCGCGCCAAACGCGAGGTTGGTTAAAAACGCTTCAGGCGGCATCTGTTGAGTGGCGGTTGCGGTGCTGACTTGGGGGTTCATCGTTTCGTCTCCTTATCTGAATCTGAAAATGGATTACTTGATGGTGGTTCCGCCTCGCGATTCGAGGAATCTATTTTTTTACCGCCACATCCATGATGGCTTGCGCGGCCTGTTCGATGATCGGCGAGAGGATGTCTTCGCCGTCCGACTTGGCTTTCGCCTTGAGTTGCTTCGCGACCAACGGCGTCGCGTTGCCCGGAGTTTGCAGTTTCACTTCAAGCTGGAGTTCATCTTTTGATTTAACGCTGGCTGAGATTGAAGCCGCCGAATAGATTGCCGTCGAAGCGACTTGTCCGGCGATTGCGCCCGCGACGTGGCCGCTGCCGTAACCGACATGCGAAACGGCTGTACCGGCGACATTACCGAGCATCTTCCCGAACATGCCACCACCACCGCCGCCCTTCTTGTGCGACGCGGTAGCGTAGATCACGAAGTCGCATTCCTTCTGCTTCGCTTCCGCATCTATTTGCGATGCGAGGCGCGCCTCAATCCCGATGACTTCGACGTTTGGCGCTTTAAGATATTTGGTCAGAGTATTGCCGATGGCGGCGGAGAGTTCCGCGGCGTTCATGCCTTCGCCGACCGCGCCTGTCTTCACAGTTGCCAGGCCGATGCGGACAACGCCCGGTTTTTTCTCACCGATTTCCCCTGAAGCGTTGGCGGATTGCTTCGCCAGGTTTTTAACGTCCGCGCTCATGCCCGAATCGGCGTTGCCCGTCGCGTTCACGTCGGCCCCGGCGCTGCCCGTGTTCAAGCCGGTCATGGCGGTCGGCTGAGTATACAACGCCGTCGAATCTTTAACTTCCCTGAAGCCGGCAGGTACATCGAACAGCGCGGCGTCGAGCGTGGCTTGCGAGAGTTCGACGACTTCCTGCGTAAAGGTGTACGTGACTTCGCCGTTGTCGCCGAACATCGTCGTCTTCACATGGACGGGATAGCCTTCTTTCGCGGTGCCGATCTGCTTGGTGTCATAGCGATCCTGACAGCCGGACTTGTCGTTGCGAGGGCGCCAGTTTTTATACTGCTCGTAATGGCAGTCGAGCGCGAAGGCGGCGTCAATATACCAGCCGTCGGTCTCCATCCGATTCTTGAAAGGGGTGCAGGCGTCTGGCGAAGACTCTGTGACCATCGTCTTGAGGATGTGCCGCGCCGTGAAGCCGAACATCTGTTTGCGCTCGCCCGTGTCTTTGGTCGTGATCGTCATCGTGACCAAACCACCTTTGCGCGTCGCGGTCGGGTGCTGTGTGCTGGCGTTCGAGGATTGTGCCGGCGTGCTGTTGTCGTTGTCCTGCGCCCAATGGTTGATGATATATGTGCTGGTCTGTGGGCTGATTTGCAGGTTACGTCTGAGGTCACACTGCTGGATGTCGATGACGGGGTTGCGCGCCGTCTCAGTGCGTTGACGTTTACCTTTGATATATGTAGTGCCTTCGAACGTTTCACCGCTCATCGTCTGACGTGTTTTGATTTTTATGTCGGCGAGGGCGGCGGCGGTTGACAAGACTAGACACGAAAGCAGCATCGCGAATCGAACGAGGCGGTTAGGGGTCTTCATTTCTTTTGCTTCTCCTGAGCGGTCTTTTTAACTTGGGCATTTGTGCCCTCAATCGCTAACGCGAGGAATGTGAGGCAAATGTATCACCGTTCGAAGAAATTTTTGACTTTTGCGAGAAGAATCTTGGCGGGGCAGATAAGCAGTAAGGTAAAGGTAAAAGGGTGGAAGGCAAAAGTAACAGCCAATCAGAACGATGTAGAACAGGCGGGCCGGCAAAATCTCGCCGGCCCGCCTGGTGTTGTAAACCGCACTACCTGTCAGAAAATACTATTCGTTGCTGGACAGCTTAAGCGCCCGCCCCTTTGCTCATCGCCTGCTGGTAAAGCTCCGGCGAACTCTGTTCGATCTTCTGGGCGGTCTGCTCCTCCTGGCGGAGAATCTGCTGCAAAAGCTGCGCGACCTCAGTCTGACCCGTTTGCTGGGCGCCCGTAATCAGCGCGCGGTACGAAGCGATTTCATAATGCTCGACCTTCAAGCAGCCGCCGGCAATAGCGAGATCGACGAGCGCCGGTGACTTCGAGACTTCTTTCAGCGTTTTCTGGCCCTCACTGACAATTCCGGCAGCGCCGGTGCACTTGATGCGTTCGGGCGATTCGCCCAACACTTCGTAAACCTGTTCGAGAATAGTGATCTGCTGCTCGGTCTCAGCGATGTGCTGTTCGAGCAGCGACTTGACCGTCTGCGAGTTCGCCTTCGGTAGTATCTCCTGCTGCGCTTCCAAAAACTGATGCTCGGCGTCGTACATATCACCGAGTCCGTGTATCATCTTTTCCTGTAGATTATTGATAGCCATTGTTACTCTCCTTTTTGTTACAAAAGTAGGTAGTGATCCGAAGCCGTGGGAACAGTGCAGCAGGCGCGACTGTGAGGGAGGGCCTATACCTTGTCCGTTGCCTGACGCGCGGGCTTCCTCCCTGTTTTCTCCCACAACTGACCCACTGTCCTAAAGTGATAGCGGCGACCGAAGCAATCCGTCCGCCGTGCTGTTCGAGTTGCGATGCCGGGATAAAATACATGTCACGGTGGTCGAAAATCACCCCAATAATGTTGAAGTTATAAGGATTTTCTGTGTCCCTCTGGCCAGGATCAAACGAAAGGCCGAAAAGAATATGAAACCATCGACGCTCCGTATCCTCGGGCTATGTTGTGTCATGGCGGCGGCGCTCTTATTCGTCTTGAATCTCAGGCGATTCACAAACTTGGGGACTTATTTTTTTGCATCCCCTCTACTTATATTAGGCGTGGTGCTGGTAGCTTTGGCGAAAAAGAAAGGCGGTCAAAAATGAGCGCGAACGAAATAAGCGAGAAGGTCTGTTTACACGGAGTCTGCAACTGCGTAGCTGAAGCAGACAGCGATTACTGCGGCCCGTACTGCGCCGGAGTCGGCGACACTACCAACAATACAGTCGATGATTCCCTGGAAATGGTTTGTGACTGCGGTCATCCGACATGCATTGGGTGACTCGTGCGGCGCATACATGCTGGCGCGCGTCCGTCGTCCAATCAGGGCGAATAGCTCGGCACCGCACTCCATATCGAAGCTAATGGCTGGCGCATGGCTATACATTGCCGCCTGTCTCACAGACCCGCTCGACGCACACTTGCTGCGACCTCCGTTGACGCCCGACGGCCTTCTCGTCCGTGCGGAAGCGTGAAGCCCGCCCGTAAAAAAGTCGCTGCGCAGTTGTGAGAGATGGCATCGGCGGCATAAAATCCAGGCCACGGATTCCTAATTTGACGTGGCAGCGAATCCGGTCCGCGCATAAACTTTTGTCAATATAACTTCTGAATCTGAGAGCAAGCGTTTTCCACGCCATCTAATTGACCCAGCGAGACGAACGCGCTGCTCAACGTGGGCGCCGTCGCCTTCAACGTTTTGAAAATATAAGGAGCCGAATTATGTCGAACGGAAAAGTTGATCGTCGAGGTTTCGTCAAGACCGCCGTCGGGGCAGGTGTCGGAGCCAGTCTGTTGAGCAGCACGCGCACGGTGCACGGGCGCATTCTGGGCGCGAACGACCGCATCAATCTCGGTGTGATCGGCGTCGGGGGGCGCGGCACATATCTCATCAAGTGGGCGATGGAGTCAGGTCAGAAACCGACCACGCCCGCGCAGATCGTCGCCGTCTCTGACGTGTACGCGAAGCGCACTAAAGTGGGAAAAGAGGCTGCGAAGTGCGACGGCTATATGGACTACCGCGAGATTATCAACCGCAAAGACATCGACGCGGTCATCATCGCGACACCCGACCACTGGCACGCGCCGATGGCGATTGAGGCGATGGAGCGGGGTAAGGACGTCTATCTCGAAAAGCCGATGACGCATACCGTCGACGAGGCCCGGCGCGTCTACGAATCGGTGAAGAAGACGAATCGCATCATGCAGGTCGGCTCCAACACGACCAGTTCCGATCAATGGTGGAAGGCGCGCAAGGCAATTCAGGACGGGATGATTGGCAAGCTACTGATGAGCCAGGGTTCTTACCACCGCAATTCGAAAGAGGGCGAGTGGAACTGGAAGATCGACGCGGCGGCTGGCCCCGATGGTAAAGGCGACGACTTCATCGACTGGAAGATGTGGCTCGGCAACGCGCCGAAGCGCTCTTTTGACGCCGACCGCTTCTTCCGATTCCGCAAGTATTGGGACTATTCAGGCGGCATCGCGACCGATCTCTTCTATCACGTCATGGCCCCGCTTAATATCTGCTGGGGCGAAGCGCAGTTCCCGTACCGCGTCTCAGGCAACGGCGGGATTTACGTTTTCAACGATGGGCGCGAAGTCCCCGACACCTTCACTCTCACCGCCGATTACGCGAAGGGCCATACCGTCGTTCTTAGTTCGTCGATGGCGAACGACACGCATATCCCCGGCCTGATTCGCGGCCACGAAGGAACGATCATGATGGTTCCGCACGGCAAGTTCGAAGGCAAGGTCGAGTCCATTACGGTCACGCCACAGGGACTCGCGAAAGAGAAGTTCGTGGAGAAGTACGGTTCCGAGGAAGTAAAGCTTCAAACCGAGCCGCGCGAATCGCACATGGAGAATTTCCTGCGTTGCGTGCGCACGCGCGAGGCGCCGGTGCTTGACGCGTTGACCGGCTACAAAGCGATGGCGTCCATCGGGATGAGCGTCCAGTCGTACCGCGAGGGCCGCGTCCTCTACTTCGACGAGCGCCAGCATAAGGTCACGACCGCGCCGCCGAAGACGACCAATGGTGACGGGCGCGCGACGGAGTAAGCCGCTTCCGTACATATCAGGACGCGCGTGTTGCCGCACAAACTCGCGCACCAAATTAACGTGAGCCTAAACGCTCAACTTCGTGACTGGCGTCCGCATCTAACCAGGCATCAGTCACGTTAAAAATTCACAGTTCAATCAATTCGATTGTAGAACCTAAGGAGAGATAGCCTTGATGAGTATCCAAGCGAGGAGACGAAATCCGATTTATGACGTCGTTGTGGTCGGCTCTGGCGCGGCGGGCGGATTCACCGCCAAAGTGCTGGTCGAGAGCGGTCTGAGGGTCGCCATGATCGAGGCCGGTGCGCTCCGCGATCCATTGAAAGATTTCGCTTATCACGAGCCTTTTCCCTACGACAAACCTCTGCGCGGATTGGATGAGAAAACGTCTGAGCAGGCCGTCGTCAAAGAGCGCTACTCGTTCGTCAAAAACCCGGACGAGCCATACAGCACGCCTTCGGAATTGCCTTATGATTGGTTTCGGGCGCGCAACGTCGGAGGGCGGACGATGTTTTGGGGACGCTTCATCAACCGCTTTCACCAGACTGATTTGAAGGGCTATGCGAACGACGGCCACGGTAAGGACTGGCCCATCTCTTACGCCGATGTCGAGCCGTACTACAACAAAGTCGAAACGTTCATCGGCGTCTGCGGGTCAAAAGAGAATCACCCGGACATGCCGGACAGCGACCACCTGCTGCCGCCGGTCGCGCTGAAGTGCGCCGACCATTTGTTGAAGCGCGCGTGCGCCAAGATCGGCATCCCCACCATCAACGCCCGGCGCGCGATACTCACCAAAAACTACAACGGCTACAAGGAGTGTCACTATTGCGCGGGCTGCGATAACGGCTGCGAGACCCACTCTTTCTTCAACTCCGCGTTTCGCGTCGTCGTGCCGTTGATGAAGAAGTACCCGCGCACATTCAAGGTCTTTACCAATTCGATGGCGCGGTCGATTGACGTGAACGAGCGCGGGCTGGCGAGCGGTGTGACGTACATTGACAAGACGACCGGGCAAACCAAACAGGTCAAGGGGCGCGCCGTCGTCGTGGCCTGCGGCACGCTCGAAACGACGCGCCTGATGATGCTCTCGACTTCGCCGCGCTTCCCCGAAGGCATCGCCAATTCGAGCGGGCAACTGGGGAAGAACTTCATGGAGCACCTCGACGCGAAGGCCCAGGGGTATTTGACCGACCTCAGTTTCGCGATTCCCTATATCGGCGATGGGATCGGCGGTTCGCACATCGTCATCCCGTGGTTCGGACTCGAAAAGCCGAAGAACACTTACAACTTCGCGCGTGGATTTCACATTGAGCCTTCGGCGCGGCTGGGGATGCGGCCCGACAAGAATCCGAAAAGCTTCACCGGTTTCGGAACAAGCTTCAAGCGTGAGGTGCGGAGTTGGTACGGCACCCGTGTGCGGCTTTCGACGCACGGCGAACAGCTCGCCAGCCCGCAGAAGTATGTTGAATTGGACAAGCAAGTGGTCGACAAGTGGGGCATGCCCGTGCTCAAGATTCATCACCCGTTCGACGACAACGACCGCAACATGTTCAAATTCATGCAGCAGACCTTTGAAGAAATTCTGACCGCCGCGAAGGCCGTAGATGTTACGGTGTCGAAGATGCCGGAAACGGCTGGCGCGTCGATTCATGAAATGGGCACCGCGCACATGGGCGCTGACGCTAAGACATCGGTGCTGAACAAATTCAACCAGGCTTGGGACGTAAAGAATCTATTCGTCACCGACGGTGCGGCGTTCACCTCCGGGTCGCACAAGAACCCGACTCACCACATCATGGCGCTGGCGTGGCGCGCCGCCGATTACATGATCGAAGAAATGAGAAAAGGGAATCTGTAAACGGGTTCGGGCGGCATCTATGAGCGGGGCGCGGCGAAGCGAATTATCAAAACTTTGTCGTGCTCCGGCGCATAGTCTCATAATCTTTTCAGTTATCCGGCGTGCCGTCAGCTCCAGGGCGGAACTCGCACATGACGCAACACCCGCTACCATCCCACCCGTCCGATTCTGCTCACGCCATCAATAATCTGAAACGGAAAAACAGTCTGCTGCTCCCAGCGCTTATCAGTATCAGTTTCCTTTTGATTCTCGCCTACGTCGCGCGCACTCACACTTTCGGGACTTATTCAACGGAGACCGATTTTTATCACTTCTACGCACCCGATGCGGAGCGTCTGGCAACCGGGCAATTCCCCGACAATACTTTTCAGGGGCCGGGCTATCCGGCGATGCTGGCTCTGACAGGTAAGCTGACGGGTGACTTGTTCGTAGCAGGCAAGTGGGTGTCGCTGGTATGTGCAGCGGTGGTCGGCTTGTTCACGTTTCTAATTTTCGCACGCGCCTTCGATTACTGGGTCGGCGTCGGTGCGCAGTTGATCGTGCTGGTCAGCAAGCATTTCCCAGAGTTCGGGATGAGCGCGACGACTGACATGTTCTTCCTAATGCTATGCCTTGCCGCACTGGTCGTCTTCACGTCTGAAAGTTTGCCGAAAAGCTGGCGCACAATTCTCACCGCGGTGCTCACGAGCCTCACTTACCTAACACGCTACAACGGCCTGTTTCTGCTGGCAACTTTCGTGTTCGGCATTGTCGCCTTCGACGTCTTCAAGCAAAGCCGGCGCGTGCGCCTCGGCCTCGCGGCGCTTTTCTGTACGGTCTTTCTGGTGGTCAGCGCACCGTGGCTGTACGCCAATTACAGGCGGCACAACTCTCCTATCTACAACACCAACTATTTGAACATCGCCACCGAGTTTTACCCGGAATTGGTTAACGACAATGTCGTTCAGGAAGGAACGCGAAAGCTGGGCGAGGTGTTTCACTCATTCACCGACGTACTCAGTTACGCACCACGCCGGATCGCCAGCCACTACCCCGTGAATCTTTACGAGAGCATTTACAAGAGCGTCACCGATGACCTTGTTAGTCCGTGGGTCGGGTGCTTCGCGCTCATCGGGATTGCGCTTGCCCTCGCCGATTGGCGGTCAACGCCGTTAATTCGGTTGCTGCTATTTTCAGGCGTGCTTTACATGCTCCTGCTCGCGCTGACGCACTGGGAGACGCGCTACTACTTTTACATGCTCCCGCTTTACGCCGGTCTGGCGGTGTACACGGCTTTTAGGCTGCTTGAAATGGCGCGGGCGCGTGGTCTTGCTCGCCAACGCGCGTTCGTGCTGGCCCCGCTAACGTTAGTTTCGGTGATGGTCGCGCATTCATTCACGTCGGCGCGGAATGAGACGGCGCGATTTCTAGCGAGCCACCCGCGCGAGGTCTTAAAGGCGTGTGAATATTTCCGGCAGGCGGACATAAAGGGGGCGATTGTCGTCGCGCGTAAGCCGCACGTGGCATACATCTGTGGGCAGCGTTGGATCTTCTTTCCGCAGGTTAAATCGCTCGATGAGTTGAAGGTCTGGCTGGAAGCTAACCACGTCGATTATCTGACGATCAGTTCCGTCGAAATCACGCGGCGACGTGAATTGGCGATGCTCAAAGACCCGCGCAACGCGCCCCCGTGGCTGAGGGCCGTGTGGGTCAACTCCGACCCGGCTTTCATACTGTACCAGCCACGCTTGGATGATACGGTCAAGCCGTAAGTAGAATCACAGAGTTAACTCCGCGCCAACGGGTCGCACGTCGCCGCGCAAAGATCACTCACGCGGGTTCCCCATCGGCGAGTCCAGCACGTCATGTCGCGTAATGATGCCAGTAATTCGACCGTACTCTTCGA
>Ga0136614_10001296_pt1 | contig 14549 bp, 16 predicted proteins | sample AntDrymUQ2792106_2_FD_106643 | JGI IMG/M metagenome (GOLD analysis project Ga0136614, IMG submission 106643) | Polar desert sand microbial communities from Dry Valleys, Antarctica - metaG UQ279 (21.06) | ecosystem: Environmental > Terrestrial > Soil > Desert | place: Antarctica: Dry Valley... | reverse complement strand
TGGCTGCATTGATCGTGCGATCTACCTACGGCGTGCTGAAGGAAACAACGTTTGTGCTGCTCGACAGCGTGCCGACCGGCGTCGATTACGGCATGGTCGGCGCGACGCTGGCCCAGCTGCCCGGGATCGTTTCCGTACATGACCTGCATGTCTGGTCGATGGTGCCGGGCAAATCTGCCTTATCCGCGCACGTCCTCGTCGACGATATCGAGAGCTGGCCGGTGATCCTGCACCAGGCGCGGCATGTCCTGAACCGCGACTTCAAGATCGATCACATCACTTTGCAGCCGGAATGGCTGCGTCGCGAGCCGGGGGTGATCAGCATTCGGAAGGCCGAATAAGGCCCGCAACGCGGCTGGCGCTTGACAGCGATCGGGTTAATTGGTACGTTCCACGTACCATTTCGTACAACACAGGTTGACCCATGGCCGCCCTGCCGCAACGAGAGATTTCGCGCTCCGACGTGATCGATGGCGGCAGCCGTGACGCGCGCAGCCGCTTGGCCGCGATGGTTACCAAGCTGCTGGAGCACTGGAATTTGACCGCAGTCGAGCAGTCCGCGCTACTGGGGCTCTCGACCGCCAGCCGCAGCACGCTCGCGCGTTATCGGGAAGGCGAGCCGCTCGCGGACAGCCGAGACCTGCTCGACCGTGCAGGGCACTTACTCGGCATTCACAAGTCGCTGCGCATTCTGTTTCCGTACGATCGCGACCTCGTTTATGGCTGGATGACGCAGTTCAACCGCCGTCTCGGTGCGCGTCCGGTGGATTTGATCAGCGAGCGCGGTTTCGAAGGTCTTCTCGCGGTCCGGCGCTATCTCGATTTCCAGCGTGGTTAATGAACTGTTTTCGGCCAACGCCGAGTTTCATGGCGACCTGATTCGAAACATCCCGGGGATCCGCCGCTCGCAGAACCTGTTCGACGATCTGAGCGCAGACGCTGCCGATTGGGCGATTGCAGTAGCGGCCGAGGAAAGCGGCCACATTCCCACCGCCGCCGCGCTCGCAACGCGCCCGTTCGATTACGGCAGCGTCATCAGCTACAGCTTCGACGCGTCGCATTGGCAATCGACGCGCTTTTCGGACGGCACGCGCTACGGCGTCTGGTATGGCGCGCTCGAGATTGAAACTACTGTGTACGAGACCGCGCATCACTGGCGCCGCTTCCTGCTGGACAGCTACGGTGAGCTCGATCGCGCCGTCGTTACCGATCGCCGCGTGTGCGACGTGCACTGTGACGCGCTGTTGATCGATCTGCGCGGCAAGCACGCCGAGTTTCCGGACCTGGTCCGCCGCGACAGTTATGCTTTCACACACCAGGTAGGGCGCATCGTGCATGAGCAGGACTTGAGCGGCCTGCTGGTGAAGTCAGCGCGCTGCGAGGGTATCAACGCCGGCATTTTTCGCCCCGAGCGGCTGTCGAACGTGCGGGAAAAAGTGTTTCTCACGTACAAGGTCAATGTCGTGCGCGATACGTTTATCGCTGAACGAGCTCGCGGCCGCACGTGGCTGTCGTTTGCCCCGAGCAAGCTCGAGTAGTCAGTTAATAAGCCAAGCGCCGATTGTGGTCTCTCACCTCGGGCGGTAACTCGGCTTCATCCCAGTAGCCAAGTAAAATTCCCTTGTGCTCGGAGCCGCCGCGGCGCGCTTCGATTTGCGCGTCCGAGATTGTCGTGCGCTGCGACTGCCGCCGCGCCCAGCGGTTCAGCGCTGCCAATAGGCGATCCCGCTCCGGTTCGAGCGCAGGATCGGTGCCGCGGTCGATCAGCTCTCTCGGATCGGAAACCAGATCGAACAGCATCGGCGCGAAGCCTTCGGCGAAGACGAACTTGTAGCGGCCGTCGAACACCATGAACATGCGCGCGTCGATCGGTGCGACACCGAGTGCTTCGGAAGCCGGCGTCATCGAGTAGTCGTACTCGCTGATCGCGAACTCGCGCCAGGTCGCCGGCCGTTCGCCGTGCAACCAACTCTGCAGCCCGCGACCTTCGAGCCGGTGCTGAGGCGCCGAGCCGCCCGCGAACTCGACGAAGGTCGGCGCCAAGTCGATACTTTCGATCAGCGCATTGCACACGGTCCCGCGCGTGCGATCCGCTGCGGGCACGGGATCGACGACGATCAACGGAATCTTGACCGACGGCTCGTGGAAAAAATCCTTCTCGCCGAGCCAATGATCGCCGAGGTAGTCGCCGTGGTCGGACGTGAACACGATCATCGTGGAGGCTAGCAACCCGCGCGCGCGCAGGCCCTCGATCAGCACGCCGATCGAATCGTCGATCTGCTTGATCAGGCCCATGTACGCGGGGATCACCGCTGCACGCACATCGTCGCGCGCAAAAGCACGCGAGACGCGTAGCTTCATCAACTCACGGTGGAGGGGATGCGGGTCGCGCCGCTCGGCGTCGCTGCGCACGGCGGGCAGCACGTCGGCCGCGGAGTACATCGCGTGATACGGCGCCGGTGCGATGCATGGCCAGTGCGGCTTGATGTACGACAGATGCAGACACCATGAGTCGTTGCGGGCGGTGTCGATGAAGTCGAGCGCGCGCTGTGTGATGTACGGCGTTTCCGAATGCTCCGCTTTGACGCGCGCAGCGCGTGTGCTGTTGTTAAGCAGCCAGCCAGAAAGCACATTGCCGTCTTCGTCTTCACCGGAGTTGGCGCATTCGTCCCACGGATTGTCGCTGTCGTATCCGAGTTCGCGCAGCCACGTGTTGTAGCGCGGTTCGCGCGGGTCGTACCTGCCCGCAGGGCCTTCGCTGTGCAGGCCGTCGTCGCGCTCGAAGGGATCGAAGCCACACTCGGCAATGCGGACGCCGATCTCGGAATTTGGATCGACGCCGAGCCGTGCCATCCCCTCGTCATCGGCCGCCATGTGTGTCTTGCCGACCAGCGCAGTGCGCATGCCAAGCGGACGCAGATAATCGCCGATCGTCAGCTCGCCCACCTTCAGCGGAAAGTTGTTCCACGCTGCCCCGTGCGAATCGACGTAGCGGCCGGTGTAGAAGCTCATCCGCGACGAGCCACAGATCGGGCTCTGGCAATAAGCGCGCGAGAAGAGTACGCCGCGCGCGGCCAGCGCGTCGATGTTGGGCGTCGCCAGGCGCGGGTGACCGGTGCACGACAGATAGTCCCAGCGCAGCTGATCGCACATGATGAACAGGATGTTGCGACGATCGCGGTTCATCGGTGGGCTGCCGAGGCGGTTATGGTGTCTTGTCGATCACTGCTGAATGCCAGCTGCCTTGACGACCGGCTCCCATTTGGCCCGGAACGCCGCGATCATTTTCGCGGTGGCCTCGGGGCCGGCGGCGATCGGATCCATGTTCGCGTCGCGAAACTTCTGCTGCATTTCCTTCGACCTCATGATCGCTTCGATCGCGTTACCCAGCTCACGCACGCGCGCGGCAGGCATCGATGCCGGCGCAAAGAAGACGTTCCAGCCATCTGCCACCACGTCCAATCCCGCTTCTTTCAGCGTCGGCACGCTGGGCAGCTCGGGCGCTCGCTTCGCGCCGCCGATCGCCAGGATGCGCAGTTTGCCGCCTGCGTGCTGCGGCAGCAGCGTATCGAGCGTGTCGACGGCGACCGGCACTTGGCCGCCGATCAGATCGGTGAGCAGCGGTGCGGAGCCGCGATAGCCGATCACCTGCGGCTTGACCTTCGCAGCATCGGCCAGCATCAGCGCAAAGTAGTGCGGCAGGCTGCCGGTGGCGGGCACGCCGAAGTTGGCCTGCTCCGGGTTCGCGCGCAACCAAGCGATCAGATGGTTGACCTCGCGCACCGGCACCGCCGCGCCGACCGCGATGCCGAATTCATAGCGCGAGACTTGCGCCACCGGAACGAAGTCGGTCTGTGGGTCGTAGCCGACATTCTTGAACGCGAGCGGAGCGACGACATTGACGGCGGGGTTGCCGATCATCAATGCAGCCTCGGTTGCAGGCGTGCCGCGGAACGATTGTGCGGCCACACGCCCACCCGCACCGGCCTTGTTCTCGACGACGACCGTCGCGCCGAGCTTCTCGCGTAACGCCTCGGCTACCAATCGTGCAGCCCGATCGGACGCGCCTCCGGGCGCATAGCCGACGATGATCTTAATCGTCTCGGGCTTCTGTGCGTGCGCTGCTGCACCCAGCAACACCGTACACGCTACGACGAATGCTCTTGCAAGCTGAACCATGGTCTGCCTCGCGCTTGAATTTTCGCTACCGCATTTTGCTCCAGCCTAGACACCGAGATTGCGGAGCACTGTCATCGCGCCGAGCAAGATCGGTTGATGCACTAAATAGATCGTCAGCGCCCAAGTGCCGAGAAACAGCAGCCAGCGCGGCGCGTGTTCATTCAGCGGTACCAGCGCCTGCGGAATGCGCCACTGCGAGCGCTGCCAGCGCGCGGCCAACCCCGCGCCTATCAGGACGACGCCAATCCACGGAAAGAGCGGTACGTAATCCTCGGTGCGCGGCTTGAACGTCATGAAGCCGACGATCGTCGCCGGCGGCGTGCTGAAGAGTTCGTTGGTGTAAACGAGTCCGATCACGATGCACGCGATGCCGAGCACGATGTTCCACGCGTTCAACAGCAACAGAGGCCGCGCGATCAGCAGCGCCGCCGCGACGAAGTGCAGAATTCCGAAGTAGATGAAGCGCTGACCGAAAACCAGCCAACTGCCGAGTGACACCAGAAGGGCAGCCGCCGCGATCTGCGCCCACCGCTTCCAAAAATCTTCCGCCGACGGTTTGAACGAGGTTCGCAACATCAGGCTCACGCCGCCCAGCAGCAGAAACTGCGTCACGATGGCAGTCCGCCACGCGATCCACGGCTGATCGCGCGTCATCGCCAGATCGATCCAGCCGAAGTAGGCGAGGTCGTAGATGAAGTGATAGACAATCATCTGAACCACCGCAAAGCCGCGTAGCGCATCGACCAGCCGCAGGCGGGGAGCTGGAGTCGACTTCATTGCGGCGCAGGTGGCGGCATAATCTTGTGACGCAGTCTAGGTGAGGCACGCCATGTTGATGTCATCGCAGGATTATCGAGAGTCGCTGCGCCGGTCGCGGCCACGGGTCTACGTCGATGGACACGCAGTCGAATCGGTCGCCGACGAACCGTCGCTGGCGCCTGGCGTCAATGCGCTAGGGTTGAGCTACGACTATGCGTTGCGTGAAAACGTGGCGCCTGTGATGCGGGCACGCGCTGGCAGGCACGACATCAATCGCATGAACGCGATTCCCTCGTCGAGCCAGGATCTGCTGAACAAGCTCGAAGCAGTTCGATTGCTGTGCCAGGAAACCGGATGCGCGCAGCGCTATCTGGGCGGCGACGGTCTGGCAGCGCTGCGTCAGGCCAGCCATCGGATCGACGCCGACAAGAAGACCGATTACTCCGCACGTCTCGATGCATATCTCGAACGCGTGTATTCCGAGGACCTGAGCATTGGCATCGCCATGACTGACGGCAAGGGCGATCGGTCGCTGCGCCCGCATCAACAGCCGAATCCGGATACGTATGTGCACATTGTCCAACGTCGCGCTGACGGCGTTGTCATCTCGGGCGTCAAGGCGATCGTCACCGCCGCACCGTACGTGCACGAGCTGCTGGTGATGCCTTGCCGCAACATGACACAGGACGACGCCGACTTCGCGATCTGTTGCACGGTCCCGATCGATGTCGATGGCCTGACGATCGTCGCGCGCCCGGCCGGTCGCCCCGGAGAGAAAGCTGCGCTGTTCAGTGGGCGCTACGGCCAGTCGACCGGCGTTGCAATCTTCGAACGCGTGTTCGTCCCGTGGGAAAGTATCTTTCTGGCAGGCGAGTGGGAACACTCCGGGTTTCTGACTTACAGCTACGCAACGCATCATCGGCAGACCTGTATTGCTGCGCGGGCTGGGTTCGGAGACTTGCTGATCGGCGCCGGCGCGTTGATGACCGAGGCCAATGGCGCCGACCTCGATCACGCACATGGCTTGCGCGATGCAATGGTCGATCTGATCAAGATCGTCGAAGGGTTTTATGCGTGCGGAGTGGCGGCGTCGGTCTACTGCACGGAAGATCCGTCCGGCGTTGCAATGCCAGATCCCGTGTTCGGCAACATCGGGAAACTGTTGATGGCTACGCAGATTTACGACATGCATCGCCTAGCGCACCAAGTATCCGGAGGGTTGATCGTGACGTTGCCCGGGCCGGACGAGGACCACAACCCCGCCACCGCCGGCCGCCTCTCCGAGCTGTTGACGGCGCGCTCCGATATTCCGTACGAGAAGCGAATCGAAGTCGCCCGCTTTGTCGAGGACTTGACCGCGTCTTACCAGGCAGGCTGGTATTCGGTGATCTCGCTGCACGGCGGCGGATCACCCGATGCGATGAAGATGGAGATCTGGCGCAACTACCCGCTCGGCAACAAGGTCGATCTGGTAGAGCGCCTGCTGGAGCGTGGCGTGCTGACCGATGATGTGCGCAAGATCACACGCAACCGCCAGCCGGGACGTTGCTGCATCGAAGGGTGCCAGGTGCCGTCGGCGCCGGTAGTTGTGCCGCTGCCGCAGATTGGTAAGGCGCCGCGACCGGTACTGCCGCTGCGCAAGACTGGCACAGCGAACTAGGCCGATACGTGCGCCTGCGATCCGAGCGGTCGTTTCTCTTGGTGGTCGACGTGCAGGCGCAACTCGCGCCGCGCGTTGACGGCGGCGATCAAGTCATTGCGAAGTGCGCAGCGTTGATGAAAGCAGCGCGTCTTCTCGAACTTCCGGTCCGCGTAACCGAGCATTGCGCCGATCGGATCGGGCATTCAGTGCCCGAGATTTTCGCGTTGACAAGGGCGGGCGAAATGCTGTCGAAGACACATTTCTGCTGCACCGATGAACCCGATGCGATGGCGAAGTTCGATGCGCTCGATCGCAAACAAGCCGTCATCGCCGGCATGGAGGCGCACGTGTGCGCTATGCAAGCCGCGCTCGGGCTCGCGGACCATGGCTATGAATGCTTCTTCGTGCAGGACGCGTCCGGGTCACGGCGCTCCTCGGATCACGCCGCTGCGATCGAGCGCTTGCGAATGAACAACGTCCAGATTGTCACCACCGAGATGGTGATGTTCGAGTGGCTGAAGCGGGCCGACGTGCCAGAGTTTCGCGAGCTGCTGAACATTGTCAAGGGTGTTTAATAGTCGGCCGCCGATGGCTGGCGCGTTGAGACAGGCAGTGCGCGCCGACATCGCTGCGATTCACGCGGTGCGCACGTCGGTGCGCGAGAATCGATTGACTCGCAGCGTCATCTCCGAGCGCGACTACATCGATCATCTGGAGACTTTGGGGCGTGGTTGGCTGATCGAGGTGGCGGATCAGATCGTTGCCGTCGTGGTTGGCAATGCGCGCGACGGCAACCTCTGGGGTCTGTTTGTGCATCCGGAGTTCGAGCGACGCGGCTTCGGCAGGCGCCTGCTTGATACTGCTGTTGAATGGCTGTGGTCTCAGGGCCTCTCACGACTTTGGTTAACGACCGCGCCGGCAACGCGCGCGCAGGGCTTTTACGAATCTGCGGGTTGGATTCACATGGGAACGACGGAACACGGCGAGTTGCGATTTGAGTTGAGAAGGCCAAGCGCGTATCGCGCGTAGCGCTCCCTCTGGCGTTCCGGCAACCGTTCCATTAACTGTCAATCGCACCATGTCAACAGGGCCCGAAGACTTGTTCGGCCAATCACCCGCCTGGCCGCCGAGCTTGCTCTACCTGCCGGAATTTTTGCCCGTTGCCGACCAGAGCCGCCTGCTGGCCCTGGTTGCCGGCGTGCCGATACACGAGGCGCAGTACTACGAGTACACGGCCAAGCGGCGCATCGCGAGTTTCGGTTTCAGCTATGACTTCAAGTCGCGGAGGTTGGGCACTGCACCGCCGCTGCCGGACTTCCTGCTCGAGTTGCGTCAGCGGGTAGCTGACCAACTGTCGCTTCCAGCCGACGCGTTTGAACAAGCGTTGATCAATGAGTATCGCCCCGGCACTCCGCTCGGATGGCATCGTGATACGCCGGAGTTCGAGTCGGTAGCTGGTGTATCGCTCGGCGGGTCATGTCGCATGCGGTTTCGGCCGTTTCCTCCCAAGCGAGGCCGTGATCCGAGGGCGTTTACGCTAAACGTCGCGCCGCGTTCGCTCTATCTGATGCAGGACGAAGCGCGCTGGAACTGGCAGCACTGCGTCTCGCCGACGCGCGAGCAGCGCTGGTCAATCACGTTTCGCACCATGCGCGCGCAGGTCGTGGTGGTGCCGCGCCGGTATAGTCGGCCGCGCCATTTTCGCGGGAAATATTGAATGCTTGAGCTGCTGACCGATCCCCAGATCTGGATTGCTTTTTTTACTCTGACTGCACTCGAGCTGATACTCGGCATCGACAACATCATCTTCATTTCGGTGATGGTCGAAAGGCTGCTGAAGCATCAACAGGCGTTCGCACGGCGCCTGGGACTTTTCATGGCGATGTTCATGCGTATCGGTCTACTGCTGGTCCTGACTTGGATCATCGGGCTGACCGCGCCATTGTTTACCGCATTCAAACAGGAGATTTCGGGCCGCGATCTCATTCTGATTCTGGGCGGCCTTTTCCTGCTGTGGAAGAGCACCGGCGAGATTCATCACTCGCTTGAGGGGGATCGAGGGCCAAAGCTCGGCCAACGTCAAGGCGACGCTGGCGGCAATCATTGTGCAGATCATGCTGATCGACATGGTGTTCTCGTTCGATTCGATCATCACTGCTGTTGGGATGGTCGATGAAATCGAGGTGATGATCGCGGCGGTGATCGCGTCGGTCGTACTGATGATGGTGGCCGCGTCGTCGATTAGCCGTTTTGTCAACGAGCATCCGTCCATAAAGATGCTGGCGCTTTCATTCCTGCTTGTGATCGGCGTGGTGCTGATCGCCGACGGATTCGATCAACACGTTCCAAAGGGCTATGTGTACTTCGCTCTCGCCTTCTCGCTCGGGGTGGAGATGTTGAACATTCGCATGCGTAAACGCGCCGGGAAGCCGGTGCATCTGCACTCTTCGTACGCGCGTGACAGCGAACCGAAGGGGCCACCATGATCCGAGTCGGCTTGATGGCAGCAACGGTGCTGCTCGCGGCGCTGACGGGACCCGCAGTGGCTATCGATCTGCAAGGTCATCGCGGTACACGCGGTCTCGCTCCCGAGAACACACTAGCCGCGTTCAAGACCGCGCTTGCCATCGGCGTTACGACGTTGGAGACGGATCTTGCGCTGACGCGCGACGGCGTACTGGTGCTGTCGCACGAGCCTCGGCTGTACGCAGCGCTCACGCGCGGGTCCGACGGGCGTTGGTTGAGCGAAGATGGCGCAACCATTTTTTCGCTGAAGGCGGATGAACTGGCGCAGTACGACATCGGTCGTTTGAACCCGGCGCACAAGTACGCCGCGCAGTGGACCGAGCAGAAAGCGAGTGACGGCGAGCGTATTCCCACGCTGCAGCAATTGTTCGAGCTTGCGCGCGATGCTCGTTCACCGGGCGGGCGGCCGGTGCGGTTCAACATCGAAACCAAGATCACGCCGACCAACGGCGACAGCACGCCCGACGCCGAACGCTACGCGCGCGCCGTCGTCGATGCGGTTCGCGCGGCAAAAATGAGCGAGCGGGTGACCGTGCAATCGTTCGATTGGAGAACGTTGCGTGAAGTGAAGAAGCTTGCGCCCAAGTTGTGGACCGCTTGTTTGACGATCGATTCATCGAGCATGAGCACCGTTTTGCCCGATGCATCCGGCGCATCGCCGTGGCACGCCGGGCTGAAAGCTGCCGACTACGGCGGGTCGCTGCCGCGCATGGCGCAAGCCGCGGGGTGCGGCACATGGGCGCCGTTCTGGCGCAACGTGACTGCCGACAACATTGCCGAAGCGCACGCGTTGAAGCTGAAAATCATTCCGTGGACCGTTAACGATCCCATAGAAATCGAGCGCCTGGCTGCGCTCGGCGTCGATGGCATCATTACCGACTACCCGGACCGTGCGCGGCGTGCACTCGCCGCGCGCAACGTTGCGATCGACTGATTTCCGATCTGTATACTTTCGCTTTACCGGTAGTCGCGATAGCGATGATCAAGTAGCAGCGATGATCAAGTACGTGTTCGTTACCGGTGGCGTGGTCTCCTCACTTGGAAAAGGGATCGCCGCCGCCTCCCTTGCCGCGATCCTCGAATCGCGCGGCCTCAAAGTCACCCTCATAAAGCTCGACCCCTACATCAACGTCGATCCCGGCACGATGTCGCCGTTTCAGCACGGCGAAGTGTTTGTCACCGAAGACGGTGCGGAAACCGATCTCGACCTCGGGCACTACGAGCGCTTCATCTCCGCCAAGATGCGGAAGGTGAACAACTTCACCACCGGGCAGATTTACGACTCGGTCATCAAGAAGGAGCGGCGCGGCGAGTACCTCGGCAAAACCGTGCAGGTGATTCCGCACGTGACCAACGAGATTCAGGACTTCATCGAGCGCGGGGCGCGCGCTGCATGGGATGGCAAGGCCAACGTTGCGATTGTCGAAATCGGCGGCACGGTGGGCGACATCGAGTCGTTGCCGTTCGTTGAAGCGGTGCGGCAGATGAAACTGCGCCTCGGCCAATCTTCGGCGTGTTACGTGCATCTAACCCTGGTGCCGTTCATACCGTCGGCCGGCGAATTGAAGACCAAGCCGACACAACACAGCGTGCAGAAAATGCGCGAGATCGGTATTTTTCCCGACGTTTTGTTATGCCGTGCCGATCGTCCGATCCCGGAAGAGGAGCGCGCAAAGATTTCACTGTTTTCCAACGTGCCGATCGACGCCGTGATTTCAGCGTGGGATGTCAGTTCGATCTACAAGATTCCGTCGATGCTGCACAAGCAGGGGCTCGATGAGATTGTGTGCTTCAAGCTCGGCATCATTGCGAAGCCCGCTGATTTATCGAGCTGGGACAAGCTGGTCTACGCGCTCGAGCACCCCGAGCACGAGGTCACGATCGGCATGGTCGGCAAGTACGTTGAACTCTCGGACTCGTACAAGTCGCTGGTCGAAGCGCTGATGCACGCCGGCATCGACACGCGCACGAAGGTCAAGATCGAGTACTTGGATTCCGAGCAGATCGAAAGCGACGGCATGGCGTTGCTCGATAAAGTCGATGCGGTGCTTGTACCGGGCGGCTTCGGCAGACGCGGCACCGAAGGCAAGATCGCAGCGATTCGTCATGCACGCGAAAACAGTTTGCCGTATCTCGGCATCTGTTTGGGTATGCAGTTGGCGACGATCGAGTTTGCGCGCAACGTGTGCGGGCTCATCGACGCCAATTCGACAGAGTTTGATCCCGACACGCCGCATCCCGTTGTCGCGCTGATCACCGAATGGACCGATCGCACCGGTCGCATCGAGCGGCGTGATGCGCAGTCCGACCTTGGCGGCACGATGCGGCTGGGTTCGCAGAAGTGTGCGGTCGAGCGCGGAACGCTGGCTGCGCGCATCTATGGGACGGAAGTCAACGAACGCCACCGGCATCGCTACGAGGTCAACAACGCGTATGTGTGGCAGCTCGAAGCGAACGGCTATACGGTTTCTGCACGCACTCCAAACGAGAAGCTGACCGAGATCATGGAGCTGCCTTCGCATCCGTTTTTCATCGGCGTGCAGTTTCACCCCGAGTTCACCTCAACTCCGCGCCATGGGCATCCGCTGTTCAAAGCGTTCATCGAAGCGGCGCTGGCCGGCAAGCAAGCGCGCTCGGAAGAGGCGAGTGACGCTCAGGCGGCGCCGTTGGCACACAAGGCCGCCGCGTGAAGCTGGCGGGCTTTGAAGTCGGATTGGACCAGCCATTGTTCCTGATCGCGGGGCCGTGCGTGATCGAGTCCGAGCAGATGGCGATCGACACCGCCGGCCGATTGAAGGAAATCACAAGCGCGCTCGGCGTTCCGTTCATCTACAAGTCGAGTTTCGACAAAGCCAACCGGAGCTCAGGAAAAAGCTTCCGCGGCCTCGGCATCGATGAAGGATTGCGCATTCTCGGCGCGGTCAAGAAGCAGGTCGGCGTTCCGGTGTTGACCGACGTGCACGACGAGGATGAAATCAACCCCGCGGCCGAAGTGGTCGACGTTCTTCAAACGCCGGCGTTCCTGTGCCGTCAGACCGATTTCATTCGCGCGTGCGCCGTCAGCGGCAAGCCGGTCAACATCAAGAAGGGCCAGTTTCTCGCACCCGGCGACATGAAGAATGTGATCGACAAAGCGCGCGAAGCGGCACGCGAAGCCGGCTTGCCTGAGGACAGTTTCATGACGTGCGAGCGCGGCGCATCATTCGGCTACAACAACCTGGTGTCCGACATGCGCTCGCTGGCGATCATGCGCGACACCAACGCGCCGGTGGTTTTCGACGCCACGCATTCGGTGCAACTGCCGGGCGGGCAGGGTACTACCAGCGGCGGGCAGCGCGAGTTCGTGCCAGTGCTGGCGCGCGCGGCAGTCGCCGCGGGCGTCGCGGGCGTGTTCATGGAAACGCATCCGAATCCGGCGGAGGCAAAGTCTGACGGGCCGAATGCGGTGCCGCTCGACCGTATGCGTGAACTGCTCAGTACGCTGATCGAGCTCGACCGCGCCGTGAAACGACAAGGTTTTATCGAGGCAAGCTTTGCATGAGCGCAATCGTTGACATTATCGGCCGTGAAATTCTCGATTCGCGCGGCAATCCCACCGTCGAATGCGATGTGCTGCTCGAAAGCGGCGTGATGGGCCGCGCGATGGTGCCGTCGGGTGCATCGACCGGTGCGCGCGAGGCGATCGAGTTGCGCGATGATGACGCCAACCGCTACGGCGGCAAAGGAGTGTTGAAAGCGGTCGAGAACGTCAACACCGAAATTTCCGAAGCGGTCCTTGGGCTCGAAGCGAACGAGCAGGCGTTTCTCGACAATGCGCTGATCGAGCTCGACGGCACCGAGAACAAGTCGCGCCTCGGCGCCAACGCAATACTGGCTGTTTCGATCGCGGTCGCGAAAGCTGCCGCCGAGGAATCGGGGCTGCCGCTTTACCGCTACTTTGGCGGCAGCGGCGCGATGCAGATGCCGGTACCGATGATGAACGTGATCAACGGCGGGGCGCACGCCAACAACAATCTCGACCTGCAAGAGTTCATGATCGTACCGATCGGCGCGCCCACATTCTCTGAGGCGGTGCGCTACGGCGCGGAGGTGTTTCACGCGCTGAAGAAGTTGATCGATAAAGCGGGCATGAGCACTGCGGTCGGCGACGAAGGCGGGTTCGCACCGAACGTGAAGAATCACGAAGCCGCGATTCAAATGATTTTGCAGGCGATCGACAACGCGGGTTACACGGCCGGCAGCGACGTTTCGTTGGCGATCGACTGCGCTGCCAGCGAATTTTTTAAGGACGGCAAATACCGGCTCGAAGCCGAAGGATTGACGTTGTCCGCCGCGGAGTGGACTGCGACGCTGGCGAGCTGGTGCGACAAGTATCCGATCGTATCGATCGAAGACGGCATGGCCGAAAACGATTGGGCGGGGTGGGAGGAACTCACCCGCAACCTCGGCGACAGAATGCAGCTGGTCGGTGACGACATATTCGTGACCAACACCAAGCTGCTGCGCGAAGGTATCAATCGGGGCGTTGCCAACTCCATTCTGATCAAGATAAACCAGATCGGCACGCTGACCGAGACGTTTGCCGCAATCGAAATGGCCAAGCGCGCCGGCTACACATCAGTGATCAGCCATCGCTCCGGCGAAACCGAGGACACGACGATTGCCGACATTGCCGTCGGCACCAACGCTATGCAGATCAAGACCGGTTCGATGAGCCGCTCCGATCGCATCGCGAAATACAACCAACTGTTGCGTATCGAAGAAGACCTGGGCGAAGTAGCCAGCTATCCGGGACGCGATGCGTTTGACAACTTGCGCTGAGCGAAGGCGGTAACGACCATGCGGCTGCTGGCCATTGTTCTCGCCGCGCTGCTGATTGCGATCCAGTGGCCGCTGTGGTTCGGCAAGGGCGGCTGGCTGCGAGTATGGGATCTTGACCGGCAACTGATCGCGCAGCGTGGCGTCAACGGCGCACTCAATGCGCGCAATGCCGAGCTCGCAGCGGAAGTCGCAAGCCTGCGCGAAGGCCGTGAGGCGATCGAGGAGCGCGCGCGGCATGAGTTGAACATGGTGCGCGATGGCGAGGTGTTCTTTCAGATCGTGGTACCGAAAACGGAGAGCGCTGCGAACATGAACCAGCCACCGAAATGAACCTGCATCGTTTACTCAAGGAGCGCGAATCGCGTGGCACCCCGCTGCGCGTTGGACTGATCGGCGCCGGCAAATTTGGGTCGATGTACTTATCGCAGGTGCGTCACACGCCCGGCATGCGCGTAACCGCAATCGCCGATCTTGATCCCACCCGTGCGCGTCAGTCTCTGCAAAATGTGGGCTGGTCCGACAGCGCCATTTCGTCGCTGAGTTTTTTCTCCGACGCTCGAGTGCTGATAGAAACGCAGGATATCGACATTGTCATTGATTCCACTGGCTCACCGTCCGCCGG
>Ga0136614_10001295_pt1 | contig 14550 bp, 16 predicted proteins | sample AntDrymUQ2792106_2_FD_106643 | JGI IMG/M metagenome (GOLD analysis project Ga0136614, IMG submission 106643) | Polar desert sand microbial communities from Dry Valleys, Antarctica - metaG UQ279 (21.06) | ecosystem: Environmental > Terrestrial > Soil > Desert | place: Antarctica: Dry Valley... | reverse complement strand
TCACTCGCTCGATGCAGCGTTCATGACGGGGTCGGAAGCAACACCGAGCTTGGCCAACGGTCGCATGGCGCTCGCGATCGCATACGCTCCAATCTTGCGCCCGAGCTCAGTCGAGTGTTCGTCCGTCGAGCGAAAGTGGATGCCGCCCCATACCCGGGCATCCTCGACCTCCTTCGCGATCTGCGAGAAACTCGTGTAGCCGCGCATGATCCCAAGGCCCGCGGGGTAGACGTAGTCGAACTTCACCTGATCGGATCCGAAGAAATCACGCAGCACCTGCACCGCGGCGCCCGTCACGATGCAATGTCCAGACGGATACTCCGGATGCGGAGGTGTGATGAGCAACGATTCCCAGCTCGGGTCGGCGGCCACAGAACCATAGCCCGCGCGTATCGCAGTAATGGGCCTCCCGTCGTTGCGCGTGTACTTGATCTTGAAGGCGGCAATCGTTGCGTCCGCGCCGGCCATGTGCAGTAAGGCGAACAGACGGGCGTTGTCGTGCACCGAAAGCTTCCTCTCCTGAGAGGCGACCCGCGCTGCAGCGTTCAGAATAGGCACTTCGTTGCCGGACCAAAAGATGGCGACCGCAGTCTGATCCGCGGTGCGGGCCGTACTGTGGCGCCCGCCGAGGCGTTTGATTTCATTCAACTCGCGCAGAAATTCGCCGCTAGTGAGCTCAGGCGAGCCTTTCGCTGGGAACTGGTCCGCCGCCTGAAGTACGAACGGCGTCACGCCGCCAAGCTGAGGGAGAACGCCGGGCGCCATCGCCGGAGGTGTGCGCTGCCAGACGCCGGGCCCAGTGCCCGGCTTATCCTCGGCCTTGGCGTTGAAATTATCCTGTGCGCGCCACGCGAGCATCCGCTCTGCCGCGCTCTTTCCGACGGCAATGCCCTCGGCTTTTGTGCGCTCTTCGGGAATTTCGGCGAGCGAAGTCGCGAGTGCCGCGTCGAAGCCCGCCTTCTGGCCGGGGACCAGAGCCGTCAGCACGGCATGGGCGGCACTCGCCGCCGCCGCATCTTTTGACGCCCCTGCCGGAGCCTCGATCCTGAAGCGGTAAGGTTCATAACGCGGCTCGATGGCATTAATGGCGTCATGCACTGCGCCATGCATCGCCGCCATGACGCGGGCCATGACCGGCGGTGCGGCGATCGGCAATGCCGCTGCGGTAGCGTTCCAGTCCATCACGACATCCGCGCGTGCGGCCTTACTTCCGGATGACAAGCAGAGGAATGCCGCAGTGACTGCAGCAAAAGTCTGGCCAGTTTTGCCTCTAAGCAGGTTCAAGTCTCGCCTCCGTTGGTGAGCAACGTTTCGTTGCGGGAGAAAAACTAACTGGGTGAGGCGAGGAGGGCAACCGGCGTGCGACGAACACTGGATTCGGGGAACGAATGCGACAAAAACCGCGACGGTTCACCGTGGTTCTCAACGGAACCCGTTGGATCGCGACCGCGACGCTTGCCGTGTGGCGCAATCAATCCTGGGCCAGCTGGGCGCGGTGCAAGCAAATGCGCAGTGGCATGAATAGGGATTGCCGATGGCGCAGGCACGTGTGGAAAAATTGCGAGCCGGTTCCGGTGACAATCCGTATCGCGATTACAAGCTCAATTGCCGAAGCGTCCGAGTGGGATCGCGGGGCGTCTTCCTACCGGATCCTGCGGAAGGAGAGCTGCTGCCGAAGCCGGCGTGCTGACCACCAGCCGATAAGCTGCGCCGACCTCCGTGCTCGAATGGTCGAGCGGTCCTTCGCAGTCCATGCGCGCTGCCGCGTCCAAGGTCGTCAAGGTCTCGCCGCTCATCAGCACCACGACCTCGTCCTCGCCGTAGCGTCCGCGGCCAAGCTGCTCCAGGCGCTGCGCGGTATTCACCCCGTCGCCGACCATCGTGTAGTCGATGCGTCCGGCGAAGCCGATATTGCCGACGACGACCGACGCCGTGTGCAACCCGATGCGCATGCGGCACGCCAGAAGGCCCGCGGCGCGGCGCTGGGAGTTGAATTCGCGCATGGCAAGCGCGATGTCGCGCGCCGCCGCGCAGGCGGCCGCGGCGTGGTCCGGCATCGCGTCCGGCGCGCCCCAGAACGCCATGATGCCGTCGCCAATGTACTTGTCGATCGTGCCGCCGTGCGCTTCGATGATCGGCCCGACCAGCGAAAGGACCTCATTTAAGTATGCCGCGACCTCTTCCGCCGGGCGGCCGCGCGCAAAGGCCGAGTAGCCTTCGAGGTCGGTGAACATGATCGTCACCTGGCGGCTCTCGCCGCGCAGCGCCGGTGCGCCGGCCGAGATGAGCCGGCGCAGCAGTGCTGCCGGCAGGTAGGTGGCGAAGACGCCAAGCGCGATCCGCATGCGCTCCAGCGCGGCGTGAGCACGGTTGGCTTCGGCGATCCAGCTTTTTGGCGGGGCGGCGGCGACGGATAGGTCCAATCGCTCGACCCGGTCTGCCGCGTCGGCTAGCGCCAGCATCGGCTGCGACAGGCGCCGGGCGAGCCAGGCGCTCAGCCATAGGGCGACCGCGAGCACCAGCGTGCCAACGACGAGCACCGCGAAGGACATCCATCGCTCCCGTCGCGTTTCGGACGACGGATAGTGGCTGCCGACCGTCAGCGGCTCGTCGCCATAGCCGGTGATGGTGCGATAGACGAACGCGTCGGACTCATCGGGTCCCTCATTCCAATGGCCCTCGAAGTCCCGCGCCTCGGCCATCGAGGAAAGTGGATTCTGGCCGCCGGTCCAGATACGCCGCAGGACCGGATCATCGATTTCCTCCAAACGCGGAATGTCGCGCAACTTGGTCAGTCGCTCGAGATCGCCCAGGGTCGGATGCGCGAGGACTCGCTCGCGCCGCACCAGCACGAAGGGCGTATGGCCGATTTCCGTCTGGATCACCGCCAGCAGGCGCGACAGCGCCGTGGTGGTGACCGCCGCGACCAACGCGCCTTGGAACCTGCCGCCCGGCCCGATCAATGGCATCCGGCGCTGAATCGCCGGTTGGTTCTGGATTAGGCTCCAGTAGGGGGCGGTCCAGCTCCCCTCGCCGCCGCGGCGTGCGCCCGCGAGCACGTCCTCAACGCGCGGTGTTTCGCCCGCGCCAGATCGATGAAGTCGCGCCCGCCGCGCTCGAAACGGCGCAGCGAACCGTCCGGCCGAATATGACCGATGGCGGCGACCTGCGGCGTGGCGGCGACCGCGGAGCGCATCGCCATGTCCATCGCCGCGGCGTCGGCTGGATCGAGGTGCCGGAAGCAACCTCCTCAGCAAGGTAGCGCAGTTGCGTTGCCACGGGTTCCAAATGGTCGGCCACGCGCCGGCCCAACATGCCCATTTCCTGGTGCGCGGAATCGCGCAGCAGCCGCCCCGTCGTATCGCGCGCACTCAGAAAGCCCAGCGTGGCGACCGGAACGACTGCCAACACTGCCAGCCCACCGAACAGCAGAGGCAGCAGCGTCGCCATGGGCAGGTCGCGCCGGCGAGGCGGGGAATCGGTCATGGACACGGACCGATTGTATTCTGGGGCTCACAACGCCACCCGGTCTGCAGAAGCCGTCCAAACACTACCGTTGCATTGGCTTCGCAGATGGCGACGATTCCGCGCACCGGAAGGCCAGGTCGGCGTGGTCCCTAGTCGAACGTCGCCTCGGCACGTCCAAATACAACGTTGGACCGACCGGGGCGGCGATAATCTACAACTACCCGATCACGCCACGGAGCGTCTTCCATGTCGAATGATGTAGAAGTCCGTTGGGACCGGTTGACCGCGCCGGCATTGCGCCACGCAGTGCAGGACAAGACCGTCGTCATCATCCCGCTGGGAGCGACCGAACAGCATGGGCCGCACCTGCCCACGCAGGTCGACTGGCGGTCTGCCTACGAAATATCCATGCGCGCCGCGCACCTAATGGTGGGCCGGCAGCGGGCGCTGGTCACACCTGCCATACCGTTCGGCATGTCGGAGCATCACATGTCGCTGGGCGGAACGTTGACGCTCGACTACGCCACGATGGCAGCGGTGATCGGCTGTGTCGTGCGCTCCGCCGCGCGGCACGGATTCGAGCGCATCTTCGTTCTGAACGGCCACGGCGGCAACATTGCCGCACTCGAAACCATCATCACCGAACTGACGATCGAACTGAAGTTGCCGCTCGCAGGAGGCACCTACTGGTACATTGCGGCCGAGTCCATTCGCGGCATTCTCGAGCACCAGCCGCAGCTGCTTCACGCATGCGAAGCCGAGACCTCGATCATGCAGGCGTTGTCTCCGGAATTGGTGATGCCACTCGATGCGTCGATGCGCGGCGCGCTCGTTCCAGGCATGTCGGCGATTCAAGGTGTCAATCCTGGAATCTTCCGTTGGCAGCATCTAAAGACCCGGTCGGCCATCGGCATCCTTGGAGAGGCTTGGGCGGCAAGCCCCGAGAAAGGCCAGCGGCTGTTGGCAGCCATCGCGCGCGACGTGGCCGATGCCCTAGCCGATCAGCGCCTGTGGGATGCCCCGATATGATCGACGCGCGAGCACGATTACAACGATCGCCCAAGGCTATGCAAAACCGTGGATAGCGCCAAATCAAGGGAAACACAAGTCTCCGATTCTTGCGCAGCATCGACGCTCGACTGGGATTTCGCTGCCCTCACGCGCGCCCAGCGCTACAAATTATTGGTCGGCCTCGTCATCCCGCGACCGATCGCGCTCGTCTCCACGCGTGCCGCGTCGGGTGCCACCAACGCAGCGCCATTCAGCTTTTTCAACGTCCTCGGCGACGAACCGCCCATCGTCATCGTATCCATCGAAGATCGCGATGACGGGCGGGTGAAGGATAGCGCGCGCAATATCACCGCGACGGGCGAGTTCGTCGTGAACCTCGTCGATGAAGCGATCGTCGAGCGGATGCATGGCTGCTCGCTCGACTACCCGCCGGACACGAGCGAGTTCGACGTCGTGGGCTTCACCGCTGCGCCGTCCCGTGCGGTCGGGGCGCCGCGCATCGCAGAAGCGCCCGTCAGCCTCGAATGCGTGGTGCACACCGTGGTCCCGATCGAGACCCGTAAGCTCTTCATTGGCCGCATCGTGTGGCTGCATGCGCGCGGTGGTCTCGTTGATCCGGCGACGCTGCGTGTCCGCACCGATGCGTACTTTCCGGTCGGCCGGCTCTTCGCCAATCGCTACGCTAAAACGCGCGAGCAGTTCGCAGTCGAAGCGAACTCGTACAATGAAGAAATGAAACGACTCGGTCGAACTTAGGAGAGGTGGTGGACGCCTCCCTCTTGCCGAAGATTTGGCGAGGGAGTGAATTGGAGGAGGGAGTCATGCCGCAACAAGTACAGCGACCAGCGCCGCCACGAGTCCCGCGGCGGATCCTCGTGGTTAACCCGAACAGCACAGAGATCATCACCGATCAAATGAGTCTCGCCCTGGAGGGCTTTCGCTTCACGGGCGGTCCGCTCATTCAGTGCGAGACGTTGCGGTCGGGTCCACCCGGAATCGAGAGTCAGGCCCAGGTCGACGGACTCACCGAGCGCCTGCTGACCGAGTTCCAGACGAACGCCGAGTGGCGCGGGGCGGACGCGGTCGTGGTCGCGTGCTTCTCCGACCCAGGGGTCGCGGCGCTGCGCGAGACGCTCGAGCAACCGGTGCTCGGCATCGCCGAATGCGCCTACTACACAGCCGCGGCGCTCGGCGATCGCTTCGGCGTCATCGCGATTCTCTCGCGCTCGATCCCCCGTCATCGACGCCAACAGCGACTCCTCGGCCTGGAGCACAGGGTCGCGGGCGAACTCCCCCTCGAGCTCTCGGTCGTCGAGCTTTCCAATGAAGACCTCGCGTGGCAGCGGCTGGCCGCCGTCGGCAAGCGGCTCCGCGACGAGTGTGCCGCCAATGCGCTCGTGATGGGCTGCGCTGGCATGGCGCGCTATCGCGAGCGATTGGAGCTTGAAATCGGTTTGCCGGTGATCGATCCGACGCAATCCGCGGTCGCGATGGCGGGTGGCTTGGTGATGGCCCGTCACGCCGCCATCCCTCAGGCGCGCGCCGCGGCGTAAGCTGCCGGCGCATCCGTCAACCGGAGCTTTGAACACGGCGACATTAATTCGGCACTCGCGCCGCGAAGGTGACGTGTCTTACCCCGGGAGATATCCCCCGGTGCTTCGGAGCATGGGAGCTCGTCACCCGCGACTGGGAGTAGCTCCGAGCACTACCTAAGGACGTTCCTGAGGAGGTGACAAATTGGCACCACCGGGCTAGAATGCTCGTCGTAGCGATCTGGGCAGGGGTTGCCCCGCCTCGGCTTTCGTTGCTCGATCGATACTGATTACCCAAGCTATCACTAGCGGACGCCAAACACTTTAGTCTTACAAATGACCATTTCATAACTGAACGCGCTTGCTACGTGCCCAAACGCGTGCCAAATGGTCACAACTTGCCAAAACAACCCGATACGACCAAGCGCACCCACTACTCACTCGACTCAATCCCAAATCGCAAATCGACGCCATGACTCCTACCGCTCTCGATCGGGGCCGTATCACGGCCCGGGTGCCGCAGAACGTGCAGGACACTCTGCAGCAGGCAGCAGACCTGCTGGGGGCTACGCTCAACCAGTTTGTCGTGCAGGCCGCCCTCACCGAGGCGCAACGCGTGATCGAACGTGAACGGGTGATCCACTTGTCCAGCAACGATGCGGCTTTTCTGTTGAACTTGCTGGAAAGGCCGCCAGCGCCGAATGCGCGCTTGCGGCAGGCTCTCCAGAACTACAAGAGCGGGAAGCTTGATGCTGAACATTCAACCTTTGAGTGGGCGTCACACCCGAAGCCAGTTCCAAGGCGGAAGCGCTGACCTTGATCTCTGGCTCCGCCAAACCGCACAGCAGCACCGGAAGCGTGGGATTTCAAAAACATTTATTGCGGTCGCGCCCGCGGAGCCCACACGTATTCTCGGTTTCTACGCACTCACGGCGTGTGAGGTTCTAGCTCAGGAACTTCCGGTGGAACTGTCGAAACGACTTCCCAGGAAGGTGCCGGGCATTCGGCTTGGGCGGCTGGCGGTAGACCGCGCCAGTCAAGGGCAGGGTGTGAGAGAGTTGCTGCTGCTGGACGCAATTCATCGCTCCCGGTTGGTCCTTGAACATGTAGGTGTTCATGCTTTGTTCGTAGACGCCAAAGACGCCCAGGCAGCGGGGTTCTATCAGAAGTACGGCTTTCGGCCGCTGCCGGACCAGCCGCTCCAGTTGGTGCTAGCCCTTGCTGGACTGGACTAACGAACAAGGAGCTGCGCGCCCGGTCGAGACCTGTAGATTGATCATCGGTGCATCGTATGGCTGCGTGCGCGCTGGTGTCGTCGATCCGGATACGCGGCATTAGTCATGAAGCGCTTAGCTCCTTCGTAGCCTTTTCCGCGAGCCAACTCGACAAAAGTAGGGGGTCACCTTTGTCGGCATGTATCGATGCGCAGCGCGACGGTCGTCCCGCTCTAACGCATCGCGATCGTGCGGTGCTCGAGGCGGCTGATCAAGCGAACGATCGGCCAAAGCAGCGCGAGATACATGAGCGCTGCGAGCACGATGGGGGTTGGATTGTAGGTCAGCGCTTGCGCATTGCGCGCGGCGTTCAATAGCTCGGGAATCGCGACGACGCTTGCCAAGGTCGTGAGCTTCACCACCTCCATCGTATTGCTGATGAGATCGGGCAAGACATTGCGCACGGCTTGTGGGAGCACGACCAAACGCATCGTCTGGAACCACGTCACGCCGGTCGATCGCGCCGCCTCCCATTGTCCGCGCGGCACGCTCTCGATGCCGGCGCGGAAAATCTCCCCGTAGTAACTCGAGTTGTTCAACAAGAACCCGATCGCCACCGCTGTGATTGCGGGCAGCTCGATCTTGAGAAACGGCAGTCCGTAGTAGATGAAAAGCAACAATACGAGCGGCGGAAACGCGCGAAAGAAATCGACATAGGCGATGAGGAAGACATTCAACCACCGCCGCCGCAGGCTCGAGAGCACGGCGATTACGAGCCCGCCCAGCATGCCGATCGGGATGACGACGAGAGAGAGCTTGATCGTGACCCATAGACCCTGCAAGAGATAAGGCCAGACCTTCGCGATGATCGCGAGGTTAAAAAAGTTGTGGACTAACGCTTCCATGCGAACCGCGTCTCGACCCAACGCCCGAACCAAACGAAAGGAATGAAGAGCACAAGATAGGCGATGGCGCCCAACGTGAGCGGTGTCGGGTTGCCGAGATTGCTCGCAGCGGAGGAACTCGCGCCGAGAATCTCCGAGAGTGCGACGACCGAGCCCAAGGCCGTACCCTTGGTGATTGCGATGGTGCGATTGGTGAGCGGTGGCACCACCAGCCGTACCGCTTGCGGGACGATCACGGCGGCTAAGGTTTGCCAGGCAGTCATCCCCGTCGAACGCGCCGCTTCCCATTGCCCGCGTGGGATCGCGATGATCCCCGCCCAGAAGAGTTCCTCGGCGAACGCGGCGAGCACGAGTGAGAGCGCGAGCCAAGTCGCGGTGAACGCGCTCATCGGCAGGCCGAGATACGGAAAGGCGAAAAAGAGAATCACGATCACCGCGAGGGCCGGAAGTGCCCGCATCACGTCGGCGAAAACGATGATGACGAAATTCACGAGCTTGACCTGGAACGAGCGGAGCATCGCGAGCGCCATACCGAGTGCTAACCCAGTCGCGATCACGGCGAGTCCGACCTCGAGCGTGACGAAAAAGCCCTTCACGATGTCGGGCCACGCCTCGGCGGCCACCCGCGCGTTGAAGAAGCTAAAGACGAGCCGATCGAGGTCCATCTGGTCTTTCGCTGGCGGGGTTCGTGAGTCCGCGGGTTAACGAGTCCGCGGGTTAACGAGTCCGCGGGTCGGCGAGTTCGCGGGTTTGGCGAGTTCGCGAAACTTGCGACGTTGCGTCGTCAAACGTCGCGGGCCAAGGGTCGCGAACTCGTGACCGCCGGCTCGTGGCCGCGGGCAAGCGTGGCAATGAACTCGCGCAGGCGCGGCGAGTCGGGCTCGGTAAAGAGCTTCGCCGGCGGCCCCTGTTCCACGATAACCCCGTGATCCATGAACACGACGCGATCGGCTGCCGCGCGAGCGAAGCTCAACTCGTGACTGACCACCAGCATCGTCATCCCCGACTCGCGCAGCTCGCGCATGACCTGGAGCACGCTGCCGACGAGTTCCGGGTCGAGTGCGCTGGTTGGCTCGTCGAACATGACAATGTGCGGTTCGAGTGCGAGCGCGCGGGCGATTGCCACTCGTTGCTGCTGGCCCCCCGAGAGCTCGTTCGGATAGCTCGCGGCTTTCTCGCCGAGCCCCACGCGGACGAGCGCAGCGTGGCCCCTTTTCTCCGCGGCCGAGCGCTCCAGTCCCTGTACCTTGCGCAATGCCAAAGTCACGTTGCCAAGTGCGCTCATGTGCGGATAGAGATTGAAGGATTGGAACACCATCCCGATCCGTTGCCGTACGCGATTGATATCGACACCTGGCGCGGTGATGTCCATGCCGTCGAGCACGACCGCGCCGCTCGAAGGCTCTTCGAGTCGATTACAGCAGCGCAGGAGTGTGCTCTTGCCGGAGCCCGACGGCCCGATGATGAAGACGAGTTCGCCTGCGGCGATCTCTAGATCGATCCCGCGCAGAACTTCTGTCGCGCCAAACGACTTATGCAGCGCGACGACTGCAAGGATCGGCCCAGTCAACTGCACTTTAGCGTGACAGGCCCCGGGTCGTAGCCTTCCATGTCGTCAATTATATTACTCGTAGGCCTCCCGTACCTAGGCTTGTCAAGAGTGGCAGCGGCGAATCGGACGACACGAGCCTAGGCGTCGGATTGCTAATCACGGCGCCTGTATTCGGAGGACCGGCAGAAGCGACCGGCATTCTTGTCGGAGACCTCCTGAACGTCGATCAAGCCCTCGTCGAGCTTGTCCGACTTGCGCGTCGCACTGGCTGACCAGATCGGCGACGTGGACTTGATATCGATGCCGATGCACTCACGCCTCGGCAACCGCAGGTGCTTGCGCAGTTGATTCTTGGGTTTGGCAATCGAGAGATTGCTAACGCATTGCACGTTTCTACGCACACCGCCAAATTTCACGTGGCCCAAATCATTATCAAGCTCAACGCGAACTCTCGCGCACAAGCGTTGCGAAGGCTCTCCAAGCTGGACCTCTGAACGTTAGCTTGCGAGTTGCCTTTCGAATCCTCATGTTAAACGGTTGGGCATCAGCGCGGGAGAGGACCGCCTGGACCGCATCGGCGTTGGTGCCGTGGACGTCGAACGCAAGCAGTATTTCTCGCCGTTGGCCTTGGCTCAGGTTTCGTACGCCGAGTCCTTATTGACTGCTATCTTCTTGCCCTTCAAGTCATCGAGCCGAGTGAGTGCCTTGTCGCCCTTCTTCTGGACGAACATGTAATCGGTCTCCATGTAGCCCTCAGTAAAGAGCAGGTTCTTCGCACGATCGGGTGTGACGTCGTCGGCGCGATCAGGAAATCGTACTTGCCGGCGTTGAAGCCCGGGATCAGCGCGGAGAATTCGGTGTATTCGATGTTAATCGGTTGACCCATACGCTCGGAGAGCTCGGCGGCGTGCAGTAGACAATCCGGACAGGCTGAACATCTAATCGGACGCCCGTTTGCGGGCGGTCCGCATTGAGCGAGCGGCTAGACGAGGCGTCGAATCGGTAAGGCGTCCCGTGACGAACTTCCGGCCGAGCTCGAAACGGTCAGCGACCCTTAATCCGCAATCGCCCTGCTTTAAGTCGTCGGGCGATCCTCCGTCCGTGCGCCGCGATGCGCGGGCTCAGGTTGTGCGACGGTCGCGTTCGTGACAGCAGAGTGTCTGCTGTCGGATGGTCGATCCCCACGCAGAACCTCTGTTGCGCCAAACGCCTTATGCAGTGCGAGGACTGCGAGGATCGGCCCAGTGCGGCGACTGCTCAACTGCACTTCAGCGCGACAGGCCCCGGGTCATAGCCTTCCATGTCGGGCACGCCGTGGCCCGCCGCCACCTTGTTCACCCATGACTCCGGGCCGGGGCGGATGCCGAACCATTTCTCGTGGAGCCGCGCGATTGTTCCATCCTGTTTCATACACTTGAGGTGCATGCTGACCGCATCACGCCCGGCTTTATCGTCCTTGCGAAACGGCATCGCCCACACGAGCCCGGTGCGATGCGTGAAGGTCGCCGCGAGCATCGGGTTTTGCTTGGCTGCCCACATGGCGTTGGTATGTCCGGCCATGTTCGCATCGGCGCGGCCGGAGAGCACCGCCTGGACCGCATCGGCGTTGGTGCCGTAGACGTCGAACGCGAAGCCGTATTTCTCGCCGTTGGCCTTGGCCCAAGTTTCGTACGCCGAGCCCTTGTTGACCGCGATCTTCTTGCCCTTCAAGTCCTCGAGCCCGGTGAGCGGCTTCTCGCCCTTCTTCTGGACGAACATGTAGTCGGTCTCCATGTAGCCCTCGGTGAAGAGCAGGTTTTTCGCACGATCGGGCGTGACGGTCGTCGGCGCGATCAGGAAATCGTACTTGCCGGCGTTAAGGCCCGGGATCAGTGCTGAAAATTCGGTGTATTCGATGTTAATCGGCCGGGCCATGCGCTTGGCGAGCTCGTTGGCCAGATCGACATTGAAGCCCTCGTGACCACCGCCCAACCGGGGCATTGCGTGCGGGGCGAACGTGGCGTCGATCCCCGTGCGAATCGGGGTTTGGGCGAGCGTGCCGCTGGCAAATGCGGCCAGCGCCAACGCGGTGAGTAGGGAAGTGCTACGACGAATCATGGTCACGGCGATTTCTCCTTGAGACTGCGGTTCAAAGGCTGATTAACAAAAGCGCGCCCTCGACGTCAGGCCGCACTATTCATCCGATAGAACGGCTCTTCCAGCATCCCATCCTCCCAGCGTTTGTACCACGCCTGGGCGTACGGCTTGATGCGTGCAAGCGTGTCGGCGCGTGCCTGGTGTTCGGGTGTCAAGCCGCGGCCGCAAAACTCGCGGACTTCGCGGAACAACGCTTCCACATCGAGCAGCGTAAGACGGCGGTCCTCCATGACGATTCGACCGCCGACGACGACCGCCACGACATCTTCGCCGAGCGCACGCTGGACGAACGCCTCGACGATGTCGGCGCGCGGGTCGAGCCAGGGCGCTCGTTCCACCCGAGTCAGATCGACGAGCGCCAGATCCGCTTGCATGCCTGCGGCGAGCGTCCCGACCTCACCCTCAAAGCCGCAGACCTTCGCACCGTTGATGGTGGCAATCTCGAACGCCTCGTACGGGTCGAGGGGAGGTGTGGCGAGATCGTAGGTCTGCACGCGATGGACCTTGTGGATCATGCGCAGCTCCATTACCGCATCTTCATCGTCGTTGATCGTCTTGTCGTCGAGGCCCATCGCTACCGTCACGCCCGCGGCACGCATCTGCATGACCGGCGTGATGCCGTTACGCATGATGAAATTGCAGCTCGGATGATTGGTGACGTTGGCCCCGCGCCGGCCCATCAACTCGATCTCGGCCGCGGTGACGTGGATACAGTGGCCGTAGGTCACGTGCGGGCCGCATAAGCCAAGCTCATCTAACCATTGAATGGTCGGCTTGCCGAAATGACGCAATCCGTAAGCCTTCTGCACCGGACTCTGCAACGTATGCATGTGGATCGGAACGCCTCCGGCGCGCTCGGAGGTCGCCAGCGTACGGCGCAGAAATCCCTCGGTCGCGCCGTGCGTCCAGGACGGCGAGAGCAGGATACGTGTTGCTCCATTGTTATAGCGTGCGTGCAGATCCTCGAACAGCGCGAAATACTCGCGCTCGACCTCAACCTTGTCGTAGAACACGCGCGGCTTGGCCCAGTCCCTTAAGTCAGGCGGCAAGGTGTCGAGGAACCCGACCTCGTCCAACGCGAGCTTCGATTCGTCGCGTACACCCGGCGAGAACGCCAGTCGAATTCCGGCACCCAGATAGGTCTTGATCGCGACATGCGCACGCGTGGCCCCCGTGGCGCCATCGTCATCGAAGCCGTTGTGATGCAAGAGCGTGCAACCGGTGCGCAAGTGGTGGTACGCCGTCATCCCCGCGCAGAGCTCGGCCGGCAGGACCGGCATATAGGCCCAGTCGAAGAGACAGTTCTCGAGAAAATCGTTGGCGACACCCTTTTGGATCGGCGACACGCCACGGCCATGGCTGTGCGCGTCGACGAGCCCGGGCATCACGAACTGCGATCCATCGCCCAAAACCTTCGCGTTCGGATAGCGCTCGGCCAACGTCGCGAAATCGCCCGTCGCAAAGATGCGTCCGGCGGCAATCGCCACGGCGGCATCGCGTAGCACGCCCGCAGCCTTAAGTCGCGGATCGGTCAGGACGTACTTGCCTCGGACCAGTAGCTCAGCCATCAGGTCTCCGAAGGTGTCCTGAGCGGCTCGCCGGCTCGGTATCGCTCAAAACGTACGTGCCACGCAGCATTTCAGTCCCCAACTTCCGTGGTCCCCAACGGCTCGCCTGCTCCGGTGCGCTCGACGATCAGTCCGTAGTGCTCCGGTCGCCGGTGCTTGGCGAAGTTGAACACATGCTCTCGGAAATTGTCGCCGGCGGCGAGATCGGCGTCGACGACGATCACTTCGTCGTCTTCGCTCAGCGCTTGCGCGGCGATCTCACCCGAGGGGGCGACGATCGCCGAGCCGCCGATCATGTGAAAGCCATCCTCGAACCCGCATTTGGCCGCGGCAGCGATCCAGACCGCGTTCTGGTACGCATTGGCCTGGAGCGAGAGCAGATGATGAAACATGCGCAAGTGCGGCGACTCGTGCCAGTGAATGTTCCAGGAGGGCGTGTTGTAGCCGAGCGCAACGATCGCCGCACTCTGCAAGCCCATCACGCGGAAAGTTTCCGGCCAGCGGCGATCGTTGCAGATGCACAGCCCGATCGCCGTACCCATCGTGCGCCAAACTTTGAAGCCTTCGTTGCCGACCGCGAAGTACTTCTTTTCCAGATGTTGAAAGGGGGCTTGTGGCTTGTGATCGGCATGGCCAGGTAGATGAATCTTGCGATAGCGTCCGACGATTCGCGCCCGCTCGTCGACCAAGATTGCGGTGTTGTAGCGCTCGCCAAGTGGGGTTAGTTCTGCGTAGCCGAGATAGAAGCCGATCCCGCGGCGCGCCGCCTCATCGAAGAGCGGACGCGTGGCCGCGTTGGGCATCTCGCGCTCGAAGTACGCATCGATTTCCGCCTGGTCGGTCATCCAGTACCGCGGAAAAAATGTCGTCAACGCAAGTTCGGGGAACACGATGAAGCGCGCGCCGCGACTCGCCGCCTCGCGCATCATTTCGAGCAGGCGACCGACCGCTCGCTCGCGCGAATCGGCACGATTGACCGGGCCCATTTGGGCGACCGCCAAGCTGAACCTGTTCGGCATGCCCGTTATCCGATCAGCGACTTGAAGGCGCGCCGCGGCGATTCGATGCCCGCCGCGCGCGCGATTGGCTCCGGCGCGCCACGTCGCAGGAACATACCGGAACCGCGCGCGACGTGAAGCTTGCCGTCGGCGATCACCGTTCGTC
>Ga0136614_10001294_pt1 | contig 14553 bp, 15 predicted proteins | sample AntDrymUQ2792106_2_FD_106643 | JGI IMG/M metagenome (GOLD analysis project Ga0136614, IMG submission 106643) | Polar desert sand microbial communities from Dry Valleys, Antarctica - metaG UQ279 (21.06) | ecosystem: Environmental > Terrestrial > Soil > Desert | place: Antarctica: Dry Valley... | reverse complement strand
CGGCCCTTGTGCGGGGTGTCCGGCGTGCCCTCGTACATCACCTGGGTCGCGCCGTTGGACATCGGCCCGTACACGATGTAGCTGTGCCCGGTCACCCAGCCGATGTCGGCGGTGCACCAGAACACGTCGGTCTCGGCCTTGTGGTCGAAGACCGCGTGGTGGGTGTACGAGGTCTGCGTCAGATAACCGCCGGAGGTGTGCAGGATGCCCTTGGGCTTCGCGGTGGTTCCTGACGTGTAGAGGATGAACAGCGGGTGCTCGGCGTCAAAGGCTTCAGCCTCGTGCGTGTCCGGCTGCCGGTCCACGACGTCGTGCCACCACAGATCACGATCGTCGTTCCACTCGACGTCCTGGCCGGTACGGCGTACGACCACAACCCGCTCCACCGGTGATCCGTCGGCGTCAGCGGCAGCGTCCACATTGGACTTCAGCGCGCTCGCCGACCCGCGCCGGTAACCGCCGTCGGAGGTGATCACGAACTTCGAGCCGCAGTCGTCGATCCGGTTGCGCAGGCTGTCCGGGGAGAAGCCGCCGAAGACGACGGAGTGCGGTGCCCCGATCCGGGCACAGGCGAGCATCGCGATCGCCGCCTCGGGAATCATGGGCAGGTAGATCATCACCCGGTCGCCGGTGGCAACTCCCAGCTCGGTCAACGCGTTGGCGGCCTTGCATACCTCGGCGGTCAGCTCGGCGTACGTGATCGAGCGCTTGTCCCCCGGCTCACCCTCGAAGTGGATGGCGACCTTGTCGCCGCGCCCAGCCGCCACGTGGCGGTCGAGGCAGTTGACCGCAACGTTGAGCTTCCCGCCGAGGAACCACTTCGCGAACGGCGGATCCCAGTCCAGCGTGGCGTCCCACTTCTGCGCCCATTCGAGCCGCTCGGCCTGCTTCTCCCAGAACGCCAGCCAATCCGCTGCCGCCTCGTCATATGCGTCCTGATGGACATTGGCCTGTGCGCGAAAACCCCGGGGCGGGTCGAAGTGCCGGGTCTCGTGACTCAGGTTGGACAGGGCCGGATTCTCGGACAACGGATCTCCTCAGCTCTTAGTGCACTGGACTACCGAACCTACCGACGCCCCGCCCGCAGTCGCCATGAGTGCGCGGCCAGCGGTGTTCTGGTGGCGCCGAAAGCACGGCAAGGCGTCGTACGGTGGTGACGTGACCGCAGCAGGCGCGCCCAGTGAGGAGCTGCTGGACTCCGCCGAGCGTGAGGTCACGCCGGTGCCGCGGCCCTGGATCCTGCCCCTCGTGGTGATCCTCCTCGCGGCAGTCGGGGTGTTCGGCTTCCAGACGCTGCAACCAGACCCGATCACCGAGCCTCGACAGACCTCGCCGACCAGCCAGCCTGCCGCAGCCGATCCCTCCCTCGTCGATGCCTCGGCCCGTCGGCTTTACGGCGAGATCGAGCCGACCGGCGCGCAGAGCTTCTCCTCGGCGGTGCGGGCCGCCACAGAGGTGGTCCAAACACTTTGCCGTACGGACATCCCGAGCTGGGCGGCAAGCCTGGTCAGCTCCGACGACAGCTACGACCGAGCCGTCTTCCTGATGTCACCGGCTAACCGCGCCTTCGGGACATTTGTCGTTCAGGTGGAACTCAGTTGGACCGTCGACCACTTCTCCTACGCAGCGGTGGCCGGACACGTCGAGCGCTGCGTGTGAGCGCGTGGTCCGGAACTGCGAGAGCTCTGGTACGAAAGGATCGAGCGCGCCCTAGACTGCTGGCGTGACTATGAGCTCGCCTGCATCAAGTTCGCCTACCTCGGGTTCGTCTGCTTCGTCGGTGCACCCGGGTCCACTCGATGGCCAGGCCAGACAGGGTGGCCGGCCGCAGCAGCCGATCGGCGCGCTGTTCGGCACCGCTAGTGAGCACATGTCGACGCTGATCCGCGGTGAGGTGGAGCTGGCCAAGGCCGAGATCACCACGTCTGCCAAGCGGGGTGGGATCGGCGCGGGAATGTTCGGCGCCGCCGGCGTGATTGCGCTGTTCTCGGTGGTTTTTCTGTTCATCGCCCTCGCCGAGGGCCTGGTCGCCCTCGGTTTGCCGCGGTGGGTGTCCTACCTCATCGTCTGGGCCTTCTTCGTCGCGATCGCCGGGCTACTCGCCCTCATCGGCATGCGCATGCTGAAGAAGGTCAAGGCTCCCGAGCGGACCATCGAGACCCTCAAGGACTCCAAGGAACTGCTCTCCCGCCAGGCTCCTGGCCAGCGCAGTCCCGGGATCGCCCGCACACCGTGACGTGACCCCGTACGACTGCTCAACTGCGTCACGGCGCGCTGCGTGATGATGCACCCGCGCCGGGCTGACCGACCCGACGCCAGTTCGGTCCTTCTGGCCGGCCCGTGGGTGCACAACGACTATTCGACCAACGGCGTCCGGCTCCATGTCGCTGAGGCTGGCAGCGGTCCGTTGATCCTTCTGCTGCACGGCTTTCCGCAGTTCTGGTGGACTTGGCGACATCAGATCGTCGCGCTCGCCGATGCCGGATACCGGGTTGTGGCGCCAGATCTGCGTGGTTTCGGGGCCAGCGACAAGCCGCCGCGCCCGTACGACGTGATGACGACAGCCGCCGACATCGCCCGCCTGGTGTCGGCGATGGGAGAACGCGAGGCCACCCTCGTCGGGCATGACCTCGGTGGCAGCGTGGCCTGGACGGTGGCGCGGTTCCGGCCCGATGTCATAGCTCGGCTGGTGATCCTGTCCGCGCCGCATCCGCGCCGGTGGCGAGCGGCACTGGTCAGTGACTTCAAGCAGATCGGGGCCAGCAGCCACGTCTTCGGGTTTCAGACGCCGCGGATCCCCGAACAGCGGCTGACTCGTGATGGAGCCGTCGAGGTCGGCCGGCTGATGACCGAATGGGCAGGGGAACGCTGGGCGTCCACTGTGGACTTCGCTGAGGCGCGAGAGCGGTATCAACAAGCCATGCTGATCCCGCAGGCCGCGTACGGGGCGCTGGAGCACTACCGCTGGGCCGTACGCTCGCTCCCACGGCCCGACGGCGTGCGGTACACCCGGCGGATGTCGATCCCAGTCGGGATGCCGACGCTGCAACTGCACGGCGCCCAGGACTCCTGCATTCTCCCGACGACTGCTCAGGGATCAAGTCGGTACGTCTCCAGTACCTATGAGTGGCAGACGATTTCACACACCGGGCACTTCCTGCCCGAGGAGGTCCCGGACCTGGTGACCGGGGAGATCCTGCGCTGGATCAAGAGCTGAGCGCGGTCAGCTAACGCAAGGCCCGGAATCGACCTCGCTGCTCGACGATGCGCCCTGGTCAGCGGCGGCAGCGACCTGCCCGGCCGACAGTGCATACCCGGTCGACGGGTCATCGATGGCCGACGCGAACACCACGCCGAGCACAGAGCCGTCCACGTCCAGCAGCGGCCCGCCGGAGTTACCCGAGCGGACCTGTCCGAACAGCGAATACACCTCGCGTGACACGGTGGCGTCAGCCCGGAAGTTCGGACCCCGGATCTCACTCAGATCGCGGATCCGAGCGGCACCGACCTGCAGATCGCCGCCCCCCGGGTAACCCATGATGATCGCGTCAGCCCCTGAGTTGCGCGCTGTCGTCGCGAGGGTCAGCGGCACCTGCGGCAGGCCGGGGACGGCAAGTATGGCGATGTCGAGCTGCTCGTCGACGTAGACGATCCTCGCCTCGTACTGCTCGCCCTCGGCCAGCACGCTCGGATCGTCAACACCAGCCAGCACATGGGCATTGGTCATCACCCGCTCGTCGGCGTACACGAAACCCGAGCCGTTGATCCCCCGGGCACAGCTTGGCGCCTGCCCGCTGACTTTCACCACCGACCCGCTGACCTGGCTCACCACCGGGTTGGACATCAGCGCCTCGTCCGGCGCGGCTACGGCGGGAACGACCGTCTGGGTGAGCGGATCCAGGACATCGGGTAGGCCCTGTCGGTCCAGCGATTCGCGCAACGATTGATAGAGCGTACGAACCGGATCCGGAACCGTCCCGTCCACGGCCTGCAGGATCTGGGACTGGCGTACCTGGCTGGACAGCGTCGGGAACGGGGATGCGGCCAGCGGTGTTGCCACGATCCAGGCCACCAGCAGCACGGTGAGCGCGGACAGGACCGTCCCCAGTACGGAGTCGACGACTCGGGCCGGGCGCCAGGTCACCACCTGCCGCAGTCTCGTGCCCAGCAACCCGACCGCGAACTGCCCGAGGCCGGCGAGCCCGAAGACGACGAACAGCGCGAGAACCACGCGAACGACCGCGTCGTCGGTGGCCGCCGTTGCCAGCGGACCCGCTATCTGGGCGCCGAGGACGATGCCGAGCAGAAAGCCGAAAAAGGAAAAGGCCGAGGTGATCAGGCCGTGCCGATAGCCGTTGACGGCGAAGACCAGCGCGAAGGCCACGATGATCAGGTCGACCATGTCAGCCCAGCCCGGCAACAGGGGAAGTTTGGTGCGTACCTAACGTCGCAGGGGTCCCCTGAGTCGGTTCGCCGACGGGGGCGATCATGCGGCGACGGTCATCACGCCGGTATGGCCGAGCGCTTCGTGGAAGGAGCAGATGAAGGCGTACTCCCCCGGCGTGCTGATGCTGAACTCGATCGTGTCCGACTCGGACGGGGCGACCACCGGTACCGATTCGGCGATGTCACTCGGGTTAGGCCCCGGCGGGAAGGCCAGGCTGTGGGTCAGCTGTACGGCCAAGTTGTCCAACGTGATCCGCACCTGGCCCGGCAGCACGGTGAACGCGGCTGGTACGAAGCGGTAGTCGTCCGAGGACACCAGCGTCATGGCTTGAACGCCATCCGGACCCACGGTCACGTCACCTGCCGCGTTCCCCCGGTCGGGCTCCTGCGGCTCGGGGCTTGCGCCGCAGCCGCTGAGCGAAGCCACCAGGACGGCGGTCGCGGTCAAGGCGAGGGCCACGCAACGATGCCGAGGAACCAGCACCTTCACGCAAGCTCCGATTGCAGGCCGGTCGGGATCTGCAGTTCCCGGATGACGGTGGTATCCCACGGCCGCGCCCAGCCGCCCAACTCCAGCAACATCGACAGCAGACCAGCGGTGAATCCCCAGACCACCATGCCCGCCACGGCGAAGGCCGGACCGACATATCCAGACGGATGCCGTACCTGGAACCGGTTGCCCGGATCGACCAGCTCGGCGATCGGTACGCGGGCCACCGAGGCCACTTCGCCCGGATCGTTGACTCCAACCGGTCCAGGGGTGTGCCAGTACGCCAGGACCGGGGTCACGACGTACCCCGAGGGAGCCAGATAGAGAACCGGCAGTGTGGCCAACACGCTGACTCCAGCCGGATCCAGGCCGACCTCCTCGGCGGCCTCGCGCAACGCCGTCGCAGTGACATCAGCATCACCGGGCTCGACGGCTCCCCCTGGAAAGGCCGGCTGTCCGGCGTGCTTGCGCAGCATCGCCGTCTTCTCGATCAGGAGGATGTCCGGAGCGCCGTCGCTGTCGGCGATCAGCATCAGTACGGCCGAGGCTCGGCCGCCCTCCTCAGGCGGTGCCCACCTGGCCAGGTGCTCCTCGGCCAGCCCACCGACCCGCTCGGCCAGTGCGGTGAGGTACGACGGCATCCGCGCCGCCTGCGCCGTCACGGTGTCACTCCGTGCTCCGCACGGACGTGCCCTTCGGGCGCTGTGTTCGCTGCGCTCCTCCAAATCGCTCACACCGTCACTCCGAGATGCTCCTGCACGAGTGCGACGAGTTCGGCATAGGTCGCGATGACCTTGTCCCGCTTGACGAAGGCCACTGCTCCATCGGCATCGACGAAAACCGTCCCCGGCAGATTGCGCACAAGGGCGGCGACCATGACGTCACCGTTGTCGTCGAAGCCGTTGGGGAAGGTCAGGTCCAACTCCTCGATCAGATCGGCGGCGAAGGACGCGCTGTCGCGCGAGTTGACCCCGATCACCCGTAGTTGCATCGGATCTGCGGCCAAGTGCAGGTCCTCGAACAGCGGCAGTTCTTCGATGCACGGACGACACCAGGTCGCCCAGAGATTGAGAACCAGCGGCACGCCGGGGGCCTCGCCGAGGGTCAGGTCACCGCCTCCTGCGTCCAGGCACGGCAGGCTCAGTGCCGGAAGGGTCTGCTCGCCGGTGGCCGGTTGTCCAGTGGGGTCTGGACAATCGGTGAGATCTGGAACGCCTTGCAGCTCTTCCTCCGCGGACTGTCCACTGTCAGCGCCGTCGTCACCCGACGAACAACCAGCCAGCGCCAGGAATGCGGTCATCAGGGTCAGCAGCCACGCGCGCCCCCGGACGATTCGGTTGCCCGGACGACGCCGAGAAGCCCTCACGAAGACTCGTCTCGGGCCAGCGCAACCATCTCCTCGGCCGAAGGGACCGGCAGCCCGAGCGCGGCGGCGCGGGCACGGGCGGCCGCATCCGGGCCCTTGACCAGCTTGGCTGCCACGTCGTGGTCCATCGGCCCGTCACCGTAGGAAGGGCACCAGGGGGCCAGCGCGCAGGCTCCGCACGCGGGCTTGCGGGCGTGGCAGACCCGCCGGCCGTGGAAGATCACCCGGTGGGACAGGATCGTCCACTCCTTGCGCGGGATCAGTGGCCCGACCGCGTGTTCGATCTTGACCGGGTCGGACTCCTGCGTCCAGGCCCAGCGCCGTACCAGGCGCTGGAAGTGGGTGTCGGGAGTGATACCGGGGATGTCGAAGGCGTTGCCCAGCACCACGTTTGCGGTCTTACGCCCAATTCCGGGCAGGGTCACGAGGTCCGCCAGCTTGGTCGGCACTTCGCCGTCGTAGCGCTGCACCAGTGCCTGACCGAGCCCGATGATCGACTTCGTCTTGGCGCGGAAAAACCCGGTCGGCTTCAGCAGCAGCTCCATCTCGGCGGGGTCGGCCGCGGCGTAGTCGGCTGCCGTGGGGTACTTCGCGAACAGGGTCGGGGTGACCGAGTTGACCATCTTGTCGGTCGTCTGCGCGGACAGGATGGTGGCCACCGTCAGCTCGAGCGGAGTCCTGAAGTCCAACTCGCAGTGGGCATCCGGGTGGATCCGGGCCAGCTCGGCGTTCATCCGGCGGGCTCGGCGGGTCCGCGCCAGCGGCGTCTCGGCCGCGATCTTGCGGCGCCGCGCCGCTGTTCCTGCCACAGCGACGAGAGTACGGCGGGGCGCTGGGAACCATGGTTGCGCAGTGAGCGGCCCGTCGGAGCCCGGCCTTCCGTGGCTGTGGGTGAGTCTGAGTCATACTGACCGCGATGGCCGGCCTGCTGGTGGTGTTCTTCCCCCTCTTACTCCTTGGCTTCCTCCTTTTCATGGAGCGAGTCGAGGAGCCATTGCGACGCGGCACAACCGAGACCGACGTGGCTGAGTTCCTCGACAAGGCTGATCCCGAGGACCTGGACAACGTCTTCCGGTACGGCGTACGCCGCTCCTTGGAACGCTGGCGCAACCGTCGGCGGCGACTTCCCAAGCTGGCCGCTCTGGTCGGCCGGCAGCGCCAAGAGTAGCTCAGCGCCGGAGCACGACCGGATTGCGCCTAGACTCACGCCTGCCTCGGCGAGGTGGCAACGGGGAGAGATGGAGGAGCGCGTGAACGACGTGCTGGCGCGGTCCGGAGTCTTCCAGGGAGTCTCGGCCGAAACCGCCGAACCGGTGGCCGAGGCTCTCGAGCGGCTTGACCTACCTCGGGGTACCACGGTGTTCACCGAGGGCGAGCCCGGTGACAGCCTGTTCATCATCCTGGACGGCAAGGTCAAGATCGTCCGCCGGGCGCCCGACGGCCGGGAGAACGTCCTGTCGGTCATGGGCCCCTCGGACCAGTTCGGCGAGCTCTCGATCTTCGACCCCGGACCCCGTACGGCAACGGCGACCGCGCTGACCGATGTGTCGTTGGCCAAGATGTCCCAGCAGGCGTTGCTGCCCTGGATCGATGCTCATCCAGAGATCGGCGTGCAGCTGCTCCGGGTACTGGCTCGGCGGCTGCGGCGCACCAACGACACGGTCGCCGACCTGATCTTCACCGACGTGCCCGGGCGGGTGGCCAAGTCGCTTCTCGGAATGGCCGACCGGTTCGGCACTCGCGACGACTCAGGCCAGTTGCGAGTCACCCACGACCTGACCCAGGAGGAGCTCGCCCAGCTGGTCGGCGCCTCCCGGGAGACGGTGAACAAGGCGCTGGCCGACTTCGCCCACCGGGGCTGGATACGCCTGGAGGGCAAGGCCGTACTAGTGCTCGACGAGGATCGACTCCGCCGACGCGCCCGCTAGCGGGCGCCCCTGCGCCCCAGTCGGATCGGCGTCTTCACCAAACTGCCATCCGGCATCTCCACATACTCTGAGCCGTCCCGCACGATCAGCCGCGGCACGACCGGGGTCAGAGGTTGTTTTGGAGCGGCTGCAAGAACGCCGGCGACCGTCGCGTAGCCGACCAGGTCGGTGAGCGTGACCAGTGTCGGGGGCAGCATCAATCTGGTCCCCTGCTCGTTCTCGGCCAACGCGTCCGCGACGCGCACCCAGGCCGCCTCGTCGGCCTCTCCGGAGACATCACGCGGTTCCTGACCCTCCGGAACGGCCGCGGTGAAGAACTTCGTGTCGTAGCGCCTGGGTTCGGCCTCGGGAGTGATCCAGTGCGCCCAGGGTCGGAGCAGATCAGCGCGCAGGGTCACCTGGCGGGCCACAAATACCTCACTGAGCGACCGTTCGCGCGCCATCAGCGCCAGCCGATCGGCCTCCCATTGCGCCGAGGCCGGATCCAGCGGCGCACCGTCGAGGGAAGAGGCGAGCAGGACGCCGGACTCCTCGAAGGTCTCCCGTACGGCGGCGCAGACGAGTTCGCGCGCCAATGGCTCGTCGCAGTGGAAGCTGGCCGCCCACTGGGCAGCGCCGGGTCCGGTCCACGAGAGGCCGGCCTCAGCGTCCCGAACGTCCACCCCGCCACCGGGATAGGCGGTCATCCCACCGGCAAAGGGCATTCCCCGAACCCGTCGCAAGAGGTAGACCTCCACGCCCCGGTCCCCATCGCGCAGCAGCAGTACGGTCGCTGCCTGCCGTGGGACCGCAGGCGCGTCAGCATCCGCGCCATCCGGCGCTGCGCTTTCTCGGGTCACCGGCAACAACCTCGCCCTGTGTCAGGTGCGCAGGCCCGGCCGACCTGGGCCGGCCAGCCGGATCGTCGGCCCGGCTGCACCGATCTCGGCGATCACCTCGACCTCGACCGGGGTACCGAGCGGCAACTCGGCCACGCCCACGGCGCTACGGGCGTGGACGCCGGCCTCGCCGAAGACCTCCCCGAACAGTTCGCTCGCGCCGTTGATCACTCCAGGCTGGCCGGTGAAACCCGTCGCGCTGGCGACGAATCCGACCACCTTGACGATCCGGGTGACGGCATCGATGCCCACCAGCGCGTCGATCGCGGCAAGAGCGTTCAGGGCGCACTGCCGCGCATCCTTGGCCGCGTCCTTGGGACTGACCTCGGCTCCGACCTTGCCCGTCCGTGGCAGCGCGCCGTCGACCCAGGGCAACTGCCCCGAGACGAAGAGCAGGGGCCCGGTCTGGACCGCCGGTACGTAGGCGGCCACCGGTGCCGCGACGGCGGGCAGGGTCAGGCCCAGCTCGGCCAGGCGTTGGGTCGCGGTCACGATCCGGCCAGCGGTCGCTTCAGGTAGGCAACCAGTTGTTCGGGATTGGCGCCTGGAACGACGGTGACCAATTCCCAGCCGTCCTCTCCCCAGGTGTCGAGGATCTGCTTCGTCACGTGGACGAGCAACGGAACCGTTGCGTACTCCCACTTCTGCATGCCCCGGACGCTAGCGCAGCCCGCTGATCAGCCGGCCCCCGTGAGCCTGATCACCCCGGCCAGATCGCTGACGCGCCACGAAGGCACCGCTGGCTCACCACCGCGGGCGGCCGGGCGGGAGGCTGCCTACCCTGAGGTCATGCCCACCAAAGCCACCTGGCCGGCGGCACGACTGCATGTCGTGACCGGCAAGGGCGGCACGGGCAAGACGACTGTCGCCGCGGCCGTGGCGTTGAGCCTGGCCGCCGGTGGGCGGCGAGTGCTGCTCGTCGAGGTGGAGGAGCGGCAGGGCATCGCGCAGTTGTTCGACACCCCGCCGCTGCCCTACGAGGAGCGCCGGGTCGCGGTGGCCCGCGGTGGCGGTGAGGTCCGCGCGTTGGCCGTTGACGTCGAGGCTGCGTTACTCGAATACCTGGAGATGTTCTACAACCTCAAGCGCGCCGGAAGGGCGCTACGGCGGATGGGCGCAGTTGACTTCGCCACCGCCATCGCGCCGGGCCTTCGCGATGTGCTGCTGACCGGCAAGATCAAGGAAGCCGTGACCCGACAGGTCAAGGGCGCTCGCGCGTACGACGCCGTCGTCGTGGACGCGCCGCCCACCGGCCGGATCGCCCGTTTCCTCTCGGTCACCAAGCATGTGGCGGGGCTGGCCAAGGGCGGTCCGATCAAGACCCAGAGCGACGGGGTGATGGCGGTCCTGCGCTCTTCCCAGACCGCCATTCACATCGTCACTGTGCTCGAGGACATGCCGGTCCAGGAAACCGCGGATGCGATCGCCGAACTGCGCGCGATCGGTCTGCCAGTGGGTTCGATCATCGTCAACATGGCCTCGCAACCGCTGCTCCCGGTGGGCGCTATGGCCCGAGCGGCCGGCGGCCGACTCGACTCCGCGACGATCGCGGCCAGCCTGAAAGAGGCCGGGCTCGACGGCGAGTCGCTGGCTGGCCCGCTGCTGCTCGAGGCCGCGGAACACGCCCAGGGCTGGCGGGCCCAGCTCGCCTGCCGGGCCAGGCTCCAGGAGTTGGGCCGGTTGACCTACGAACTTCCCAAACTGACCGGACGCATCGACACCGGGTCGCTCTACGAGTTGGCCGACCAGCTCACCCAGGCCGGTGTCCGATGAGCGCCGGTAGGACTGGTACCGCCCACACACCCGGTACCGCCCGTACGACGGGTACCGCCCGTACGACGGGCACGGCCCGTACGGCCGGTACGGCCGGGGCGTCGCCGGCACTCGACCTGGCGAGCGTTCTCACCGATCCCAGAACCCGGATCATCGTGTGCTGTGGAGCCGGCGGCGTCGGCAAGACCACCACCTCGGCCGCCCTTGCTCTGGCCGCGGCGGAGACCGGCCGTCAGGTCGTGGTGATGACCATCGACCCGGCGCGGCGCCTGGCTCAATCGCTAGGACTGAGGCAGCTCGACAACACTCCGCGCGACGTAGCCGCGGCGGCGGAATTCACCGGCGCCAGCGGCGGTCGACTGCAGGCGATGATGCTGGACATGAAGCGCACCTTCGACGAGATCGTCGAGGCGCATTCCGAACCGGCGCGTGCTCGACAGATCCTGGAAAACCCCTTCTACCAGGCACTTTCGTCCTCATTCGCCGGTACGCAGGAGTACATGGCGATGGAGAAACTGGGCCAGCTCCGTGAGAGCGGCAGGTGGGATCTCATCATCGTTGACACTCCACCGTCCCGCTCGGCCCTGGATTTCCTGGACGCTCCGCACCGGATGAGCCGCTTTCTCGACGGAACCATGATCCGGTTGCTGTCCGCGCCGGCCCGCGCCGGCGGTCGGGCTTATCTCAAGGTCGTCGGTGCCGGTCTGGCCATCTTCGGCCGGATCATCGCCAAGATCCTCGGTGGCCAACTACTCAGGGACGTGTCGCACTTCGTCGGCGCTCTGGACACGATGTTCGGCAGTTTCCGGCAACGCGCCCAGGCGACCTATGACCTGTTGCGTCAACCCGGTACCGCGTTCCTGGTGGTGGCCACCCCCGAGCCGGATGCGCTTCGAGAGGCCTCCTACTTCGTGGACCGGTTGTCCAGTGACCAGATGCCGTTGGCCGGCTTGGTGCTCAACCGAGTCCATCCGAGCAGCGCCCCGAGCCTGTCGGCTGGGCGCGCCGAGGGGGCGGCGGAGACCCTCTCGGCGGTCGGCGGCCGGGACGCGGTGCTGGCCGCGTCGCTGCTGCAGGTACACGCGCAGCGGATGCGGACCAACGCCCACGAGCAGCGGCTGGCCCGCCAGTTCGCCAGCGCGCACCCCGAGGTGCCGGTTCGTTCGGTTCCCGCGTCAGCTCAGGACGTGTACGACCTGGACGCGCTTCGCGAGATCGGCGCCCACCTCACCGCGCCGATACCTTCGCGGAGCTCGACAAAGACACGCACGAGACGGGCATCCAACAGACCGCCTGCGTAAACTCCAACGCGATGTCGGAATCCACCCAGCGCCGCCTCGGCGCCGCAGGTCAAATGGTCCTGGCCATCGTGCTGTCCGGTGCGGTGGTGGCGGGGCTTTTGCTGCCATGGGTCGGTGGGCCCGGCCTGGCTGCGCGCAACGCCACCACGATGCTTCAGCAGGTCCCCGAGGAACTTGCCGACGAGCCCCTGGCGGGGATCACGACCGTTCTGGCTTCCGACGGCGTGACGCCGCTGACCTACTTCTACGACTTCTATCGCGTACCGGCCACCATCGAGGAAATCCCCGAGGTCATGCAGCGGGCGGTCGTCGCGACCGAGGACGTTCGGTTCTATTCACACAACGGCCTGGACGTGCAGGGCGTGCTCCGAGCCCTGGTCACGAACGCCGCCGCCGGCGAGGTCCAGGAGGGTGCCTCGACGATCACCCAGCAGCTGGTGAAGCTCACCCTGGAGTACTCCGCAGACACCGAAGAGGAGCGGGACGCTGCGACCGAGCAGAGCGTGGCCCGAAAACTGCGCGAGGCCCGACTGGCACTGGCTGTCGAGGAGGATCTGAGCAAGGACGAGATCCTCACGCGCTACCTGAACATCGCCTACTTCGGACAGGGCGCCTACGGAATCAAAGCCGCTGCCTGGACCTACTTCAGCAAGATCCCGGTTGACCTGACCCTGCCCGAGGCGGCGATGCTGGCCGGCCTGGTGCAGAGCCCGTTCGACTACGACCCGGCGGTCGATATGGAAGCCGCAACCGCCCGGCGCGATCTGGTGCTGGACAGGATGCAGGACGCCAGCTTCGCTCCGGCCGCAGAGATCGAGGCAGCCAAGGCGACACCGATCACACTGGCTCCGGGGGAGGCACCGCGACGCGGATGCTACGAGGCGACGGTCAGCGGGTTCTTCTGTGACTTCCTGGAAAAGCACCTCACCGGCAAGCTGCAGATTCCGGCCGCACTACTGAAGCAGGGCTCGCTGACGATCGTCAGCACGGTAGACGTCAACGCGCAGGCCGCCGGCGATGCCGCGGTGCTGAACACCTTGGCGCTGGAGGATTCCCGGGCCGGGGTCTTCACCCTGCAGGAGCCGGGCACCGGAAAGGTTCGGGCGCTGTCGGTGAACCGGATCTTCGGGCCCAACACCGCCACGGATCCGCGCCAGACGACGGTGAATCTTCCGACCGTGGCGTCGGCCGGAGCGGGCTCCACGTACAAGGTCTTCGTCGCCGCGGCCGCCTTGGAACGCCAGATGTCCATCTTCTACACCCAGACCACGCCCAATCCGTACGTCTCGACGGTGTACAAGGACGGCACCAAGCCGTACGACGTGGAGAACGCGAGCCGCAACTACCCGCAGACGCTGACGCTGGAGAAAGCGCTCTACATGTCGTCCAACACCTACTTCTTGGCGCTGGAAGATGCGCTCGGCAGCGTCGAGGAGCCGGTCCGGATGGCCCAGCGGATGGGCCTTTACAGCATCGATGCGACCGCCGACCAGATCATCGCCGAGAACCGTGGTTCGTTCACCTTCGGTGCTGAGGCCACCAGCCCGCTCGCGCTGGGGACCGCTTACGCAACCCTGGCCGCGAACGGAACCCGGTGCTACCCCACGCCGGTGGAGCAGATCTACGACCGCAACGGCCAGCCGCTCCTGAAAGAGGACGGCAGCCCCTACGTCGACGCCTCCAACTGCACCCCGGGATCGATTCCTCCGGGCCTGGCCGCCACCCTGAACGAGGTGCTGCGCAAGGATGTCGAACCCGGCTTCCCCGGCCAAACAGGGTCCAACGCCTACATCCCGGGTCGCCAGATCGCCGGCAAGACCGGGACCAGCCAGAACAACTTCTCGGTGGCTTTCGTCGGCTGGACGCCGCAGTTGGTCGGCAGCGTGATGGTCTACAACCCGCTGGTGAACCAGGATGTGGGGGGGTTCGGTGGTGGCAAGGGCGCCACGATCTGGCGAGATGCCATGACACCCATCCTGGCGGCCCTGCCAGTTGCCGAGTTCCCTCCCGCCGACCCCTTCTACGTCGAGGGCAGCACCACGGTCCTGCGGGTCAACTGCGTCGGTGCCAGTCAGGCGAATTGCGAAGCAGCGCTGCGCGCCCAGGGACTCAACCCCGTAGCCCGCACGGTGGCTGGACCCCGACCGGCAGGGGTGGTGACCTCGATCAACCCCGCAAGTGGCGCCCGGGTAGCCGTGGGTCAGAACGTGACTGTCGATGTGAGCGACGGAAGCCAGGTGCCGCAGCCTCGGCCGCAGCCTCGGCCGCAGCCCCGGCCGCTGCCGCAGCAGCCGAGGCAACCCCCACCGTTTGAACTCCCTCCGGGGTTTGAACTCCCTCCGGGGTATGAACTCCCTCCGGGGTATGAACT
>Ga0136614_10001293_pt1 | contig 14554 bp, 8 predicted proteins | sample AntDrymUQ2792106_2_FD_106643 | JGI IMG/M metagenome (GOLD analysis project Ga0136614, IMG submission 106643) | Polar desert sand microbial communities from Dry Valleys, Antarctica - metaG UQ279 (21.06) | ecosystem: Environmental > Terrestrial > Soil > Desert | place: Antarctica: Dry Valley... | reverse complement strand
TTACTGCTTTAGCAGCTAGGGGGATTGCCACCGCTTCGCGCGTCTCAGCGGTTGCAGTGAAGGCGCTCACTTTCGTCACGCTGGCTATCGCTAGATTCTTCTCTGCTCCTGCTAAACGTCGTGCATCCGGCGCATAGATGGCTATTGGCGTTCCTTCCTTAACGCCCTGCGCGGCCCCAGCGTCAAGGGTAATTATCTTTCCCTTAACTGCGGTGATCTTGATGAACGGGTCTTCACGGTTGGCTGCACCACTAAGCACATTGCGACGAATGTTGCCTTCAATCTGCGGATGCTGGGCGGGAAACTCAAGCGTGACAGCTTTTCCAACCTCTTCCATCAGCTCGCGATAGGTCGTCTCAGGCTTGGCTCGTTGCAGCGCGCGGATGAGATAGTAGGTCATCGCACCAGTTGTCTTCCGCCCACCGCTTCCTTTCCTCTCGTTAGAGACCTCAGTCGAACGGCTTCCCGAGATGGTGACGTAACGCTCATTGCGCGGCAAAACATCAACTCGTTCGCCGTCGCGCGTTTGGGATGTGGAGCGACTGCTCGACAGCGCCGGTTGTGGGCGCACATCTTTCGTCACGCGACGGACCTTACCAGGTGCACGCGATGCTGACTCGGAATGGCAGCTGTCAAGGATAAACGTAATGTTGGAGGTATGTTGGCTCAACTGCTCAAACAGATCGTTGAGCTCATCATCGGTAATGTCGAAATGCTTATTCTGAGGGTCACGACTCTCCACTGACACGAGTGTCTCATCCAGCTTGTCGGGTTCGTCGCCATTGGTATCATCAGCCTGCGAGCCGTGTCCGCTGTATTGAAAGACCACGATCGCATTAGGATTCTTCCTGGCGTTTTCGATCAGATGCGTCTTGAAGGCCGCGATGATCGCCTCGTGCGTCGCCTGTCTGTTGGTCAACGTTAAGATATTCTTTTCCGGAAAGCCGAACTTCTGGACGAGGACCGCTTTCATGTCAAAGACGTCCTGCACACAGCCGTCAAGCTTACTCACATACTGGTAATCATCAATTCCGACCTGCAGCGCAAACTTCGCGAACGGTTGAGAGTCGCTTGCAGGGACGGCTGCCTGCTGCCGTCTCTGACAGGTCAAGCCTATACAGGCGCTGAGTAGAAGCAGCCACAGAGCGCGGCTACATAAAATCCTGGTCGGTATCGTGCGCATTACTGATTGACCTCCTTTGGCAGGTGAACGATTGCTATCTCTCAGTTAAGCTGCGAAATCGTCTGGTCGCTTTTGCAGGAGCTTTTGCAGACTACGCTCCGTTCTAATCAAGCCCGGTAGGTCGGGGGTATCCTGCCATGAGCGATGGAAGGTATCTTGAATGAGCTAGTGAAGCGACTTCTGGGTTTCCGTGATAATGGCGGCAACTAGCTTCTGAACTAGCGCAGCCTTGCTCTGTTCGTCAACGACTGTGCCTTCGACTGTCTGCGTGGTTACGGGTTCATCGTTACGTATCAGGTTTAGCTTGACGGTTACCTTGTCACCGGCGAGAGTGTATGAGCCGACCGGTATGAAAGCGTCCCTCATCTCGCTCGCATCAACGAAGACCAACGAGGGCTCGCTACTGCCACGCGTGTTCACGTAACTTGCTTCGAGCAAGGCCCGCTGGAAAAGGGGCAGCAGCCTTAAATTGTCATAACCTAACTCTTTGTTCTGCAGTGATGGGCGTAGGATCAAGGGATTAGGGCTCGGTAGTCTGAACAGCTCCTGCTCAGCCGCCGTGTAGAGGCCGATATCGAAAGGACTGCCGATGTCCGGTCTGAGAGAACGAGGCTGTTGTATCGCGCCGATATTCTGCGCCAGCTGCGGCACGCGATCCTGCGCGTAGTCGAACAATTGGCCCACATCGGCATATCCGCCGTCATGCAACTTCGCCCCTTTCAACGCCTGAAGCAAAGAATAGGTAAGCAGACCCTGGCGGTAAGTTGTTGTCTCGTAGCTCACCTTGTCAGCGGCGCTGCCCATCAAGACAAAAAAACCGGTGCGGTCTTTTAACCGCTCCAGCGCGCGTATCTGATCCGACGGCACGTCTTTCCTGGTTTTCAAACTCTCGGCAGCCGCCCCGGCAGCGCAAGTGTCCAACACCAGAGCCTTCTTCGAGGCGGGAATCTCTTTGATCCACTGTACCAGTTCCTCGCTCGAAACCGTCGTCGCGGTGCGAATCTTTTCCTCCGCAAGAGCGGAGTTATCTGTTGTGTAAGCTTCCTGGATCAGGTAGAGATATGAGTCGCCGCCCTGCTGCTTGAGCGCGACCCCATGGCCAGAAAGATAAACCACTAAAATGTCATTCTGCTTTGCCTTAGCGGCAAACTCGCCGAACACTTTCCGGAAGTTCTCCTTCGATGGCGACAGCTCACTTGCGTCTGGAACGGTGAAGAGCGTTTTGTTTTCGGTTTTGTCGCCGACAAGCAAGCGTATGTGGACTTTGTCCCGGCCGAGAAATTTCGCTGCGCCAATTTCCAATGCCCGCGCAAAATCTACCCCATCCTTTGCCGAGTAGCGGAGATTCAAGTTGTCATCAACGTACTTAGACACTCCACCAATGATGGCGTAAAGCTCAGTTGGTTCTGTGAGGGTCTTTCCTTCACCGACGAAGATTAACTTAACTCCACGCGCGCTGTTTTTGCTGCTCAGGGAACCGGCGGCGTTGCGGGCAATGACTTCCACCTTGTTCTCTTCGCCCGGCAAGAGCTGCTTGACGGTAGACAGATCGATTGTCAGGATTGCTTCTTTCGCTTGCGGGTCAAATCCCTCGGGACGAGCATCGGCAATGATCTCGGTGCCGTTCACGAGAACCTGTGCTGGACCAATGCCGCCGCCGCGATTCCGCAGCTTCACGATGAAAGTTTTCTGACCCGGTTTCAGTTGTTGGTATTCTGCTTCGGGAAACAGTTGCTGGGCGGTGAAGAGTTCTACCTTCGGCAGCGGGTCGCCCGCCACCGCCTTTTGCAGCAGCCTCGGCACGTAATACAGATCCTTCATCTGGTCAAGCGTGACCACCTCCATGCCGACGACATAATGCATCAACTTTCGGCCGCCCGGCGAAGCATCAAACAAACCATTGGGCGTGACGACTGCCCAATCATTTTCGTCCAAGGCAATAAGACTAGATAATTCCTCGCCTGCACGGTCCCAAAGTCTAATTCTAGCGCCCGCGCTGCCACTGGCGAGTGTGTTGCCGTCCGTGCTGAATGCTACTGAATACACCTCCCACTGCCCACCCTGCGTGCGCTGCTCTTGCCCGCTGGCCACATCCCACAATTTGATGGTCTTGTCATCGCTGCCGCTCGCTAGGCTCTGGGCGTCTGGGCTGAACGCGACTGAATAGATACCCCGAGAATGGCCAATGAGGGTGCGCAGTTCTTGCCCGCTGGCCACCTCCCACAGCTTGATGGTCTTGTCCCAGCTGGCACTGGCGAGCGTCTGGCCATCCGCACTGAACGCTACCGAAGTTACCCTATCGGAATGGGCGGCGAGCGTGCGCAACTCTCGGCCTGTGGCCGCCTCCCACAGCTTGATGGTCTTGTCCCAGCTGGCACTGGCGAGCATCTTGCCGTCTGGGCTGAAGGACACTGAGCGGACCATATCAGAATGCCCACTGAGCCTGCGCAGTTCCTGTCCGCTGGTCACCTCCCACAATTTAATAGTCTTGTCATCGCTCCCACTGGCGAGCTTCTTGCCATCAGGACTGAAGGACACTGATCGGACGATATTAGAATGCCCACTAAGCGTGCGCAGTACTTGTCCGCTGGGCCCATTCCATAATTTGACCGTCTTGTCGTAGCTGCCACTGGCCAGCATCTTGCCGTCCGGGCTGAACGCCACTGAAGTGACATAACCCGAATGCCCTTTGAGTGTGCGCAGCTCTCGCCCGCTGACCAGCTCCCATAATTTAATGGTGTTGTCCCAGTCACCACTCGCGAGCGTCTTGTCGCCCGGGCTGAACACAACGGAAGTGACAAAACTCGAATGCCCGGCCAACGCACGCAGCTCTTGCCCACTGGCTACCTGCCACAACTTAGCGGTCTCGTCCCAGCTACCACTGGCGAGCGTCTTGCCGTCCGAGCTGAACGTTACTGATCGAACGATACTAGAATGCCCCGTGAGCGTGAGCACTTCTCGTCCGCTGGCCACTTCCCACAACTTAATGGTCTCGTCCCAGCTACCACTGGCGAGCCGCTTTCCGTCTGGGCTGAACGCTACTGAACTGACATAACCCGAATGGCCCGTGAGTGTGCGCAGCTCTTGCGCGCTGGCCACCTCCCACAATTTGATCGTCTTGTCGTAGCTGCCACTAGCAAGCAAATTACCGTCCGCGCTGAATGCCACTGATCTGACGACATCAGAATGCCCCGTGAGTGTGCGCAGGTCTTGGCCGCCGGTTATATCCCACAATTTGATGCTCGTGTCATCGCTGCCGCTCGCTAGCGTCTTGCCGTCTGCGCTGAACGCAACTGAATAGACACCACGAGAATGTCCAGCCAAGGTGCGCAGCTCTTGCCCGCTGGCTCCCTCCCACAATTTGATGGTTTTATCATCGCTGCCACTCGCGAGCGTTTTGCTGTCCGCACTGAACGCTACTGCGTTGACATAATTTGAATGTCCTGTGAGCGTCTTCAGCTCTTGCCCGCTGGCCACGTCCCACAATTTGATGGTCTTGTCCCAGCTGCCACTCGCGAGTGTGTTGCCGTCCGGGCTGAACGCTACAGCAGTGACGAAACTCGAATGCCCCGTTAGCGTGCGCAGCTCTTGCCCGCTGGCCACCTCCCAGAACTTGATGATGTTGTCCCAGCCACCACTGGCGAGCGTCTTGCCGTTCGGGCTGAACGCCACCGAACTGACACCCCGAGAATGACCCGTCTGAACAACTAGTCGTGTTTGCTCAACCGATTGGCCACGGCCATCGGCCAACGGTACGAGTAGCAACAGCCACACGATTGAGAGCCGGATCCGTCCGCGCAAGAGGTTTTTCTCTTCCTCGTGGCAATTCCGCGCTTTAAGACAATTTGTCATCTACCACCGATAGGTACCAGTTGGTCTAGCCTTCCCTAGCGAATAACAGGAGGAGGCGGAGGAGGCGGAGGCCTTGAGATCACAAGGTTGATCGCCGTTCCAACGGGAACGGTTCGATTAGGCAGTGGGTCTTGCTCAATCACTATATTAGGCCTTACGCGGGCAACCCTGCCGTATTCAACAGTTCTATAGCTAACCCTGCCCAGTCTGAGACGTACCTGCCCTATATAACTTCTAGCCTGGTCTTCTGTCATCCCCCGCAGCTCAGGCACCGGCACCCCGGAAGGTTCTGTTCTCTCCGATCTGGAAAAAACCAGATCCACTGACGTGCCTGGGCGGACCATCTCGCCCGGCTTTGGACTTTGGTCAACCACTGTTCCGGAAGGTCGGTGACTGTCAATTTCAATGACACGACCGCGAGTTAGTTTTCCGAAAAACCTGGGCAACTGTCGAAAGGCCTCTTCTCTGGATAGCCCGAGGTAGCTCGGCACTTGAATCAGCTGTACGCGAATTGAAACCGTGAGCTCTACCGGACATCCTGATTTTAGCCTGCTGTTAGCCTCGGGGTTCTGTCCTAAGACCGTGTTCTCCTCGACGGAGTTGCTTTCCTGTCTTCTTCTAACATTGGCTTGTAAGCCGAGCCTTCCCAGTTCTCGTTGTACTTCATTCAGGGGACGGTTGGTGAGTGACGGAACCGCTACCGCATTCTCCCCTGCCGAGGAGATGAATACGGTGACCATGGTGCCGCGTGGCACTCTCTCGTCTCGTTTTGGACTGGTGAAGAGCACCCTTCCGTTTGCTTTGCAGTCAGCCTCCTCTTTGATCTGACCCTCGAGTCCTCTTTCTCTTAGCTTCCTCAGAGCCTCCTCAGGTCTATCGCCGTTGACGTGTGGCACCTTCACGGGAGGAAGAGACGGAGATGGAGACGGCGATGGAGACGGAGACGGAGATGGAGAAGGCGAGACAAATCGGGAGGGAGACGGACTTGGAGGTTGACTTATAGGAGTCGGTGTCGGAGTCACAAGTTCCCCTTTTGTCACCCGTCGTGCATTGCTGGCCTTCTCGCCTTGCTTAAACACGTCGCGCTCGAGTTTCAGGTACGCACGAGCGTAAAGAGCAGCGCCGCGCGGATCACTATCTGCAAGCGCTATGGCGAGATGATAGTAAGCCAGCGGTGCTTCCGGACGCACTCGCGTCGCCTGCCGATATGCTCTGACTGCCTCTTCCTTCCGGCCCGCATCTTCGTAGAGATTTCCCAATCCTACGTAGGCTTCGGCCAAGTCGCGGTGTCTTCCAAGAGCCTGAGAATATTTCCGCTGAGAACGCGCGAAGGCTTCACTGGCCGCAGCCGGGTCCCGCTGGATCACGGCAGCATTTCTAATCCCGCGATAGGTATCCCCCAAACCCTTCGTTGCGAAAGCGTATGAGCCAGGCATTCCTTCCGCCTGACTGAAGGCCTGCTCCGCCGCATTGTATTGAGTCAAGGCATCACCAATACGACCTTGTTCTCTGGCAATATCACCAAGCCCCAGGTTAACCTCGCCGAGATTTGACTGTGAAACAACCTTTTCTGGTTGCGACTGTGACCGAATCTCAAACGCGCGGGCATAATGATCTTTGGCCCTTTCCAGACCTGCTTTGGCGCCTTCATGGTCTCTTTTGTCCTGCGCCATTCTCGCGCGGTCCAAATATACGTTGCCGAGCGCATTGATTCCGGGCGCATACTGTGGGTATGCCTCCACCGTCTGAAGTAGAGTGTTTTCTGCCTCGCGCAACTTTCCCGTTAAACGATATGCCTCGCCCAGACTCGTGAGCCGTTGCGGCGCTTGCTGAAGACCCGATTCGGCCTTCTTTAGCACATCAACCGCCTTCGCGCCATTTCCCCAATCAACGTATATGTTTCCCAGAATCTCGTAACTGCGTGGGTCATCGGTCAATATAGCGCCGCGCCTGGCCTCGCGAAACTGCCGGTTTCGCTCTTCCCAAGACTGGAAGTGAGGAACAATAGATTGGGCCGAATAAGTAGGCTGGCCCGCGAGAATGACCTTATTGGACCAGTTCAGGGTCTCGTCTATCTGGTCTGTGGAAGCATTGCTCTTGTTCAGCGTGCCGTCCGCTGTGAGAATTACTTCCTGCCGTTTCCCTGCACCAGTGGTACGTTGCTCAACTCGCCGGCCCGGGCTAGCCTCAGGTGTAGGAGTTCCGGTTCGGTCAGCAATTACGCTTACAGAGATGGGAAGCAGCAAGCCAGCAATCTGGCATCCCGGCTCCTGAGCGCAGTCGAGGCAACGTGCTATTATTTCGCCTTCATAAACGCCCACTGGCACACGAGTCGCATCCGCCTTCATCGCAAATGAGATGGAAGTAGACCGACCTGGCTCGATATCAAACTTATCCGCTCCCATTAGTTGGAACCACTCCAGGTTACGTGGTCCCCTGATCTCAAATAGATGCTTCTGACGGCAGCGATTGGCGAAAACGAACTGACGCTCGAAAGGGATGGTTTTGCCCCGGATGGCAACGAATTCCATCCTTACTTGTGGCTTCTCCTGAATTTCAAAGGAGCTGCGCATGAAGTTGGCAGCGCCATCAGCCAAGATGGGCTCAGTAACACGGCCCGGATCTTTTCCAGTAGATGAAGGGGAAAAACCGCCTTTCTCTACTTCCACCGCTCCCTCGAGCACTCTAATCCTGTTTGTCCCGTCCGCTTGAACGACAAGCTCATATTCCGTGCCGGTCACGTCGATCTTTACCTTCTCCGTCGCCGCATCAAATTTGCCTTTGCAGCGAATCAGGACTTTGCCAAACCAATCAAAGATCGATCCAATGCGTACTCGGGCGTTTGAGTCGACCAGAACTTCGTTGTCCTTTTCCGGCGCGGCGTCGAGAAAGAGAATCGTGACCTGAGCATTTGGTCCTGTGATAACTTCATCGCCTGCGGTTAGAAGCATTCCGGCCTGACCGGGCTGGTCCTCAGCCGTAACACGCGTCACTTTCATCTCTGACTGCGCGGCCTCAAGCTTTTCAGCGCCGTCTACGAGAATGCTCTTAACCACTGCGATGGGGTCATTGCCTGGGCTTTGGGGCGCTGACTCTGAAGGCGCTGCTGCACCCGGCGCGAAATGAAGAAGCTGAGCTGCGAAGAGAAATGCAAAAGTTAGCGTTACGAGGCAGCTAGCGGTAAGAGCAACATACGGGTTGTGGCGTGACATAAGGCCTAACGCGCGATGATTAACCTTGCGAAAGGGGTCATGGATCCTGGAGACAATTCACGAATACAAAGATACTGCATAACCTGACTGGACTGCCAGGTAATAGACGCTAAAAATAGAATTCCGCGTGTAGGACGTGAAGAGCTACCCATAAATATGCTGCGAGGAATTGCAAGCACAAATCAGAACGTCTCAATGCCACGCCAAACCACTGTTGGCGCCGGAAGTTTACTCCCAGGGGTAACTCACTGCAATGGTACCGGGTGGCTTGCTCGTGTTGTCGCGACTGCAACCTAACGTCTGCCGATCGGCACTGAAGGCTAGTGAAGTGACCAAACCGGAATGCCGGTGGTTTGGACAACGATTTCTTGTGCTCGGTTTGAGTTTCCCGCAACAGGGCGGACCAATTCGCCGGCCAATTTCGTTCCCCTTGGGCCTGGCGAAATATACGTCTCAAGATGAAAAGGCAGGTTGCTCCCATGACAAATCCCTGTAGGTTAATAGAGAAAGAGCAGACCAGTCAATCCGGTGACCAATCAAACCATGATCAATCAAACCGTTGACTTTTTGACCGAGTGGGAATATCGTCCGCCTGTTCTTTTGAAATGGCTGAATTCTCACGAGTCTGCGGCTCTTGGACGCGCGCCAGTTACTGCCTCGAAAATGCAGGAACGCATTGAAGGTCAAGCGTTACGTCACAGAGCTCACTCATAACCTCCAGATTGGATTATTGATCGCACGACGAGCCTAAGGTCGCACTGCAGTCGGGGTCCTAATACCCCTCTTGGTGAGACTAATGATCGATGAGATTGATCGCCGTTTGTCAGACTGGATAGGCAGCATCCTGGACCAAGTCGAGGTCTCTCTTGCGCCGCCCGGCGCAACTAAAACCACTCGGAGCGTCGGCCTTTACCTGGTGGAACTGGTCCGCATTCCGGCCACACGTGGCACCCGCCGTCCGCCCCTCCAAATAACGCTCCGTTATCTTGTTACAACGCAGGCGCCCAGTCCAGAGGAAGCGCATCAGATGCTCGGAGAGCTAATAGTCGCGGCGTTCGAAGACCCAGAACTGGAGGTCGAACAAGAGCCTTTGCCGATCACAATGTGGACAGCTCTGGGCGTTGCCCCTCGCCCCTCGTTTGTGCTCCGCGCGCCCTTCAGGCATGAGCGGCCGGAGAAAATTGCCCCGCCTGTCCGGCGACCGCTGGTGATCAAACAATCTCCATTGCGTAGCCTGAGGGGTCAAATTTTTGGACCAGAGGATATTCCGATTATGGATGCGCGTGTGGAAGTTCCAGCGCTCCAAGCTTATACCAGAACCGATTCCCGGGGACGATTTAACTTCCCTGCCGTTCCCGCAGAGCCGCGCCCCAAGCTTTTGCGCGTGCGTGCCAAAGGGCGGGAGTTTTCCATTAACAATGAGCAAGCGGAGTCGGACAGCGAACCGCTTGTGATTCATCTTCAACTGGAGGGATAAAATGCCGACCTACTTGACTCCCGGCATCTACATTGAAGAGATTTCAACTGGGCCTAGACCAATCGAGGCCGTGGGCACCAGCACCGCAGCTTTCATAGGCGTCGCTCCTAATCCGGAGGCGCGACCTCATGAAGCGGTTGCTATCAACAACTGGTCGCAGTTCGTTAAGGAGTTTTCGGCGGAAGGAAATGCGAGTACGCCATTGGCCCAAGCGGTCTTCGGATTCTTTCAGAACGGCGGCGGGCGATGCTATGTTGTCAATGCCGGTCCCAAGCAGGAACTTATCGGCGATGGTCGCCAGCGCAAAGGCATTGATCTGCTGGAAGAGGTAGATGAGATTGCCATCGTCGCGGCTCCAGGGTTTTCCGATGCAGCCTCCTACGACACACTCCTGTCTCACTGCGAAAAACTCAAGGATCGTGTTGCCATCCTGGATCCGCCGGAGGATGTTCCTAATATAGACCTGTTGAAAACCGTGGTTACGACTGGGCCAGCACCTAAACCGAAAAAGCCGCCGGATGGTGCTGCTGGAACGACTGCAACCACACCCCCGCCTCCCACGGGTTTGCGGCCACGCACCAGCGATGGCGGTTACGGCGCTTTCTATTTTCCGTGGATCACCGTTCGTGACCCTTTTTCGCCCAAAGACTTAATCAACGCCCCGCCTAGCGGTCATGTTGCTGGCATCTACGCACGCACCGACGCGACGCGCGGCGTCCATAAGGCTCCGGCCAACGAAACAATCCGCGGGGCGCTCGATCTGACTTACAAGGTCACGCGCGAGGAACAGGGCGAACTCAACAGGCTGGGCATTAACTGCATTCGCCTGTTTCCCACGCAGGGAATTCGCGTCTGGGGCGCACGTACGGTGGCCGACAGTGCGAGCGAGTGGCGCTATCTCAATGTCCGACGTCTATTCAACATGATTGAAGAATCCATCGCAAATGGGACACGTTGGGTGGTGTTCGAGCCTAATGACATGGCCCTCTGGAAGTCTATCCGACGGGATGTGAGCGCTTTCCTCATGCTCCAATGGCGCCAGGGTGCCCTGATGGGGGCAACGCCTGAAGAAGCTTTCTTCGTGCAGTGTGACGAAGAGACCAATCCACCGGAAGTCATTGATGCGGGGATGGTGATCACAGTCATCGGCATTGCTCCGGTAAAACCCGCCGAGTTTGTCATATTCCGCATCGGTCAGGGGGCCGGTGGGGCTGAAACTGAGACTCAGGGAGGTATGTAATCATGGCCGCACAAGCCGCTGCACAACCAGCCGCCAACGCTTACGTTGATCCTTTCCGCGCATTCAACTTCAAAATGGAAGTTCAGGGCGTGACGGAGGGCCATTTCACAGAGATTGATGGACTGGAAGCCAGAGTCACACCCATTTCATATCGTGAAGGGGGCAACAGTCAGGTGGTCCACTACGTGCCGGGACGAACGGAGTATGGCGCGATTACCTTGCGCTACGGGCTCACGCGCTCGAGAGAACTTTATGATTGGTTCATGACAGGCATAAAGGGCAAGGTCCAGCGCAAGAATATCTCAATCGTGCTGCTTGACAGCGACGGTACGACAGAAGTGATGCGTTGGAATTTCGTTAATGCCTGGGTTACACAGTGGCGGGGAGCGCTGCTGGACGCGCAGAGCCAGGAAGTCGCGATCGAATCGCTGACACTGGTTTGTGAGACGCTGGAACGAGCCTGATTTTGCGCGTCTGGGCGGAGGCTGTTCTTGCGGCTCGCATATTTCAAAGAAACGCTGCTTCTTTTTTTCGCTGGGAGACTGCGGAAGTGGGCGTGGTCTGTTGAAGCGTGGGCCATTAGGGGCCTACAGCAATCACCAGGTGAATCAGTTGCCGGCGCAGATGTAATTGGAGAATCCTCGGCTAGCGAGAGCGGCCCCGATTCAAGTCCACCAGCCGATTGGGCCAGGCGAAGGACCACTGGTCCGCCACCTCATTGGGTTGAACTCGTGCGGCAAAAAGCGCCGGAACTGCTTTCCCCGAACCAACATGACATCTTCCCGGCGCAGGCATCGGAAGATCTTTCCAATGAGGGCTACGTTGAGGTAGATGAAGATTTTGAAACTGACAATCTACCGCCAGTGCGAAGAAAGACTATTGTCCAGGAATTGCAGTCTGAACCGCCGCCCAAAAACCGGACGAGGGGAACTTTGGCAAGAGGCAAGCCCTCTGTGCGGCCGAGCCGCCTGCCCTTTAGGTTTTTGAGAGCAGCAAGTACTTCTGCGAAGCCTCCAGCGCACGGTCGAGATCAAGGAGTCGAGCATTCGAGTATTCCTCAATCAGTTGAACCATCCAGGCAGGACCAGTGGACGGAACCGCCCTTGGTAGCATTACCCGAACAGCGGCCCATTTCGAGCGAAAAAAAGCAACAAAATAGTGCTCCTAAAAATGCGCGCCCAGCAGGCTTGGCAAAGCCTGAGCCGCGCCGCGCGCTTACAATCGATAGAAGCACTCGGCACATTTCGACGAGAACTTCCCCGGGGCAACCTCAACGCGACGCGGATCTTCAGGGAACATTAAGAAACAAAGGCCCAGCTCCTGACCTGATTAAGACGACGCGGCGCGTTGGTTCACAGGCGGGCAGGCCGGCTGACCGCCCGCTTGATTCTTCCCTTAAAGATTTCTCGAGTAGAACCGACTCTGCTGCACGCGCCATCCCGTCTGAAGGTTTAAGGACGCCTGCAGTTTCAGCAGCAGACACGAGTTCTTCCTCAGATGTTTTCCAGGAAATGAGGGAGGAGCCGAGATCCTCTGAATCAGTAATAAGCGTTGCTTCCCGGCGCTTGAGAGTGCAAGAGAGAGTGACGCGGCAAACCTCATCGCCCGGCGATGCTTTACTGATGAGGGATGAGCTAGCGAGCGAGTTCCGGCTGGTGTCGCCTGCTCGATCTACTCGTTCAGTACTTCAGTCTCGTGAGTTCTCCCAGCCTCGCTTGCAAACGTCCGCAGTTAACGTGCCGGCGCTCATGGATGAAGAGACGATGAATGAGGCGGCTTCTGTGGCCTCGGCGGCGCCGGGGATTGGCGAAAATCCTTGGCCAGACCTGCCGACCGCGCCAGTCTTAGAGATTACGGACGAAGTTGCGGCCAGGGAACGACAGATGGAAAGACTTCAGCGCTTAGAGCGCGAGCAGCGAGGCACGTTGTGGAACGCGTAGCTTTTCTCGTCGAAGATACGGGCGAGCGTATCGCTTGTATGCTGAACCCGGAGGCGATGGTCGTGCGCCGCCTGGCCGGAGTCCGTCAAAGACGTTCGGCTGGTGGTGTGCTTACCGGCGCGGGACTTGCCGACGACACCTTGCTCTTCACCGGAGGCGGGATGACTGAGCTTCATCTTAACCTTCTCTTTGATGTTTCGCTCGCGGGCTCCTCAGCGAAGGTCGATGATGTGCGCGACCTGACATACCCCCTCTGGCAACTGGCAGAGAACTCGGGAGACGAACAAAACTACGGGCGGCCACCGCTGGTTCGCTTCGTCTGGGGAAAAACCTGGAACATTCCCGGGATCGTTGCGGCCGTTGCCGAGCGCCTCGATTACTTCACACCGCAAGGCGACCCCCTGCGCTCCTGGCTGCGTATGCGTTTCCTGCGCGTGGCTGAGCCTGGTTCCCACGCCCTTGGAGAACTCCGTCCGTTGCGTGCAATTCAGTTACCCGAGCAAGTGCTGCCCCAACCATTCACGCAAACAGGGACAGTCGCAGTCCAGACTTCGCCTGGCGAGTTTCAGGTGCACCAGTTCGTAGCAGGTGAACGCCTCGACCAGTTGGTCCATCAGTACTACGGCTATTACGGGCATCCCTCGCTCTGGCGCTGGCTGGCGACCTACAACGGTCTCAGTGACCCATTGCATATTCCTCCTGGCACACTGGTACAGATTCCCCCCTTGAATCTACTGGAGGGAAAGCGATGAGCCACCAGGTACAGACGCTGCCTCGCATGGTCATCGAAGTGGACAATAAACCACTCTCGCAAGACGAGCTGCGTACGTTGTGGGAGGTTCGCGTGCAACAACGACTCTCGCTGCCCACTCTGTGCGAGCTGACCTTTGTTGAGCCAACGGCGCTACTTACTGAAGCTGAAAGTGTTGCACCGGGCTCGCCCCTACGCGTTAGCGCGCGGGATTTTGATAATCCTTTGTTCGTCGGGCAGGTCACCGCCGTCGAGCACATCTATGGGCCCTCGGGCGGGCGTGAATTGCGCGTTCGCGGCTACGATGTGTTGCACCGCCTTCGCAAGCGACAACCGGTCCGGGCGCACGTTGAGGTAACACTTGTCGATCTCATCAAAGAGTTAATATCGGATCTGAATGTTAATGTCGAGGCGCCGTTTGCCGGACCGCTGTGGCAACGATTAGTTCAGTTTCGCCAGTCGGACTTTGAAATGATTACTGAGCTCGCCGAGCGTTGCGGCCTGTATTTCGTGCTTCGTAATGACACCCTGCATGTACTGACGCTGGAAGGAATCGGCCCGGACGTCCCGCTTAAACTCGGAGAGTCGCTGCTGGAAGCTCGAATTGAAGTCAATAGCGATGCGACCTGCAGCTCTGTTTCGACCACGGGCTGGGACCCTCTGCGAGTGGAGCAGCACGAAGGTAAAGCAAGCGAGGCCCGTGTCGGACGTGGCGTGGGTGTGGAAGTCCTCCCACACCAAGTTGGGGGCACGGGTGAATGCACCGTGGTTGACGAAACCCTCGGGAATGATCTTCAGGCAGAGGCCATCGCGCAAGCCGAGCTCGACTTGCGAATAGCACGGGAAGTGACACTTTGGGGCGTAGCCGAAGGCAATCCGGAATTGCAGCCGGGTACGCC
>Ga0136614_10001291_pt1 | contig 14559 bp, 15 predicted proteins | sample AntDrymUQ2792106_2_FD_106643 | JGI IMG/M metagenome (GOLD analysis project Ga0136614, IMG submission 106643) | Polar desert sand microbial communities from Dry Valleys, Antarctica - metaG UQ279 (21.06) | ecosystem: Environmental > Terrestrial > Soil > Desert | place: Antarctica: Dry Valley... | reverse complement strand
GTTTGTACCCTGCTACGATGGGCCTCATGTACACAGGGCTGATTGCAACTGTTGTTCTCGCGTCAGCGACGCTTCAGTCAGAAACGCTGACTTTTGCCAAGCCACAGACATGGACGGTCCGCCCGGCAGCGAGCTCCATGCGCGTTGCTGAGTTCGTCGTGCCGAAAGCGGCTGGGGACGTGGAAGACGGCGAACTCATCGTCTACTACTTCGGCGGCGGAGGCGGCAACGTCCAGGCCAACATCGACCGATGGATCGGACAGTTCAAGCCGGACCCTGGTGCCGAAGGCCACGAGACGGCATCCCTGACCGTCAGCGGTCTGAAGGTCACGATAGTGGGAGTGCATGGGACGTATATCGCCGAAGTCCGGCCCGGCTCGACGGAGCGGCACAACAAGCCCAATTTCAGCATGCGGGCGGCGATGATCGAGACGCCCAAGGGACCTTACTTCATCAAGCTCACAGGTCCGTCCGCCACGATCCGTCAGGCCGGTTCCTCTTTCGACACATTCCTCCAGAGCCTGCGCTTCAAGTAGTATCCGCCGGGTCTTTCAGGGAGTTTCCAAGCGCAGAGTGTTTTTTCATCATCGCTGCTCGCCGGGCTGCATGATCCAGAACGCCAGCGCACCCATGATCGGGATGGCGACGATCGCCAGCGCCCAGACGGCGCGGGACGTCTCGTCGAGGCCGCGCCCCTTGAGCTCGCGCAGCGCCGGGATGGCGCAGAGCAAGTAGATGAGCAGCGGCACTCCCCAGAACACTCCGAGGACCATGATCATTTCCATGGCGAGACCCTCATTGCCTCAACGTGGGAAGAAACTCCGGCGGACGGCGATGTTTGGTGGCCTGTTCGTACGCGTACGCGAGTGAGAGGAGCTTGGCTTCGCTCCACGGGACGCCAATGAACGAGATCCCCACGGGCAGGCCGTAGGCAAAGCCTGCGGGAACGGTGATGTTTGGATAACCGGCGACCGCGGCCGGCGTGGAACTGGCGCCGAGAAAATGGTCGCCATTCACCAGATCGATCGGCCATGCAGGGCTGCCGGTCGGGGCGACGAGCGCGTCGAGGCGGTGTTTCGTCATGACGGCGTCGATGCCTTGCGTGCGGGACATCCTCGAACAGCCCGCCAGTGCCTTGCGGTACGCGGGCGACGTCAGCGCCCCCTTCTTCTGCGCCATGAGAAAGATCTCCTGGCCGAAAAACGGCATCTCGCGGTCCTTTTCGCGTTCGTTGAACGCAATCAGATCGTCGAGCGACCGCACCTTCGCCTTCGGTCCGAGCTGTTTCAGGTACGCGTTCAGGCCGTCCTTGAACTCGTACAGCAGAATGTCGAACTCGCACTCGTCCAGCCGCGCTGCCGTCGGGATGTCCGCCGGATCGACGATGACCGCACCTTGCGCCTTCAACGTGGCGATGGCGGCGTTCGCGAGGCGGTCGGCGGAGGGACTGTAGCCGAAGAACCGCGCCCGGGGGACGCCGATGCGCGCACCTTTCAATGCGTTCGCGTTCAACGCCTTGCTGTAATCGACCGCTGCCCTTGGCGCGCGCGCAGTGGCCGTGTCGCGCGGGTCTGCCCCGGTCATGGCGGTCAGAAGCGCCGCGGCGTCCGCGACAGTGCGCGTCATGGGCCCCGCCGTGTCCTGGGTGTGCGAGATCGGGATGATGCCGGACCGGCTGACGAGCCCGACGGTCGGTTTCAGACCAACGAGAGCGCTGGCAGTCGAGGGACACACGATGGAGCCGTCGGTCTCGGTGCCGACCCCGATTGCGCCAAGGTTCGCCGCGATTGCCGCACCTGTCCCGGAACTGGAGCCGCAGGCGTTGCGATCCAGCACATAGGGATTGCGGACCTGCCCGCCGCGCGCGCTCCAGCCGCTGGCCGACTTCGTGGATCGGAAGTTGGCCCACTCGCTCAGGTTCGTCTTGCCGAGGATGACGGCGCCGGCCACTCGAAGCCGCGACACGACGAAGGCGTCGCGCGCGGCGATCGAGCCATCGAGCGCGAGCGAGCCGGCGGAGGTCGACATCCTGTCCGCCGTGTCGATGTTGTCCTTGATCAGCACAGGGATGCCGTGGAGCGGCCCGCGCGGTCCTTTCGCCGTACGCTCGGCATCGAGCGCGTCGGCAATCGATCCCGCATCGGGATTGACCTCGATGACTGACCGGAGGGCCGGTCCAGTGCGGTCGATCGCCTCGATGCGCTGCAGGTACAGGTTAACCAAACGGCGAGAGGTATATCGCCCGGAGGCCATCGCGTCCTGCAGTTGCGCTACGGTCATTTCGTCGAGTTCGAAGGGTGCGGTTCTGGACGGCTGCGCGACGACGGTCAGCGGAATCAGCGCAAGCAGGGCACAAATGCGGCCAAACATGCCGCACAGAATACCCGAGGTCTCTGGAACCGCTATGCGGAGAGCCGATCGACGATCGCCCGCCAGGTGCGGGCGGCGGGCGTGGCGTCGGTCGCGAGAGCGACCCCGCAGGTGAGCGACCGCCCGTCGGCCGACGCCCGGGTCCAGACCGTCTCGACTTCCATCCTCAAGCCAATTCCCTCGACCACGACGTCAAAGGAGTCCGGGAGGTCTTCCGACCCCGAAACCTCGAGACGCAGGCCGCCATAGCTGACATCGACGGCGGCGGCCACGCGATCGTGTGCCGTCACGCGGAACCCGCCGATCACGCGACGCCGCGTCCAGCGGCGCTTACGGGGCACGCGTGAGAGGCAGATCGCGCAGGCGCCGAGAAAATCCTCCGTGTTGAGCGGCTTCCGGACGAAAAGGGCGCTGTATCGCGCCGCCTCGAACTCGATCATCGGCTCGTCATAGCCGGTGATGATCACAATGGCCATGTCGGGATAGTCGGCCGTGCTTTGCCGCACGAGGTGGAGCCCGTTGAATCCGCGCAGATGGACGTCGGTCACGAAGAGATCGTAGGAACCGATCGCGAGCAGCCGCTTGGCGCCTTCATAGGTCTCCGCACCGGTAACGACGTAACCGGCGTCGCGGAGGAGCTCGACAATTCCCGAGAGCGCGTTCTCATCATCATCGAGCGCGAGCACGCGATAAGGCAGTTTGGTCGTACGGGCAGAGACTGGGCCGAGCAGCATTGCAGTTCTGAAAGGGCAAGCCGGGTGCCCACGTGGACCGGCCCGAAAACCGTGCAAATCCGCGCGAACGCCTGCACGGCCATGTAATGGCGCGCCGCTTTCGTAACGAAAATGAAAATCCTTGTCGGTGTCAGTGAACGACGGTGCGGGGGGATCCGGCGGCGAGTACCCGCGAAATCATGCGGTCGAGCGCCGGCTGTTCGATGTCGAATGGACCCGCCACAGCGGCGCCGCTGGGGATCTCGATGGCGATGACCACCCCCGCGGCGGTCGGCTCGACGATCCAGCTGAAGCCCCGAAGCGCGACGTAGCGGTCGGTTGCCGCCGGGTTCCTCGCGCGATCGATCGCGAGCAGGATCTCGCGCAGTACCGCCGCGACATCCGTGTCGGTCCACTCGCGCGGCTCACCTGTCTGGTGAATCCGCTCGGTCACGGCATGATCCCGGTCGCGAAGCACAACGTCGACGTCGAAGGTCACCGGTTCGTCCAGGTGGGAGGGCGCCGCTCCATGAACGCGGCGACTCCTTCGGCCGCGTCATGCGTGCGCATCAGATCGTCCAAGTATAGCCGCTCGAGCGCGGGCAGCGTCTCGCGGACGCGCGCCGACAACTCCATCCGCGACGCCGCCGCCGCGTGGCGCAGCGCCGCCGCCGATCTGGGCGCGAGGTGCGTCGCGAACCAGGTCTCGACCGCCTCAGCGAGCACCCCCTCCGGTGCGAGGAGCGTGACGAGCCCGGCGCCGTGCCACTCGGCCGCGCTCATGGGCTCTCCCGTCAGGATCGCCCGCGCTGCACGCGAGGCACCGATCCGCAGTGGCAGCAGCGCCGACGCCGCCGGCGGAAAGACGCCGAGCGCAATTTCCGGCAGACCAAATACCGCGTCGTCCGCGGCGAAAATGAAATCGCACGCAAGGGCAAGCTCGAAGCCGCCGCCAAAGCATCGCCCGCGGACGACGGCGGCGGTGACCGCCGATAGATCGAGCAGCTCGTCGATCAGCCGGTGCATCGCGGGAAGCACCTCCGCGATGCGTTCGCGCGTGTGCTCCGGGATGCTCGCGCCAAAACTGAAGTCGGCGCCGGCACCTTCGAGGGTGACGAGCTTCAGGGCGGGATTGCTCGAGATGCCTTGGAGCGCCATCCCGAGCGCGTCCACCATGTCCGCGGTGATGATGTTGCCCTTTTCGTGGAAGAGCGTGAAGGCAGCGCGCGTGTGCGCCTCGTTGAAGCTGACGCTGACCGGCGTCGTCATGCCAGCTCCGCCCGGAGAGCCTCGACCGATCCGACCGGCTGCCGGCAGGCGAACTCGCGGCACACGTAGACCGCGCCTCCCCCGTGCGCCTTCATGCCGTCGACAAACGGCAGGACACCTCCCAGAGCCCCCTGGCTCGAGTCCGGATCCACCGGCACGTGAACGGCGAAGGGAAGATAGTGCGCGGCGATCTCAGACTCGAGCTCGCGCACCGGGTCCGAGGTCCTGCCGCCGACGACGGCAATCTGCATGGACGGCGAATGCCAGACCGACAGCGCGCACAGCATCATCGGGATGACTCGGCCCGCGGCGCCGGCGCGCTTGCCGAACCTCGCCAGTGTTCGCTCGGCTTTGTTCCGGTACGTGGGGTCACCGGTCAGATGCGCGAGGGTCAGGACGTTTACCGCCGACACGGAACTTGCGGCCGGTTCTGCGCCGTCGTAGTCCTCCTTCAGACGGAGGAGGACGGTCGGATCCTGTCCGGTGGTGCTGAACCAGCCGCCGCCGGCCTCGTCCCAGAAGAGATCGTCCTGCCGTTTCTGCAGCTCAGTCGCCCACTCCAGCCATCCCGCGGTGCCTGTCGCCTGAAAGAGTTCGAGCAGCCCCCAGATCAGATAGGCGTAATCCTCCGCGTAGCCTTCGATGGCGGCATCGCCGTCCCGATATCGGCGAAGGAGGGTGCCCGTAGACGGCCGCCACAGCCGCTGCCGGATGAATCCCGCGGCCTTCTCCGCCGCCGAGCGATACCTGCCGGCGTCAGCGCTCTGCGGAAGCACACGCGCCGCGCGCGCGAAGGCCGCGATCATCAATCCATTCCACGCCGTCAGGACCTTGTCGTCCAGATGCGGACGCGGACGGCTCTTTCGCGCCTCGAAGAGGATGGCGCGGATGCGGCCGAGGGCCTGCTCGGTCTCTGCGACCGTGCGCCCGGTGCGTGCTGCGACCTCGGCGATCGATTGCGCCGAATACAGGAGATTCCGGCCGGTGAACTCCCCCTGAGGGTCGTGTGGGGCGTTGCCGTCTTTCTCGATCCCGAACCGCCGCCGTGCGACCTCCGCATCCTCGCCGAGGAGCCATCCGATCTCTTCGTCGGACCAGATGTAAAAGGCCCCCTCCGACTTGTGCGCGTTGGGCGAACCCGCCTGCTCCGGGGGGGCGCTGTCGGCATCTTCGGCGGAGTAGAAGCCCCCTTCGGCATCGGTCATGTCACGAAGAACGTAGTGAAGGGAGTCCTCCGCAACCGTCGCATAGAACTCATCGCCGGTTGCCTGCGCGGCCTCCAGATAGGCGAGGACCAGCTGCGCCTGGTCGTAGAGCATCTTCTCGAAGTGTGGAACGCGCCACTCCGCGTCGACGGAATAACGGTGGAAGCCACCGCCGAGATGGTCGCGCATGCCTCCGAGCGCCATCGCGCGGAGGGTTTCGGTGACCATCAGCAGCGGCGCCTGCGCGGACCCGCGGCGCGCGTGCTCGCGGAGCAGGAACAGCAGTTCGGACGGGCGGGGAAACTTGGGAGCGCCGCCGAACCCGCCACGACGTCCGTCGAACGCCATCTGGAACTGCTCGACCGCTACGTCGAGTGCCTCGGCATCGGCGACCTCGGACTCGGCGCGGGCGCCAGCCGTGACCGCCGTCAGCCGCTCGGTCAGTTCGTTGGCAGCCTCGTCCACGCGGCGGCGGTCGGCCTTCCACACGCGGGCGATCTCGGACAAGAGGTCCGAGAAACCAGGCCGGCCCCATCGCGATGTCGGCGGGAAGTAGGTGCCACCGAAAAACGGCTTCAGCTCCGGCGTCAGAAAGACCGTCATCGGCCAGCCGCCGGACCCGGTGGTGGACTGGACGAATGACATGTAGACGCGGTCCACGTCCGGACGTTCTTCCCTGTCGACTTTGATGGAGATGAAGTCGTTGTTCAACAAGGCGGCGATGGCCGGATCCTCAAAGGATTCGTGCTCCATCACGTGGCACCAGTGACAGGTCGAGTATCCGATCGACACGAAGATCGGCTTGTCTTCGGTGCGCGCCCGTTCCAGCGCGTCATCGCCCCACGGATACCAGTCAACGGGGTTCGCGGCGTGCTGGAGCAGGTACGGGCTGCGCTCCTTCGCGAGACGGTTCATGCGCCGGTCATGAACGCCATCTTCAACCGGTCCTCGTCACGAGGCCAGACATAGACCTCGGTCGGCGAAAGACCCTCGACCGTCTGCGCGCCGTCGTCGCCGAGGACGTAGACGAGCTTCTCTGCGCCATCGGTGCGCTGGGCGCGCGCGGCCTGACGCGCTGCCGCGGCGACGTCCGGATCGTCACCGGTGGTGAAGAACACGAAGCGATCGACGTCGCGGGGCATCGGCGTCGGTCCAGGCACGTGACACTCGTGCACGGACGTGCTGCCGCGCTCGATCACATCCCGCAGGGATTCAGGCAGCGGCGATTTGCCGCGAACGATCACGGTTTTCATTGCGTTCATCGTAACAGTTCGGGTCACCGAAGGTCCCTCATCTGACTATGCGGCCCGACGCCAGTCGCGCCGGCCTGAGTGGAATAACTGCCCGGTCACGCGAAGATGCATCAGGAACAGCGTCGCAACGGCGACGGCAAACTGCGACACCGGCACCTCCGCCCAGATCACGTCGTCGAACAAGTCGCCGATGACGACCGCAATCACGAAGCTCGGCACGTCATTCTGTCGCATGGTCCGGTGCCCGGAGATCCTGGTGAAGGCAAGCACCAGCACATAAGCGAAGACGACACGAACGATGATGCGGAGCGGATCCATCAGCGCAGTTCCCCGGGCTGCATGTCGAGCGCCCGGGCCGTGAGCGTCCGCTTCGCGGGCGGGGGCTCCTCCGTGTCCCCGATGACCTTCCGACGCTCTTTGGCCATTTCCTTATCCACGTCCGCCCTGGTTGGCGGCTCGGCCCAGTCGTAATGCACCACGCTCACGGTTCCGTCGTGCTCGACGAGCGCATACTCCACTTCACGCATGTCGCGCACGCCGTGAATCCGCAGCGCGGCGAGGACGTCCTTCTCATTCATGCGCTCCTGGCGCATGCCGGGGCGATGGAACTCCCCCTTCTTGATCACCATGGTGGGTTTGCCTTCGAGGACCGCCTCCATGCCGTGGTCCCAGTAACTGAGCCACGAGTCGGCGTATGCGATGGCGCCGACGGTGACGACGGCGACGGTGCCCTGGATGAAGCGCACGTCCCCGTAGATCATCTCGTCGACGAGTTCGCCGAGCATCAGCGCGACCAGCAGGTCGAACGCTGAAAAGTTGCCGACTGTGCGTTTGCCGAGCGCGCGCACGACGACCAGGATCAGCACGTACACCGCAAGGGTCCGCGCCGCCGTCATGAGTAGTTCCTTGACGTCCATGCCCTTCCGAGGTGCACGCGCCGTGCCGCCGAGATCGACCTGAGACCCCGTGTCGCACCGTATGCACCGTGGCCAAGGCCGAGCTTCGCGCACGGTACAATCCGTCGATGGAACTGGCGGTCGAAACCCGCGGACTCACTCGGGACTTCGGTACCTTTCGCGCCGTCGACGGCATCGACCTCGCCGTGCCCGCAGGCAGCTTTTACGGTTTCCTCGGCCCCAATGGCGCGGGCAAATCGACCACGATACGGTGTCTGACGGGGCTGATCCGGCCGAGCGCGGGATCGATGCGAATCCTCGGTACGGATCCCGCCGCCGATCCGGTCTCGGTGAAGCGCAGGATCGGTGTCGTGCCGGAGGACCTCGCGCTCTTCGACCGTTTGACCGCCGAAGAAACGCTCTTCTTCGTGGCGCAGATTCACGGGATGCCCACGGCCACCGCGCGCGCGCGCTCGGAGGATCTGTTGACGATGATGGATCTGAAGGATGCGGGGACGACGCTCGTGACCGACTTCTCCCACGGCATGCGCAAGAAGCTGTCGTTGGCGGCGGCGCTCATCCCCGGGCCGCGCCTCCTCTTTCTCGATGAGCCATTCGAAGGGATCGATGCCGTCGCTTCGCGGCAGATCAAGGAGCTGATGCTGTCCTTTGTCTCGCGAGGCGGCACGATCTTTCTGACATCGCACATCCTCGAGATTGTCGAGCGGCTCTCGACGCACATCGGCGTGATCGCCGACGGCAAGCTCGTCGCGCAGGGGCACATCGACGAGTTGCGCGCGGGGAGTGGCAGCGGCAAGACGCTCGAGGAGCTGTTCATCGGCCTCGTCGGCGGAGACCTGCGTCCGCAGACGGCGCTCGACTGGATCTGACGTGCTGAGAATCCTGCGGGCCTTTGCCTGGATGCGCTGGCGGATGCTCGTGAACTCGCTGGAGAAGACCGGGTCACGAGACGCGCTGGAGCGATTCTCGCTGGCGATCGAAAAGCTCGGGCCGATCCTAGCCGGTGTCCTGCTGATACCGTCGGTGATCGTGCTCGCGGGGCTCGGCGGCGCGGCCGGCTTCTCGCTTGCCCGGGGCGAGCGTGATGCGATCACGGTCCAGGCAGCGCAGTACATTCTGCTCCTGCTGCCGGTGATCGTCGTCGCAGGGCCGCTCCTCCTGCCCGGATCGTCCGGTTCGAATCCGGTCAGGCTCCTGCTGCTGCCGATCGGCCGCTCGACGCTGTACGGGGCGCAGTGCGCATCCGCGTTCGGGGATCCCTGGCAGATTCTTTCGGCGCCGCTGATTCTCTTTGTCGCGTTCGGCCTGCTTGCAGGTGGCGCGCCGGTCGCCGCAGCCATCACGCTCTGTGGAGCGCTGCTGCTGATCGCCTTCCTGATGGGGCTTGGCACTCTCGCGACCAGCGGTATTCATCTGCTCTTCCGGAACCGGCGCCGCGGAGAGCTCGTCGCGTTGCTGTTCATCGTGTTCATTCCCCTCGTGGGCATGCTCCCGGCTTTTCTGTCGCAGCAGCGCGACCTGTCGCTTCCCGCGTGGTTCGAAAGCACCGGTCGACGCGCCCTCGCGCGGCTGCCTCCCCAGCTGTACCTGACGGCGTCGACCGACGCCGCGTCCGGCGCATATGCACGCAGCATCGCGAGCCTGTCAGTACTCGCCGTGCTGACGGTCATCCCTCACGGAGTCGGGTTCGCGATCTTCCGCCGAGTGCTCGATTCGCCGGCATCGTCGGGCGGGTGCCGCGGAGGACGAATGCACCCGGTGTGGATCCGGCGGCTGCCCGGTCTCTCGAGCGGCGCCTCCGCGGTGGCGCTCGCACATTTGCGGCTGGCGCTGCGCACACCTCGCGGCCGCTCGGTGCTTCTGTCACCGATCGTGCTGTTCGCGTTCCTGGGCTTGCTGATGTACCGCGGCTCCGGGGTGATGGACCTCGGGCCGTTTCAATTCGAGAGCGGGATCGGTCTTGCGGCGTTCACGTCGTTTTTCTGCCTCATGGCCGTGGTGCCGATTTCGATGAACCAGTTCGCGATCGACCGTGCGGGCCTCACGCTGATGCTGCTCTCTCCGCTGACGGAAGGGGAGCTGCTTGCGGGGAAGGCGGCCGGTAACGCGCTGATCGGATTGGCGCCGTCGCTCCTGTGCTTTGTCGCGGCGCTGGTCATGTTCCCGGCAGGCCCGCCGTCGTTGTGGATCAGCGTCCCGATCGGTTTGACGACGGTCTCTCTCGTCGTGGCGCCCGTCGCCGCGATCGCGTCGGCGGCATTTCCCAAGTCCGTCGACCTCAACACGGTCGGCAGCAACAACGCCCACGGGGTCGCCGCTTTCATCGGGATGCTGTCGTTCGTGGCCGCCGCGGCGCCGCCGGCACTGCTGGCGCTCGTCGCCGTCAGCTGGCTCGACCGTCCGGCGCTCGCCCCGGTGTTCATCACCGTATGGTGCGCCGTCGCGTACGTGATTTCCCGGCTGGCGTTCATTGCCGCGCGGCGGATCTTCCACGCCCGTCGCGAGAATCTCGCTATGCTCGCCTGATATTCCGTGTTGCGCCCCGGAAGGGATCAAGGATCATTGATCAGGGATCCGTGAGGTCAGCCCACCACCACATGCCGAGCGCGCTCCTGAGCAGGGCCGTGGCGGCGACTTCAGGAGGCCACGTGAACGACGGAGTAGCGCTGTAAATTGTCCTGCGGGGTCTGGTCCCGTCGCCCGAAGTGGACCCGGCCGGCTTCGAGGCCGCAGCGGGGCTCGGGCCGAGGCGCAGCGCCGGAGCCGGGGAGCGCTACCGCGCCCCCCGGTCGGACGTGACACGCCGGGGGATCCTCCAGGCAACGCGCGTCCCTAGCGCCGGGCGTCGACAGGCCGGACTGAAGCCGGCCTCAACACACCGGCCCTCTACACAATGGTAGAGGTGATCCGCCTCAACCTTACCTGCCAACGTGTGGAGCGAAGCTCCACATTCACGGTTGCCGCGTTCCAACAAACCAGCCCGGCTGGGTGAATCTGCACCTGAAAACATGGCATTCCAGTTGCTTTCTAAGGGAGCGTCGGGTCGCTAAACACGATCCGGCCTTCCGCTCCGGTGTTCCGCTGGGGCAAACAACTCCGCCATATCCCCTACCCCAGGCACAGGGAGAGTCGAAAGACACTCCCTGCCCTGCCATGTACATTCGGCGTGCGAACGTGCTCACCTCTGCGATAGGTGTGGTGTTTGCACCTCTGGCATATGGAGATACTCGAATGCCGAAAAGCACGTCTGTGTGGCTGGAGACGGCTCGCCCTGAGCGTCAGCCCGCGCTGGCGGAGCACATAAATGCCGACGTCTGCGTGATCGGCGCGGGCATCGCCGGCGTCTCGACCGCCTACCTGCTGATGCGCGAGGGTCGTTCGGTCGTGCTGCTGGATGACGGGACGCCAGGGTGTGGGCAGACCGGCGTCACCACCGCGCACCTGTCGAACGTGATCGACGACCGTTACACCGAGATGATCCGGCTGCATGGCGTCGAAGGTGCGCGCCATGCCTGCGACAGTCATCGTTCGGCTATCGCTCGTATCGAAAGCATCTGCGAACGCGAGCAGATCGCTGCAGACTTCGCGCGAGTCAGCGGTTATCTCTTTCTCGCACCGGAGCACGACGAGCGTTACCTCGATGAAGAAATGGAGGCCGCGTTGCAGGCCGGCGTCGAGGTCGAAAAGCCCGCGCGTGCGAACGTCCAGGGTGTCGAGCTCGGTCCGTTTCTGCACTTTCCTCGGCAGGGACAGGTTCATCCGCTGAAGTATTTGAACGGCGTGCTCGACGCGTTCACGCGCGGCGGCGGACGCCTTTACGGGGGTACGCGTGCGGTGTCGGTCACCGGGGGCAACCAGGCGATCGTGGAGACCGCGAACGGGCCGCGCATCACGGCACGCGCCGCCGTCGTCGCGACCAATGTTCCGTTCAACGATCTCCTGGCGATCCACACGAAACAGGCTCCGTACCACTCGTATGTGGTGGCGGCACGAGTCCCGACAGGATCCATCACGCCAGCGCTCTATTGGGATACCCACGATCCCTACCACTACGTCCGCCTGCATCGCGTCAACAACGCCGACGTGGGTGGTGACAATGCCGCTGCCTTCGACCTGCTCATCGTCGGTGGTGAGGACCACAAGGCGGCGCAGGCGTCAGATACCGAAGAGCGCTTCTCTGCGCTCGATTCGTGGATGCGCGAACACTTCCCCGCGGCCGGGGAGCTGGAATTCAGGTGGTCCGGACAGGTGATGGAAACGCAGGACGGGCTCGCCTTCATCGGCCGCAACCCGATGGACAGCGACAACATCTACGTCGCGACCGGTGACTCCGGCATGGGGATGACGCACGGGACCATTGCGGGAATGCTGATCACCGACTTGATCCAGGGACGTCCCAACGGCTGGAGCGATCTGTATAACCCCTCCAGGATCAGGATCGGCGCGGCCGGCGAATTCATCAAGGAGAACGTCAACGTCGCGGTGCAGTACACCTCTTACGTGACGCCAGGCGACGTGTCGTCCACAGACGAAATCACACCCACCACGGGCGCGGTCATGAGGGAGGGGGCCACCAAGGTCGCCATCTACCGCGACGAGGCTGGCGAACTGCACCGGATGTCAGCCGTCTGCACTCATCTCGGCTGCATCGTCGGCTGGAACAAGGCGGCATCGACCTGGGACTGCCCGTGCCACGGTTCTCGATTTGACGCCTATGGACGTGTAGTGAACGGGCCGGCCTCGAAGGACCTGCAGAGTCGATAGAAGTCGACCCCCTCACACCCTCGGAGAGGGAGCCGCGGGGATTTGCGGAGGCCGGTGCCGCCGCAGCCGCGCGTACGCCGCGGTCATCTCCGCGCCAAACAGAAGAATCACGGCGGAGACATACACCCAGAGCAGGAAGACGACGACCGCGGCGATCGAACCGTGGATGACGCTGAACCGCGTCATGTCGCGCACGTAAATCGAGAAGCCTGCCAATGCGCCGCGCCACAGCAATCCGGTGAGGATCGCCCCCACCCAGACGTCGCGGAATCGCACCTTCGCGTTCGGGACGAAATAAAAGACCATCCCGACGATGAGGATGAAGAGCACTGTGCTGGCCGATTTCAGCACGTAACCCTGCAACACGGTCAGCCCTGGAGTCCGCGTCAGGACGACGGAGAACCAGCGTGCCTCGACGACGTTGATTGCGCTCACGAGGAGGAGGCCGGCCATCAGGAGAACGCCCGCGGCGACAAGCATCACGAACGAAATGAGCTTGTGCTTGAAATAATTGGGCTGCTTTTCCACACCCCAGGCATGGTTGATCGCCGATGTCACCGCCCCGAACACACCCATGGCGGCCCAGACCATCAGCACACTGCCCGCGAGCCCGAGACTGAGGCGCGCATTCTGAAATTCATCGAGCTGTTTGGTCACGAACTCGAACTGCTGCGGGAAGTAGCGGAGCACAAAACCGAGAATTTGCGCGCGGTCCGCATCCGACGTCGTCAGGCTGCCGAGAAAGGAGAACGCGAGCAGAAGAAACGGAAACAGGGAAAGGAGGGCGTAGTAGGCAATCGAGGAAGCGAAGGTGAGGTCTTCGCTGTTGTACACGCCGGTGGCGCCGCGCCAGACAGCCAGGCTCGTCAGCCGTACTTCACGGCGGGCGCGCACCAGGATTCGCCGTGCCAGCGAGGCGCGCAACGCCTGTTGCGCGCCTCGGGTGGCCTGCCCACTCACGCGGACATCATACCGTGCGACGTGCTGACGTGCTGACGTGCTCGGTGCCCTGCACGTCGCACATCGCACGTGCTAAGTGCGGTTACTGCCTGGCGTCGAGTAGCTGGTGCCGGCGCCGGTGTAGCTGGAGCCCGTGTTCCCCATCGTGCCGGCCGTGCCGGTGTTGCCGCCGGCCGTTCCGCCCAACCCGAGGTCTTCCGAGCCGTCGCCAGGGGTTGTCGTCCGCGCGCGCTGATACGCATCTTTGCCGCGGTCTACCATTTGGCTCACCTTGTCGGTCGCCTGCTGATACGCGTCGTTAGCGGTACTGCGCGCGCGGTTGGCCGATTCGCCAAGCTGGCTCCGCAGCTCGTTGCCGGCCTTCGGCGCGAACAACATTCCGAGCCCCGCGCCCAGCACGGTGCCCGCGAGCAGGCCCATCAGAAATGACCCGCCGCCATCTTCCCGTTCATACCGATCGTATTCGTACGCCATGTACCCTCCTGTGGGTTGAATATCGCTGTTGTCTACACCCGTCCCGGGGCTGGTGCGGGGGGCTCGTGACGCGCATCCGCGCCGAGCAGCGTCATGAAGACGGCCCGCACGCCTCGGACCACGCCGACGGCCTGGTGCACTCGGTCGCGCACCGTCCCTTTGACGCGACCAGCGGTCTCATCGACACGGTCCAGCGTGTCCGTGATCGCGTGATGGACACGCTCGGACTGATGGCTCACGTTGGCCGTCACCGTCCGGACGTCGGTGAGAATGCCCTCGACCTTCTCCCGGAGCGGCGCAATCTGACGGGCTTCGAGGTCCGCCATCATCAGGGTCATTCGCCGATACGCGATGAACGCGCCGACGCCGATCCCGATCAGCAGCAACGCCTCGAGCACGCTGACGACCGCCATGATGCCGAGAAACGTGTTGGTCGTACCCAGATCCACCGTTGGCATGTGCTCCTCCGCTATGCGGACCGGCGAGCAGCCCCCCCGGTGACTTCACCGAGCGACCGCCAGCCTTCGTTTGCCGCCGTGCGCGCCTTCTCTACGGTGCCGCGCACGTTCGTTAGCACCCGCATGAAGTCGTCCAGCTTCGGCTCGATCTGGTCGCGAACCCGCTTGCCCTGTTC
>Ga0136614_10001289_pt1 | contig 14573 bp, 15 predicted proteins | sample AntDrymUQ2792106_2_FD_106643 | JGI IMG/M metagenome (GOLD analysis project Ga0136614, IMG submission 106643) | Polar desert sand microbial communities from Dry Valleys, Antarctica - metaG UQ279 (21.06) | ecosystem: Environmental > Terrestrial > Soil > Desert | place: Antarctica: Dry Valley... | reverse complement strand
CTGCCTCCTACCGACCCAGTGACCGGCGGTACTTCTTGTGCACCGCCTGCTTGCTGACGCGCAGGACCGCGGCGATCTGCTGCCACGACCAGCCCCGATCCCTGGCGTTGGCGACCTGCAGCTCCTCCAGGGACTCCAGCAGCCCGCGCAGGGCGGCCACCGCCGCCAGCCCGACGGCGGGGTCCTTGCTGGACGCCGCCGCGGCGACCTGTGTCGCATCCGTCATGCCGTCAACCTACGTTGACTGGGCTGTCATTGTCAACCATGGTTGACGCGCAGGGGTGGGTCGAGCAGTGGTTCAGTCGTCGAGGAGGCCGTCGGGCGGGGTGAGGACGACGCGGCCGCCAGTGGTGTCCACGGTCGGCACGATGGCCGCCACGAACGGGACCAGGGCGTCGCCGCAGCCCTCCCTCGCGATGACCAGCAGGTCGGCGCCCGGGGCGTGGGATACCTCGCGAACCGTGCCCACCACGGTGCCGTCGGCCAGCTCGGCGACCAGGCCCTCGAGCTCGTGGTCGTGGAACGTGTCCGGGTCGTCGGACAGCGGCAGCTCGGCCGCGTCGATCAGCAGCTGCGTGCCACGCAGCAGCTCGGCACTGTCGCGGTCGCCGGCCTCGGCGAAGGTCACCAGGAACCGTCCGGAGTGCGGCCGGGCGTTGAGCACGGTCAGCTGCTCGGGGGCGTCGTCACCTCGGGCGCGCAGCACCGCGCCGGGGGCGAACCGCTCCTCCGGCGAGTCGGTGCGCACCGTGACGGCGACCTCGCCGCGCAGGCCGTGCGGCCTGCCGACGATGCCGACCAGCAGCTCAGCGGTCGGTGTCGACGACATCCACCCGCACGCCGCGGCCACCGATGGAGTTGACCACAGTGCGCAGCGCCGTCGCGGTCCTGCCGCCGCGGCCGATCACCTTGCCGAGGTCCTCGGGGTGCACCCGGACCTCAAGGGTGCGCCCGCGCCGGTTGGTCACCATGTCGACCCGTACCTCGTCGGGATGGTCGACGATGCCGCGCACGAGGTGCTCGAGGGCATCCGCGAGGGCGCTCACGCGCCGCTCGCTGCCTCCGCCTCGGCGGGTGTGGCGTCCTGCTCAGCAGCGGCGTCGTCCCCGGCGGCGTCATCGGCCTTCTTCTTGGCAGGAGCCTCTTTGGCAGGAGCCTTCTTGGCCGGTGCCTTCTTCGCTGCGGCTGTGTCTTCGGCAGCGGGCTCAGCGGCGGCGGGCTCGGCTACAGCGTCGGCCGTGGCGTCGGGAGTGACGACGTCCTCGGAGACGGCCGGTGCGGCGGGCTCAGCGTCGGCGGGCTCAGCGTCGGCAGCCTCGGTGTCGGCAGCCTCGGCCTCGGGCTTGTCGCCCATTTCGGCCTTTGCCTTGTCGGCCTGCTTCTCAGTCGCGGCTGGCTTGTCGGCCTCGGCCTTGGGCTTGCGGGCCGCCGGCTTGCGCTTCGGCGTGGTGGCTTCAGCCTCGGGCTCGCCACCGGCAGCGGTCAGCGCGGCCTGGAACCGGGCGAGCCGGTCGGCCGGCGGCGCGGGGTGGCGCAGCGTGCCCTCGGCGCCGGGCAGGCCCTTGAACTTCTGCCAGTCACCGGTGATCTTCAGGATGTTCTGCACCGAGTCGGTCGGCTGCGCGCCGACTCCGAGCCAGTACTGCATCCGCTCGGAGTCCACCTCGATGAAGCTGGGCTCACGCTTGGGGTGGTACTTGCCGATGGTCTCGATCGCCCGCCCGCTGCGCCTGGTGCGCGCGTCGGCGACGACGATGCGGTAGTACGGCTCTCGGATCTTGCCCAGCCTCATTAGCTTGATCTTGACGGCCACAGGTTCTAACGGCTCCTCGCGGATCGGTCGTGCTCGTGATGAGCGGGCGCGCCCGAGTGGGGACGGGCGACGCAAGCTCGGCGCCTTAGGCGCCACGGCGCGGTGAGAGGGGCCGGCCGAGGCGGACAGCGACCTATTGTGCCAGATCGGCACCGGTGCGCACGAAGGGCGCCAGCTCGACGCCCGAGCGCTGCAGCTCCGCGCGTACCGCCGCGGCGAGCTGCACCGCGCCAGGGGTGTCACCGTGCACACACACCGAGCGCGCGGCGACCGCCAGCACCGTGCCGTCCACGGCCACCAGCTCGCCGTCGGTGGCCAGCCGACGGGCGCGCTCCCCCACCTCGTCGGCGTCGGTGAACAGCGCTCCGGGCTCCCCGCGCGGCACCAGCGTGCCGTCGGCGCGGTAGCCGCGGTCGGCGAACGCCTCCGCCACCGACGCCAGCCCGGCGGCCTCGGCGGCAGCCAGCAGCGCCGAGGCGGGCAGCCCCAGCACGGGCAGCCCGCCGAACGCTCGGACACCCTCGATGACCGCGGCCGCCTGCACCGTGTGGTGCACCGTCGCGTTGTAGAGCGCGCCGTGCGGCTTGACGTAGCCCACCGTGGTGCCGGCGGCTCGGGCGCATGCCTGCAGGGCGCCGATCTGGTACAGCACGTCGGCGGCCAACTCGTCGGGCGCGACGTCCACGAAGCGGCGGCCGAAGCCGGCGAGGTCGCGGTAGGATACCTGCGCGCCGACGGCCACGCCGTGGCGGGCAGCGCCGGCGCACACGCGGCGCATCGTCACCGCGTCACCGGCGTGGAAGCCACAGGCCACATTGGCTGAAGTGACGATCTCCAGCAACGCCTCGTCGTCGCCGAGCTGCCACGCGCCGAAGCCCTCGCCGAGGTCGGCGTTGAGGTCGAGCTGGCGAATCACACCGGCATCCAGCCCAGCAGTATGCCGAGCAGCGCCACCGCGGGCAGCAGGTTGTTGACCTGGTGGGCGACGATCGGCGCGACCAGCCGGTCGGTGAACAGCCTTGCGAGCCCGATCGGGATGGAGATCACCAGCAGTAGCGGGGTGCGGGTGAACTCGAAATGCGCCAGCGCGAACACCAGCGTGGTCAGCGCGAACGCCCACCACCGCCGGGCGCCGTGCTTCTCCATGGCGCCCCAGAGCAGCCCGCGGTAGACGATCTCCTCGCAGATCGGCGCGATCAGCCAGACGGAGAAGAACACCACCAGCGCCACCCCGAGGGGCGCCGTCCGTCCGGCGAAGACCTGCCCGACCGCCGAGTTGGCCTCCTCGATCCCGACGATGTTGGCGTAGATCAGCGACGCCGGCACCGTCAGCAGCAGGCTGCCGAAGCCGAACGCCAGCCCGATACCGACGTCCGGCCAGTGCAACTGCAGCCGCAGGTCGACCTTCGGGCCGTTGCCCCGCAGCTTGGTGGCGAGCACCGCGACGGTCGCGGCCAGCAGCGTGGGCACCGTCAACCCGAGGATGACCGCTTCCAGCGGCAGGGGCGCGCCGCCACCGGGCAGGAAAGCCAGCGCGATGAGGAACGACGCCAGCAGGAAGACGCCCTCGGCCAGCAGGAAGGCCCCGAAACCCCACCGGTGGGTGCGCGCGGTCTGATCAACCGGCTGCGGGAGGGGCTGGGCCGGCGGCTGGACCGGCTGGACCGGTTGGGCCGGCGAGTACTCGGAGGTCGCCTCCGGCGGTCCAGGCGTGCTCACACCGTCGACGCTACTGGACCGGCCGACCGCGCAGCACGATCAGCTCCGGCGCATGCAGCGTGCCGAGGTCGGCGCGGGGGTCGGCGGCGTAGACGATCAGGCTGGCCGGTGCGCCGGCCCGCAGGCCGGGGCGTCCCAACCAGTCGCGCGCCGCCCAGCTCGCCGCACCGAGCGCGTCAGCCGCCGGCATCCCCGCGGCGTGCAGGGCGACGATCTCGTCGACGATGCGGCCGTGCGCGATCCCGCCACCGGCGTCCGAGCCCGCGTACACCGCCACCCCGGCCTCGATCGCCCTGCCCACGGCAGGTACGGCTGCCTTGTGCAGCCGGCGCAGGTGCGCAGCGAAGTCGGGGTACTTGACCGCCCGATCCGCGATCGCCGGGAAGTTCTCGATGTTGATCAGCGTGGGCACCAGAGCCGTGCCGTGCGCCACCATGTCGTCGATCATGTCGTCGGACAGGCCGCAGCCGTGCTCGATGCAGTCGATGCCAGCGGCGAGCAGGCCGGGGATGGCGTCGGAGCCGAAGACGTGTGCGGTGACCCGTGCGCCGTGCGCATGGGCCGCGGCGATCGCGTCGACCAGCACGTCGTCGGGCCAGAGCGGTGCCAGATCACCGATACCGCGGTCGATCCAGTCGCCGACCAGCTTGACCCAGCCGTCGCCCGCCTTGGCCTGCTCGACGACGGCGTCCGCGAGCAGCCCGGGGTCGTCGAGCTCGGGGCCGAGGCCGGGGATGTAGCGCTTAGGGCGGGACAGGTGCCGGCCGGCACGGATGATCTCCGGGAGGTCCGTCCGGTCCCGCAGCGGGCGGGTGTCTAGCGGTGAGCCGCAGTCGCGGATCAGCAACGTCCCGGCGTCCCGGTCGGCCTCCGCCTGCACCTGCGCCTCGTCCAGCTCGACCCCACCGTCGGGGCCCAGCCCGACGTGGCAGTGCGCGTCGACCAGGCCCGGCACGACCCAGCCTCGGTCGGCGAGCGTCCGCGCTCCGGGCAGGGGCTCGGCACTCAGCAGCCCGTCGTCGTCGATCCAGAGCTCGCTGTCGCGTTCCTCGGGCAGCAGCACGCCCCGCACCCGGTAGGCCATCGCACGAGCTACTTCTGCTTGGGCAGCTTGAGCTTCGACGGGTCGAATCCGGCCGGGAGCTGGTCCAGCCCGGCCAGGCCGGGCGGCAGCTCGCCGAGGCCGCCGGGCAGCCGCGACAGGTCCGGCATCCCGGCCGGCAGCCTGCGCTGGGTCGGGCCCTTGCCCTTCCCCTTGCCCTTCTTGCCGCCCTTGCCCTTCTTGCTGCTGCGCCGACCGCCGCCGCCCAGCCCGAACGAGCCGGACATCTGCTTCATCATCTTGCGTGCCTCGAAGAAGCGGTTGACCAGGTCGTTCACCTCGCTGACCGCGACGCCCGAGCCGTTGGCGATGCGCAACCGGCGGGACCCGTTGATCATCTTTGGGTCGGCCCGCTCGGCGGGGGTCATGCCCCGGATGATCGCCTGCAGCCGGTCGAGCTGCGTGTCGTCGACGGCCGCCAGCGCGTCCTTCATCTGGCCGGCGCCGGGCAGCATGCCCAGCAGGTTGCCGATCGGGCCCATCTTGCGGATGGCGAGCATCTGCTCCAGGAAGTCCTCGAGGCTCAGCTCGCCGGTGGTGATCTTCGCGGCGGCCCGCTCGGCCTGGTCGGCGTCGAAGACCTGCTCGGCCTGCTCGATCAGCGTCAGAACGTCGCCCATACCGAGGATGCGGCTGGCCATTCGGTCGGGGTGGAAGACGTCGAAGTCCTCGAGCTTCTCGCCGTTGGACGCGAACAGGACCGGCTGGCCGGTGACCTCGCGCACGCTCAGCGCGGCACCGCCGCGGGCGTCGCCGTCGAGCTTGGTGAGCACGACGCCGGTGAAGCCGACGCCGTCGCGGAACGCCTCCGCGGTGGCCACGGCGTCCTGGCCGATCATGGCGTCGACCACGAAGAGAATCTCGTCGGGCTCGGTGGCCTCACGGATCGCGGACGCCTGGGCCATCAGCTCGGCGTCCACGCCGAGGCGGCCGGCGGTGTCGATGACGACGACGTCGTGCATCTTGCTCACGGCATGTTCCAGGCCGCGCTTGGCGACGTCCACCGGGTCGCCGACGCCGTTGCCGGGCTCGGGCGCGAACACCGCGACGCCGGCCTGCTCGCCGACGATCTGCAGCTGGGTGACGGCGTTGGGCCGCTGCAGGTCGGCGGCCACCAGCAGCGGCGTGTGGCCCTGCCCGCCGAGCCAGCGGCCGAGCTTGCCGGCCAGCGTGGTCTTACCGGAGCCCTGCAGCCCGGCAAGCATGATCACCGTCGGGTCCTGCTTGGACATCCGCAGCCGGCGGGTCTCCCCGCCCAAGATGCCGACGAGCTCCTCGTTGACAATCTTGACGACCTGCTGCGCCGGGTTCAGCGCGCCGGAGACCTCGGAGCCCTTGGCGCGCTCCTTGACCCTCGCGACGAAGGCGCGCACGACTGGCAGCGCGACGTCGGCCTCCAGCAGCGCGATCCGGATCTCGCGGGAGGTCGAGTCGATGTCGGCTTCGGAGAGCCGGCCCTTGCCGCGCAGGTCACGCAGCACCCCGGTGAGGCGGTCGGAGAGGGTGTCGAACACGCCACGACTCTAGCCGCGCCCCGGCCGGCGATGTCGGGGTGGCGTGGTTGGCTGGGTGCATGACTGGCACACAGCAGACGCCGTCCACCCCGATCACCGGTGTCGCCGCGGGGGTGCCGTACACGGCGCTCGCGCCCGCTGACGGCTCGGCTGACGCTCCGTTGGTGGTGAGCTGGCACCTGATGGACGCTCCGCGCAGCGACGCCGCGATGGCCGCTGCGCTGCCGATGGCCGGGCTGCCGGCCTGGCGGGTGTACTTCGGGCTGCCGATGTTCGGTAGGCGCTCGCTGCCCGGCGGGATGGAGGAGTTCTTCGAGCTGGCGATGGCCGACTCGGTGCTCAACGTGTTCGAGCCGGTCGTGAGCCAGGCCGCCGCGGAGGCGCCCGCTGCGATCGAGGCCGTGCGCGCCGAGCTGGGCATCGCCGACGGGCGGCTGGGGGTGCTCGGTGGATCGGCGGGGGCGCTGGTGGCGCTGGAGTTTGCGGCCACGTCCGGCATGCCGGTTGCGGCGATGGCGCTGGTGAGCCCCGCGGTGAGGCTCCGCTCGATCGTGGCGGCCAACGAACACGACATGAGCGTGAGCTACCCCTGGTCCCCCGCGTCGGAGGCGGCCGCGGACCGGTTCGACTTCGTGCGGCGGGCGCGGGAGGTCGCAGCGACCGTACCGGCCACGCTGCTCGTCGTCGGCGAGCAGGACTACGTCGACTTCCGCGGCGACGCTGCCACGCTCAGCAACGAGCTCGGAGCGCACTACCCGGACCCGGAGCGCTCCTTGCTCGTGGAGATCCCCGGCATGGGGCACGCGCTGGCCGAGGAGCCCGGCGTCGAGCCGGCCCCGCAGACCGAGCACGCGAGGGAGGTCGACGCCGCCGTCACGGCGTGGTTCCGCGAGCGCCTTGGCGCGCCGAGCTAGACGGAGTACCAGCCGCCCTCGGGCAGCAGCTCGCCGACGCTCAGCTCAGCCTCCAGCGCGTTGCCCGGCGGCGCCAGCGGGCACGCCCATGCCGTGTCGTAGGCGCAGCTGGGGTGGTAGGCGAAGTTGAGGTCGACGACGAGCCCGTCGGCCCCACTACCCGAACCTCCCAGGTCAGCGCCCTTGACGGTGTCGAGCAGGTAGCGGCCGCCGCCGTAGCTCGTCCGGCCTGCCGAGCCGTCGCGGATCGGCAGGAAGAGCCCGCCGCCGTAGGAGCCGGGCCACCACACGTCCAGCGAGCCGAGCCCGTGCAGTGTCACGACGCCGATCCGGTCGAACGGGGCGATGCCGTCGGTGCCGGTCGGGACGTCGAGGTGGGCCGGCGGGGCCGGCTCGACGGGAACGACGAACCGCATCCCCGGGTCATAGTCGCCCACCGGCAGCCGGGTGAACCCCTTGCGCGCGGACGCTGCGAGCGGTGAGTCCGGGTGGGTGGCGAAAAGCCGATCACGCCCGTCGCGCCAGGCGAGCCAGCCCTTGTGCGGGTCGGCGGCGGTGCGCACCTGGGCGTAGATCCGCCCGATCTCGCGACGCCACTCGAGCAACGTCAGGCTCACGCACTCGTCCTACCGCATGTCGGTCGCCGTACGACAGTCCCGACGTCGATGCGTCCCGATCTTGAGCGGCCGCACGACGGCTAGGGTGGCCCGGTGTCTGACGAACCTTCTGCGCCGCCTGGGATCGACACCAGCAAGCCGAGCATCGCGCGCGGTTACGACTATCTGCTCGGCGGGAAGGACAACTTCGAGGCCGACCGCGAAGCCGTGGAGATGCTCGTGGCCGCCGATCCGGACGCACCCGCCATGGGACGCGCGAACCGTGCGTTCGGTAAGCGTGTCGTCACCTACCTTGCCGAGCAGGGCATTCGCTAGTTCATCGACCTGGGTAGCGGTATCCCCGCCTCGCCTCCGAGCGTGCACGACGCAGTCCGCTCGGTGGACCCAGAGGCTCGGGTGGTCTATGTCGACTTTGATCCGATCGTCGTCTCGCACAGCGCCGCGCGTCGCACCACGGCGCCCGGCCTGGACACGATCATGGCCGATGCTCGCGAACCGGCGGCGGTACTGAAGAATCCCCGCCTGACGGCGCTCATCGATTTCGACGAACCGGTCGGCATGGTCATGTTCAGCGTGTTGCACAGCATCGCAGACGACGAGGATCCCGGCGGCAATCGTCGCTCAGTATCGCGACCGGATGGCGCCGGGCAGCTATTTCGGGATCTCGCACTTCTCCACGCGCAGTGATCCGGAGATGATGGCGCGGATCCATGGCATCAACGCGAAGACGGGCTTTCCCCCTATCACCTTCCGCGACGACGACGCGGTTCTTCGGTTTTCGACGGGTTCGATCTCGTCGAGCCTGGGCTCGCGGAGATAGACGACTGGCGCCCCGAGTGGCAGGCCGTCGTCCCGCTGCGGACCAAGCACGTCGGTGCCGTGGGACGCAAGCCGGCCTAGCACGCGGCGAGCACGACCTGCTCGATGCGGCGGCGGTCGGAGCGGCGGACTCCCGAGAGGCAGAACGAGTCCACCACCGAGGAGCCCAGCGTGGACACCCGCGCCCAACGGATGTCGGCACCGCACTGCTCCAGGGCGGCCGCCACCCGGTGCAGCAGCCCGATCCGGTCGGTCCCCCGCAGCTCGAGCACGGCCGCCCCCGTGGCCTCGTCGTCGAACCACAGCACCCTCGACGGCGCGGCGTCCTCAGTGCCCGGCGGCCGCGCGTAGTCGTGCTCCTTGCGGGCCAGCGCATCGGAGAGCTGCAGCGTGCCATCGAGCACGCGGATCAGGTCACCACGCAGCAGCGCGGGATCGGGTAGTCCACCGAACCGCGGCGAGACGGTGAAGGTGTCCACCGCGATGCCGGTCTGCGCGCCGAGCTCGGCGGCGTGCACCTCCAAGGAGTGCAGCGCGAGCACGCCGGCGGCCGCGGACAGCGCCCCTGGCCGGTCGGGCATCGCCACGATGGCGGTCGGCGGCTCGTCGGTGTCGTCGAACCGGACCTCCGGCTTGCCGGACTTGGCCACCGTGGCCACCAGCCCCCGCCGCTGCTCGTCGATGGCCGGGACGACGCCGGCCAGCGGCACCCCGGCGATCATCGCGCGGCAGCGGTTGGCCAGGTCTTGGATCAGGCTGCGCTTCCACGGGCTCCACACGCCGGGGCCGGTGGCCAGCGCGTCCGCCTCGGCCAACGCGACGAGCAGGTCCAGTAGCAGCGCGTTCCCGTCGAGGGTGGCGACGACCCGGTCGACCGTCGTCGAGTCGTCCAGGTCGCGGCGGGTGGCGGTGTGCGGAAGTAGCAGGTGGTGCCGCACCATCTGACCGAGCACCCCGACGTCGGCCGGTCGGAACCCGAGCCGGGTGCCCACCTGCTCGGCCAGCGACTGCCCTACCACGGAGTGGTCATCGTCGCGGCCCTTGCCGATGTCGTGCAGCAACGACCCGACCAGCAGCAGGTCGGGCCGCGCGACCTGGGTGGTCAGCCGGGCGGCGTTGGCGCAGGTCTCCACGAGGTGCCGGTCGACGGTCCAGAGGTGGGCGCGGTCCCGCGGCGGGAGGTCGCGGACCGGCCCCCACTCCGGCAGGAAGCGTCCCCACAGCCCCGTGCGGTCCAGGGACTCCACGACGTCCACCAGTCCGCGTCCGGTGCCGAGCAGCGAGAGCATCTCGTCCAGCGCGGACCGTGGCCACGGCCCGCGGAGCTCCGGGGCGGCGTCGGCGAGGCGGTGCAGCGTGCCGGCTGCCACCGGCAGCCCGGTGCGAGCCGCGGTCGCCGCGACCCGCAGCACCAGCGCCGGATCCCGGGTGACGGCGGCGTCGCGGGCCAGCGCCACCTCGCCGGCGTGTTCTACCACCCCGTCGTCGAGCGGGCGGCGCACCGGCGCGCGGCGCAACGCGCTCAACCCGCGGCGGGGCAGGGCGGCGCGAGCGCCTCGCAGCGCGACGTCCACGCCGAACACGATCGTGCGGGCCGCCGCGGACAGCGCCCTGGCCAGGTCGAAGCGGTCGCCGAGCTCGAGGACGTTCGCGACCTCGTCGGCGTCCTGGGCACGCAGGACGTCACGGGCCCGGCCGGCGAGGCGGTGCAGCTCGGTGCGGACGTCCAGCAGCAGCGCGCCGGCCTGGCGGACGTCCGGCCCGGCTCGCGCCACCAGCTGCGCCGCGGCGAGCGCATCGAGCAGGTGGACGTCGCGCAGCCCGCCGTGACCGTTCTTGAGATCCGGTTCCACCCGGTGCGCGACGTCGCCCGAGCGCTCCCAACGGCCGCGGGTGGACTCCTCCAGCTCGTCGAAGCGGCTGCGGATGCCGGCCCGCCAGGACTGCCGCACCGCGGTCGTGAGCTTGTCCGACACGGCGCGGTCGCCGGCGATGTGGCGCGCCTCGAGCAACCCCAGCGCGGCGCGCAGGTCGGCGGCCGCCACCTGCACCGCCTGCCCCGGGGTGCGCACGGCGTGGTCCAGCCCGATCCCGGCATCCCACAGCGGGTACCACAAGGCGTCGGCGATCCGGTCGATGTCGCGACGCCCGTCGTGCAGCAGCACCAGGTCGAGATCGGAGTACGGGGCGAGCTCGCGCCGGCCCAGCGCCCCGACGGCCACCAGCGCGGCCCGGTCGGTCAGCCCGATCGCGGCCGCGTGGGTGGACAGCCAGAAGTCGTGCAGGTCGACCAGCGCGACGCGCAGCGCCTCCGCGCCGAGCCTGCGCTGACCGGGTCCGGGGTTGAGCAGCACGGCCTTGGCCCTGACCAGATCGTCGGCGGCACCGTCGTTGGTGGTCGCGGCCCGGCTGCTCACGACGAAGCGCTCACAGGGCGTCGGACCCGCGTTCCCCGGTACGTACCCGAACCGCGGCCTCCACCGGGGTGACCCATACCTTGCCGTCGCCGATCTTGCCCGAGCCGGCGGCCTGCACGATGGCATCCACCACCTTGTCCACGGCGAGGTCGTCGACGGCCACCTCGACCTTCACCTTGGCGACGAAGTCGACGACGTAGTCGGCGCCGCGGTAGACCTCGGTATGGCCTTTCTGCCGGCCGTAGCCCCGCACCTCGCTGACCGTCATGCCCTGTTGACCCATGGTCTCCAGGGCCGCCTTGACCTCGTCCAGGGCGAACGGCTTGATGATCGCGGTTACCAACCTCATCGGTGCCTCTCCTCACGTTGCTCAGTCTGAAACCGATGACGGCGGTCACGAGGCCAGCGGTGAGCCGGACCTCGACGTGATCGGCGCCGCCGATCGAAACGTGCGTTCCAGGCAGCCTGGTGTTCAGCCAGGACCGGACCGAACAAGAATCGACCGCGGTTGTTACGCGAGGGCGGCGCGATGTTTCGCGGAGGTTTCCGCCAAGAGGCGGAGAACGCCTACGGGGTGGCCTTGCCTGGTGCACGCAAGACCACCCCGAAGCCGTTTCTCAGATTGCGTCGGTACCGCGCTCGCCGGTGCGGACTCGCACCAGCGTCTCCACCGGCGACACCCAGACCTTCCCGTCACCGATCTTGCCCGTGCGGGCGGCCTCGACGATGGCGTCGACGACCTTGTCCGACAGGGTGTCGTCCGCGATCACCTCGATGCGGACCTTCGGGACGAAGTCAACCGAGTACTCCGCGCCGCGGTAGACCTCGGTGTGCCCCTTCTGGCGCCCGTAGCCCTGGACCTCGCTGACCGTCATGCCCAGCACGCCGATCTGTTCCAGTGCGCCCTTGACGTCCTCGAGCACGAACGGCTTGACGATCGCTGTCACCAGCTTCATCGCCTTCAGCCCTCCTTACCGGCGGTTGCCGGAACCTTGGTCGTCGACGGTGCACCGATACTGCCGCCCGTGCCACCACCGCTGCCACCGAGGGTGGAGAAGTCGTAGCCGGACTCGGCGTGCAGGGCCTCGTCGATGCTGTCGACCTCGGCCTCCTCGGTCACCCGGAACTTGATCGTGTACTTGATCAGCAGACCGATGATCAGCGTCAGGACGAAGGAGTACAGCATCACGCTGCCTGCCGCGATCGCCTGCTTGCCGAGCTGACCGAAGTCACCACCGTAGAACACACCGTCGACGCTGAGCGCGTTGACGCTCGTGGTGCCGAAGAACCCGATCAGCAGCGTGCCGACGATGCCGCCGATGAGGTGGATGGCCACCACGTCGAGCGAGTCGTCGAAGCCGAAGCGGAACTTCAGCGCCACCGCCAGCGAGCAGATGACGCCCGCGATCAGGCCGATCGCCATCGCGCCGAGCGGCCCGACGTACCCGGCCGCCGGCGTGACCGCGACCAGACCGGCAACGGCGCCGGAGGCCGCGCCGAGGGTGGTCGGCTTGCCGTCGCGGAACTGCTCGACCAGCAGCCAGCCGATGATCGCCGTCGCGGTGGCCACCGTCGTGTTGGTGAACGCCACCGCGGCGAGGTCGCTGGCAGCCAACGCCGAGCCGGCGTTGAACCCGTACCAGCCGAACCACAGCAGGCTCGCACCCAGCAGCACGAACGGGATGTTGTGCGGGCGCATCCGCTCCTTCGGCCAGCCCTTGCGCCGGCCGAGGATCAGGCACAGCGCCAGGGCCGCGGCTCCGGCGTTGATGTGCACCGCGGTACCACCCGCGAAGTCGAGCGCGCCGAGCTGGTCGGCGTTGGCGATCCAGCCGCCACCGGAGTCGGACTTGATGAAGCCGTCGAAGGAGAACACCCAGTGTGCGACCGGGAAGTAGACGACCGTGACCCACACCGCGGTGAAGGCCGTCCAGGCCCAGAAGCGGGTCCGGTCGGCGATCGCACCGGAGATCAGTGCAACGGTGATGACCGCGAACATGAGCTGGAACATCACGAACGCCAGGATCGGTAGCGCGTCTGGCCCAGGCCAGGGGACTTCTGCCACTCCGGCATCCGGGTTCGCCGCGACCGCGAAGCCGGCGAGCTGGGCGACGGTGTCCTTCAGCCCGACGTAGTCCAGGCCTCCGATGAGGCCGCTACCCGTGTCGGGAGCGAAGGACAGGCTGAAGCCGTACAGCGCCCACAGCACCGTGACGACGCCGAGGCAGATGAAGTTCATCATCAGCATGTTGAGCACGCTCTTGGAGCGCACCATGCCGCCGTAGAAGAATGCGAGACCTGGGGTCATGAGCATCACCAGTGCGGCGCTGGCGAGTACCCAGGCGGTATCTCCTGAGTTGAGTGCTGGCACGTCTTTACCTCCACGCCTGTCGAGCAGGGTCGAGTGATAATCGGTTCGCCATGTTTCGCACGCGGTCGCGTCGGGTTTCGCGGCGGTGAACTACCTCGCCCTGCGCGTTACGTGCGGGTTACCACTAGGCCAATTGCAGCACACGTCGCGTTCACACAGGTGCAAGTGCAGGTGCAAGGGACGCTCACGTGCAGGGCGTGGTAGCGATCCGAAGCGGTCAGCCGAGGAGGGCGTCGACGAAGGCCTCCGGCTCGAACGGCGCGAGGTCGTCGGCGCCCTCGCCCAACCCGACGAGCTTCACCGGGACGCCGAGCTCGCGCTGGACCCGGAACACGATTCCGCCCTTGGCGGTGCCGTCGAGCTTGGTGAGCACGATGCCGGTGACGTCGATGACCTCGGCGAAGACCTGCGCCTGCAGCACGCCGTTCTGGCCGGTGGTGGCGTCGAGCACGAGCAGCACCTCGTCGACGACGGCCTGGCGCTCCACGACCCGCTTGACCTTCCCGAGCTCGTCCATCAACCCGGTCTTGGTATGCAGCCGGCCCGCGGTGTCGAGCAGCACGGCGTCGGCGCCGGACTCGGTGGCCTTGCGGACGGCGTCGAACGCCACGCTGGCGGGGTCGGCGCCCTCCGCGCCACGCACGATCTGCGCGCCGGCACGCTCGGCCCAGGTGGCGAGCTGCTCGACGGCGGCCGCCCGGAAGGTGTCGGCCGCGCCGAGCACGACGGTGCGGCCGTCGGCCACGAGAACCCGCGCGAGCTTGCCGGTGGTGGTCGTCTTGCCGGTGCCGTTGACGCCGGCCACCAGCAGCACCGCCGGACGCCCGTCGTGCGGCAGCGCGTGGACGTTGCGGTCCAGCTCGGGCAGCAGCGCCGCGGTGAGCACCTCGCGCAGCAGCGTGCGGGCCTGCTCAGGGGTGCGCACCCCGCGGGCCGCGACCTCGGTGCGCAGGACGGTCATGAGCTCGGCGGTGGTGTCCGCGCCGAGGTCAGCCAGCAGCAGGGTGTCCTCGACCTCTTCCCAGGAGTCCTCGTCGAGGTCGCCGGCGCCGAGCAGCCCCAGCAGGCTCTGGCCGAAGGCCGAGCGCGAGCCGGCGAGGCGGCCGCGTAGTCGTTCCAGCCGGCCCGCGGACGGTGCGATCGCCTCCGGTGCTGGTGCGGCCGCCTCCGGCGGCGGTGTCGGTGCCGGCGCCTGCGCCTGGGGTGCGGTTTGTGGTGGCGGTGCTGCCGGCGGTGCGGCGGGCGGCGGTGCGGCGGGCGGCGGTGCGGCGGGCGGCGGTGCTGCCG
>Ga0136614_10001284_pt1 | contig 14596 bp, 18 predicted proteins | sample AntDrymUQ2792106_2_FD_106643 | JGI IMG/M metagenome (GOLD analysis project Ga0136614, IMG submission 106643) | Polar desert sand microbial communities from Dry Valleys, Antarctica - metaG UQ279 (21.06) | ecosystem: Environmental > Terrestrial > Soil > Desert | place: Antarctica: Dry Valley... | reverse complement strand
CTCCTCGGGCGAGAGGAGGTCGTAGCTCCACTCGATCGTCGCTCTCAGCGTCTGCTGACGAGGATCGGCGTCGCGGCCGCCCTTCAACAGATCGAGGCGCTGGGAGAGACGCTCCAGGATCTGCACGGGAGAGAGCGCCTTGACGCGAGCGGCGGCAAGCTCGACCGCGAGCGGCAGGTTGTCGAGCCGCGCGCAGAGCTCGCCGATCTCCTCGCTCGGCTCGAGTTGCGAGCGCTCGCAGAAGAGAGAGACGGCCTCGGGCTCGGCGAGCGGCTGCACCGCGTACTCGACCTCGCCCTGCACCCGCAGGAGCTCGCGGCTTGTGACAAGGACGGCGAGGTTGGGACAGGCCGAGAGGAGCGCGGAGAGCGCGGGCGCGGACTCGATTACCTGCTCCAGGTTGTCGAGCAGGAGCAGCATCTCCCGCTCTGCGATGTGCTCGGCCAGTCCGTCCGTGGCGCCCAGCGTCTGCGCGATCGTCTCGGCGACGAGAGCGGGATCTCGGAGCGACGCCAGTCCGACCCAGAAGACCCCCGCCTTGTACTCGGGGACGAGGCTCGATGCAGCTTCGAGCGCGAGCCGGGTCTTTCCCGAGCCACCTGGACCGGTAAGGGTAACGAGCCTCGCCCCTTCTCCGATTCGGGAGAGCACCTCGGCGAGCTCTGACGCACGGCCGACGAATGAGCTCGCAGGACGCGGCAGATTCGTGTTCGAGATCGTCTTCAGCGGCGGGAAGGACCGATCCCCGAGCTGGAAGATCGGGACCGCTGCCTCGATGTCCTTGAGCCGATGCTCACCCAGATCGAGCAGGGAGACGCCTTGTGGCAGCGGGCGAACACCTTGTGACACTGTGTCACTTGGCTCGAGAAGCGCCCGAGTTGGAGCGGAAACGAGGACTTGTCCTCCATGGCCTGAGGCAGCGACTCGCGCGCCGAAGTGGACGTCATCGCCGACGTAGCCCTCCTCCGTGACCAGCGGGGTCCCCGTGTGCAGGCCGATTCGCGCCTGGATTGGGCCGGATGCGAGCGCCTCGGTCATCTCGCCAGCCGCCGCGAGCGCGCCCGGCGCAGTCGGAAAGGCGATGAAGAAGGCATCACCCTGCGTGTCCACCTCGACCCCGCTATGCCGCGCGCACGCCTCGCGAATCAGCCGCCGGTGCTCGGCGAGCGCAGCCGCGTAGCCCTCCGCGCCGAGCTCGTGCAACAGCTTGGTCGAGCCCTCGACGTCGGTGAAGAGAAAGGTGACGGTTCCAGCCGGAAGATCCGTGCGCACAACCAGAACGTATCGCGGCTACAGCCAAACCCCGCGATCATGAATATGTGTATGCTATGAGCATGCTCAAGGAAAGGCTCCAGATTCTCGTGACGGCTGAGCAGCGCCAACGACTCGAAGCGGAAGCCAGGCGACGCGGGTCGTCGGTGGCGACGGTAGTGCGTGAGGCGATCGACGCTTCGCTCGGGGGACCAACGCGCGACGAGCGTCGTGCAGCGGTCGAGGCGATCAAGGCGATGAGAGGGCAGTACCTCTCACCGGAGGAGATCGAAGCGGTGATCGACGAGGAACGCGAGCAGATCTTGCACGCCAACGCGTGACGGCGACGTTCTTCGTCGACGCCAACGTCGTCGTCTACACAGCCACCGTGGGTCGGTACCACGAATCCTGCAGCACGCTGCTCGACGCGATCGCGGACGGGAAGGCGGAAGGACGCATGTCCACGGCGGTGCTCGAAGAGATCTGGCACCTCGAGTTGTCCGGTAAGGCCGGCCTCCTCGCCGGTCTTGCGGCGAGCGCCTACGCGGCGTTCACGCCGTTGCTGCCGGTCACGGACGAGACGGTCGAGCTCGCGCTCTGTCTCGATGCCCGCCCACTCGGCGCGAATGACCGCATCCACCTCGCCACGTGCCGGCAGCACTCGATCGACACCATCGTCACCGCGGACGCCGACTTCAATGGGGTGCCCGGCATTCACCGCGTCGACCCTCTCGATCGGCGAGCCCTGTCGGAGCTTCTCGGAAGCTGAACGCGAAGCTCGACGCGGTAACCGACTAGCCGTGCCGCCGGTGGCGGCGGCGGGCGAACCACTCGTTCAGGTCGCCGAGGAAGATCACGACGAGGAAGAAGAGCCCGACGACGAGCATCGAGACGACGATATTCTTTCCTTCGTCGGCTGCGTCGGCGAGCACCGGGGCGAAGAGACCGCTCATCGCGCGCGACTCTAGATGATTGAGCCGACGAGGGCCCCGTGTGCGGCCAGGGCACGCTCGACGTATTCGTCACCCGCTGCCGCCCGAGCCGTCTCGTCGAGTGGCGATGGGTCAGCGTGAAGCCTGAGCGTGTCCCTCGCGCTGTCGAGGCCGCCGGCTCCGAGTCGAGCCGCAGTCGCGGCCCAAGCCACGCCGTCTCCGGCTCGCCTTTCCGCGCGTGCCTGCGCGCACAGGGAGATGAGCTCGGCGAGATCGGCCACCGCCTCGACGTTCCCCGTAGCCGCGATGTGTACGAGGCCCTGCGCGTACAGATAGTCGCCGAGGAGGAGCGCGGTGTCGGAGTCGGGTGGAGCGAAGAGCCGCGACCGCCCGTAATGCACGAGATAGCCCTCATAGATCGTCTCGACTCCCAGCGCGAGCTCGGACGGAACGAGCGGCGAGAAAACAGGCTCGTGGCGGCGCTCCTCGACCGGCTCGAGCGAGTCAGCCCAGAGCGGGCTCCCGAGAGCCGCCTCGGTTGCGATCGTCTCCCACACAGTCAGAAGCTATCCCGAGCGGCCCGCCGCACGCGTCGGCTCCGACTGAGGAGGCTCCAGCTCCACCTCAACGGGGAGTTCCGGCGAGCCCCGATCCCAGCGCTCCAGCCGAATGCGTGGCCGGAAGAAGCCCCACACCGCCCTCAGCCCCGCCATCGTCGGCAGCGCGATCAGGACGCCGGCGATCCCGTACAGCTCGCCTCCCGCGAGCAGCCCGAAGATCACGAGCAGCGGATGCAGACGCAGCGCGCTCGCCATCACGTTCGGCACCACGACGTGGCCCTCCACCTGGTAGATGAAGAGGAAAAGCAGCCCGACCCAGATAACCCCGGTCGGATCGACGAAGAGCGCATAGATCACGGGCGGCACCGCCGAGAGCCAGGGGCCGATGTACGGGATCACCTCGATGAACGCCGTCCAGAGCCCGAAGAGCAATGCGTACTCCTCCGCCCCCTCGACCAGACCGGTTCTGCCGAGAACCCACATCCCCACCCCGGCGCTCGTGCCGATGACGGTCGAGAGGATCGCCTGGCCCTTCACGTAGCCCCAGAGCGCGGACTCGATCTGCTGGGTCAGCGGCGGGCCGCCCTGCGGTGGAAAGCGCGCGTCGATCGACCGTTCGAGGCGAGGCATGTCGAGCAGCATGTAGATCGAGATGACGACGATCAGGATCGCCGAGAAGAGCAACAGCACGACCGAGAGGGCGGCGCCCTGCGCGAACTCGATTCCCTCCTGAACGTACCCCGAGATCTCCCCGGATCCGAGTGAGTCGATCCACTCTGTGACCTGCTCGCGAACCTGGATCCCCTCGAGGCCGTGGTCGTCGAGCCACGCCTGGAGTCCGTCGATGTCCTTCTCTGCGGCGGTCTGACCGCTGCCCGGGTCGACGTCGCTGACGTAGGAATCCATGCGCTCGGCTCCGTTTCGCGCCTGGTCGAAGGCGACGACGCCGATCGCGATCAGGAGCGCGACCACCGTCGCGGCGAAGATCGCGTACACCACCATCACCGAAAGCGTGCGTGGAACCCTGAGCCGCGTCAGATCCCGTACGAGCGGGTTCAGCATGAAAGCGATGACCGACGCGGTGAGGAAGAGGAAGAGAACATGGCCGAGCGTGCTCGCCAGGAAAAACGCAAGCACCGCGAGGACGGGCAGGCCAACGAGCTGGATCCATCGCGGGACCTGGATCGTCGGGCCCGGGGCGGCCATCGGTCGGATCGTATCTCGGCGCACGCCGCGCTAAAGCCACTGCAGGCCGGCGACGGCGCGGCGGCCCCTGGCTCGACCAGCGCCCCGGTCACACCGCTGCCTTCAGCGCTCGTTGCTACGGTCCCGGAAATGACGACTCCGCGCTCACGGCATGCAGCCAGACTGCGAGCCAGCCGGCGGCGGGCTCAGTCGAGGGCGCGTTGGTTCGCAATCACCGCAGTGGTCGGCGTCGTCGCCGTCGCGACGCTTCTCCTAACTGCGTTCGACGGCAACGGCGTCTCGAGCTCCACCGCCGCTCCTGTGCCCGCGCCGCTGCCCGTCACGTCGGCTCCCCCCGAGCCCCAGGTGCTCGCCACCGTCGGCAATCTGCGGATCCAATCTCCCGTCGCCCAAGGTGGTGTCACGGCGGTGGGCTTTCACGGCTCCGACGAGGGCGCCCTCGTCCTGCAGCCGGTCGGGCCGCAGGCCAACGAGGGACTGCTCGCTCGGCTATGGCGCAAGATCACCGGCTACGAGCGGGAGGGGCTCGCCTGGTACCAGCTCCAGGGCGGAGCCCTGCGAACGTTGGACGTCGGCGCCGTCGCGGGAACCGACGTCTACTCCCCCGTCGACGGAACGGTGATCGCGATCCGCAGCCAGCTCGTCTCGGGGCGCGAGATCGGCGCCGAGATCGAGCTCCGGCCGACATCGGCGCCCTCACTCGTCCTGGCGCTCCAGAACGTCCGGCCCGACACCGGGCTGTCCGTGGGCGCCAACGTCGCGGCGGGCTCGTCCAAGCTCGGTCGCGTCGCGGACATCAGCAGATTCGAGCGCCAGGCGCTCGCGCGGTTCGCCGCGGACGGCGGCAACAACGTCGCGATCCAGGTGTACGTGTCGGCGACGCTCGGCGTTCCGTAGCGCTCTAGAGTCCTCGTCCTGCGCATCCTCTTCATCGCCGACGTCGTGGGCGCTCCCGGGCGGACCGCGCTCGAGGCTCTTCTTCCAGGGCTCCGCTCGGACCTCGAGATCGACGTCTGCGTCGTGAACGGCGAGAACGCCGCCGACGGGATCGGGATCACGCCGCGCCTCGCAGACCGGCTGCTGGCCGCGGGGGCGGATGCGATCACGCTCGGGAACCACGCCTTCCGGCGCTCGGAGATCGGCCCCTACCTCGAGGGGTCGAAACGGGTCATCCGTCCGGCGAACGCCTCGAGAAACACCCCCGGCCGCGGTCTGACGGTGGTTCCCAGCTCGAACGGCGCCCGGCTCGCGGTAATCAACGTCCTCGGATCGCTCTTCCTCGATCCGGCAACCTCGATGTTCGAGGTCGTCGACGACCTCGTCGAGCAGGCGGTCCGCGAGACGCCGCTCGTCCTCGTCGACGTGCATGCGGAGGCGACGAGCGAGAAGGTCGCCCTGGCTCGTTGGCTCGACGGCCGGGTGACCGCGGTCGTCGGCACCCACACGCATGTCCAGACGTCGGACGCCCGCGTCCTAGCGAACGGCACCGCGTTCATCACCGATGCGGGCATGACCGGGCCGCACGACTCGGTTATCGGGGTCGTGGCCGAGCTGGCGATCCGGCGGATGCGGACCGGGCTGCCAGTGCGCTTCGAGACCGCTCAGGGCGATGTGCGGATCGAGGGCGCGGTGATCGACTGCGACTCGGCATCCGGCAAGGCTTCCGCCATCGAGTCGCTGCGCATCTCCTTCCCCTGACTCTCGGACGCGCGCGGGAGCAGCAGCCAGAGCAGCACGAAGGGCAGAAACCAGGGGAGGTAGAGGTAGAACCAGTGGGTGAGGGTGAGCTGGAACGCCACGAGAATCGCGGCGCTCAGCGCCGCCAGCTCGACCGGCCCCTTCTCTCGCGGCACGAATGCGGCGCCGAGCGCCAGGGCCACGGCTAGGACGGCAAGCACCGGCTGCAGGAATCCGAGATCGGGGATCCCCTGCGCGTGGTACTGGCCCCAGCCCCAGAGCGAGAACGGCGAATCGCGTCCAGCCTGGAAGCCGACGGTTCGGTCCCAGAAGGTGCGGACGGCTTCCCAGAGATCGGGCTCCAAGAGCAGAATGACGAACGAGACGAGCGTCGCGAGCGCGAACGCGGCGGCGAAACGCACGAGCCGCCCGAGGTCGAGCCTCGGATAGCTGGCCCAAAGCGGCGCCAGGAGCAGCCCGCCGAACTTCGTCCAGCCCGCGAGCGCGACCGCCGTGCCGCGCGCGGAGGGCGAGGACGCGAGCCAGAATCCGAACACGAGGAACGCGGGCATGATCGTGTCGTTCGTGTTCGCGTTCAATACGTACGCCGTGAACGGGTACGCGGACCACGCGAACGCGAGCACAGCCGCCAGCCGCACTCCTCCGAACCGGAGTCCGACCAGGGCAAGGCCGACGATGGTCAGGAGGTCGAACAGGATCGACGTCGTGTGCGCTCCCGGTAGCGAGTCCCACTTCCCGCTCCACCCGAAGACGAGCGTCGCGGGAATGTAAGCGGCATACGCGACCGGGCCGTAGGTGTCGCCGCGCTCGATCGCCGCCTCGCAGCGCCCGTTGGTCTGGATGCGCTCGCGGACATCGCCGTCGGCGTCCTCGGGACCGCATTTCTCGAGGTCGCCGCGCTGCGGCATGTTCCCGTACGGCGCCTCGCCGTCCAAGATGCGACTCGCGCCGACCACCCCCGCGAGCCCGACGTCGATCACGCCGCGCGGCGCCTCGACGTTGAGGCCGACACGGAACCCGAGCAGGAAGATGGCCGCGGCCGCGAAGGCCCACGTCGGCCAGACGGGACGAAGCCCGCTCTCACGCTTGCGAACTCCCACCCAGAGGCTCCGCGCGAGCAGGTAGCAGAGCACCGGATAGACGAGCGGGACGCTTGTGAAGATCTCGCCGCGGTTGCAGAACGCCAGCGAGACGGAGAACGACAACAGGGCGAGCAGGTCGAGGTTGCGCAGGGTCAGCGGCCGACGCAGGTCGGCGAGCCCGACGAGGAAGAGCAGGCAGAACACGAGCCAGACGTAGGGCTTCTGCAGCGTCTTGCCGCCGAAAGATCCCTCTCTTCCTCGCGCCATTCCCCATGCGACCTGCGGGCCCGTCCGCACCTCGCCGACGGTCTCTGTCGTGTCCTGCACCACCGCCTGCGCGATCTGGCCGGCCTCACCGGACCACGCTTTCACGAGCCAGGTCCTGGTCTCCGGACGGAAGGTCGCCGACGTCGTCGGATTCGGGGGATAGCGCTCGAGCCACGCCGACACCGTGTGCTGGGAGAGTGCGACCGCGATCGCCTGCTCCTCGGTCAGCCGCGCCGTCTCCTGGCGAGGGCCCGCCGCGGCGGACGAGACGAGGATGCCGACCGTCAGCACGGCGACGACTGTCGCGCAGGTGAATCTCAGCGGGTGCGAGGCGGCCCGAACGACCAGAGCTTATTGCCGACGAAGTTGATCGGCGTGACCAGCACGATCGCGATCGCCTGCGCGACGATCTCAGGCAGTCCGATCTCGACGAGCATCGCGAGGACAGCGAGATTCGCAACCAGAGCGAGCGTTGAGATCACGAGAAACCGCATCCCCTGGTGCGCGACGCTGCCACGGTGCTCCCGAAACGTCCACAGGCGATTCCAGATGTAGTTGTTCGTCACCGCCACGAGGAAGGAGCCGATCGCCGCCGGGATGTAATGGACGCCGAGGACGAGCACGAGGAGCGAGAACACCCAGAGATTGACGAGGTACCCGGTCGCCCCGACGAAGCAGAACTTGACGAGCTCTTCCCAGTTGTCGCGGCGACCGAGCGCCGCACGCATGCGAGCGCGCCGAAGCCCTACCCCCACGTCCGCGGGCGAAGTCTCCACAGCTGTCGCAGAGTAGCCCGGGCCACGCTCTCGTAGACCCCCCATCGGGTTAGGAGTGACCAAACCCTTCGGCGCCGACGAGCGGCACGAACCTGCAGGGGAGGCCCGCACGCTCACGCGGACCCCTCTCCGTGCGCTCGACGAGCACGAGCTGTTGACCCCGTCGGCCTCCTCGGGGCACGACCATCCGGCCACCCTCGACGAGCTGCCGGTAGAGGGCGGGCGGAACGACCGGCGCCGCCGCCGCGACCGCGATTCCCTCGAAGGGCGCCCTCGCCGGAGCTCCGAGCGAGCCGTCTCCGACGAGTACTTCGACGTCGCCGTAACCCGTCTCCTGAAGCGTCGATCGCGCCCGCTCGGCGAGCTCGGGAACGCGTTCGATGGTCACGACCTCGTCCGCGAGCTCGGCCAACACCGCCGCCTGATAGCCAGAGCCGGTGCCGACGTCGAGCACGCGCTCTGCTCCGGAGAGGTCGAGCAGTTGGCAGATCGTCGCCACGATGAAGGGCTGCGAGATCGTCTGCCCGCTGCCGATCGGGAGAGCGCCGTCCTCGTACGCGAGATGGCGGAGACCCTCGGGAACGAAGCGCTCGCGCGGCACCCGCGCCATTGCGCCGAGAACTCGCTCGTCGAAGCGCCCTCGGTGGCGGAGCTGCCGCTCGACCATGTGCGCGCGCGCCACCGCAGCATCGCCGGGGGGCGGCGTCGCGCGCTCCGCCGAGCTCATTTGGCCAGGGTTCGCAGGCCGGCGAACCGCGCCGCCTGCCTCCCGCGCATGCGCGCGGCAAGCAGTGGCAGCGCCACGGTCACGATGTAGCCCACGAGCGGTATCAGCGCGAGCAGGCACACGAAGAGCCCCACCATCGACACGTAGGCGGCGATCCCCATGCGAGTCGCTCCCCTCCGCATCGCGCCCCGCACGACCGCAGCCGCGGAGAGCGCGCCGATGAGTCCTGCGACTCCGCCTGCGATCGTCTCCGCGAGGTCCCCGATCACGGCGAACCCGAACGCCGCCCCGACGGCGGCGCCGACGATCGCCGCCACTCCCGCTCCCACTGCATTCACACCCAGGAGCCCGGACAAGATGACGCCGAATCCGAGCCCGAGGCCGAGCGAGAGCCCGAGCGTGTACCAGAGGCCCATGGCCGTCCAGTGTAGTGGCGGCTGAAAAACCGAATCCTGCAGCATGACGAGGTACTCAAGTACATCCCAACGAGGGGAGGATGAGGTATGCGCAAACGTCTCTATGTCGTCGTGCGATGGCCGCAGTCATCGCGGCGCTCACGGTCGCGGCCGTGGGTGGAGCAGGTGGCGCGCCGCAGTCGACGATACTCACGGGTGCTGCCGAGGTCCCGGGCCCCGGCGATCCGGACGGAGCCGGCACCGCCTCGCTGAGGCTCAATCCGGGACAGGGGGAGATCTGTTACGAGCTGACGGTCTCCAACATTGCACCAGCTACCGCGGCCCACATTCACATCGGAGGGCCGACAGTGGCCGGACCGGTCGTCGTAGGGCTCATGCCGCCGACGAGCGGATCCTCGAGCGGGTGCGCCAGCGCCCCGCGGGATCTCGTGCGCGACATCCTGAGAGATCCGGCCGGTTTCTACGTGAACGTGCACAACGCGGCGTTCCCGGCTGGCGCAGTGCGCGGCCAGCTCTCGCGGCCGTAACGAATGCGGTCTGGGGTCAGACCCGCGGGTCTGACCCCTCGAGCCGCGCGATCACCGAAAGCCCGAACTCCGCCGCGCGAGCTCCGTCGACCACGCGGTGGTCGAACGAGACCGCGATCGTCCCCACACGGCGCACCACGACCTCGCCATCGCGGACGACCGGTGTCTCCCCGATTCGCCCGATGCTGAGGATCGCGACCTCCGGGTGGTTGACGATCGGAGTCTGGAAGAGGCCGGCCAGCTTTCCCGCGCTCGTGACCGTGAAGGTCGAGCCGCGCAGCTCGTCCGGAGTGAGAGCTCCTGTACGGGCTCCTTCGGCGAGGCGCCGGACCTCCGCGTCGATCTTCTCGACCGTGCTCGAGTCGGCGCCTCGCACGACGGGAACGACGAGGCCCTGCTCCGTCTGCACCGCGACGCCGATGTCGTAGCGGTCGAGGTAGACGATCGCGTCCCCTTCGAGGCGCGCGTTTACCTCGGGAAACTCGGTCAGCGACACAGCCGCCGCCTGCACGACGGTCGCGAGCAGCAGCTCCAGCTCGACGCGCTCGAAGTCGCACTCCTCGACCCAGGTGACCGCCGGCACCTCCCGATGCGCGCGCGTCATGTGCTCGGCGATGACGCGGCGGACGCCACGCAGAGGCTCCCGACGCCCTTCGGTCTTGTCAACTCCGCCAGCCGCGGAGCGGACGTCGTCCTCCGTGATTCGTTCATCGCCGCCCGTCGGCGACACCGCCGCAAGGTCGACGCCGAGCTCCGCGGCGATCTTCCGCACCAGCGGAGTCGCCTGAACGCGGGCCGCGGGAGAGGTCGTAGTGCCCCGAACCCCTTGTGACACTGTGTCACTTGGCGTCTTCGGGGACGGCTCCTCGACCGCCTCGCCGGGTTCCCCGATCACGACCAGCACCGCTCCGACCGGGGCGATCTCCCCCTCGGGCACGAGGATCCTCAACACCGTTCCGGAATAGGGTGACGGAATCTCGACCGTCGCCTTGTCGGTCTGGATCTCCACGAGCGGGTCGTCCTCGGCCAGGGTCTGGCCCTCTTGCACGAGCCAGCGAGCAACCTCGCCCTCCGCCAGGCCCTCCCCGAGATCCGGCAGCTTGAACGAATGCGCCATCGTCCGCGCGATTCTCGTCTATTCAGAGAGACGAGCGCGCCGGCGCTGCAAGAGCACGACCAACGCGGCCAACGCCGACATCGCGATCAGAAGCGGGGGCGCGAGAAATCCGACCGCTGTCGCGAAGTGCATGCCGGTGCAGTCTTCGCCGCAGTCGAAGAAGCCGTCCGCGTCCCGGTAGTCGGAGGAGATCGCAGCGAAGTCGAGCACCCAGACACAGGCCGCTGCGATGAACACGACGCCCGCGGCCGCGCCGAGGCGCCCGCGGGCCCAGGCGCCCGCCAGCAAGCCGCAGACGAGCATAAGCAAGGCTCCGAGAGCGAGATAGACGAGCCAGGCATCCCTCACAGCACGCGCTCGCCACTTGCGTCGAACGCCTGCACGCGTGCCGACAAGGACGGCGAGCCCGCAAACCCGTCCCGGAAGAGGCTGAAGACGATGACGTCGCGCGGCACACCGTCCTCGTCGGGCGGGAGCCGCCGCCGCAGGATCCCCTCCTCGACGAAGCCGAGCTTCCGAGGAATCGTCAGGCTCGCCTCGTTCGCCGGATCGACGCGAATCTCGACCCGGTCGACGTCGCAGAGCTCAAAGGCGACCCGCGTCAAGGCGGCGCTCGACTCGGTCGCCAGGGCTCGGCCGACGTGACTCGACCTGATCCAGTAGCCGATCTCGAGCGCGTCGGCGCCGCGACGCTTGTGTAATCCCGTGCCGCCGAGGACATCGCGCTCGTCGATATCGAAAATTCCCATCACGAAGTCTGTGCCCAAGTCGAACTGCCCGCGGAACCGCCGCAACAGGTCTACCTTCTCGGAGAGCTCCTGCGGTTCCGCGCGCGCCCACGGCATCCACGGCTGCAAGTGCTCGAGGCTCGAGTCGATCGCTTCCTTGAGAAGCGGCGCGTCCAGTGGCTCCCAGCAGCGAATGACAAGCCGCTCGGAGACGATCCGGTAGGGAGGGTCGCTCATGAATCCGCCACGACCCTCACAAGGGACGAGCCTAGTGCTCCGTCCCGGAGGTCGCTTGATGATCCTGGCGCGCGAAGCGAGGGGTTCCGATCCAGGCATTGCCGGGAGCGATCAGCACGCGCAACCCACCGTCGACGCGCCAGAGCGAGACGGCCTGCTCGTCGCCTGCCAGCTCGGGGGCGACGGCCGCGGGCACGTAGCCGAGCTGCAGCGTCCGCTCCTCGTTGAAGATCGCGACCGCGTTCCGATCGTGCGGGTTGTCGGGCTCGGGTAGGAGGGCCAGCTTGCGTCCGGGGTCGAACGAAGGATGCTCGAGAGCCTGCGGCCTATAGGAGACGCCGGCTACCGGAACGACGCGAATTTGAGGATCCTCCCAGCGCACGGGGTTCCCGGTCGCCGCATCGACGAGGTGGTAGCCGTGCTCGCCTCGCTCGAGCCACAGGCGGAGCCGCTCCGCCACGGATCTACGCCCCGAGCACCCGCCGGACGGCGTCTTGGACGCGGTCGACCGACGGCATGTAGGCGTCCTCGATCTGCCAGTAGGGATACGGGACGTCGTAACCCGTGACCCGCAGCACCGGCCCGCGGAGGTCGAAGATCGCCTTCTCGGCGAGCACCGCTGCGACTTCAGCGGCGAACCCACACACGCGCGGCGCCTCCTGAATCAGCACCGCCCGTCCCGTCTTGCCGACGGAGGCGAGCAGCGCATCCTCGTCGAGCGGCTTCAGGGTCCGGAGATCGAGCACCTCACACGACGCCTCGTCCTCGAGCGCGTCCGCGGCTCGCTCGGCGAGCGGCACCATCGCTCCGTAGGCGACCAGCGTGACATCGGAGCCCTCGCGAGCGACGCGCGCCTCGCCGAGCGGAACGACGTGCTCGCCCTCGGGCACGTCCCCCCGCGCCGTTCGGTAGATGAGCTTCGGCTCGAAGATCACAACCGGATCGGGATCGCGAATCGCCGCCGCGATCAGACCCTTGGCGTCTGCGGGCGTAGACGGAATGGCGACCTTCACGCCCGGCGTGTGCACGTAGTACGTCTCCGGCGAGTCGTCGTGGAGCTCGGGCGCGCGCACGCCGCCTCCGTAGGGCATGCGGATGACCAGCGGAAAGGACATTTGCCCGCGCGTCCGCCAGCGATAGCGCCCCACATGATTGATCAGCTGGTCGAGGGCGGGGTAGCTGAAGGCGTCGTACTGCATCTCGCACACCGGCCGCCAGCCGGCCATGCAGAGCCCGACCGCGGTTCCGAGGATTCCCGCTTCCGCGAGCGGCGTATCTACGCAGCGATCGACGCCGAACCGCTCCTGAAGCCCAGCCGTCGCCCGGAAGACCCCGCCGAGGCGGCCGACGTCCTGGCCCAGGACGAGCACCGAAGGGTCCCGCTCGAGCTCGAGGTGGAGCGCGTCGTTGACGGCCTCCACGAGAAACCGCTGAGCCACGGTCCCCGTAGCGTCGGGGCTTGCCTCGCCCTCACTCACCGAGAGTCCTCCTCAATTCGGCGAGGTCGTCCGCTAGGCCCAGCGGCGGATTCGCGTACGCGTGCTCGAAGACGAGTCCCGGGTCGGCCGGCGGCTCGGCCTCCGCCTCCGCGATCCCCGTTCGCATGAGCTCGAGGGCTTCCTGCTTGATCTCCTCCGCGCGTGCCACCGTGAGCACCCCGGCTCGGACGAGATAGCGCCCATAGCGGCCGACGCACTCGTTCTCCTTCTCCTCTTCGACACGTTCCAGATCGACGTAGATCGACGGATCGTCGGCGGTCGCGTGGGGCGCGGCTCGGTAGGTGACTGCTTCGATGAAGGTCGGGCCTTCGCCCGCCCGGGCGCGCGTCACCGCCTCACGAGTCGCCTCGAACACTGCCAGGACGTCACCGCCGTCCACGCGAATCCCCGGTATCCCGTACCCGATGGCCTTGTCCGCGAGCGTGGCCGCCGCGGTCTGAGCCGCGAGCGGGGTCGAGATCGCCCACTGGTTGTTGTTGCAGAAGAGAATCGCGGGCGCTTTCAGCACTCCCGCAAACGTCGCGCCCTCGTGGAACGCGCCTTCCGACGTTGCGCCGTCTCCGAAGTACGCGAGCGCCACACGATCCTCACCCTTGAGCCTAGAGCCCCACGCCAGCCCTACCGCATGCGGCACGTGGGTTGCGATGGGGACGCAGATCGACGCCACGTTGAACTCCGCCGGATTCCACCATCCCGCCGGATGCCCGCGCCACCACGACAGCACCGTAGAGGCGGGCATGCCTCGGAGGAGCCCGATCGCCGACTCCCGGTAGCTCGGGAAGATCCAGTCGCGCGCCTCGAGGGCGAACGCGGATCCAACCTGCATCGCCTCGTGGTTCCAGAAGATGGCGTACGTCCCGATCCGCCCTTGTCGGTGGAATACGACCGAGCGCTCGTCGTACGTCCGGAGCAGGACGAGGTTGCGATAGAGCGCGAGCAGGTCGTCATGGCCGAGCCCCTCGACCTCACCGTCGGGACGCGTCTCACCGTCGCCGATGACGCGGCGCAAGCCTCCCTCCGCCGGCAGCACCTGGCTCATCTCGGTCTCAGTGTATTTCAGACGAGGACAATCACAGCGTCACGCTCGGCCTCGAAGACAGCCCGTTCGACATCGCCGATGTCCTCCCCGTCCACCTGCATCGGCAACGGCCTGTCGCAGACGACCTCGAGGCGGTCGGCATCGTGCGCGTAGACGAGATCGCGGGCGTTCGTCCGGTCGCCCCAGCCGACGGCGTAGCGAACGATGCGCGGGATGTCGCGGACGCGAACGTGTCTCGGGGCGACGAGATCCAAGCCACCGTAGAAGCTCGCCCGCGGCGCGAAGCGGAGCGGCACCGGCCCCGCGTAGCTGTAGGTGGGCCCATTGGCTACGAGCGCGAAAACGGCGCGCCCGTGCCCGGCCACGTCGAGTACCGATTCCAGCGGGTAGCGATGCCGCGCAGCCGTGCGGAGCCCCGACCACGCAAAGGCGAGATCGCCCGGACGGCGACCGTCCGAGCGGCGCCCGAGATCGTCGACGGCGCGCACGATCTCGGCGTCGAGACCGATACCCGCGCAGAAGCCGAAACGACGG
>Ga0136614_10001282_pt1 | contig 14609 bp, 14 predicted proteins | sample AntDrymUQ2792106_2_FD_106643 | JGI IMG/M metagenome (GOLD analysis project Ga0136614, IMG submission 106643) | Polar desert sand microbial communities from Dry Valleys, Antarctica - metaG UQ279 (21.06) | ecosystem: Environmental > Terrestrial > Soil > Desert | place: Antarctica: Dry Valley... | reverse complement strand
GGCATTGCGTACCTGCAGGTCCACAGAGTTGGCCAGATAGAAGCGCCGTTCGGTCTCCACGACGTAGGTGAACTGGCGGACGATGTCCTTGTACTCGCGGTAGAGCTGCAGTTCCATCTCGGTTTCGTACTTCTCGAGATCTTCAGAACTCATTCCAGTCACCTCCCGCGCCGTCCAGCAACGTCGCCGCGTCCAGCGCCGTCACGGCGTCCACCATGTCACGGCCCGAGTCTGCCGGTAACCGGCTTGAAACGGTGATGAACGCGCGGCGGTGCTCGGGACAGGGTCCACGGCGATCGAGCGCGCCGGTGTGTCCGGGCGTGATGTATCCCTTATGGGTGGCGAAGTCGTAGTCCGGATACACCTCGTGGAGATCCACCATGAGCCGATCCCGGGTCACTTTCGCCAGCACCGAGGCCGCCGCAACGCAAGCGGCCGTACGGTCGCCCTTCCAAACTGCCAACGCCGGTACGCCAAGTCCGGTGATCGGAAACCCGTCGATCAGCGCATACTCGGGCACCACCGCCAACCGGGCGAAGGCGCGGCGCAGTCCCTCGACGTTGGCCTTGTGCAGCCCCCGGGCATCGACCTCGCCGGGCGGGATGATCACCACCGACCAGGCCCTTGCTCGTCGTACGACGTGGGCATAGACCCGCTCGCGGGCTGCTGCGGTCAGCAGTTTGGAGTCGGCTAGTTCCGGGATTCGGCCCCGCGGTCCGGCCGGGAGGATGCAGGCGGCGGTGACCAGGGGTCCGGCGCACGCGCCCCGCCCCGCCTCGTCGGCTCCGGCCACGCGGGAGAAGCCGCGCCGGTGCAGGGCTTCCTCCATGGCCCAGAGCCCGGCTTCCCCGTTGACGACGGCACGTCGAGGACGGGCGATCAGGCCAGTAGCGGGAGGGGTCATGACCAACCGAGCCTAGCCAGGCATCGGGACAGCCCGTACGTGCCCGACCGCCGTCACCGGCCCAGCCGGGCTAAGGCCCCGTTCGGGATGGATGCCGGCCCCGCAGGCCGGCGTGCCGACGTAGGGCAAGGGGCATCGTGGCTCCGATGCCGAGTGCCAGTGGCGCACCGGTGGCGTAGTCAGGCACTCCATACAGCCCCACTACATCCGACGCCTGGATGTCCGGGTCGTCGAGCATGGTGAACCGGCTGAACGGCCAGACGATCACCGCCGCCTTTCCGATCACGTCGTCGACCGCGATGGTGCCGCTGTACTGATCAGTGAAGTGGGATCGAGAATCCGCAGATCCGGCCCGGTTGTCGCCCATCACCCACAACCGCCCCTCGGGGACCGTGACCGGCGCGAACGAACGGGCTGCCAGTGGGCTGTCGGTGACGATGTAGGGCTCGTCCACCGGCTCACCGTCGACGAGCACCCGGCCTTGTGCATCACAGCACTCGACGGTCTGGCCGGCCACGGCCACGACCCGTTTGACGTAGTCCTTCTCACTCGGTGGGCCGACCCCGATGGCACGCCCGAGCGTGGCCATGACCGAGGAGAACCAGTTCGCCGGTTCGGCGAGCTGCACCTCGGGAGCCCAGGTGTCGGGGCCCTCGAATACGACGATGTCGCCGGGCCGGGGGTCGCCGAAGTAGTAGACGATCTTGTTGACCAGGACCCGATCACCGGTGCAACCGGTACACCCGTGCAGAGTCGGTTCCATCGAGCCGGACGGGATGAAGAATGCCTGGAACAGAAAAGTCTTGATCAGTACCGCCAACCCGAAGGCAATGATCAGAAGAACCGGGAGTTCCTTGAGCAGGGACGTTTTCTTCCGCGGCTTTGGCGCAGATCTACGCCCGCGCTTGCTTGCGGTCTCCGCAGCAGGGGCGGCGGCTGCTCCGTCATCGCCGCTGGGCAGATCCTCCGGCCGGTGATCAGCCTGGTCGATCGGCCGATCGCCAGAGTCGGCTGCGCTGGCCCGAGCGGCCGGTTCGGAAGGGATGCTCATGGCCAGCCAAGCCTACGTCGGCGGAATGGCTCGATGGCACCGAGAGACGGATCGCGTTGCCTAGCGCGTCGCAGTGTCGCGCTTCTCCTTGATCTTGGCCGCCTTGCCGCGCAGGTCACGCAGGTAGTACAGCTTCGCGCGCCGGACATCGCCTCTGGTAACGACCTCGATCTTCTCCACCACCGGGGTGTGCACGGGGAAGGTGCGCTCGACACCGACGCCGAAACTGATCTTGCGGACGGTGAAGGTCTCCCGGACTCCGCCGCCCTGACGACGCAGCACGACGCCCTGGAACACCTGGATGCGGGACCGGTTGCCTTCCACCACCCGGACGTGCACCTTGACCGAGTCACCGGGTCGAAAGTCCGGGATGTCGTCGCGCAGGGACTCGGCATCGAGTGCGTCCAAGGTGTTCATCGCATGTCCGTTCTGGAGAGAGTCTCGGCTCGGTCTTCGGGTCGGTTACTCGGGGCAGCACTGCAGACGTCCACGTGAACCCAGGGGCGCTGCACCGTTGCCAGACGATGAGATCGCCGGCCAGCAGCCCTCAATGGTGCCACATCGACTGAACTGCTCCCACTCGGGATGGGGTCCCGGAATGAATGGCGATCAGCCGCTGCAGTCCCTGTCTTGGACGTCGACGAATTCTGGCGATCCCGACCACCGCCCGGCCAGCACCGCCGGCAACACCGTTGCGAGATCCCGCGGGGCGAAGCGTTCGCGGCTCGAGGCGATCTCCTCGAGAGTCCACCAGCGAAACGGTTGGTCCTCGTAACGTTCGATCTCGGTCTGCCCGCTGACATCGATGACGTGCTCGACGTCTCGAAGGACGAAGAAGGTCTCCCGGGAATCCATGTCCTTGCCGAGGAAGTGGTCCACCGACCGGCGAAACCACACCGGTCCCTCGAGGTCGGCCGCACCAACGACCAAGCCGATCTCCTCGGCGAGTTCCCGAACGGCAGCCGCCCGTAGCGACTCCCCCGGGTCGACGCCTCCCCCTGGGGTGTACCAGAACACGACTTCGGCCGGAGGCGTGTCGAGCTCCACGATCCGAGCCCCGAACAGCAGGACCTGCCGGTCGCGATCGAGAACCAGCACCCGGCTGGCCGTACGGACCGCCGGAGAGTGCCAATTAGAGGAGGAAAGGTAGGAATCTGGGGTCGCAGGGTGCCCCTGAATCGGTTCCGAACGCGCCGTCATGGGGGATCGTCGGTTCCGCTCAGCAGGTCGGGGCGTCGTTCGGCAGTGCGGGCCATGGACTGCTCACCCCGCCATCGGGCGATGGCCGCATGGTCGCCATTCAGCAGGACCTCCGGTACGTCGTAGCCCCGCCAACTCGCCGGCCGGGTGTAACTCGGACCTTCCAGCAGTCCCGCGGAGTACGAGTCGTCAGCAGCCGACCCGGAGTTGCCGAGCACACCCGGAATCAACCGGGCCAGTGCTTCGACGATGACCAGGACCGCGACCTCGCCTCCGGCCAGGACGTAGTCACCCAAGGACACCTCATCGACCACCCCGTGCTCGGCCGCCCAGTCGATCACCCGCTGGTCGATTCCCTCGTAACGTCCGCAGGCAAAGACCAGGTGCGGTTCCAGCGCGTACGAGGCGGCCATCGCCTGAGTGAACGGCCGTCCGGCCGGCGTGGGTACGACGAGCCGGGCGCCCATGGGCCGAACGGAGTCCAGTGCCCTCCCCCATGGTTCGGGGCGCATGACCATGCCGGGTCCGCCGCCGTACGGAGGGTCGTCCACGCTGCGGTGTACGTCGTCGGTCCAGTCCCGCAGGTCGTGCACCGCGATCTCGAGCAAGCCCCGCCAGCGTGCCTTGCCGACCAAGGACTCCTGCAGCGGGTCGAGGTAGCCGGGGAAGATCGTGACGATGTCGATCTTCATCGGGTCAACTCCCTCGTGGCGTGGGATCACAGGTCAAGCAGGCCGGGCGGCGGGTCGATGACAACCTTGCCCGAACCCAGGTCCACTAGGGTCACGATCGCCGAAACGAAGGGCACCAGCAACTCCCGGCCGTCGGTCCGCCGGACGACCAGTAGGTCGCCGCCGACATGGGAGATCCTCCGAACCTCACCGAGGTGGGTTCCTTCGGTGTCCTCGGCCCGCAGCCCGATCAGTTGGTCGTCGTAGAACTCGTCGACTCCGTCGAGTCGCGGTCGCTCGTCGGCGGCAACAAGCAGCAGGGTGTTGCGCAGGGTTTCCGCGGCCGACCGGTCCTCGACGCCCTCGATCGTGAGTACCCAGGCCGATCCCTGCTGACGCGCCGCCTCGATCCGCAGCGGACCGCGCTCCTTCGGTTCGGTGACCAGCATCGAGCCCGCAGCGAAACGTGCTTCAGGAGCGTCCGTGCGCGACTCGACGGTGACCTCGCCGCGGACCCCTTGCGGGCGTCCGATCCGCGCAACCGCGACGTAGCCGTCCGGGACCTTCTCGTCGGTTGTGCGGCTGTCGGTCATGCCGGAAGTAGAAGGTCAGCGCCCGTCGGTGTCGACCACGTCGACGCGAAGTCCGCGGCCCCCGACGCTGGTCATCACCTGACGCAGCGCCTTGGCCGTCCGGCCGGCCCGGCCGATCACCTTGCCCAGGTCCTCTGGGTTGACCCGCACCTCGAGGGTTCGCCCGCGCCGGTTGGTCACCAGGTCGACCTGGACGTCGTCAGGATGATCGACGATGCCGCGGACCAGGTGCTCGAGAGCCTCCTCGAGCATCAGGCGTCAGCATCCGCAGGAGCGCCCGCCTTCGTGGGATCGCCCTTCTCGGCTCCGTCTGCTCCGGTGGCGTTGTCGGCGGCGACCTCAGGGGCGGCCGCCTTCTTCGCCTCCGGCTGCCGGACGCCCGCCCGCGGCTTCGTCGCCTCAACGTCGACCTCGACATCGGTCCGGTCAGCGCGATCAACCCGTACGTCAGCCTTGGCGTCGTCTGCCTTGCCGGCCTTCTTCTTCGGCGTGGTCGCTGAGGCCTCGGGTACAGCTGCGGTGTGCTGGGTGGCGGCCTCGAAAGCGGCCCGACGGTCGGGCTTGGCCGCCTTGACCTTCATCGGCTCGGGGGCCGGTTCGCCGGCGAACTTCTGCCAGTCGCCGGTCACCCGCAGGATCGCCCGGACTGCGTCGGTCGGCTGCGCGCCGACACTCAACCAGTACGCGACTCGTTCGGCGTCGACTTCCATGTAGGAGGGATCCTCCTTGGGGTGGTACTTGCCGATCTCCTCGATCGAGCGACCATCGCGCTTGGTGCGCGAGTCGGCGACGACGATGCGGTAGTACGGCTGGCGCATCTTGCCGCGCCGCATGAGCTTGATCTTGGTTGACACGTGCGGGACTGCTCCTCGAGTTCTGGTGCCGGTGAGTGCGCGGCCGCCGGGTGGGTCCGAAACTGCGACACTTCATGGACGTGGTCCGCAGCGGGTAGAGGGCCGCGCGGCACGTTCGCGAACCCATTCTGCCAGACCGGTCCAAGTGCTGACCGCTCAGTCACCCGCGAGTGCACGGGGAAGATCTTTCGGCGCGCTCACCGAATGAAAGCAAGATGGCACACTGCGTGATGGCGGGTGGGGGAAAGAGCTAGGGAAGGGGGCCTGCGTGCTGGCTACTGTGGCTGACCCGAGCTCCCACGGCACCACCAGTCTGCGAGCGGCGTTGGCCGGTGCGCCGGATCTGGCTACAGCCGTCGACTTCACCCTCGATCACCTGCTCGCTCTGGACTTGCCGATGCCCAGCCTGTACTTAGCCCGCGGCGACCGGTTGAGATGCCTTGGTCAGCGCGGGTATTGGCAGGTGCAGGATGGTCTGCCGATCAGCGCCGGGGTCGCTGGCAACACCTACCGAAGCGGCCAGTCAGTCCGCGTCCGAACGGCGGACACTCCCGACTTCATCGGGGCGGTACCCGGGATATGTGAAGAGGTGTGCGTCCCGATCCGAATGGCCAAGGCGGTGGTGGGCATCCTCAACGTCGAATCGTTGACTGTGTTACCGGCCGCGGCTTTGCCCGTCGTCGAGGAGTGTGCACGGCTGTTTGGTGAGCGGCTGGCCGAACTGGGCGGCCCGCCAGAGGAATCGGCAGCCGACCAACTGGGTGGGCACGCCGTACGAATGGCCGCGATGAGCCAGATCGAGGAATTGTCCAGTTACGTCGTCAACGCCGCCAGGGACATCACCCGGATGTCGTCCGGAGCGATGATCGATCTCGGTGCAGCGGGAGCCGGAGAGGTCAAGGCGGCGGTCGGTGCCATCGGAGCACGGTTGCACGACGTCCCGGCATCCGATTGGTCAGCGATTGCCAGTCAGGTACGCCACGGAACTTCTTGCTACACAGCTGGTTCCGATGAAGGTGCCGCATTCGTCGGCTATCAGGCTCTACGCAGTGCCGGTGCGCAGGCACTGATCATCGTGCCGGTGTTCGCAGCGGGTGAGTGTCGGTCGATGCTGATCTGTGCCGACGATGAAGCGACCGCTCCGGGGACCGTCCTGGTCGGGCGCTTGGAACTGTTGGCCGCGCAACTGGGCAGCTGCCTGCAGACCCTCGGCGCTCTCGAAGTGCTGCGCGGACGAACCATGCAGGACCCGTTGACAGAACTCGGCAACCGGACTTGGTTCGTAAAGAAGGTCGAGGAGCGGCTCGCGGCATGGTCGACTGAAGGTAAGGGTCAGTTCGCGGTGCTGTTCTGTGACCTGGACGGTTTCAAAGACGTGAATGACAGCCTCGGACACGCAGCCGGTGATCGGCTTCTGGTCACTGTCGCCAACCGAATGCACGAGAGCCTGCACACACATGAACTGCTTGCCCGCCTCGGTGGTGACGAGTTCGCCCTCTGCTCCGACCAGTTCGCGAGCGTGGCAGACGTCGTCCGGCGGGCCGCTGATCTGCCGACGCTGTTGGCACCGCACCTGGACCTCGACGGCGTCGAGGTAGGGATCACCGCCAGCGTAGGAATCGCCATCGCCGACAGCGCCGGTCCCGTGCCCCCAGATGCAGCCACGCTGCTTCGAGAGGCTGACACAGCGATGTACGAGGCCAAACGCCGCGGCCGCTCCGGGGTTGCCCTCTACACCGACAAACTCCGCCGAGAGGCTGCCGAACGACTGTCGACCGTGACAGGCCTGCGCGACGCGGTAGCCGACAACCAACTCGTCCTCGTCTACCAACCGATCGTCGCCCTGCTCAGCGGTGAGATCATCGGTGTGGAAGCGTTGCTCCGCTGGAATCATCCAGAGCGCGGATTACTCGGGCCGGACGACTTTCTGTCGATCGCCGAGGACACCGGGTTGATCCTGCAGCTGGGGAGCTGGGCGCTTCAGCAGGCTTGCCTGCAGCTGGCGTCCTGGGACCGATCGAGCGACTCGGCAAGTCTCCTAGACCTCGGGGTGAACCTGTCGGGGCGACAGCTGTCCGATCCCTTGCTGACCACGATGATCGAATCGGCCGTGGCCGCCAGCGGAGTCGACCCGGCCAGGTTGATCCTGGAGATCAGCGAGTCGACCCTGATGCAGGATGTAACCTCGGCTCCTGCGCTCCTCGACGCGCTCAAACACCTGGGCGTCGGGATCGCCATCGACGACTTCGGCACGGGTTTCTCGTCGCTGGCGCAGTTGAAACGCCTCCCGGTCAGCACCGTCAAGATCGACCGATCCTTCGTCGAAGGACTACCTCACGACCCCGAACTGAGGGCGATCGTGGCCGCCATCACCGCCATGGCCAAGGCACTCGGCTTGGACCTCATCGCCGAGGGCGTCGAAACCGTCGAACAGCGGGACAGCCTCGCCGAGCTGGGCTGCATCCACGCCCAGGGACACCTGTTCGCCCAACCTCAGCCGGCCGAGGCGATGACCCAACTCATCGCCAGCGGTCATCTGCTTCGGTGACACACCGAAGCTTCTGATACCCGGGGGAAGACTCGACGCCGCGCTGGCTGCCGTCAGTAGGACCGGCCGACAATGGCGAACAGCTCCGGCTCGTCGTCCCGCTCGGGCACGCCACCGTCGGCTCGCAACAAGCACCGCACGCTGACCCCTTGCTCGGCGATAGCCGCTTCTCCCTCGTGCCCGAGGGCAGCCCACGTGATCCGAGCCCATCCGCTGGCCGCCGCCTCGACTGCCTCGCCGAAACTCCCCACGTCGGCCGTGGAGCCCTCCCGGCGCGCCAATGCTTCGGCGAACAGCAGGTCCTGATCCTGGACCAAGGCCTCGGTAACCGCGGCTGTCAGCCCGGCAAAGGATTTCCGTTCCTTGGTGGCCGAGATCCGTCGTACCAGCATCGCGTTGCCCTCGGCGACTTCCCGCGGCCCAACCTCGATCCGTACCGGTATCCCTTTGAGTTCCCGGTCGATGGCCCGGCGACCGAACGCGGTGTCGGTCCGGGCGTCCAGCTCACACCGCACTCCAGCCGCACTTAACTCTGAGACCAGTTGGGCCGCAGCCTCGCTCACGCCATCGCCCTCCTTGACCACCATGACCACCGCCTGGGTCGGTGCCAGTCTCGGCGGGATCCGTAAACCCGAGTCGTCGCCATGGCACATGATCAGCCCGCCGACCATCCGGGTGGACACCCCCCACGAGGTCTGCCAGACATAGCTCTGCTCGCCGTCGGCGGTCGAGAACGCAACGCCGAAGCTCCTGGCGAAGTTCTGGCCGAGTTCATGACTGGTACCCATCTGCAGTGCCTTGCCGTCGCGCATCATCGCTTCGCAGGTCAACGTGTTCACCGCGCCGGCGAAGCGCTCCCGCCGGGTCTTTCGGCCGCGCAGCACCGGGATCGCCAGGACCGACTCCATGAAGTCGGCGTAGACCTCGTCCAGGATCCGGCGGGCGTACGCGCCGGCATCGGCTTGCGTGGCGTGGCAGGTGTGCCCCTCCTGCCAGAGAAACTCGGTGGTACGCAGGAAGATCCGCGGCCGCAGCTCCCAGCGAACGACGTTGGACCAGTTGTTCACCAGCAGCGGCAGGTCGCGATAGGACTGCACCCACTTGGCGAAGAAGCTGTTCACGATCGTTTCCGACGTCGGCCGGACGACGACGGGTTCCTCGAGTTCCTTGCCGCCGGCATGGGTGACCACGGCTAGCTCAGGGCTGAAGCCCTCGATGTGCTCGGCCTCGCGCTGCAGGTAGCTCTGCGGGATGAACAGCGGGAAGTATGCGTTCTGTGCCCCGGTGGCCTTGATCCGGTCGTCGACCTCCCGCTGCATCCGCTCCCAGATCGCGTACCCCCACGGCCTGATCACCATCGTCCCGCGGACGGGGCCGTTGTCGGCCAGTTCTGCCTTGGCGATGACGTCCTGGTACCAGCGGGGAAAGTCCTGGCCTTGAGGTGTCAGGACGGGAGGGCGCGCCACACGAGGCAGCCTAGATTCGTCAGCCGGCTCCCAGAAGGTCAGCCTCGGACGGACTCTTGGATGAGCGATGCCGCGTCGAGCACGGCCAGATCCTTGCGCTCGTCGGTTCGGCGATCCCGCGTTTCGACCACGCCGTCGGCCAGGCCCCGACCGACAGTGACGATGGTCGGTATCCCGATCAGTTCCGCATCGGTGAACTTGATCCCTGGGCTGACCTTGCGCCGGTCGTCGTAGAGCACGGTCAGCCCCGCATCGACGAGTTCCCCGGCCAGCCGGTCGGCGGCTTCGAAGACGGCAGGATCTTTGCCGGTCGCCACGATGTGTACGTCGGCCGGCGAGACCTCCCGCGGCCAGCACAGGCCCGACTCGTCGTGGGTGGACTCGGCGATTGCGGCCACGGCCCGGGACACCCCGATGCCGTACGAGCCCATGGTCACCGTCACGAGCTTCCCGTTTTCGTCGAGGACCTTGAGATCGAGCGCCTCGGCGTACTTGCGACCGAGTTGGAAGATGTGCCCGATCTCGATGCCCCTGGCCAGCTGGAGGGATCCGGACCCGTCGGGGGCATGGTCCCCTGCCTTGATCTCGGCTGCCTCGATCGTCCCGTCCGGCGTGAAGTCGCGGCCACACACCAGATCGAAGACGTGCCGGCCTGCCCCGTTGGCACCGGTCAGCCAGCGGGTGCCTTCGACGACCCGTGGATCGACGAGGTATCGGATGCCGCTCACGGACTTCTCGCCTAGTGCGGCCGGACCGATGTAGCCCTTGACCAGTTCTGGATTGGCGTTGAAGTCGGCCTCGGTGAACGGCTCGACCGTAGCCGGATCCACCTGGGCCTCAAGACGTTTGGCGTCCACTTCGCGATCGCCGGCCAGCCCGATCGCCAGCGGCTCACGGCTGCCGTCCGGGTGGGTGAGCATGACGAGAACGTTCTTCAGCGTGTCGCCGGCTGACCAAGGCCGGCCGGTACGGGGGAACCGTTCGTTGGCCAGCGCGACGAGAGTGTCGATGGTCGGGGTGTCCGGAGTGTCCTCGACGTGGGCCGCCGGGAGGTCGTCGTACGCAATCGGGTCGGGCACCGGCGTCCGTACCGCCTCGACGTTCGCGGCATACCCACCGGCGCTGCGGACGAAGGTGTCCTCACCAACCTGATTGGGATGCAGGAACTCCTCGCTGCGCGAGCCCCCCATCGCGCCGGACATCGCCGAGACGATGACGTAGTCCAACCCGAGCCGGTCGAAGGTGGCGATGTAGGCCCTTCGGTGTGCGGCATAGGAGGCGTCGAGCCCGGCATCGGAGGTGTCGAAGGAGTAGGAGTCCTTCATGACGAACTCTCGCAAGCGCAACAGTCCCGCCCGCGGCCGCGCCTCGTCCCGGAACTTCGTCTGGATCTGGTAGAGCCAGAGCGGGAGGTCCTTGTACGAGGAGTAGAGGTCCTTCACCAGCAGGGTGAACATCTCCTCGTGGGTCGGCGCCAGCATGTGCTCGGCGCCGCGGCGGTCATTGACCCGGAAGACGTTGTCCCCGTACTCGGACCAGCGGCCACTCGCCTCGTACGGCTCCCGGGGAAGCAGCGCCGGGAAGTGGACCTCCTGGGCGCCCATCCGGTCCATCTCCTCGCGCACGACCCGCTCGACGTTGCGATAGACGCGATAGCCCAACGGAAGCCAGGTGTATCCACCGGCCGCAGCCCGCCGGATGTATCCGGCGCGGACCAACAGCCGGTGGCTCGGGATCTCGGCGTCGGCCGGGTCCTCGCGCAGGGTCCGGACGAACAGGGTCGACATCCGCAACAACACGCCGCGCAGTCTTTCAGGCCACGTCCGATCGCCTCACCCGGCGTCGCTCGATGTCCTTGCCGGCGCTTCACGTGCTGTGCGGGCGTTGCAGAACCCCCAAAGCGGGCGAAAGACCCGCAAGGTAGCGCCAATACCGATTGCGGCCGCTCATAGTGTGCGGATATGTCGTCGCCCGATCGCTCCCGGGAGCTCGATCAAGTCTGCGCGTTGCTCACCAGGTACTACGTCTTCCCGGACGTCGCCGAGCAGGTTGTCGAACTGTTACGACGGCGTCACTCCGCGGGCGCTTTCGTTGGCCTCTCGTCGGACGAGGAGTTCGGCGTTGCCGTCACGCAGGCCTTGCAGTCGGTGAACGGCGACCGACATCTCCGACTGCTGCACAGCGTTGACGAGATCCCGGTGCAGGATGACGCGGAGGCTGAGGTTTTCGACGAAGTCGCCTATCGCCAGGAGGTGCTCCTGTCGGCCGGCGGTGTCGCAGCCGCCCAGCGGCTCGACGGCAACGTCGGCTATCTCGACATCCGCACCCTGCACGACGCCAACGTCGCAGCCCACATCGCCTCGGCGGGGATGACCCTGCTGGCCGGCACCGACGTCCTGCTCATCGATCTCCGACGTTGCCCCGGTGGCTCCCCGCTGATGGTGGCGCACTACTGCAGCTACCTGTTCGACGAGCCGACGCACCTCAACGACATCTACGACCGACCCGGCGATCAGACGCGACAGTTCTGGACAGCGCCATCCGTCCCAGGGGCGAAGTTCGGCGGTTCCAAACCGGTCTACGTGCTGACCAGCTCGACTACATTTTCTGGCGCTGAGGAATTCAGCTATGACCTGCAGAGCCGTGGCCGCGCCACGGTCGTCGGCGAGCGCACCAGAGGCGGCGCCCACCCCGGTGCCCGCTATCGGATCGGCCCGCATCTACAACTGGCCGTCCCGCAGGGGCGAGCGATCAACCCCGTCACCGGCACCAACTGGGAGGGCACCGGGGTCCGTCCGGACGTCGAGCTGCCGGCAGCGGATGCCTTCGACGCCGCCTATCGCCTGGCACTCGACCACGTAATCGGCCTCGGTCGCGATGGTGTGCGTCGACCCATTGCCGACGAGGCACAGGCGGCCCGGGCAGACCTCTAGCCTGGCAGCCGGGTGGGCCTGATGCAGCAGCTCGGTCAGTCCTGCCCTAGCAGACCACCGGGGGTCGCAGCGCCGATGAGCCTGTCACGAGACCACAGGAGAGCACAGTGATCCAGGGAACCCTCGTGGTGCATCCGATCGGATGGGTCGAGTCCCCGTTGGTGGACCGTGCCCAGGCCCCGTTGCAGGGTGATGAGGGTGCACCAGACGCCTGGCTCGTTCTCGATCAGGCCATCGGTGAGGGGTTTCGAGATCTCGCCATCGGTACCCACCTGTTGGTGCTCACCTGGCTGGATCGAGCCCGCCGCGACGTGCTGACCGTTCATCCGCGGGGAGACCTGAGCAGACCCTCGACCGGAGTGTTTCTCACCCGGTCCCCCGATCGGCCCAACCCCATTGGGCTGCACAGGGTGTCGGTCCTTGCGATCGAAGGATCGCGGATCAAGGTGTCGGACCTGGAGGCTCTGCACGGCACTCCGATCGTGGACGTGAAGCCGGTCCTCGACCCAGGCAAGGATCGGTGACGCCGGGTGACCTTCAGCCGGAAGGGGCGCTGGGAAACAGAACTCCCGGCTCCGGGTTGGTCATGCCCCACCCCGAGGTCGGAGGCACGACGCAACAGTCAGGCGACGACGATGCCGCGCAGGATGATCCTGGCGGGTCGCCCGAGCACCGTCAGGTCCGCACGCGGGTCCACGTCGTAGGCAATCAGGTCTGCCGGTGCCCCGTCCTCGATTCCGGGCAGGCCCAGCCAGGTGCGCGCTGCCCAGGAGCCCGCGGCCAGCGCGTCGGTCGGGGTTATCCCAGCCCCGGCCAGCGCTGCGATCTCCTGCGCGATCAGCCCGTGCGCCAAAGACCCGCCGGCGTCGGTGCCGGCATAGATCGGCACGCCTGCGTCGTACGCCGAGGCCACCATCTCCCGGGCACCAGCGTGCAGCCGCCGCATGTGTGCGGCGTATCCCGGAAACTTCGCTTCGCCGGCGGCGGCGAAGGACGGGAAGTTGTCGACGTTGATCAGAGTGGGCACCAGCGCCGTTTTCCGGGCAGCGAGTTCGTCGATGAGGTCGGTGGACAGGCCGGTGCCGTGTTCGATGCAGTCGATGCCTGCCGAGATCAGATCCGGTAGCGCGTCAGCGCCGAACACGTGCGCGGTCACCCGGACACCGGCTTCGTGGGCAGCTGTGATCGCGTCCTGGATCGCCTCGGCCGGCCAGCACGGTGCAAGATCACCAAGGCCGCGCTCGATCCAGTCACCCACCAACTTGATCCAGCCGTCACCGGCTCGAGCCTGCCCAGTGGCGGCCGCAGCGAGTTCGGCAGGATCATCCAACTCCATCGCCACCCCGGGGATGTAGCGCCGGCGTGGCGCAAGATGGCGCCCGGCACGGATGATCCGGGGAAGGTCTGCCTGCTCGTCGAGGTGCCTGGTGTCCACGGGCACGCCGCAATCACGGATCAGCAGCGCCCCGGCATCACGGTCGACCAGTGCCTGAGCCCGCTGGGCATTGACGTCGACAGTCGGACCCGAGGGTTCGAGTCCGATGTGGTTGTGCGCATCTACCAGACCCGGTACGAGCCAGCACCCCGTGGCGACAGTCGTGGCACCGGGTACGGAGTCGAAGCTGATCCGCCCGTCCCGCACCCACAGGTCTCGCGACTCCTCGCCGGGCAGCACCACCCCCTCCAGGTGCAGGGATGGGCGCGGGGCGGTCACCACCCTCGGCTGCTACTTCCTCTTGCCGAAGCCCAGTGCCGACAGATCCGGCAGCTGCATACCCGGCGGGAGTCCGCTGGCACCCATCAACTGGTTCAGGTCTTGGCCGGATGCGCCTGGACCACCCGAGTGGTCGCCGTCCCGTACAACTCCCGGTTTGCGAGCCTGGCCGCCGCCCTTCTTGCCCTTCTTGCCCTTGGCGCTCTTGCGGGCCTGCAGTTGCTGCTGGCGCCCTTTGGCCTTCTTCGACATCGACCGCGCGCCCGGCAGGCCCATCCCCCCGGCCATCTGGGTCATCATCTTGCGGGCTTCGAAGAAGCGCTCCACGAGTCCGTTGACCTCGGTGACCGTCACGCCGGAGCCATTGGCGATCCGGACTCGACGCGAGCCCTTGATGATCTTGGGATCAGCGCGCTCGAGCGGGGTCATCGAGCGGATGATCGCCGCCGTTCGGTCGAGGTCCTTGTCATCGACCTGGGCGATGGCCTCCTTCATCTGTCCAGCGCCGGGCAGCATGCCCAACAAGTTGCCGATCGGCCCCATCTTGCGGATTGCCATCATCTGGTCAAGGAAGTCCTCGAGGGTGAAGTCATCGCCGGAGGTCAGCTTCTCGGCCATAGCCTCCGCCACATCGGCGTCGAAGCTCTTCTCGGCCTGTTCGATCAGGCTCAGGAT
>Ga0136614_10001281_pt1 | contig 14611 bp, 10 predicted proteins | sample AntDrymUQ2792106_2_FD_106643 | JGI IMG/M metagenome (GOLD analysis project Ga0136614, IMG submission 106643) | Polar desert sand microbial communities from Dry Valleys, Antarctica - metaG UQ279 (21.06) | ecosystem: Environmental > Terrestrial > Soil > Desert | place: Antarctica: Dry Valley... | reverse complement strand
GATCGATTATCTCGCCGGCAACGCCAAACGCGCACACCCTAAGCGCGATCGGAAACGCGGGCGCTTGCAGTTCGGTCTGGAGCCAATATTCGGCATTCCTTAACTACATAACCTATGAAGCGACACTATCGCGTTACCTGGGAAGATGCTCTTGAGTCTCACGCTGCAGCCTTGGAAGCGGGGGGCTGCCCGGGCATATTAAATAGAGGGCTTATAGAATCTGCGCTGGCTCGGCCCTACGATGGGCGGCACCCTCTGATCCATCAAAAAGCCGCCGCTTTAGTTCATTCGTTTGCCAAGAATCACGGATTCGCGGATGGCAACAAGAGGTCAGCCTTGTATGTGGCAGATCTTCTTATCCGCAGGAGCGGGTATCGCCTCTCCGCTAACTCGCAAGACGTGGAAGACATGATCTTGGCCGTCGTTGAAGATCGGATGAATTATTCCTCGCTGGAAGAGTGGTTCAAGGAGCGCCTAGCCCGGTAAGCTCTTATCGCTACAACCCATTGAGCGATCCCGTGATCCCGTTCCGACGGGCTTGATACCCTCCCTATACCCCCCTCCGAAACGCCACACCGGCACAAGACGCCTACTTCCTCCTTCTGTGTTTGCGAGCGAACGTGATTTGCCGAGACTTGGCGGCGTGTACCGTGCAACAGAATTTGCGCGGCGCGCCGCGCGGTCGCCAATCAAAGAACCATTTGCCGCATTCGGGTAACTCGCACTGCTGAAGCCAGCGGTGTAGCTGGCGGTTACGGTCGAGCAACAGCGCTGCCGCAAAGGCGGTACACGCCTGCACGCCATCGAGCATCGGGCGTGCGGTGCTGACCAATGTCTCCTGAAGAGTGAGCGCCCATGTCGCGTCCCCGCGCACGGTGTCTTTGAGCACCATTCGCAGATTGCCCCAGATGTTTTCCCGATCGGCCTTCGCTGGGCGCCGCCGGCCGATGATGTCCAGCCACCCGAGCAGTTGCGTGCGATCATCATCGAAGGCTTCGAAGTCGGTCTCAGGAATGGTCTGGATTATTGGCGACTTCGTGGCCTCCACCGCCGGCATCAATACCCTCAAGACCTGATCCACGCTCTCTATCTGCTGCAAGTTCGCAAACTCCAGCACGGCATCGATGATCTTCTGTTCCACTTCTGACAACGGTATATCCACAGCAAATATCCACTATTAGCGTTGAGGGGATCATGCTATACCTATGAGCCTAGATGTCAACCAGGTAGGAATATGTCAATGAATGATCAGATATCCGTATACACGATTTCCGGGGTGGCCAGCGCGGCTGGCGTGCCCGAGTGCACGATCCGAGACTGGGCGAGACGAGGCCTCATCCCGCACACCCGTGACAGCACCGGCCGGCGGCTGTTCGATTCTGCCGCCATCGAAGCGGCCTCCAAGCTGCGCGCTGATCGGCGCGGCGTGCGCACCAGCCATGACTAGCCGATTGATCAGGCTCGCGGAGGTGGAGTCGAGGTGCGGACTGCGGCGAAGCGTGATCTACTCGATGGCCCGCCAGGGGCGATTCCCAGCACCGATCAAGCTGATCGGTAGATCGTCGGCGTGGATCTCCGATGAGGTGGACACTTGGATCTCCCAGAGGATCGCAGAGTCCCGCGCGGCCCCCCAAGCGGGCCCGGCGGCCAAGTAGAGGAGCAGGGATGGGACCCACGAAGCTGACCGAGGCCGAGCGACTCTTAACCCTCCTGGCCGAGGGCGAGGAGGTCACGTTTCAGGCCTTCGACGACCGGGGTGAGGACAGGAGCCTAGCGCGTGTTCTCCACGGTGATCTGGACGAGCACGCGGAGGCCCTGGCCAACCTGAACAGGGGTCGCGCCGGTATTTTTTGGATGGTCAACCAGGGGGATGGTCGAGGGCGCAGGGCCGAGAACGTCATCGGGATCCGGGCGTTGTTCGTTGACCTGGACGGCGCGCCGCTACCAGGCACTTGGGCGCTGCAGCCGCACGTTGTGGTGGAGAGCTCACCCCGGCGGTATCACGCCTACTGGGCGGTAGCGGACTGCCCCCTCGATCGCTTCGCCCCGCTACAACGAGCCTTGGCGGCTAAGTTCAGCGGTGATCCTGCCGTCTGTGACTTGCCTCGTGTCATGCGGCTGCCGGGGTTTCTGCACCAGAAAAACGGCTCCTTCATGGCCCGGATCATTCACGAGCATCCCGTGCAACCTTATCCACTGGTTGAGTTGATTAACGGTCTTGGGCTTGATCTGATCAACAGGAGATCGCGGGCCGCTCCTATGCTTGGGATCGAGCATGACTCGACCCTTAAAGCGCTGTCTGCCCAGGGCCTTGTTAAGGGCCAAATCCACGGTAAGCCAGGCGCATGGGACATTCTCTGCCCATGGCGAGATGCGCACACCAGCGGAGACGACGGGACCTGCTATTTCGAGCCTCACACGAACGGCTACGCAGGCGCCGGCTTCAGGTGCCAGCACGGGCACTGCACTGACAAGACGACCCAGGATCTAAGGGCATTTCTTGGGTGGGGCGGTAGCCCCGCGAAAGCCCCGACTGGCGATAACCCACCCATCGAGAGCTATGTCGAGGACTTCGACAAAGGTCCCCCAGCGAGCGCGAAGGCACCGGCAAGGGCTGAGCCGAGGCTAGGCAACGGCGCAGCGCCAGGGGCAAATTGTGAAAGCCGCGTCCTCGTGGTTCGAGGCGACGCGCTGCGCGTTGAGCCTATCAGGTGGCTGTGGAACGGCTGGCTCGCGCGCGGCAAGTTGCATATGTTGGCTGGAGCTCCGGGCACAGGTAAGAGCACCATCGCGCTTACGTTAGCGGCTGTGGTGACAGCGGGCGGCCGGTGGCCGGACGGCACGAAGTGCACCCCAGGGCACGTGCTGGCGTGGTCGGGCGAGGACGATCCGTCCGACACGCTGTTGCCGCGATTGTTGGCCGCTGGCGGCGATCCGCGGCGGCTCCATATCGTATCGGGCACGGTCGAGCGCGATGGGCTCCGGCAGTTCGATCCGGCAACGGACATTCCGGCGCTGCTCACCGCGGCACGGGAGATCCCAGACTGCGTGCTGGCGCTCGTGGATCCTGTCGTGGCGGCGGTGCTGGGTGACAGTCATAAAAACACCGAGGTCCGGCGAGCCCTGCAACCGCTGGTAGGGTTCGCGAGCGAGCTGGACGCTGCTGTCCTTGGGGTCTCGCACTTCACCAAGGGCACGGCTGGGCGCGACCCCGTCGAGCGGGTTACAGGATCTGTCGCGTTCGGAGCGCTGCCCCGTGTGGTCATGGCGGCCGCCAGGGGACATGAGGCCGACGCTGAGCAGCGGCTTTTCTGTCGAGCGAAATCGAACATCGGCCCCGATACGGGTGGGTGGGACTATCGGCTGGACCTCGGCGAAGTGCCGGGGACGCCAGGCGTGACAGCCGTGTGGGCACGGTGGGGGAAGGTCCTGAAGGGCTCGGCGCGCGACCTGCTGGCCGAGGCTGAGGCAACGGGGGACCCCGAGGAGAAGAGCGAGCTGGATGATGCGGTGGAGTGGCTGCGCAAGCTGCTCGCCAACGGCCCCGTGGATTCCAAGGAGATCCGCTCAGACGCGAAGCAGGCGGGGATCGCATGGCGGACCGTCGAGCGAGCCAAGGCCCGCCTTGGTGTGAAGCCGAGCAAGGCGGGTTTTTCGGGAGGGTGGAGATGGTCTCTTTCCGGTCACAGCGACCCCGAAGACGACCGCCCCTCCTCACACATTGGCGGTCTTGGCGGTCTTGGGGGATCAGAACCGCTACAACCTAGCTGTGGTGCGGGATCCACCGAAGACCGCCAGGGTGCCGAAACCGTTGGCGGTCTTGGGGGTGATGGAGATGATGTTGGCGGTGTTGGAAAATCGGGCCCCACCGAAGACTGCCAAGCCCCCGAAGACCGCCCACCAAAAGAGAGGGCTGGCGGCCTTCGTCAGAACCTAGGCAGGACGCGGGTTTTAAGGGATCGTGACGCCGAAGGCCGCCAAGACCGCCAAGGTGTAGGGGATAGAGGCTGCCTTGGCGTTACCCCAGGCGATGATCCCGACACCGAGGAGGGATCCCTCTGACCCCCGCGGCGATTCTGAACCACGCCCGAGCCGCTGGCGTGACCCTGTGGGTCGACGCCCGAGGCGAGGCAGGCATGATCACGATCTAGATCTACGGCCGGCTCGGTCGCGCCCCGGAGCAACGAACCACGGTGGCCGGCAAGGCATGGCGACCGGCTCGATGGTGGTGGACTTGGACCGCGACGCCGAGGCGCCCGAGTGGTTTCTCTTGCAGGCCGGTGCGCCTTATGCGACGGGCGAGCGGCAATGGGTTACACTAGCTAGTCACACCCTGGGTAGGACTGCTCAATCGAACTTAATCGGTGTCTGGTAGGTCCGCCAGCCGCATTGCCCGTTGCGAATTCGCGTTGAATTTCTTATCCTTTTAGCGGCCGTCGATAGTCCAGGCGCGGTCATCTTGACAGTTGCCGCTCGGATTACCGGAAGGATGGGGAAAGGTGCCAGCATAACGGTCATGCGGTTTCACGGGCGCCTGCTTGACCTGGCACGGCACTGCTACGCATGCAACGGCGGGGATGAACAGCGAGCCAGTTTCGGTACTTATAGACGATCTTGTGGATGACCCTTGGCGCTTGTCGAACGGCTTCTCCCCCGAGGTCCAAGCATGCAATGATGCCCTTTTCTCCGCCGCAAGTGATGATGAGCGTGGCCGGCATCTGGCGACGTGGTTGGCCGAGCACCAGCCCTGCCTTTTCGGGAAGATGGCCTCTCGCAAAGATGGCCTCGCGTTTTGTTTTTTGACGGACGATGACCTGAGCGGCTCGGACATAAGCATCCAGAGAAAGATTCAGCGTTGCCGCAAATCATGGCGCACGGCGGCCCGAAGCGGCCAGCAAAGCGGGTTCGTACTCTTGGCCTTGTCGAAGCGCATCGCGCTGGCAATGCCCAACGCGGCCCTAAAGCGACTCTCCCTTCGTCTCGCCAGTCTCTATCTATGTCGCCCGATTCCCGCCGATAAAATTGAGCACGATGCGCTGTTTGTAGAAATACACGGGTTCTGTCGACGCTGGCGCGTCGGCGTGAACTATTTTTCGGCTCAGGGCGACGGCAGATGGTGGAAGGACCACAGGATTCCAGGCGGTCTTGCCTTCTCGATGAACTCTGTGGGGCATATGGCGCTCTGTCAACGCGTGGTGAAATCGTACGATGAGCATGATCCTACCGGCCTCCTGTGGGCGCTCACGGTAGCCATGTTGCTCATCGACGGTACCACGCCGGGAGTCTCGGGAAGGAATACGCAGCTTTTTGATCTTGGCTTCGTTCCCGCTTCGTTGCCGTGCCCCTTCGAACAGGTACCACCAAGACTGGAAGGCAAGAACTATTGCATCTATGAAGGACATTACCACACTGACATTACCATACCATCGGAATACTTCAGGCCGGATGTTTCTCGGCCCGAGTCGCTTAGGAAGTATGAGGACTTGGACTTGACCTATCTACACCATGAAGTGCCTGAGAACCCCGATTACTACGAAATGGGAGTAGGGGTCGAGCAGTGAGCGAATACGAGGAGGATAACAATGAAGCAACTCTTGGAACGCATCGCACCGTTCGTTCCGTCGAATCGACCGGCGAGCCTGTCTGATGTAAAGGCGCTATACGAGTCCGATCGGGAGGCATTTTACACGTTGACGACCACCGACCTCCCGCGCAGCGTCGGAACCGATGTAGTAGAGTTCCAGGCGCTTGGTAGGGCCCTAGCGGTTGTTGTTCGTGATGGGTTCACCATCGATAGCAAGGTTCGCACGCCAGTTGCGCTCGGCCTTGAAGGTGGCGTTCTCGCCCTTGGGAATCTTGAGGAAGACGCAGAACAATTCCTCGAACGGCTCTTTAGCGATTCCGAAAGCCAGAAATCGGTTCCGGGGCAACCTGTATCAAGGGAGTGCGTCGCGTTCTACTTAGATAGTTTTGCTTGGGAAGCTACCGTTCGGAGCGCCGAACTCCTTCGCCTTAGCCCAGAGGACGCACGGACTGTCACGGCGGGGCTTCCAGGTTATCAGTACTATCAACTGATCGATTGCGCCCGCCAGGTGGTACGGGCACCGACGGCTATCTGGGATGGCCTGCGCGATGATGATCCGAACTGGGGGACGGCCTATTGCGGAACTCCATCGCGGAGCTGGGATAATAGCGGCCATCGCTGCCATGCACCAGCGGGGTACGTGTATGTAGTTTATGCAGATCCAGAAGGATTCGTGTTTGACTGGGACTGGGTTAAGGCTGACCCGACCGATCCCGCCCTTCCGATGGATCATGCGTCTCGGTTTCACAAGCGGCGGGATTCGTGTGGCTCTGGCGAGTTACTTCTAGGTAATTTGGCACACGATCTATCCGCATTTCGCCCTGGCGCAGGGTGCTACTCCAGCAAAGGCGATTGCGTCTTTTTTTATTTCGGCGAGAAGCCCGCCTACGCGAAGCGTATCGACGATTACCTGACCGCATACTTCCCGCTTAGCAGCTCCGGCGATAATCGAAGCATAGGTTTCAAGCTCAAGTACGTTAGTCGCCTGATCAATGTCGCGCGTCGGTACAGGAGGGGGAAAGACGAGGGCATCGTCCTGTCGTACCAGCCCGACCCTCAATATGTTGGAATCGACGTTCTGTTTCTGATGCGGGCGTGGATCAAGGAGGGATGGCCAGAGGTAAGCGAGCTCGCGAAGGCAATGGAACTGATGCAAGAGCTTGCACTCCTTCGAACGAGGGAAGTTAGGCTACCGCGCAATGTGTACGAAGAGATTGTCCGCAAGGCTGCATAAGCTGGCTATCGTATATTGTGGCCGTCGAGCGGCTGCGACGGGAGATCTCGGCGTGCGAATGAAGTTCCCCGCGGTGGGTGTCCATTAGGGCGCAGTCGTGCCCCAATGTGGCGCCCGCTGTCGCGATGGTGAGGACGCAAATTTCTTGCAACATTTACTTACGATTCATGAAAAGCAAACTCCACCGAAAGGGATAAGGCGAGTATAGAGCAGTAAGCGGTTCATGGCAGTTTACCTTTCCACAAGGCAGCCCAACGGGGTGAAGGCTTGGCGCTACCGCTTCGAGCTGGCCTCTCGGATCGTGCACTCGGGCACGCCGGCCGCGCTGGCCACCCGGGGGATAGGTCCAAGGCAGTACATTGTACCACGCTAAAGGTGCGACTGCGCCACGACCGAAGGTCGAAGCCCTGTTCTACCCGCACTATCGCAAATGTAACTGACGAAGGAAGACCTTTCACTATGCGACAGGTCATCATCGAAAACCCTGTCTTAAATTCGCCTTTCGACGAACCGTCGCGGCACTTCCGCTTCGACGACGAGGGCATTACGAACGACATCGTCGAAGAGCGGCGAATAAGCTCGTACTTCATCCCCATCGCCCAGCCCCGCAAGAAAGGCAGCCAGCAGCTTCCATTCGACACCGAATGGATCCAGGACCGCGTCGAGGAGAACAAGGTCGTCAACCGTATTCGCCAGCGTGTCGGCATGTGGCGCGAAGGTGGATATCTCGGCGTAACGCCTACGACGAGCAAGCTCTTCGAGTATTGGACCAAGCCAGAACGCGAACGGAAGCTCTTCTTCTGCCAGATTGAGGCCCTGGAGACGGCCATCTACATCGCCGAGGGCGCCAAGAAGTACGGCGACGCCTGGATCGAGAACCAGCTTCGTGAGGCGAACTACCAGTCCAACCCCGGCCTGCCCCGGATGGCTCTCAAGATGGCGACCGGTTCGGGCAAGACGGTCGTCATGGCGATGCTCATTGCCTGGCAGACGCTGAACAAGCTCGCGAATCCGCAGGACGCCCGCTTCTCGGATACGTTTCTCATCATCACGCCGGGCATCACCATTCGCGATCGGCTCCGCGTGCTGCTGCCGAACGATCCGGAGAACTATTACCGCCAGCGGGACATCCTGCCCGCTTACCTGCTGGAGCAGCTCTCCCAGGCGAAGGTTCTGATAACGAACTTCCACGCCTTTAAACTCCGCGAGAAGATCTCCGCTGGAAAACTCACGAAGGCGATTCTCGCCGAGGGAAACGACGGGGCGTTCACCGAAACGCCGGGCCAGATGGTCCGACGCGTATGCCGGGAACTCGGCAGCAAGAAGAACATCGTGGTCTTCAACGACGAGGCCCACCATTGCTACCGGCGCAAGCCGGACGGCGAGGACGTGAAGCTCACCGGCGACGACCGCAAGGAAGCCGAGAGGCGAGACGAAGAGGCCCGCGTCTGGATTTCCGGCATCGAGGCCGTGAAGCGGAAAATCGGCGTCAAATCCATCTTCGACCTCTCCGCCACCCCGTTTTTCCTCCGCGGCTCAGGTTACCCGGAGGGCACGCTCTTCCCGTGGGTCGTCTCGGATTTTTCGCTGATTGATGCCATCGAGGCCGGCATCGTCAAAGTGCCCCGCGTGCCGGTGGCTGACGACTCGATGACCGGCGAGCAGCCCACCTATCGCGACCTGTGGCTGCGCATCCGTGAGGACCTGCCCAAAAAGGGACGAAAAACCGATGCGTTGGGCGGCGAACCCAAGCTCCCCGCCGAACTGCAAGGTGCGCTGCACAGCCTCTACAGCAACTACGAGAAGTATTACCGCCTGTGGGAGCAGAACACCGAGGCCCGCGCCCGCTCCATCACCCCGCCCGTCTTCATCGTCGTCTGCAACAACACCAACGTCTCCAAGCTGGTCTTCGACTACATCGCCGGCTGGGAAAAGCAGATCGGCGGTGAGACCATCGTCCAGGTCGGGCAACTGCCCATCTTCGGCAATGACGATGCCAACGGCGCATGGACGCACCGCCCGAACACCATCCTGGTGGACAGCCTGCAGCTCGAATCGGGCGAATCAATGAGCGACGACTTCAAGAAGATCGCCACCCGTGAAATCGAGGAGTTCAAGGCCGAATACCGCACCCGCTTCCCCGGCCGTGATGCCGAGGACCTTACCGACGAAGACCTGCTCCGCGAGGTGATGAACACGGTGGGTAAGGCCGGTAAGCTCGGCGGACACGTCAAGTGCGTGGTCAGCGTCTCGATGCTGACCGAGGGCTGGGACGCCAATACCGTCACCCACGTTCTCGGCGTGCGCGCCTTCGGAACGCAACTGCTGTGCGAGCAGGTGGTGGGCCGCGGCCTGCGACGCATGAGTTACGCCGCCAACGAGAAGGGGCATTTCAACCCCGAATACGCCGAAGTTTATGGTGTGCCCTTTTCCTTCATTCCGTGCAGCGGTGCAATCAACGGCCCCAAGCCCGGCCCGCTGCCCACCCGCGTCCGTGCGCTCGAAGGCCGCATCGCCTGCGAGATCACCTTCCCGCGGCTGCTTGGCTACCGCTACGACGTGGCCGGCGAACGGCTCACCGCCACCTTCACCGACGAATCCCGGCTCACACTTTCCACTGCCGACATCCCCACCAAGACTGAGAACGCGCCCATCGTCGGCGAATCCAGCATCCACACCCTCGACGATCTCAAGCGCCACCGGCCCAACGAGGTCGCCTTCCTATTGGCCAAGCTGACGTTGGAGAAATACTTCCGCGACGACGACGGCAACGACAAGCCGTGGTTCTTCCCGCAACTACTCGGCATTGCCAAACGCTGGCTCGCCGAATGCGTTATGCTCAAGGACAACACTTTCCCGCAATTGCTGCTGCTCATTGAGTTCGCTCATGACGCCGCCGACCGCATCTACAAGGCCATCGTCGCCTCCACCGACGGCACGGCGGCGCTCAAGCCCATCGTGCGCCCGTATGACACCATCGGCTCCACCCGTTATGTGGACTTCGACACCGCCCGGCCCGTCTTCGCCACCCACGCCGACAAGTGTCATGTTTCCCATGTCGTCGCCGACACCGATTCCTGGGAGCAGAAGATGGCCCAAGCGCTGGAAGACATGCCCGAGGTCATCCGCTACGTCAAGAACCATAACCTCGGCTTCACCATCCCTTACACGCTGAACGGTGAGGAAAAGAACTACATCCCCGACTTCATTACCTGCATCGATGACGGCCACGGCCCGGACGACCTCTTGAACCTGATCGTCGAAGTCACCGGCGAGAAGAAGAAAGACAAGGTTGCCAAAGTCGCCACGGCGCGCACGCTATGGGTGCCGGCCATCAACAACCACGGTGGTTTCGGGCACTGGGCCGTCATCGAAGTCGCCGATCCGTGGGACACGCAGAATCTCATCCGCGGCTTTCTGAAGCAGGCGCAGGCGGAGGCAACCAAGGAAATCGTTCATGGCTAAGAAGAACACCACCCCGGTGAAAGTCGAGTCCATCCGCCACAAGGACAAGCGCGCCAACATTCCCACCGAGGAACTGCGCGACTTCGTGGCCGAGGACGAGCACGCCCCCAAGACCACCCTCTACCAGCGCGATCCCTCCCTCGATCCGCAACTGGTCTGGAAGGGCAAGGACGAACAGGACCGCCAAGACCTCGCCGTCCCTGTGGTGCCGATCTACATCCAGGAGAAGATTCACCCGCAGGCGATCATCAATGCGCTGCCACGCATCGAGCAGCCCGGCGGCGACCAGCTCAACCTCTTTGCCGACTTCAACGGCGGCCCGCACGACTTCGCGCAAAAGGTCGAGTTCTACCAACACGAGCAGAACTGGTCGAACCGGATGATTCTGGGAGACTCACTCCTCGTGATGACAAGTCTAGCTGAGAAAGAGGGGCTCAAGGGTAAGGTGCAGACCCTCTGCCTCGACCCGCCCTACGGCATCAAGTTCGGATCCAACTGGCAGGTGAGCACCCGCAAGCGCGACGTGAAGGACGGCAAGGCCGAGGACGCCACCCGCCAGCCCGAACAGGTGCGCGCCTTCCGCGATACTTGGAAACTGGGCATCCACTCCTACCTGTCCTATTTGCGCGACCGGCTGGTGGTGGCCCGCGATCTGCTTACCGAAACGGGCTCCATGTTCGTCCAGATCGGCGATGAAAATGTCCACCTCGTGCGGAGCGTTTTGGATGAAGTGTTTGGAAGCGAGAATTTTCACGCCCTCATTGTTTACCGCAAGACAAGCCCGCTCGGATCAGAGGGCCTCGCAGGCGTCACGGACTACATTGTCTGGTATGCCAAAGATGTGGCCATGATGAAGTTTCGCCCCCTCTACGCTCCAAAGGAGATCGGAGGTAGAGGCCGCTATTCGTGGGTGGAACTTCCCGACGGAACTCAGCGCAGAATGAACGCGCAAGAGCGTGATAACTCATCCCAGCTACCGCGGGGTGCCCGTGTCTTCGTTCCGGATAAAGCCACGTCGGCGGGCTTAACGCCAAGCTGTGTGTTCCCCATCGAGTTTGAAGGCCACAACTATCACCCGCACCCAAGCAGTAGTTGGAGTTCGAATCGACCAGGGATGGAGAAGCTGCGATTTGCTGGCCGCCTTATGGCACCTGCCGATAACTTGTCGTTCGTCAGATACCACGTCGATTTTCCTGTTCAGTCTCTTTACAATCTTTGGGAGGATACGACGACCGGAGGCTTCAACGACCCCAAGGTCTATGTAGTTCAGACTGTTACGAAAGTCGTTGAACGTTGCCTCCTGATGACCACCGACCCCGGCGACCTGGTGCTCGATCCGACCTGCGGCAGCGGCACGACCGCTTATGTCGCCGAGCAGTGGGGACGGCGCTGGATCACCTGCGACACCAGCAGGGTCGCCCTGGCCCTAGCCCGCACGCGCCTGATGGCCGCCAAGTATCTCTACTATCTGCTGGCCGATTCGCCCGAGGGCATCAAAAAAGAAACCGAACTAACCGGCAAGAGGCCGCCCGAATACAAGACCGAAGGCGATATCAAGAAGGGCTTCGTTTACAGGCGCGTGCCGCATGTCACGCTCAAATCCATCGCCAACAACCCGGACATCAAGGAAGGGATGACGCGGGAGCAGATCGACGCCGCCATCGCCCGCCATGCCGACACGGAAACGCTCTACGACCAGCCCTATGAGGACAACAAGCGCGTGCGAGTGTGCGGGCCGTTCTCGGTGGAGAGCTTGTCGCCGCATCGGGTGCTGTCCACCGCTGACGAGAATCAGGACGGCACGGTGAGCGAGCAGGAAGCCCGCAAGCAGCAGGACTTCGCCACCATGATCCTGGACAACCTCAAGAAAGCGGGCGTGCAGAACACCCGTAAGGGCGAGCGGCTCATCTTCGAGCGGCTCGACCCCTACGCCGGAGCGTGGCTGCACGCCGCGGGTGAATACACCGATGCCGACGGCAAGACCCGGCGCGTGGCCGTCTCCATCGGCCCCGAGCACGGAACCGTCGGCCCGCAGCAGGTGAAGGAAGCCGCCAAGGAAGCGGTGCGGGGCGTGGGTTTCGACTTACTTGTTGTCTGCGGCTTCGCCTTCGACCCGCATGTCGTCGAAGAGGCGAAACGCTACGGCAAGCTGACCGTGCTGCCGGCCAAGATGAACCCCGACCTGGCGATGGGCGATGAACTGCTCAAGAAGACCGGCGCGGGCAATCTCTTCATGGTCTTCGGCGAGCCGGACGTGGAGATCACGAAGCGGAAGAACGGACAGATCGTCGTCGAGATCAAGGGCGTGGACGTGTACGATCCGACCACCGGGCAGATCCGCAGTGCGTCCACCGACGACATCGCTTGCTGGTTCATCGACATCGACTACAACGGCGAGAGCTTCTTCGTGCGCCACGCCTACTTCACCGGGGCCGATGAACCCTACGACAAGCTCAAACGGGCGCTACGGGCGGACATCGACGAAGCGGCCTGGAGCAGTCTCTACAGCACCGTGAGCCGGCCGTTCGACAAGCCCGAATCGGGCAAGATCGCCGTGAAGGTCATCAACCACTACGGCGACGAGGTGCTGAAGATGTTCGAGGTCTAGCGGAGAGAGACGCGCCGCAACCCCGTACGACCTCATCGACGGTTAAAATTGCCTGATGATTTCGGGAAAATCTGGAGAACATTATGGGCGGCATCGGTAGCGGAAACTGGTATCGCTGGGACAAGCGGGACGCGGTGGAAGATTGCCGGTCGCTGGACGTGCGCCGCTGGGAGCGCGAGGGCTATCTGGTGCCTGGGCACTGCTTCGGCTGGCAATGGACGCGGGACGGCGAAACGGTGGCATCTATCCAAGTACGTATGCAAGCCGACTGGGTGACTCTGTCCTACCGGCGCCGAAGCGGCGGCGGGGAATGTAAGCGGCTTTTCGCCGAGCATGAGGAAGCGGCGGCGGAATCGCTGGCCGGGATGGCCGAGCGGTTCAAGGTTGGACCTGCACTCAAGAGACCGAACGACCCTCGCCCGAGTGCTCCATCGACTGAAGACCGACGGCGCTTTCACGCCCACGCCCGACGCGGCCGTTACCAGATTGCCAAAGTACCGAGCCCGACGCCGACAGTCGCCCGGCCGCGCTGGCGTCATGCGCAGACCCGAGCCGGGGCGGTGCCCAGCCCGCTCGTGGCCGCCTGTGCCAACCTTGAGAGCGCGATCGCCGCCACCACACATGGACATAGTCAAGGATCACGGGATCATGGCCGTGGTGCGCGCCTACGGCGCCCTGCGCGCGGGCTACGGGGAGGAGCGTATGACCACCGGTCCTGAAAATACAGGCCGAGAACACGGCGGGCGTTTTGCGCCTGGGGTTAGCGGGAACCCCGCTGGCAGGCCCCGAGGCGCCCGCCATAAGACCACACTGGCTGCTCTTGTGCTGTTGGAGGACGAGGCGGACAAGCTGACGCGCAAGGCGGTCGATCTGGCCTTGGCAGGCGACGTGACAGCCCTGCGCCTGTGTCTTGACCGGCTGGTGCCGCCCTGTCGGGAAGCACCGATCACCCTGGACCTGCCGCGCCTCGAGACGAGAGCCGACGCGCCCCGAGTATTGTCCTTCCTGCTAGCGCAGGTGAGCCGAGGCGAGCTGACACCGGGCGAGGCCGAGAAACTGGCCCGACTGGTGAGCGAGTACCACAAGGCGGTGCAATTGACTGAGATCGAGGAACGCATGCGCCGCCTGGAGGAAGCGTTGGCGGCGGCGGGCGGCCCTGGATGAGGCGGCATCGTTACGGACCGAAGAGGCCGACTACTACAAAGGCCGACTTCGCCTTGCCTTAGGAGACCTAGGGACTTCCGCGCGTTGTGCGCACGGAGGCGCACGAGCCCCAGGCCACGAGGCCGGCGACCTCGGCCCGGCGCTGGTCGGGCGTCATGCGCCTGGGAGGGGTCTGTGTTTGGTAGTGTCTCAGTTTAACCCCAGCAATGGTGGAATAAGAAGTATCCAAATTATACTCAAAGGTTCTAAAGAGCCTTGCGGGGCAGCCGATAATGGGAGATCGGTAAAACTTACAGGGTGGGAAGGTAACCCCTGCCCGATCAAGCGAGGGAACGTGCTCTCTCTTCAGCCCGCCATGGTGTGTTGTAACTCTTTGAGTTGATGGCAGGAGTTGTTAGGAAGTACGCGATAGTATAGAACTTGCCGTGGCGTGTGGGGCCAGTCAATTCCAATAGAGGTTTGAGTCTGGAGGAAGTAGGGAGCTGGGTCATCAGGCAGCGCACTTGGATCGGTGGTGGATGGATTGAAACAGCCGCCGTCGGGCTTCGTTGAGTTG
>Ga0136614_10001280_pt1 | contig 14612 bp, 12 predicted proteins | sample AntDrymUQ2792106_2_FD_106643 | JGI IMG/M metagenome (GOLD analysis project Ga0136614, IMG submission 106643) | Polar desert sand microbial communities from Dry Valleys, Antarctica - metaG UQ279 (21.06) | ecosystem: Environmental > Terrestrial > Soil > Desert | place: Antarctica: Dry Valley... | reverse complement strand
GTGAACTTCAGATCGTTGTGCGTGCTCTCGATGAACGGCCCGCCCGCGAGGATGAACAGGAACGACGGCAGGAACGTGAACCACGTCACCAGCGATGCGGCCACAGTGCCGGCGAGGAAAAGATTGCCCGCACCGAACGGCGCGTTCACGTAGGCGCCAACGAAGCCCACAAACGCCACCACCATGATCAGCGGCCCCGGTGTGGTTTCGCCGAGCGCGAGTCCGTCGATCATCTGCACCGGCGTCAACCAGCCGTAGTGACCGACGGCCCCCTGATAAACATAAGGCAGCACCGCATACGCGCCGCCGAAGGTCAGCAGCGCAGCCTTGGTAAAGAACCAACTCATCTGCGTCAGCACGTGATTCCAGCCGTAAGCGATGTTGAGAAGCGCCATCGGAATCAGCCACAACGCGGATCCAATCAGTACCACCGAGGCGAAGCGACGCCAGTTGAACTCGGCGTGCGCGGGCGTGGGCGTGTCATCGTCGATGATCGCCGGGCCGAAAGATTTGTCGGGCTTGCCGTGGTCGCCACCGCCGAGCGCAAACTTCGCAGGCGCGAAGCGTCCCCCGACGTAGCCGATGGCCGCGGCTAAGGCGATGACGGCAGGAAACGGCGCATCGAATGCGAAAAGCGCCGTAAAAGACGCAACGGCAATGACCCACAAAAGTTCATTCCTCAACACACGCGAGCCGATGCGGTAGGCCGCCTGCAGCACGATCGCGGTGACCGCGGGCTTGATGCCGTAGAACAGTCCAGCCACCAGCGGTACGTCACCGAACGCGATGTAAAGCCACGAAAGCGCAATCAGGATCAGCAGCGACGGCACCACGAACAGCACGCCGGCAACGACGCCGCCCCACGTGCGGTGCATTAGCCAGCCGATATAGGTCGCGAGCTGCTGCGCTTCGGGACCCGGCAGCAGCATGCAGTAGTTGAGCGCGTGCAGAAAACGGCGCTCAGAAATCCAGCGCCGGTTCTCGACCAGCTCCTGGTGCATGATCGAAATCTGGCCGGCCGGCCCGCCGAAGCTGATGAATCCGAGCTTCAGCCAGAAGCGAAACGCTTCCCTGAAGGGGACCGAAGGCGCCGAGCTCATGCGGAGCTCATACGGCTTCGCTCGTTTTTTCGAACGACGCCAGCAAACCGTCGAACACCGAGCCGGCGGCCTTGACGAGTTGGTCGTCGTCAACGATCGCATCGCGCAATCCGGCCAGCACGCTTTCAACGCCGCTCGCTTCCGGCGGCTGCACGCCACCGGCGTCGAGGTAATGGACGATGGCGCCGATGCGCCGCAACGCCGGCTGCTGCTCCAACCCGAAGCTCGCCAGCATGACTTCAAACGTCACGCGCGCGCCGACGTGGCTGAACGTCGCGCCATCGAAATCGAAACCGATCGCTTTCGCCGGGCAGTCCTTCGGCTTCGCCAGCCACACGATGCGCGCCTTGCGATCGATGAAGCGGCGAATCAGCCACGCGCACGCGAGCCGATCGACCCAGGGACGGCGGCGCGTCGCCCAGGTGCGCCTTTTGTAGTCGGCGATGCGCAGCGGTGTGATCGCGCTGCTGACGAAATGCGGCTCGTCAGGCGCGAGCAATTGGCTCGCCGCAAGCTCAAGATCGTGCAACGCGGCCTCGGCTTGCTTCTGCGCCTCGCCGCCGAAGAAGTCGATCGCTACGATGCCGATGAACGTCTTGCGCAGCTTGCGCGCCTGCTTCAACGTCTCCTGCGCAGTGTCCGGGTCGAGCTCATCGCTGACGCCGCGGATTTCTTCGAGCAACGCCGCGTAGTCGTCGCTGCGATTGAACAGCGTGCCAAAGCCGGCGCCTTCGCTTTCGTCGATCACCATCAGATGCGTGCTGCCGCTACCGGCCTGAATATCGGTTGCGATCGCTTTCAACGTGGCACGGCTATCGTCGCGTTCCGGCAGCAGGTAAACACCGTCGCGCAGCACGGCTGCGCCGGCGGCTCGCAACGCGCGCCACGCGCGCATGCGCACCGTGGCGTTTTCCGTGGGGAGCGAGAGAACGAGCAGAAGCCATTGCATGAACGTAGATGTTATTACGTCAATGTACTAATGTCTACAGACTATCCAGCCCAGGTATCCGTGACGCTATCTGCGGTCGATACGCACAGTGCGGTCGGGCGCGAGCGGCCGCGCGGCAGAGGCGGTGTCCAAATATTCGGTCAGCGCGTCGACGTCGATCGGACCGGCCGCTCTGTCGGTCGCCTCGCGCAGCGCTCGGAAGCCATCACCGCCGTCGGCCAGGAAATTATTGACCGTGACGCGGTAGGTTCGATCGGCTTCGATTGCGCGGCCGTCAAGCTGCATCGAATCGGCGATGACTCGATTGCCTTGAGTGCCGCGCGCTTGCCATGCATAGGTGAAGCCTCGCGACGGTTGCAACATGCGCGCGCGCTCCGGCCGCGCTGCGCTCCATTGCTGTTCGAGCATCTGTTTCAGCTGGGCGCCCGTCATCGTGACGGTGACGAGCGAGTTGCCGAAGGGTTGCGACGCGAACGCATCGGCGTAAATCACCACCCCCTCGCCACCCGATGCGCGCAGATCCGTGCGCAGCCCGCCGGGGTTTGTAAACGCGAGTTGCGCGCCCTGGTTGCGTGTGGCCGCAAGCTGCGCATCCGCAATCAGGCGGCCCAGCGCATTGTCGCCGCCGGCGGAAGCACGTCGATCAAATTCGGCCACGATGCGCCCAACCGGCCGCTGCGCCAACGGCGCCGCCCGCTTGCGATAGTGCTCGACGATTGCTTCGACTTTGGGGTCCGGCGCGAGCGGGGGGTACGCAGTGCGCAGCCGGACACTGGTGCGCACGCCATTGGGCACAGGCACATTGCGCGCGTGTGTTCGCTCGCGCACAACGTCGCCGCTGGCGCGGTCGATTTCAATGTCGACCACCGATGCCAGCCGTCCGTAGGAAGCCGCCTGAATGACGACCCGGCCGTCAATCATGCAGTTGTAGCCGCGGTGCGTGTGCGCGGACAGCACGATGTCGATCGCGGGATCAAGCTCGCGCGCGATCTCGAAAATTGGGCCGCGGGGATTGCGGCATGCGTCGTAGCCGCCTTCGGCCTCGCCGCCTTCGTGCACCACGGCGACGATCGCCTGTACACCCTGCGCCTGCAGCTCCTTCGCGTACTGATTGAGCGCCCTCGCTTCCGCCACGAACCGCACGCTCGCGATCCCGCTCGACACGACGATGCCCGGCGTCGCGCGTGTAACCGCGCCGATAAATCCGATGCGCACGCCGTCGATCGTCTTGATCCACGTTGGCGACACGATGGGCTGCTCGCTCTCGCGCGATAAAACGTTGGCGGCAACGAATGCAAACCGCGCACCGGCAAACTTGCCGTCGACGCCGGCGCAGCTGTGGCGATTAGCGATCGGTTGCGCTTGTTCAGATTCGCAACCGCCGTTGGCTAGCCGCAGCAAATGCCGTACACCGTGGTCGAACTCGTGATTCCCCAACGCGCTCACTTCGAGGCCGATCGCGTTCATCACCTCGATCGTCGGTTCGTCATGAAACAGAGCCGAGGTGAGCGGCGACGCGCCGACCAGATCGCCGGCGGACACGACAACGCTGCGCGGTTGCTCCGCCATGAGCTGGGCAATGCGCGTTGCGAGAAACGCGGCACCGCCGCTCCTCAGCAGGACCGTAGAGGACGGATCAGCCGGATCGGCCACCGCAATGGCGTTGTCACCCGGTTCGAGGTGGCCGTGAAAGTCGTTGATCGCAATGATGCGCACCGGCACGCGCTGCGCTGATGCGGGGGCGACGAAAAACAGGAGCGCACACGCCAGCGGCGCAAGCAGCAGCGAACCGCATCGAACTGCTACATTCGTCCAACTGCACACAGCTGCGGCCCCGCTGCATGAATCCAACCTCTGCATCTTCACCTTCGCCTGCACCGAGCTCATCGTCGATTCGACATGATGCCGAAGTCATCGGCCTGGTCGGTCTGGCGCACGGTACCTCGCATTTTTTTCATCTGATGTTGCCGCCGCTGTTTCCGTGGCTGATGAAAGATTTCGGTTTGTCTTACACCGAGCTCGGCTTGCTGATGACGACGTTTTTCGTGATCAGCGGCGTGGGCCAGGCGCTGGCTGGATTTGTCGTCGACAAAGTCGGGTCGCGGCCGGTGTTGTTCTTCGGCATCGGCCTGCTTGCGCTGTCCGGCATAGTCCTCGGTCTGTCCAACAGCTACTCGATGCTGCTGGTGACCGCCGCGGTCGCCGGGCTCGGCAACAGCATCTTTCATCCGGCCGACTTCACGCTGCTCAATCGTCGCGTCGCGCAGCCGCGGCTCGGCCACGCCTTTTCAGCGCACGGAGTGTCGGGCAGCCTCGGATGGGCGGCCGCGCCGGTGTTCATGGCGGGCGTTGCAACGGTGGCCGGTTGGCACGCGGCGGGTTTTGCGGCGGCCGCAGTCGGCGCTGTGGTACTTGTAATTCTGTTTCTGAGGCGGTCGATGCTGGCGTATGCGGCTACCGAGCTGGTCGTGCCGAGCCACGCCGAGACGGCAGAAGCCGCCGGGGCGAAGCCGCATCAACTGAACTTTTTGCGATCGGTCCCGGTGTGGCTGTGCTTTGCGTTTTTCTTCTTCAGCACGGGGGCGTTCGGAATTTTGCAGAGCTACACGCCGGCCATTTTAGGCAACGTGTACGGTGTTTCGCTGGTCGTGGCGACCGGCAGTCTGACCGCCTACCTGCTTGGCAGCGCTGCCGGAACGATCACCGGCGGCTTCCTGGCGTCACGTAACGATCGCAACGATCGCCTGATCGCAATAGCGCTGGGGTTTGCCGCATCAATGGCGCTCGTGCTGGCATCGGGTCAGCCCGCAGCAGCGTTGGTTATTCCGATCATGGTGTTGATGGGCTTCGGCGTCGGCGTTGCCGGACCGAGCCGCGACCTGCTGGTTCGGAGAGCCGCGACGAGCCAGTTCGGCAAGACTTCGTTCGGGCGAATTTACGGCTTCGTGTACTCGGGCCTCGATGTCGGGCTTGCGATGTCGCCGCTGATATTCGGTCCGGTGCTCGATGCCGGGCACTTTCAGGCCGCGCTGGCGGGGGTAGCAATCTTTCTGGTCGCCGCCATGCTCACGGCGATGCGCGTCGGCGTCGTAGCGCGCGACCACACGGTCGGCGGACACGAGCTTTCTAAAGCGCGAGGCTGAACAGAGCGAAGACGAAGATCGCGCAAGCCATCAGCAGCGCGAATGCGCGCCAGCCGTGCTTCGAGAAATCCGCACCCGATTCGTTCAGCAGAAATCCTGAGAATCCACCGACGATAAAGGACAGCGACCCTTCGCTCGCCCACACGCCGCTGCTCAGCGAATCGGCCATCTCGACGATTGCGATAGCGGCCAACGTGAAGCCGAGCATTCGTACCAGGCCCATCAGCGATGGGGCGTTCAGTTGGATGCCAAGGACGTTCATGATGTTTGCGGTCGGTTAGTGCGCGAGCACTTTGCACGCGCTTCAAATTCGGTAACGCAAATGTGGCACAGCAGGTACATCGGGATTTGCCCGAAATGGTTGTGCGCACGCATCTAATCTTCAGCGTGCGTTCCCGCGCCGCATCTCGGTGGATGTCGATGTTCCACTCAGCCCGATCGCGTTTCGCCATTTGAAACGGGGCTAGTGCTTAGCAGCAGGAACGCTTTCAAATTGTTGCCATAATTTTCATATCGCGGAATACGTTGCTCAACCCATTGTTTTATCTAAACAAAACTTCACTCTTCTAAAAGTTGACTGGGTTGTTGCACTGCATAAACGCTCGTACGCTTTCTGCTGGTGGCTTTCTATCAACCCGGCGGGAGCACAGACATGACGGCACGCGAGCTCGATGCACAGCGAATTCAAAAAGAGTGGAATGAGAACGCTCGCTGGAAGGGCATCAAGCGCGGCTACGGCGCAGAAGACGTGGTGCGTCTGCGCGGTTCGCTGCCGATCGAGCACACGCTTGCCAAGCGCGGCGCCGAAAAGCTGTGGCGGCTGCTCAACGGCGAGCCGTTCGTCAACGCATTGGGAGCGTTGACCGGCAACCAGGCGATGCAGCAGGTCAAGGCGGGGCTGAAGTCGATTTATTTGTCGGGCTGGCAAGTCGCCGGCGATGCGAATCTGGCCGGTGAGATGTACCCCGATCAGTCGCTGTATCCCGTCAATTCCGTTCCGGCCGTGGTCCGTCGCATCAACAACACCTTTGCGCGCGCCGACCAGATCCAGTGGATGGAAGGCGGTAATGGCGGCGAGCCCGGCTACATCGACTATTTCGCGCCGATCGTGGCCGATGCCGAAGCAGGCTTCGGCGGTGTGCTCAACGCATTCGAGCTGATGAAGTCGATGATCGAGGCGGGCGCCGCTGGCGTGCACTTCGAAGACCAACTGGCATCGGTCAAAAAGTGCGGCCACATGGGCGGCAAGGTGTTGGTGCCTACGCGGGAGGCGGTTGCCAAACTGATCGCCGCGCGGCTGGCCGCCGATGTGTGCGGCGTATCGACGCTGCTGGTGGCGCGCACCGATGCCGAGGCCGCCGACCTGGTCACCTCGGACGTCGATGAAAACGATGCGCCGTACTTGACTGGCGAGCGCACCGTCGAAGGTTTTTTCAAGACCAAGGCAGGCTTGCAGCAGGCCGTGTCGCGCGGACTTGCGTACGCGCCGTACGCCGATCTGGTGTGGTGCGAAACGGGCAAACCGGATCTGCCCTACGCGAGGGCTTTCGCCGAGGCGATTCACAAGCGCTTTCCGGGGAAAATGCTGGCCTACAACTGCTCGCCATCATTTAACTGGAAGAAGAACCTGGACGATGCGACGATCGCGCGCTTCCAGAAAGAGCTCGGCGCGATGGGCTACAAGTACCAGTTCATCACGCTCGCCGGCTTCCATTCGCTCAATTACTCGATGTTCCATCTGGCGCACGGCTACGCGCGGAATCAGATGAGCGCTTTCGTCGAACTGCAGCAAGCCGAATTCGCTGCCGCCGACAAGGGCTTTACTGCGGTCAAACATCAGCGCGAGGTCGGCACCGGCTACTTCGATGCGATCACGACGACGATCGAGCGCGAGTCATCGACCTCTGCGCTTAAAGGATCCACAGAGGACGAGCAGTTTTTCGATCGAAAGGTCGACAAGCAAGCCGCCTGAGCGAAACACTTAAACTAGCGGCGATGGCCGCTGCCTTATTCGACGTTTTCGGAACGCTGCTCGACGTTTATTCGGTGACACGCCGTGCCGAAGAAATGTTCGCGGGCAGCGGCGAGCAGCTCGCTCGGCTGTGGCGCGAGAAGCAGATTGAATATTCGCGGCTGCGCACGATGTCGGGCCGGTACGTGAGTTTTTCCGAGGTCACCCGCGACGCGCTCGAGTATTCGCTGCAGGCGCTCAAGCTGGAAGCGGGGCCCAACGAAGTGGCGCGTCTGCAGGACGAATACAAGCGCCTCGCTCCATTTTCCGACGTCGCGCCTGCGCTGTCGCGCTTGCATGACGCCGGTGTACGCCTGGGCGTGCTTTCCAACGGCGACTCCGAGATGCTCGAGACCGCGCTCGTCACCTCAGGCCTGCATCGATACATCGACCTGGTGCTATCCGCCGACCAGGTGCACGCATTCAAGACATCGCCATCGGTTTATGCGCTGGGCCCGCGCGCGCTGAGATTGCAGCCACACCAGATCGTGTTCGTTTCCAGCAATTGCTGGGATGCATGCGCGGGAGCGTGGTATGGATATACGAGCTTTTGGGTCAATCGCACCGAGGCCCCGCTCGAACGTCTCGGTGTGAAGCTCAGTGGAATCGGCACCAGCCTTGACGATGCCGCTCAGTTTGTCCTGCAAGGCAGTCATCAGGAGCGGGAGGTGTCGGCATGAGCAAGGGCGAGGGCGTTTCGATCGAAGCGCCGATGCAACCAGGCTTCGAGGGCATTTTGTCGAGCGAAGCACTGGCGCTTGTTGCGAAGCTGCACCGCAAGTTCGAACCGCGCCGCCGCGAATTGCTGGCAAAGCGCGTAGAGGTGGCGAAGCGGCTCGACGCCGGCGAGCGTCCCGACTTCCTCGCCGAGACCCGGCACGTCCGCGAAGGCACGTGGAAGATCGCCCCGCTGCCGTCGGATTTGCAACGTCGCAGAGTCGAGATCACGGGCCCGGTCGAGCGGAAGATGGTCATCAACGCGCTGAACTCGGGGGCCGACGCGTACATGACGGATTTCGAGGACAGCAACGCGCCCAACTGGGATAACCAGATCACCGGCCAGATCAATCTGATGCAGGCGATTCGCCGCAACATTTCTCTGCAGCAGGGCAGCAAGAGCTATTCGCTGAACGATAACGTCGCCGTGTTGATCGTGCGCCCGCGCGGCTGGCATCTGGAAGAAAAGCATGTGCGGGTCGACGGCCAGCGCGTGTCGGGCGGCATCTTCGACTTTGCGCTGTACATGTTTCACAACGCGAAGGAGTTGATCGCGCGCGGCAGCGGCCCGTATTTTTACTTGCCCAAAATAGAGTCGTATCTCGAAGCGCGCCTGTGGAACGACATCTTCGTGGCCACGCAAAAAGAGCTTGGCATTCCGCAAGGCACGATCAAGGCCACGGTATTGATCGAGACGATTCTGGCGGCGTTCGAGATGGACGAGATTCTGTACGAGCTGCGCGAGCACTCGGCAGGATTAAACGCGGGCCGCTGGGACTACATCTTTTCGTGCATCAAGAAATTCAAGGTCGATAAGAACTTCGTGCTGGCCGATCGCGCACAGGTGACGATGACGGCGCCGTTCATGCGTGCGTATGCGTTGCTGTTGCTGGCCACCTGTCACAAGCGCGACGCGCCGGCAATGGGTGGCATGAGCGCGTTGATCCCGATCAAGAACGATCCCGCCAAGAACGAAACAGCCATGGCCGGCGTGCGCACCGACAAACACCGCGATGCCACCGACGGCTACGACGGCGGCTGGGTCGCCCACCCGGGCCTGGTGCCGATTGCCATGAAAGAGTTCGTCGACGTTCTTGGCGAGCGCGCCAATCAGATCGACAAGAAGCGTGATGATGTGAAGGTCAGCGCCGCCGACCTGCTGAACTTCGAACCTGAAGCGCCGATCACCGAAGCGGGGTTGCGGATGAACATCAACGTCGGCATTCACTACGTAGGCTCCTGGCTGGCCGGCAATGGCTGCGTTCCTATTCACAACCTGATGGAAGATGCGGCCACAGCGGAGATCAGTCGCTCGCAGGTGTGGCAGTGGATCCGCTCGCCCAAGGGCGTGCTCCAAGACGGCCGCAAGATCGACGCTGCTCTGGTGGGAGCATTGATTCCCGAAGAGCTCGCGAAGGTCAAGGCGGCGGTCGGGCCGGATTCGCCCACCTACGATCGCGCCGCGCGAATCTTCGAAGAGATGAGCACGCAGCGCGACTTCGCCGAATTCCTCACGCTGCCGCTGTACGAGGAAATTGCGTAGCGCTTAGACGCCGCCTTGCAGGCGGTAGAGAACGTGCCGGCGCAAAGGATGCTTGGCGGGAATCCGCGGATGATCGAAGTCGCCCTCTATGTCTCGCTGCATGCCGATACGTTCCATTACGCCGCGCGATGCATGGTTGCCCGCTGCGGTGAATGAAACGATCTCCGGCAGTTGCAGAACATTGAAGCCGTAATCCAGCGCGAGCCGCGCTGCTTCGGACGCGAAACCGTGTCCCCAAAAATGCGGCCTGAATCGCCAGCCGATTTCCACGCACGGGGAAAATGGTGTCTCGTAGGGCGGCACGCTCAACCCGGTAAACCCCGCGCATTCGCCGCTGACCTCGACGCACCACCAGCCCCAGTCTCGGTCTTCTATAACCGCCCGCATCCGCGCGAGCAACGCATCGGATTCTGCGCGCGACAGTGGTGCGACGAAAAATTTCATCACGCCCGGATCGGCGTTCATTGCGGCGAACGCGTCGGCGTCGCGGTCCTGCCACGGCCGCAGAAGAACTCGTTCACCTGTCAACGTCGATTGACCCATCGTGCAATTGAAGCATGCGGCGGAGAGGGACGCGACCGGCATTAAGCTATCGACATGAACGCATCTGATACTCTCTCCGAGCTGCACGTCGTTTTTGAAATCCAGCGTGCGGCGTACGACGCGGCTCCGTTTGCCGAGTGGGACGAGCGCCGAAATCGTCTTGAGCGGCTGCAACGATTGCTAGCGGATAACGAATCAAAGATAGAAGCCGCGATCGATGCCGACTTCGCCGGCCGTCCGCGTGTCGAGACTCAGATCGCGGAGATTTTTCCGAGTCTCTCGGCAACTCGCGGCGCCATCAAGCACGGCAAGAGCTGGATGAAGCCGCGCCGCGCCGGCGTATCCAAGTGGTTCCTGCCCGCGCGCGCGCAGGTGCTGCCGCGCCCACTGGGCGTGGTGGGCATCATCGTTCCATGGAACTATCCGCTGTTTCTGGCGGTAAGCCCGCTGGTGACGGCGTTGGCGGCCGGCAATCGCGCGATGGTGAAGATGTCCGAATTCACGCCGTCGTTCTCCGAGCTTTTTCAGCAGCTGATCGCCAACGCGTTTCGGACCAATGAGGTCGCCGTGATCACCGGCAGTGCAGAGGTTGCCGCGCAGTTTTCGGCATTGCCGTTCGACCACCTGCTGTTCACCGGCTCGACAGCGGTAGGGCGCAAGGTGATGGGCGCGGCATCGCAGAACCTGACGCCGGTGACGCTGGAGCTCGGCGGCAAGTCGCCCACCGTCATTGCGCCCGGTTATCCGATCGAGCATGCCGTGCAACGTGTGCTGGCCGGCAAATTATTGAACGCGGGTCAAACGTGCATCGCGCCCGATTACGCGCTGGTGCCGCGCGACCAAATGACGGAGTTCGTAGAAGCTGCACAGCGACAGGCACAGCGGATGTATCCCGCCGGACTCGGTGATCGCGACTATTGCAGCATCGTCAACACCAGACAGTACGTGCGGCTCACTGGCTACGTTGACCAGGCTCGCAACGCGGGCGCCAAGGTCGTGACGCTGTTCAACGGCGCCGAACGTAACGACAGCGCGCATCGGCTCGCGCCGGCGGTCGTGATCGACCCGCCGCCCGAGCTCGGCGTCATGCGCGACGAGATCTTCGGTCCGCTGTTGCCGGTAATTCCATACGACGGTGTCAAGGACGCGATGGCAGTCATCAACGCGCGCCCGCGGCCGCTGGCGCTGTACTGGTTCGACAACGATCGGCAGCGCGCCGAAGCCGCATTGAAGGGCACGCATGCAGGCGGCGTGTGCATCAATGAAACGTTGATGCACGTGGCGCAGGAAGATCTACCTTTCGGCGGAATCGGTGCGTCCGGAATGGGCCACTATCACGGCGAGTGGGGCTTCGACACCTTCAGCAAACTGACTCCTGTGTTCAGACAGTCGCGCTTTAACGGTATGAGTCTGTTCCTGCCACCGTACAAATCGCACGTGGCAAAGATGCTGCGACTGATGAAGCGGTTTTGAACTGTCGTTAGCGTGGCTCAGTGCGGGCGTTATGCAAGGGGCCCAAGCATGAGAAACAAAATCTTCGGTGGTATCGGAATTGTTTGGGGCGGCATTGCTGGTTCGCTGGCTGATGGCTGACGCACCAGCGCAGGCTCGGCGGCCTATCAAAACGGGCAGTCCGGCGCCGTTTTGTTCGGGACCGCAATGCTTGTGACCGGGCTGTATTTATTTTTTAGAGAAGTCTGCCTAGCAATTTTTTACGCACCTCGCATCTGGCGGCCGTACCTTTAACGTGAGATTGCAAGTGATGCACGAGTCTTTTCTTTCGCGAGCCTTGGCGCAGGCGGTGCAGGTCATCGCGCAGATACACCATTCGCACGGAACGAAGGCAATGGTGGCGCTGACTCGGCTCACGAGCGAGTTCCCGCATTGGCCGGAAAGCGTTTGGCAAGCCGCACTGACGCGAGCCCAGTGGTTCAATGAACCGCGCACTTCGGCCATGGCAATTGCGCCAGCGATTGCCATGACCGAGCATCGTGCACGAACCCTGCTGTCAAGGTCCGTCGTTCCGGCTGCGTACACCGCTGTCCGTGAGTGGGCCAAGCTGGCCGGAACCGAAGCCGTCATTCGTCACTACTTGGATGAAGCTTGCAGCGATCCGGGCTACCTCGGACATCGACTTTCGGTGTTACTGGGCTTCCTCGAAGCATGGCCGCTTTACAGGGGCGGCCCTTATGAACTCCTGTTCTTCGATCGCCTTACGGAGTTTCTACTGACCGGCCACTTTGCTCCGTCGTCTGTGAGCACCGAGCGGGCGCGCTGTTCAATCGATGAGGCTTTTCGGGGCGCAGTTCGTCGTCCAGGGTTTTTCGGGCACCATCTCATTTGCCTTGCCTGGATCTGTCGCAACAGTGCGTTCCTTTCGGAGTCTCAGCTCGGCAATGCTCTGACTTGGGTGGTCAAAGCGTCGGCAACCGTGTACGCCGACGAAGAAGACAACGTCATCATCGAGGTGAACGATGGTCTGGCGCCAAGCCGAGAAGCGCTTGAAGATTCCCTGCGCGACCTAATGACTCTGGGCGTTCCGAACATTCATCTGCTGACGCTGGCTGACGCTATCGCAACTCTATGGCCACGGGGCGACGAACGAGTTCAGAAGCACCTGCTGGCCATCGCCTCACACTTCACTCGAGAAGATGCGGCGTAAGGACATCAACCGAGAGACCTCGCGAGTACGTGGCACTCAAGCGCAGCCTTGCAGCGGCTCATGATGGGGCGACCCTTGAACCCCGCGAGCGCTATTCGCTTTCGAAGACACACTTCACAACTCCGTGCTGGGGCGTGCGCTGCCGGCAGGCTATCCTCGCTCCCAACAGCGATCGTGATGGTCGTTTGTCTGAGCGCGCACGTGAGGCGCGAGAATTGGTTGTTTCACTAGGAGGAGTTCGCCATGGGCAACCGTGACCGGCAGCGCAAAGAACCGAAAAAACCTAAGCAACCAAAAAAACCGTCGGGACCCGCGTTGTATTGAGAAGTGCCATGTTCAGAGTCGCGATGCGGCCACCGGCGAGCCGCGCGGCGTGTCGGTCGCAAGCGCTCGAGCGGCATGGCGTTGAAGGCGCCCCCGTCGCGCCCAGGGCGGCGATCAAATAGGACGCTGACGACAATCAACTCATAGATCGAGGCAAAGAACATGTGCAGAAGTATCAAGATGCTCTTCAATTTCGAACCCCCGGTGACCGAGGATGAAGTTCGCGCGGCTTCGCTGCAATTCGTGAGGAAGGTGAGCGGGTTCAACAAGCCATCGATAATCAACGAAGCGGCTTTTCAGGAAGCCGTTGAAGGGATCGCCGCCGTCTCCAGCAAGTTGCTGGGCTCGTTGCAAACGAACGCGCCACCGAAGGATCGTGAGGAAGAGGCAATCAAGGCGCGCGCACGCTCGGCGCATCGCTTTACGACGTGACCGCGCCCCAATAACGCGATAACAGAACGTCATTGATCGCGATCGGGCAGCGCGTTGATGTTTGCAAACGCCGGGGCATCGTCGAAGTCAACCGCTACTGCGTCAAGCGACTCGAGCCAACGGTGCATGGCACGCTCGCCAGCAGCGATCGATTGCGCAAGCCGGTCCATAGTGCTCGTCTTCACCACCGCGAACACCGGCTGTAACTGATCGCCCACACGTGCGCATCCCGCCGGCGCCTCAGCCTTCAACGTAGCGCTCATCAGACGCGGCACCAGATCACTCGGCAAGTGAGGCGCGTCGCACGGAACGATCGCCAGCCATTCCGAGCGCGCGCGCCGCATACCGCTGAGCACGCCGATCAGGGGGCCGGCGAAGCGTTGGCCATGCGCATCCGCTACGTTATCCTCGACGACGGTGCCGAGCGCGGCGTAGCGTTCTAGATTCCGGTTGGCTGAGATCAGAAGTTGCCCGACCTGCGGCGCAAGGCGTTCGACCACGCTAGCGATCAACGGCCGGCCGTCATGGATCACCCAGCCTTTGTCAGCGCCGCCCACGCGTTGCCCGCGCCCGCCCGCGAGTATCAAGCCGGTGACGTCTTGCGGCAGCACCTCTGCCTGCATCGGCCGCTACTGACGAACTACCCGCCGATGTAGGACATCTCGACCTTGGGCATATAGGCGGTTGCTTCGGTGCGCAGCTCGGAGTAGCGATCGTCGCGCGTGCTCCAGATGTCGCCGATCGCGGCGTCGAGCTGCGCATCGCTCACCGGCGCCTGTGGCCCCTCTGCCCGTAACAAACTGCGCAGGTCGTGCCCTCGACCAGCAAACAGGCACAGATAAAGCTTTCCTTCGGTCGACAAGCGCGCCCGCGTGCAATCCCGGCAGAACGCTTGCGAGACGCTCGAGATGACGCCGATCTCGCCGGTGCCGTCGCGGTAACGCCACCGCTCGGCGACTTCGCCTGCGTAATTGGCATCGATCGGCTCGAGCGGGAAAGCGGCGGCGATCGCTCGCACGACGTCGGCCGACGGCACGACTTCGTCCATGCGCCAACCGTTCGACGTGCCCACATCCATGTACTCGATGAAGCGCACGATGTGCCCCGTCCCGCGAAAATGACGCGCCATCGCGACAATCTCCCGGTCGTTGACGCCGCGTTTGACCACCATGTTGATCTTGATCGGAG
>Ga0136614_10001277_pt1 | contig 14636 bp, 13 predicted proteins | sample AntDrymUQ2792106_2_FD_106643 | JGI IMG/M metagenome (GOLD analysis project Ga0136614, IMG submission 106643) | Polar desert sand microbial communities from Dry Valleys, Antarctica - metaG UQ279 (21.06) | ecosystem: Environmental > Terrestrial > Soil > Desert | place: Antarctica: Dry Valley... | reverse complement strand
GTCAAAATCTGGCCAGCGGCTTAACTTAAGGTCCTGGAGCTTCCGATAGCCTTCGGCGACCAGGAATGCCCTCTAAACGTTCGTTATGATAAATTATAGAAGCCAAATTAAACCAAATGAGTAAGACAAAATCGGCAAGGGTGGAGAATCTTCTGGCGAAACGGGCTATTCATGAACAATGGGCTGGCGATTATCGAACGATAGAAAACGAGAAATTCTTTGAAGAGGCTTTCGACTACATCACAGGCGTTTTGGATTCGCCGAAGGATGCTACGATTCTCGACGTTGGCTGCGGGAGTTGCGCTCATTCCGTGCGGCTAGCTAACCGCCGCTTCAATGTGCGTGCAGTAGATTTTTCGGAAAGTGCATTGGAGATGGCCGAAGCTAACATCAAGACCAGAGGCTTGGAGGACAGGGTTAGAATTCAGCGAGAGAATCTCCTCAATCTCACTTTTGCCGATGACACCTTCGACTACGTTCTCTGCTGGGGCGTACTAATGCACATTCCTGACGTAACGAAAGCCTTGTCGGAACTGATGCGGGTGGTCAAGCCGGGCGGGACAATCATTATCAGTGAAGGCAACATGCACTCGCCGCAGGCCGTCATCCTGAAGGCTCTGAAGCTGGCGCTCGGCAGAGAGAAAGCCACTGTTAAGAAAACAACTGCCGGCATGGAATATTGGAAGATTGATGACAAAGACGCACTGGTGACGAGGCAGGCCGACATTGGGTGGCTGCTGGAAACTTTCAAGAACAGTGGTTTCACGCTCAAGAAACGGGTCGCAGGGCAACTGACGGAGGTTTACACGATGGTCTCTTCACCTTCTCTCAAGCGTTTGATTCACGGTCTCAACAACTTCTGGTTTAGGCACATCAGGAATCCGCATCTCTCCTACGGCAACATCTTGATTCTGCAAAAGCAGCCGACCCCGGAGGAGCGTATGAACGGAAGCATCGCCAAAAGACGACAACAGCAATCAAAGTACTCGCGGTAATGGAGGCTACGACCGTCAGCGGCCCCGCCAAGACCCTGATCGACTTTTCCCGCCGCGCGCGCGTCGCTAACGAGGGAGTTAATGCTTTGCCCGCAGCCATACAGCCGGCTTTTGAACCGACTTTTGGACTCTCGGCCTTGTAGTTTCTTTCAACCTGCTTCTCCCACGACCACTTTCCGGAGTGCCTAATTTGAAGGTCTCAATCATCGTTCCGCTATACAACAAAGCGACTTACGTGGAACGTGCTTTGGACTCGATTTCGTCTCAGACTTTCTGTGACTTTGAAGTAATCGTCGTGGATGATGGCTCGACGGACAATGGCCCAAGTATTGTCGCCCAGTATCCAGACTCGCGCTTTCAGCTCATTACGCAATCGAATGCTGGACCTGGGCCGGCCCGAAACGCCGGGATTGAGCGGGCTCAGGGCGAGTTCATTGCGTTTCTGGACGCGGATGATGAGTGGTTTTCCACGTACCTTGAAGAGAGCCTGCGACACCTGGAAGAGCTTGGCCCCGAGGTGGCTACAATTTCATCGGGATACATTGAGTATCCGTCAGGCCTCTCACTTGAGAAAATGTGGAGCTCCCGCGGGATCAGAGACGGTGCGCAGCGAATTGAGCCATATACCGCACCGTGGGTCGTAGCGAGCATGCTGGCCTATATGACGCCTCCATCGACGATTGTGCGTGCTGAAGTGATTCGGAGGTGGAAGGGTTTTTATAGCCAAGAGAAATCGCTGTTCGGTGAGGACGCTTTTTTCTGGCTGAAGGTGCTGCTCAATGAATCTGTGGCATTCAATCTCAAGCCGCTCGTCGGCATTCACCGAGAAGCTTCCGGTCTGAGTAAGAATCTGACGGGCGCGCGGCCTATCGAGCCATTCTTGGTAGACCCTAGCGAAATCGAGGCTGAATGTCCGCGGCCGCTTAAAGGACTTCTGAGCCGCGTCCTCGCAATTCGCGCGGCCAAAACCGCCTGCATGTTGGGCTACTGGGGCCACTGGCGCGAAGCCAGTTCGCTTATGTTACGATTCAATGACACTAGGAATTGGCGACTTCCGTATTACATGCCTGCTCTCGTCTGCAGTACGCCGGTTGGTGCGGTCTTGGGTAAGACTTGGCGAGGAGCGAAAGTTCTTTTTGGCCGATAGTAACAGAGCGCAATTGACTGGATGTAAGAGTCAATTCTCCACGCGAATTCGAGGCAGCAGTGTTCACCCAGAAACTCGTGCACGCATCGACTATTAAGCTTCTCGCCATCATTGAGGCGACAACTGTTACTGGTCCGGCCAAGAACCTTCTCAAGTTTTGCTGCCTCATGCGGCAACCGCCATTTCAAAGGGGGGGGCGGCCCATGGTCGAGGTCTCAATCGCTACGTTTCACCGGCCTCCCGTCTATTTGCCCGAAGGCAGTCAGGCAGCCTCAGTTGCCGGCCCCGCGCCTAACTCCTTCGTTGCTGCCGCGCGCGCTGAAGGGGTAAAAGTGGACGTCATTCATGAACGCTTCCGGTTTGATCCACGGGTAACCAAGCAATTACGCAACATTGTCAGCCAACACGCACCAGATATTGTTCAGACCCACATGGTGAAATCGCATTTCCTTGTGAAACTGTCAGGCATTCACGATCGTTATCCCTGGATTGCGTATCATCACGGCTACACCACAACTGACTTAAAGATGCGCGCCTATAACCAACTGAACCGCTGGTCGCTCCCCTCCGCACGCCGCGTTATCGCCGTTTGTCGCCCTTTCGCCGACCAGTTGTCACGAGTGGGAGTTCAACCAGAACGTTTAGTGGTTTGCCACAATTCAATAGTGCGACCGTCTCCTATAACCGAGAAACAGAGGAGCGTATTGCGGCAGGAGCTCAATCTTGTAAACGCTGAACGGGTGGTGCTTTCTGTGGGACGTCTGTCGCGCGAGAAGGGGCATACCGATCTCGTGGCCGCACTTGCGGTTTTGCGAGAACTCGATCCCGAGCTACGGTTCAAGTTGATAATCATTGGTGAGGGGCCGACTCGTGCACAGGTGGAACGCGTAGCGCAACAGGCTGGTCTTAGGGATCGAGTAACCTTCCTTGGCCAGATAAGTGACGTACAACCTTACTACGCAATCGCAGATGCCCTGGCGTTACCCTCTCACAGCGAAGGCTCGCCGAACGTTCTGTTGGAAGCAATGGCAGCGGGAATACCAGTGGTAGCAAGTGCCGTTGGCGGTGTACCTGAGATAGCGATCGATGAAAGTAGTGCGCTGCTGGTGCCGGCGCGTGACACTCAGAAGTTCGCCCGGGCTTTGTATCGTGTTCTCACGGACACAGAGTTGGCCCAGAGATTGGGTGAAGCAGCCATAGCGCGAGTGGAGGATGAGTTTTCACCTGAGTCCTATGCCCGCATGCTCGTAGGAACGTACGACAAGCTGCTCGCAGAGCAATCAGAAAGAAGGAATTGACGTGCTGTTAGCCAAGATAGGTAAGCAGTGGAGTGCTGGGAGGGTTGTTAGGCGAAGGCCTGGGTGCGTCAGTAAATCCTCGGCTGAGTCTCAGTCGACGCCTCAAGAGAAAAAACGAACTCATTGCAGCCGAGCCCGACACCACCACACTTCATTTTTGTTAAGGTAAGACCGCTTTCACGATAAAAATCGAATACCTCTTCAGGTTTCGCCACTTCGTAAGGATAACCACCCACCCAGTCAATGATGTCGCACCAACGGCTCATCCCCCTGTTTTTATCGTACTGCGTCCAGGAGCGGACATATTCTCCGGGTCTGAGAATAACCATCGAGCGCAAAAAGGATTTCGCTTCTTCGGGTGCAATTGCCGCTAGCGCAAAAGGGGTTTTCAAGAAACGCGGCAATTCGTTGTACGTGCGTTTGATCCAAAGCCAGCGCCTGCTCTTACTTCCCATATCGTTATAGATGGCGATGAAGAGTTTTCCTCCCACGCGGACCGGCAGTTGCGCATTCCTCAATGCCCGCCACATCTGTCCCGTATGATGGAGCACTCCCCAGGAGTAGACAACGTCAAATGTTCCAAGCGACCCCACGTAATCCATGTCGAGCGCGGAACCTGTCTCAATTTTCCATCGATCATCGTCACTGAAGTAACGGTGCCTGAGCTCGATCGTGCAGGCGACTGAATGAGGATCGCAATCGAACGAGTGAACGCGAGCGCCGAGCCGTCGCGCGGCTAGACTGAAGAGACCACTACCAGAACCAATGTCCAGAAAACTCTTTCCTTTTAGGCCTTCAACTTCCAACATCTCTTTGAGCGACTCTTCGGCGCGCGCTATACGCTCGTCGTCCAGAACATCGAGAAATCGGCTCCAGTTTCTGCCAAACTCGAACCTTTCGCCCCGCGTTATTTCCAGCGCTTGTGAACTCATGCTCTTGCCATATCTTAATAACGCAAAAAGTAGTAACCAAGCTTCACATACTCTACCGGAACCATCTTCCATCCGAGTGCATATAACCACCAACTAATAGATTTGGGCGCCTGTTCTCCCGGGGTGACCGGTTCCAGGCCAATCGCAATCATGCTCCCCTCAAAGACGCGCCGCATGGTCCATAATGCACGCCTCGATTGATAGGCAGAGGTCACCACCAAAAGCGATTCCATTTTTTTTGCACGAGCATTCTCATGCAGAAGCACGGCTTCATCGTAGGTGCTTGATATTACGCCGGGCACAATCTCAATCTTCTCTTCAGGTACTCCCTGACGTCTTAATTCTTCCACCGCGCGCTCGACGAAGAGAGGGTTGCGCTCCTGCTCAGCCGACCAACCGCTTTTGATCCCGTCATTGGTCAGAATGATACTGGTAGCACGTCCCTCGTGGAAAAGCTGAGCAGCACGTCGAACCCGCTCCAGGTAGGTTGACGAGCCTGCAAGTACGACCAGGGCATTGGCATGCGGCAACTCCGATTTCACGATGAGCGCTTCCGCTGCGGCCCAGGCAATCATCGTCCACACAATTATGGCCAATAGAACAAAGCGTCCTCTGCGTAAGCTAGTTCTTAAGACGCGCGCTTCCGTTTTCTTCCCGATCTCAGGCTCTTTCGCGAGATATGCTCTCAAGGGCAGGCTCCAGTTTCGGTATGGGTAGGCTCAGTAGCCGGTCATACAGAGTAAGCGTCCGCTCTAGCTGCGCCTGACAGGAAAAATTTTCTTGAACGATTTCACTTCCGCGCGCGCCCATGGCCCTTGCGCGCTCCGGAGCTCTGAGCAATAACCCTATACGCACCGCCATCGTTTCATAATCTCCTGCGGGCACAATATAGCCGTTTTGATCTTCAATGACCGCTTCTCGCGCGCCCCCAACATCGGTAACAACTACGGGACGAGCGGCGGCCATATACTCGAGAAGCGAATTCGAAAAGCCCTCGGCCTTCGAACTCAAGACGCATACGTAGGAGACATTGAGCAAATCGCCGATCATCTGGGATCGTCCGATGAAGTACACTTCATTGGCAATTCCGAGATCAGCGGCTAGGTCTCGATACTGCTCAAGTAACTGGCCGTCACCCGCGACTATGCACGCTACATCCGGTAAGCTTTCACGCAGGCGGCGCATTGCACGAAGTAAGGTTCCATGGTCTTTAACTGGATGGTTGACGTTGGCGATGATAGTGACGAACCGTCGGTCCTGAGGTAGGCCGAAGTGGTCGAGCGCCTCTGACTTGGTCATTTGAGGAGCGACACGCGTCATATCAAGCCCGTTATAAATCGTGACCACCTTGGAAGCTCGCAAGCCATCCTTTATGAGTTGCCGTCTGATCGATTCGGCGTTTGCGACCACTGAATGGGCGAGGCGAAATGCAGTATATCGCTCGACGCGCTTTTGAGCCGGCGTGCGAAAACCTTCCGTTTCGCGCCTGGATGCAACGCGCGCCGGCACTCGGGCAAGGGCCGCGCCGACCATTCCGAACATGTTCGTGTAGAAGCCATGAGTGTGCACAAGGCGAATCTCACTCTGATACAAGAAACGAACAAAGCTACGAAGTTGTTTGACTGTGTTCGAGTCGTAGAAGCTCGTGAGCGGGTACTCCGGAATGTCGCCCAGGCCCAACCTTTCGACTTCGCTCCGCAAAACGCCCCTCGAATCGAGGCAAGCAAGTTTAACGTCAAAACGTCCGTCCTGTTTCAACTGGCTCACGAGCTGTATGGCTTGGCGCTCAGTGCCTCCCTGATCGAAGCTGTCTATGATGTGGAGAACTGCTGGTTTCAAGATTAAAGCTTTTCGGTAGCTCCTCGCCTTGCGTGAAGCGTAAAAGGTACTCCTGACGGAATTACACGGTATTGTAATTCAAGAAGGTTGGTACAAAGTTAGTTGACCGTCGTGTCGTAGAACGCTTCACGCAGGACGTGGCCTTTCATCTCTTCGGGCCGGGGCAGATCCAGCAACGTGAGAAGCGTCGGCGCAATGTCGAGATTGGAGCAGTCGCCGAGGCGCCTGCCTTCTCGAACTCCCGGTCCGTAAAGCATCAACACGCCCTTCGGGTCGTGACAGCCTGATTTCACCGTACCAGTGCCATAAACCAAATCTTCGAAGCGAAAACTGTTGTCTTTTTCCCGATGCGGAAAGACACAGTGGGATTCCTCTGAAGTCTCGTCATAGTGCCTTAGAGTCACGGTGAGACTGTTTTCCATCGCGTCGATATTAAACATCGGGCGCTCCGGCGAATCGATGTAAACAGCTTTAAGGTTGTTCAGGACGAAATCTTTGGTGGCGGGACTGTCCGCGTAGAGATTGAACTGGTCCGACATAGCCGAGAGTGCTCGTACACGGCCCTCTACACCCAAAATATCCACCAGACGATCTAACGAGCGAAGCTGTGCCACACGCTTGCCTTTCTTCAGCGGGGTGATGAAAGGCTTTTGACCCATGCTGGAAGCGACGACCATTACCGTGTCGCCGTCAAGCAGGCCCATCATGCGTTTCAACAACTCGTCAGCGGTTGCGTAGCCTTCTGCGATAGCTCCGCCGTATGCGCGCCTTTCTTCTTCGCTGGTCTCTTGTGGAAACGCATCGGGCTGCATAGCTTTCCAGTAAGTATGCATGAAGTGAGCGACGTGGTTTGTATGAAAGGAGGCAAACTCCGGTTGGTGGCGCCGGTAAAGACGACTGAAGAAGTCAAAGTTAATAATAGGCTGTAACGCTACACGACTCCATCGGAGCTCCGGATTGCGTCGTTCGCGCGCAAGCTGCCGGGCGATTCTCGTCATGGTGCTCGTGTGCAGCCCAAGCTCAAGAGTTTGGCGCCGAGCTTCGCTTTGAATAACACCCCATCCTGATCTGATGGTATAAGAATCGAGCGTGTGTAAGTGAGGATTCAGTTCTTGTATCGACTGTAAACTTTCGGGATATGTGCTTGGGTCAGGAGCGAAAGTGTCGGGAACATAAAAACCCTTCACCTTCTGCGGCGGCCATGAGCAAAGGCTGCCGTAGACGCCGACGCCCAGTCCCGCCTCGTGGCAAATCTCCCAGATGCGTTTCGCACGGATGGTCTCAGGCGGTTGTTGGAGAAAGAAAACGTTGTGATCGCTCTGTGGGCGGCCCGTGTAGACGGTCGTCCAGGTAATCCAGGGATCCAACTGCGGTGGCAAGTCAACACTCACCGGCGAAGCCCAGGCGCCCTCTTGCTTTAGCCGGGCGAAAGTCGGCAGTTTCCCCTGCTCGATCAGCGGATCGATCAAGTCCCAGGTGACTTCGTTGACTTCGACCAATAAGATTTTCTTCCGCGCCACTGCTCGTTCTCCTCCTGACCAGATCCATCATATTAGGCAATAGCCGGCACCAGGTTACCTGATTCCTGCCCAGCTTTTGAAACTGCTCTTGCTTGATCAATGAACGTGCGTTGCCACAACTCGAGCACGAAGAGTGCCCATAGCTCAGCTGCATGATCGCGGCGGCCGCGCTCGTGTTCGTCAAGCAATACTTCGACGTAGCGTTTCTCAATATAGCCGCGCTGCTGGGTCCGCGGCTCTCTTAGAGTGTCGTGGAGGCGCGCACGCAATTGCTGGTTGATCCATTGCTCCATGGGAACACCAAAGCCCTGCTTGGGTCGATCCAAGATTTCGGTCGGCACCAGATCACGAATCGCCCGCTTAAAGATATGTTTAGTCTCCACTCCCTTCATCTTCATGCTGGCAGGGATGCGCGAGCAAACAAATTCAATTAGCTTGTGATCGAGCAGGGGAACACGCGCTTCCAGAGAGACAGCCATGCTCATTCGATCAACTTTGGTCAGGATATCGCCGGGCAAATACGTTTTGCTATCCAGATATAGCAACGCGTCGAGCGGATCGTCCGAGCGCGCGCTCTTAGCATAGTAACGAAAACGCGACGTCGCTTCATTCTGTCCAAGTTCCCGACAGAAATCGTCAGTGTAGAGCAAAGGCTTGTTAAGCTTGGTGAAGATGGATATATCTTCGATGTAATCCGTTAGCAGAAGTCACGCAGACCGGGCGCTCCGTGCGACGACGCAATGGAGCTTTCCAATTTTAGTTATGTTCCAGTCTGCGAATCCGGCGTCTCCAATCAATTGATTGATTTTGCTTTTCGTATAAAAGAAAACCGGGCAGCCTTTCATCGTGAGCCGAACTTTTCTCACCGGCGCACGCCAGGTCCAGAATCGTGGGAATGCCAGGATTGCCCTATCTTTACTCACTTCTCTCATCTTCTCAAGCACAGGTAATGGATCTTTGATGTAATCAAAGAGTCCAATTCCGTAACTCACGTCAAAAGCTGACTCCGGCTCATATTCCAATAAGTCTGTCTGCAAAAAGCTCAGAACAGCTTCCAGGTTTTCATTACGCGCAGACTGCCGGCAGCGTTGGATCATTACGGGCGAAATGTCTATACCGACTACTCGTGCAGCGCCTTCTTTCCCAAGTTCTATGCTGTAAAGTCCGTTGCCGCATCCCACGTCGAGAAAAGCCCGCCCCTTAATCGGTTTGCAGTTTTTGATCGTAAAGATGAACCGGTCGTACATGTCCTTGCGGAAGATCCGGTCAAGCAAAGCCGGAAGCCTGGATTTCTCATGCGAGTAGATCTTTTCGAAGGCGTCGGCCTCCTTATTCCAAAAGTTCCGCTGCACCTCAATTTCGTTTTTCACAAGCCCAGCACCTCTTTGACAGTAGTAAATTGAAAATCGCCCAGGAGCGCATCAAACCGCTTCTCAGTCTGATCAAGATTACGATAGTGTCGAATGGCTTTCGATCTGGGAAGATTAATTCTCGGCTGGCCCGGATCAAGCTCCCAGGGATGGAGGTAGAAAACCGCCGGCCGGCCTTGGGCGTTCCACCTCTTCATACAGAACTTTGTGTAAGAGTACGGAAAGAGCCGAAAATATCCACCACCACAAAACGGGAATCTCTTGCCGAACACTTCCAGGCAGCTCATCGGAAACTCGGAGAGATTAGGTGTAATTTTGTAAGGAATCAAAGGAGCGTCCGCCACACCGTAGTCCGGGTGAAAACCTACAGGGAAGACTGATGAATCATACTTAAGATCATACTTTTCGAGCGTTTCCAAGGCCCACTCTTTGGTCTTGTCAACTATAGTGAAAGAGGGCGCCCGAAATCCGAGTAGCGGCTGCTTGATGCCGCAGGCCTTAATGGTTTCCAGGGCCAGGTCCAGATCATCGTCAAATTCTGATGGCGTAATCTCAGTCAGCAGTAGGTGATTGTAACCGTGGACCGCGATCTCGTGCCCTTTGTGTTCGAGCTCCCGAATTAGCTCGGGCAGGCGCTTCGCGATCCAGCCGAGCACGAAGAAAGTAGCGTGCGTTTTGTGCTTGTCTAAGAGGTTGAGCACACGCTTTGTACTCTCATAGACCCTCAGCTCGCACTTGTCCCAGTCCGACCTCTTGATCGCCCCGCTCAAATTGTGAACACAAAACCAATCTTCCAGATCGATTGAAATAGCATTCGTCACTTGGGGCTCTGTTCCTTGCATTTGGTTGACTACGACTGGACTCCCTGTTCTGCACTCGCCCTAATCGGCTCCCAGCGCGCGTACCGCTCGCCCCGGAGAAACTTATAAAAAGCAATCAGGGAGGCAAGGTTAGCGAGCACAAAATACTGCGGGATAGCGAGCTGGCGGTTATGAAATCCCATGCGCTCAAGTATCCACGCCAGGGCGGCTGCTCCGTAAAAAATGAGCTGAGTGGTCATCGCGACGGCGTAAAAGATTGACTGCGGCGCGAGCCAAGCGGATCCCAAAAGGAGCATCATTAGAAACAGCGGCATGAGATAGCGCATGACTTTATGCGAAAGTAGCTCGACGGCGTAGAAGCCGCTTCTCGCCGGGTTCATCATGGCGCGGTGACGGCACAGATCCGAGAGAGTCTGCGTGATGATTCGCACACGTGTCTTCAATTCCTTATGTACCTGTTGGTTTGTTTCCTCTGTACAGACCGCATCCGGCTCGTAAACGGCGCGCAGGCCCTGCTCGACCATTTTTGTGGCGATGATGAAATCGCTGCAGGCTTCATGATGAAGCGGGACGTAAGCGGAGCGGCGCACGGCGTAAAGGCAACCGCAGACGCCAATTAGTGAACAGACGGAACTCTCGTGCTTTTTTACATAAAATTCATAGTTCCAGTACGAGCGTGTGCCGTGCCCGACGCTGGTTTGCGCCGGGTCAACGTAGACGACGCGGCCTGTCGCGCAGCCGACTGTAGTATCGGCAAAGTTGGACAGCAAAACTCTCATCACATCCTGCTTATAAAGGGTCGTGGCGTCGGAAAAAAGAACAATCTCGCCGCGCGCTTGTTCGACCGCGACGTTTTGAGCAGCGGTCTTCCCCAACCGTTCCGATTGGCGATGAAGACGCACGCCGCGCGCGGCAAACTCAGCGGCGATTTCGTCAGTGTGGTCTGTGGAGCAATCGGAAGCGACGATTATCTCCAAGAGTTCCTGCGGGTAGTCTAGGGCGAGCGTGTTCTCCAGCTTGGCGGCAAGGGCGCGTTCTTCGTTGTATGCGGTGATAATAACGCTGACTGTAGGAGTGAACTCCGCTCGCCGCACGATCCGTGGGCGAAGGCGACTGATAAGAGTGAGCAAAAGCGGATAGCCCACATAGGTGTAGATGAGCGCCACCGCGCCTGTCCAGAAGACCATTTCTGCTGCCAGTATCATATCTGCGTCTGCTCAGCTTTCGCTGCCAGCCAGGGAAGCTATCTGACCCGTGCCCGGCCGTCCCTCCTGCAATCTTTGCTTTTCTAAGACGACTTCTTTCCCGGTTTCCGCTTCATAAAGGCGGCGCAAACAAACAGCATAAGCTACAAGGTAATAGACATACCAGAGATACGCCACCGAAGCGAAGAAACTGCTGACCGTGTAGGCAAGCAGCGAAGCTTGCAAGCCGATGGCCAAATAGTAGTAGCGCGAGTTGCTGCGCGTGGCGAACGTTTCGCGCGCTATCTGTCCCAGGCGTCTCAGTGGCGTGACGATAAACATAATGTAAAAACCGAGCGCCGCCATTCCCATTTCCGCCGCGACCTGGGTGTAGGCATTGTGGCTGACTTGTTCTCTAAATGAGACGTTATGAAAATTACCCATCCCGATACCAACCAGCGGGTGCCTGACAGCCGTCCAGATTGAACGGTAAAGAACTGCTCTACGCGAATCAGATGAGCCCATACGATCCAGACTAGGGATGAAAATGGAAAGAACGCGCGTGCCATACTCCCCTGGGGCTAGCGCAAAAAACCCAGTGATCACAATCAGACTGCAGACGACAATTGCCAGCCTCTTTTGACGACCGATTTTCAACGCTAAGAAAATCAGTGCCACGATCAGGCCAATAAAGCCTCCGCGCGAGTAGGTCAGAACAACGCCGGCTATCATCAGGAGGGCGCAGGCGCCGAAGAGAATCTTGGGAAACGGGGAATGCGTACCAAAGAATAGAGCAGCGGCAATGGGTATTATGGTTACCAGGTGGAGCGCCATGTCGTTCGCGTTGCCGAAAATGCCGCTACCTCGACCCGCAACCCGGTAGCCTTCCACAGTAGCCAGTCCCAACCGATAGTCGTTGATCGCCCCTATGCTCAGCCATATGCTTGCGATGATTGCAAGAAACAGCAATCCCTTCAGACGCGCTTCGGTTCGCACCACATTGACCATTACAAGGAAGATCACGACGCAGCGGATGAACGTGTCCGTGAACGTACCCCAAGCCTCCCCTGGATTAATGGCGAGCGGAATCGAAAGCAGTCCCGCCAGGCATAGCAGCAAAACGAGATTGACTTCACGCGGACGCGCAGTGAGAGTGCCATCAAATGCAAGTTGGGAAGGAACGAAGATGACCAGGGTAATAATGCCTACGATAAAGGCAATTGACGCCGTAAATGGAGACGGGTAAAACTCCGCTGGGCGAGCGTAAAGAATGACCGTGAAAAGGAAAAGCGCGGCGTAGGTCAAAGCGTGGCCACGCTTCAGAAGCGAAGTTTCTTTCTGAACTGCGGACTCAACTTCTTTATGACTATCGTTTCTCGCTGAAGCGACGTCTTTCGTACCGAGCGGCAGTGGCTTGTCCCTGAACTCTTGACGTTCGGGTCGCATATTTGATTGATTGCGGAACTTCTGATCCCTCCCGATCTCCGGGGAATCAGAAGCTGCCGCATTCCGTTTCGGCGCAAATGGCTCGTAGTCGGTAAACGCGGATTTGCGTGACATCTCCGGAACTTCTCCATACGTCCGATGTTGATTTACAAATGGTGCAATCGCCTTCAGTGGCCAGAACCCGGTACCTTAGGCTGCCGGTCCTCCCATTTCGATGGTGCGAACTGTGACCACTCGGCTTGTTCGACTATTCGTGCCGGGTTCCGGCGAGCTTCGCGCTCGTCCCTCAGCCAGCTTTCGAGCACGAACAAGAACCAGAGTTGTTTTGGCGCCCAGCCGATCTCTGCTGACGTTTCCAGCCAGTTGAGCGCCTGAGTGGATCTTATCCAGCCTTCGCTGTCAAGTATTGAATCGCGGAAAGTCTCGTCGACTTTCGCGCGCCATTTCCCCGCGATCCATCGCTGAACCGGTATGGTAAATCCACGCTTGGCCGCCCGGGACAAAGGCTTTCCTATTCTGCGGCGCGCCAATTCCCGTAGGACTGCTTTCGACCGCCCCTGCCTTAAGCGCATTTCAAACGGCAGCGATGCAGCGAATTCCCATAGATCCTGATCCAAAAAGGGCGAGCGCGCTTCGAGAGAATAATGCATAGTCGCACCGTCCACTTTGGTTAGAAACTCAGACACAAAGCGAGTATGACGATCGTAATCCAGGTAATCGCTGAGCACCTGTCGAGCGGAATTCTGCGACCATTCGATCCTTCGCTGGTCGACTATGGACGTCACCAGCCGCTCTCCCAGCACTCCCTGATTCTTGTGTAACGGCAACCCATCATGCGCATTGGTTACGGCGCCAAGACCTCCTGAGGCGTAATCAAGAAAAGAGGCCATTCGGCGTAATTGACCAAATCGTGGAAAGCTCTCACGCGATCGAACCCAGAGATCTGCGGCGGCTGTCGGCAAAGTTCGGGCAAGCTTTTCGGCCAACCACAGATGTCTGTGCTCCGGGTACCCCAAAAACACATCATCGCCTCCATCGCCGGTCAAAAGAACGGTTGCTTCCTGGGCCACGGCGCGGGAAACTCGAAGCATTCCCAAAGCAGAGGCACAGGCAAAAGGCTCGGGAAATGCCGATACCAGATCCGTAATGTCTGGATTGTCGTCCGCTGAAAGATCGAAGATCTTGTGCCGAATACCCAGTTGGGTTGCGGTAGCCCGCGCGGCGGGAGTTTCATCAGAGGGATCGAGCGGGGTGCCAACTGTGTAGGCAGTGATGTCGGCCCCCAATTCTGAAAGGGCCCAGCAGACCAGGCTGGAATCTACGCCCCCGCTTAGCAGGGATCCGACAGGCACATCCGCAAACAGGCGTCTTTCGACAGCCTTAAGAAACAGTCTTTCTGTTTCCGCGACAGCATCCTCGAAGCTTAGTGCTGATGGGCACGCTTTTGGCGGTCGCCAGTATACCGTTGTCTTAATTCCTTCGCCCGACCATTCAATGATTGAGGCCGCTGGAACTCTCGACGCACCCCTATAAATCGTGCGCGCTTCGGTTACAAACCCAAACTCAAGGTAGTCCACTACTGCCTGATCATCAAGCTCATCGACAAACCCACCTGCGCGCAAGGCACGTACTGTAGACGCGAAAACAATTTGTTTGCTTCGTAAGGTGAAAACTAAAGGCTTGACTCCTAAGCGGTCTCGAACTAGAAAAAGCTTTCGCGCGCTATCATCCCATAGACCGATAGCAAACATACCTCGCACTCTTGTCACGAGCCCGTAGATTCCCCATTCGCGGTATCCATGAATCAACACCTCCGTATCAGTGCGGCTCAGGAACTCGTAGCCCAACCTTTCCAGCTCCAAGCGCAGATCCTGGAAGTTATAGATCGCGCCATTGAATACGATTCCAATTGAACCGTCGGGGGAGAGCATCGGCTGTCGTCCGGCTTCGCTCAGGTCGAGGATGGCTAGGCGACGGTGGCCGAAAACGCAGGCGGGCCACGCCTGAAGACCCTCGCCGTCGGGGCCGCGTCGCGCCAGGACGCACGTCATTCGCCGCACGACCTCTTGCGCCTCTACGGGATC
>Ga0136614_10001276_pt1 | contig 14643 bp, 14 predicted proteins | sample AntDrymUQ2792106_2_FD_106643 | JGI IMG/M metagenome (GOLD analysis project Ga0136614, IMG submission 106643) | Polar desert sand microbial communities from Dry Valleys, Antarctica - metaG UQ279 (21.06) | ecosystem: Environmental > Terrestrial > Soil > Desert | place: Antarctica: Dry Valley... | reverse complement strand
GTCGAGGCCCATCCGCTGCTGGCGGTAGAGGACGGGCCCGCCGTCCGAGAGGCGGATCGCGAGGGCGATCGCGGCGAGCAGCGGCGAGAGCGCGACGAGGGCGGCGGCGGAGATCGTCACGTCGAGCGTGCGCTTCACCAGGCTCATCCAGCCGGTCAGCGGGACCTGGGTCAGGTGAACGACCGGGAGCCCGTCGAGGTCCTCCACCCCCGCGCGGAAGGTGATGTATTGCATGAGGTCGGGCACCACGCGCACGTCCGCGACGGTGCGGCCGACGTCCTTCAGCACGGCGAGCATCGTGCGGTGCGCTTCGAGCGGCAGGGCGAGGAAGACGGTGTCGATGCGGCCTTCCTCGACGAGGCGCGCGACGTCCTCCGTGCCGCCGACACCCGGGACGCCCCTGTAGCCGGCGCGGCGCTTCTCTGGGTCGTCGTCCACCAGCCCCGCCACCCGCAGCCCGACCTCGGGGTGCTCCACGAGCTTGTCCACGACCGCCCGGCCGAGCCGCCCCGCCCCGACCACCAGCGCCTGGCGGACGCCGACGCCATGGCGCCACGCCTCCTCGAGGTACCTGCGGATGGCCGTGCGCCCCGCGAACACGAAGAGCACGTCCGCCGCGAAGAACAGGACCAGCACGAGGCGGGAATAGGAGAAGCCGCGATAGAAGGTGGCGAGGCCCGTCAGGAGCAGCGTCGCGAGACCCGTTGCCACGAGGATGGCGAGGCCCTCCTCGATGCGGGACCGGAACCGCCGTACCTGGTAGAGGCCATAGAAGTAGTACACGATCGGCCAGAGCAGCGCGATGAGCGGAAACAGGCGGTAGTAGGAGGACGCGTCCGGGACCCCCTTCGTCACGGCGACGATCTCCGCCCGGAAACGCAGCTCGTAGGCGGCCAGGAGGGCCACCAGCGTCGCCGCCAGGTCGGAACAGACGAACAGCGCCGCGATGCGCCGGCTCGACTTGCGGATCACTGGGAGAGCGTCCTCTCGATCTCTTCGCGAAACTGGCGATCGAACCGTCCCCGCCCGAAGCGGCTGGCCGACCGCGCGATCTGAGTGTAATCGAAACGCACCTTTTCGGCCGCGCGCACCCCTTCGACCAGACCGTCCGCGCCGTCCCCCGCATACAGGACGCCTTGAGCCGGGTCGCGGATGACGTCGAGCGCCCCCCCGCGTCCGAGCGCGACCACCGGCGCGCCGCACGCCTGCGCCTCGGCGGAAGCGATGCCGAAGTCCTCTTCCCCCGGTTGCACGAAGAAGGCGCAGGTGCGGTACAGGTCTCGCAGCTCCTCGGCGGTGAGGTCCCGCAGAAACGTTACGGAGGACCCGGCCCTCGCGCGGAGCCTTTTCTCCTCCGGCCCCGCGCCGACGAGGGCGAGCGGCCGCCCCAGCCGTGCCGCCGCTTCGATGGCCTCGCCGAGCGCCTTGTACGGCACGAGCGCGCCGACGGCGAGAAGGAAGTCGCGCCGCGGCGCCGCGGAAGGCCGGAAGAATTCCACGTCGACGGGGGGATGACAGACCGTCGCGTCGCGTCCGTAGTGGCGCTTCACGCGCTGCGCCACCGCGGTCGAGTTGACCAGATAGCGGTCCGGCCGGTCCGCGGTGGCGAGGTCCCAGGAGCGGAGGCGCGCGATCGTCCGCGCCTTGTAAGTGCGGAGGCGGGTACGGCCGGCGGGAAAGTAGGCGTCGAACTGCTCGTACGCGTACCGGACGGGCGTGTGGCAGTAGCAGACATGGGGTGCCCCACTCCGCGCGATCGCACCCTTCGCGACGCAGTGCGAGGAGGAGACCACGAGATCGAACGCGTCGAGGCGGAAGCGTTCGATCGCGCGCGCGAAGAGCGGGAGGTAGTTGCGGTAGTGGCGGCGCGCGAGCGGCATCCGGTTCAGGTAGGACGGGCGGATGGGGTAGCGCTCGATTGCGGGAGAGACGGAGCCCGGATCGTGAAACAGCGTGAAGACCGTGGGGTCCGGGACGAGCGGCAGGATCGCCTCGAGCACCTTCTCCCCGCCCCGCATTCCGTTCAGCCAGTCGTGGACGACGGCGGTCCGCATCACCGATCACCGGATCCCGATTTCCGCGCCGACGCGCGCAGCGCGCCCGCGTAGACCTCCAGCGTCCGGTCCGCCGCCTTGTCCCACGAGAAGTCGAGCGACCGCTTCTTCCCCAGCTCCCGAAAGTCCGAACGGATCTTCTCGTCCGTCGTCAGCGTGACGATGCCGCGCGCGATCGCCTCCACGTCCATGGGATCGGCGAGGTAGGCGTACCCGCCCGCGATCTCCTGCAGCGCCGAGGTCGACGAGGTGAGGACCGGGACGCCGCATGCCATTGCCTCGATGACGGGGAGCCCGAAGCCCTCGTACAGGGTGGGGTAGAGGAAGACTTCCGCTCCGCTGTAGAGCGCGGGGAGGTCCGCGTCCGGGACGACACCCGTCCGCACGATCGAGCGCTCGAGGTCGAGCGCCGCGATCAGCGCTTCGAGCCGCGCCGGGTTCGCCGGGAGCGGACCGGCGAGGACGAGGGCGTGGGGAAGCGGTTGCAGGCGGCGCGCCTCCGCGAATGCGCGGACGACGTTCTGCACGTTCTTGTGGGGCTTCTCTCCCCCGAGGAACAGGAGGTAGCGCGCGGGAAGGCCGTATGCCGCGGCGGCGCGGCGGCGGGCCTCTTCCGCGATCTCGCCGGAAAAGAGGGCGGAGACCCCGTTGTAGATGACCTCGATGCGCGACGGGGTCACGGAGAAGTAGTCGACGAGGTCCCGTTTGCTGTTGTACGACACCGTGATGATCCGGTCCGCGCGCTTCAGGGCCCGACGGATCATCACCCGCGCGTAGAGGTGCGCGAACCGGTTCGGGAGGAACTGGGGATAGATCAGGTGGATGATGTCGTGGATCGTGACCACCGCGCGCGCGCGCGTCAGCGGTGGAAGGACGTAGTGCGTCGCATGGAAAAGGTCGAGCCGGTCGCGGAGGAGGCGCCAGGCGAACGCGGTCAGCTCCGCGAGCGAGTAACCGGGGGCGTTCTCCTCCACCACGTCGAAATGCGGGGGAAGCTCGGGGAGGCCGTCCCGATCCGCCCGCCGCGAGTAGATCCGGAAGCGGAACTCTTCCGACTCCGGGCGTCTCCCGATCGCGGCGAGGAGGTTGCCGATGTAGGACCCGATGCCGAAGTCCTTGAGCTTGCGGGCGTCGATGCCGATGAGGGGTCTCGTCATGCGACGGCCCCTCCCGTGAGGGCCCCCTCGAGCGCCTCGAGCGTCTCCCGCCCGGCGCGCTCCCATGAGAAGGTCGCGGCCCGCGCGAGCCCCGCCGCGCGGAGCCGATCGCGCGTCGGTTCGTCCTCGAGCGCGCGTTCGACCGCGGCGGCGAGCGCACCGACGTCCTCCGCCGGCGCGTAGAGGGCGGCCTCCCCGCCGACTTCCCGGAGCGCCTCGGCCGTGGACGCCACGACGGGAACGCCGGACGCCATGGCCTCGAGCACCGGGAGGCCGAACCCCTCGACGAACGACGGGTAGACGAAGACCTCGGCCGCGCGGTAGAGCTCGCGCGCGACGTCGCGCGGCGCATAGCCGATCTGGTGGATCTTGTCGCGGAAGTGGGAGCGGGCGATGCGCCGGGCGAGCGCCGAGGTCTTCCAGCCGATACCGCCGGCGAGGACGAGGTCCGGGCGAGAGCGCCGACGCGCCCAGAGGCGTTCGCAGGCCGCAACGAGCTGCTCGACGTTTTTCCGCGGCTCCAGCGTGCCGAGGTAGAGCACGAACCGCGATCCGGCCGCGTACCGCCGGCGGGTCCGCTCCGCCGTGCGCGGGTCGCTCGCCGGCGAGAAGGCCGGATCGAGGCCGTGAGGCACGACACGGATCCGCGGGCCGGCCTCCGGGTACCGCCGCACGAGCTCCCGCGCGGTCGCCCGCGACACGCACACGAGCGCCGCCGCCCGCTCGAGCGTCTTCTCCCACATCGGGACGAAGCCGACTACGGTCCGCCGCGCGTGCCACTCCGGGTTGGTCCAGGCCGTCAGGTCATGAACGACGGAGACGTACGGGACGGTCCCCCGGGCGGGCGCGATGGTCAGGGCCGCCAGGAGCACGTCCGCGTTCCAGTCTCGCAGGCGGCGGGGCAGGGTCGTCTGGAGCCAGACGATGCCGAAGGGATGAGAGTCGGCCCGCACGGTCCACGGGCCCCCGCGGTACGCGTCGGGGAGCGGCCTGGGCGAGAACAGGGCCACGTCCTGCGCCGGCATCGCCGCGAGGGCCGCGGCGATGCCCCGCGTGTAGGTCCCGATCCCCGTGCTCTGTCCGAGGAGGGCCCGCGCGTCGATCGCGATGCGCACCCGGTCAAACGTATCAGCAGCGCGGGTTGAAACGCCCCCCCCGCCTGCATAGAATGCGCGGTTCGCCATGAAGAAACCGCAACACCTGCCGCTCGACGGGGTGCTCAACGAACCGGTCCCTTTCGACGTCGAGCTCTCTTTCGCCCTTTCCGAACTGGATCGCGAGCCCCTGCTGGAGATCACCCCGGTTCGGATGGAGGGAGAGGTCTCCCGCATCGAGCAGGGATTCGCGCTTGCGGCCGGGCTCCGGTATGCCGGCCGGCTGGAGTGCAGCCGGTGCCTGGCGGCCTACCCCTTCGAGACCGACGAGCGGTTCTCAATCGTCCTCTACAAGCGGCCCGCGGCGATCGACACGGAGCTCACGCTCGAGCGCAACGACCTGGACGTCTCCTTTTACGACGATCCGGAGCTTCCGCTCGCGCCGATCGCCGAGGAACGGATCCAGATGGCCATCCCGATGAAGCCGCTCTGCCAGGAGAATTGCCGCGGCCTCTGCGCCGGCTGCGGCGCCGACCTGAATACGGAACCGTGCCGCTGCGCGGCCCCGGCTGGGGATTCCCGGTGGGAAGCGCTCCGCCAGATCCCCCGAAACGACTGAGGACGGCGAACCTCCCGTCCGGAAAGCAGGACCGCAATGCCCAATCCAAAACGCCGACACAGCAAGGCGCGCCGGGACAAGCGCCGCGCGCACGACGCGCTCCCGCGCCCGGCGCTCTCGGAGTGCCCGAACTGCCACGAGCCGAAGGCACCGCACCGCGTCTGCCTCCGTTGCGGCCACTACAAGGGCAAGCAGCAGATCAATCCGTAAACCGGAAACCGTAACCGGAACCGAGCGGCGCGCTCCGCACTCTCTCGGAGTGTCCGTGCCGATCGGGCTTCGGACCACGGTGCACGGATCACGGTTCACGTCGCTATAATCCCCGCACTCGTGCTGCCTTCCGGACCGAGAGGCTAGAGTGCGCATCGCCGTGGACGCGATGGGGGGCGATCATGCTCCCCAGGTCAACGTGGACGGAGCCGTCGCCGCCGCCCGCGAATTCGGCATTCCGTCGCTCCTCGTCGGGGACCGCCCCCGTCTGGAGTCTCTGCTCGCGGACTCGGGCTATTCCGGGGACCAGATCGAGGTTGTCCACGCCCCGGAGGTCGTGACGATGGAGGACCCGGCGACCGCGGCCATCCGGCGCAAGCGCAACTCCTCCATCCGGATCGCGGCCGACTGTGTGCGCGACGGGCGGGCGGAAGGGCTCGTCTCCGCCGGCCATACGGGGGCGGCCATGGTCTGCGCCAAGATGGTCATCGGGACGATCGAGGGCGTGGACCGGCCGGCGCTGGCCGCCATCCTCCCGAACCTCTCGGGCCGCTGCCTCCTGCTCGACGTGGGCGCCAACCCGGACGCGAAGACGCAGCATTTCAAGGAGTTCGCGGTCATGGGCTCGCTCTACGCGCAGCTCGCCTTCGAAAAGGAATCGCCACGCATCGGGTTGATGTCCATCGGCGAGGAGGACTCCAAGGTCACGGAGCGGACCAAGGAGGCCTTCAAGGTCCTGAAGGAAGCGGGGCTCAACTTCGTGGGAAACGTCGAGGGCCGGGACGTCTTCAACGGGACGGTGGATGTGATCGTGACGGACGGCTTCACGGGAAACGTCATCCTCAAGGTGTCGGAGTCCCTCTCCGAGATGGTGGAGAAGATGCTGCGGGAGGAGATCAAGAAGACGCTCCAGGCCTCCGTCGGATTCCTTCTGTCGCGGCCGGCCTTCCGCAGCTTCAAGAACCGGCTCGACTACTCGGAGTACGGAGGGGCGCCGATGCTGGGGGTCAAGGGCTGCGTGATCATCTGCCACGGCCGCTCGAGCGCGAAAGCCGTGAAGAACGCGATCAAGTTCGCGGCCGAGTTCTCCCGCCGACGCCTCGCCGAGAAGATCCAGTCCTCCATCGCCGAGCTCCACTCGCGCGAGGCGAGCCTGGCCAAGGCGTGACGCCCCGATGACGCGTTCCCGCATCGTCGGGACGGGCGCCGCCGTCCCGAAGAGGATCCTCACCAACGCGGACCTCGAGAAGCTGGTGGACACCTCCGACAGGTGGATCATGGAGCGCACCGGCATCAAGGAGCGCCACATCGTCTCGGACGGAGAGAAGTTCTCGGACCTTTGCACCCGCGCCGCGGAGCTCGCGCTGAAGCGCGCGCACGTCCGCCCGGAGCAGCTCGACATGATCCTCGTGGGCACCGTCTCCTCCGACATGCCGTTCCCCGCGACGTCGTGCCTCGTCCAGCACAACATCGGCGCGTCGCGGGCCGCCGCGTCGGACGTCGCCGCGGCCTGCGTCGGCTTCCTCTACAGCCTCCACTTCGCGGACGCCCTGATCCAGGCGAGCAAGGCCGAGCACGTCCTCGTGATCGGCGGCGAGATCCTCTCCCGCATCGTGGACTGGACGGACCGGTCCACCTGCGTCCTCTTCGGGGACGGGGCCGGCGCCGCCGTGCTGCAGGCCACGAAGGGGGACCACGGGATCCTCGGCACCCGCATGAAGTCGGACGGCAATTACGCCGACTTCATCTGCATGCCCGGGGGAGGCTCCAACCGGCCGGCGAACGACCCGAAGTCCATCGAGGAGAAGCTGCCGTACATCAAGATGAAGGGGAACGAGACGTTCAAGGTGGCCGTCAAGGCGATGGCCGACGTGACGGCCGAGCTCCTGACGGAGCAGGGCTTCCCGCTCGAAGAGATCGACCTCTTCATCCCGCACCAGGCCAACGAGCGCATCATCGACGCCGTCGGGGAACGGCTGAAAATCCCGGCAGAGAAGGTTTACAAGAACATCGAACGGTATGGGAACACCTCGGCCGCGTCGATCCCGATCGCCCTCGATGAGTGCGTTCGGGAGGGAAAAATCGCGGAAGGGGACCTGGTCCTGCTCACCGCCTTCGGCGCCGGGCTGGTCTGGGGTTCCGTGCTGATGCGCTGGTGATCGGCCGTACAATCGTCGAAACCAGAACCGTCATCCTCTGATCGTCCACTGATGTCTCTCGCGCTCCTCTTCCCGGGCCAGGGCACGCAGTTCGTCGGCATGGGCAAGGCCCTCGTGGAGGCGTCCCCCGCGGCACGCGCCGTCTTCGAAGAGGCCGACGCGGTCGTGAACTTCTCCCTCTCGCGCCTCTGCTTCGAGGGGCCCGAGGAGGAGTTGATGCTCACGGTCAACACGCAGCCCGCGATCCTGACGTACTCGATCGCCCTCTGGCGCGACCTGCAGATCCGTTCTCCCGAGCGGCTGGAGGGCGCCGCGTTCGTCGCGGGACACTCGCTCGGCGAGTACTCCGCGAACGTGGCTTCCGGCGCGCTCTCCTTCGCCGACGCCCTCCGGCTCGTCCGCAACCGGGGGCGGTTCATGCAGGACGCCGTGCCGCCGGGGATCGGAGCGATGGCGGCGATCCTCGGCCTGCCGCCGGAGGAAGTGGACGCGCTCTGCTTCGAGGCCGCGGAGGGGGCCGTCCTCGCCGCCGCGAACTACAACTCGCCCGAGCAGACCGTCATCGCGGGCCATGCCGAGGCCGTGGAGCGGGCCGTGGAGCTGGCCGCGGTCCGGGGGGCCCGGCGCTCGAAGATGCTCGACGTCTCTGCGCCCTTCCATTGCTCGCTGATGGCTCCCGCGCGGGAGCAGATGCGGCCGCTCCTCGATGGAATCAGTTTCCGCGACCCCACGCCCCCCGTCGTGACCAACGTGGACGCGAAGGCGACGATCCGAGGCAAGCTCCTGAGGGAGGCCCTGGCCCGCCAGATCGATTCGCCGGTCCGGTGGGTCGAGATCGTCCGCCTGCTGGCCCGCGAGGGGGTGGACCGGGCCATCGAGATCGGCCCGGGGAAGGTCCTCGCGGGCCTCGTCCGGCGCATCGAGAAGGGCATCAAGGTCGAGACGACCACCGACGCCGCGCCTTGAGGAATCGTCCGCTCCTGGCGGCCCTCCTCTTCGCCGCGGTCGCCGCCGTTCCCGCGGGATGCGCCTCCGCTCGCGCCACGCCCCCTCCGGAGCGGGCGGTTGCCGGACGAGGCCTGTCCGAGGCCGTCGCCGCCGCCGGGCGCCGGTGCGCATGCCGCATCGGCGTCGCCGCCCGCCACGTGGAGAGCGGCCGCTCTTTCGAGCACCTCGCCGAAGAGATCTTCGAGGCGGCTTCCGTCATCAAGATCGCGATCCTGACCGAGGCGCTCGCGGCGGCGGCGGAGGGCCGCGTCGACCTCTCGGAGCGCTGGACGATGGGGCCGGAGAGCCGTGCCGACGGGTCCGGGCTCCTCCTCCTTCTCGACCCCGGGTTGAACCCGACGTGGAACGATCTGCTCACCCTGATGATCGGGCCGTCGGACAACACGGCGACCAACGCGTGGATCGAGCGCCTCGGGGCGGATGCCGTGAACGCCCGGATGGCTGCGCTGGGATTCTCGCGAATCCGTCTCCTCGATCGGATCCCGAGCCTCACGACGCGCGGCGCGGACCCCTCTCCCTGGACGAACCTCCGCCTCGGCGAGGTGACCGCCCGCGACGTCGCCACCTGGATGGAACGGGTGGCGCGCGGCGACCTGATCGATCCCGACTCGTCCGCGAAGATGCTCGCGTACCTCGACAAGGATCCGAGCCGTCTCCGGATCGCGCGCCGCTTCCCGTCCGAGGCGCTCTGGGCCGGCAAAACCGGCTCCATGCGCGGAGTCCGCAACGACGCCGGGGTGCTCCGCACCCGCAAAGGGCGGTTCGTCCTCGTCGTCCTCACCGACCGGAGCACGGCGACGAGCACGAGCGCCGCCGACCACCCCTCCGTGCTGGCGATCGCGGACGTTGCGGACGCGCTGATCCGCGACTGGAGCCGCGACCTGCCGGACCTCCCCGAGCCGCCGCGGTGAGCGCCGAGACGGGGAAGGGGCGGTACGCGGGCCGCGTCGCGCTCGTCACGGGCGCCTCCCGCGGCATCGGGGAAGCCATTGCCCGGCGGCTGGCGGGGGAGGGGGCGACGGTGATCGCCGCCGCGCGCACCGTCACGGCGCTCGAAAAGCTCGTCGGCGAGATCCAGGCCGCGGGCGGGCGAGCGAGCGCCCTCGCGCTCGATCTGGTCGACGCCGCATCGATCGAGGCCGGCGCCCGCGAGGCCGCCGCCGCCCATGGCCAGGTCGACGTCCTCGTGAACAATGCCGGCGTGACGGACGACAACCTCATCCTCCGCATGTCGCGTGATGCGTGGGACCGGGTCCTCGCGACGAACCTCACCGGGGCCTTCCTCCTGACGCAGGCGCTCGCGCGGGGGATGGTCCGGAGGCGGTACGGCCGCATCGTCAACGTGACCTCCGTCGTCGGGCTCATGGGCAACGCCGGGCAGACGAGCTACGCGGCCTCAAAGGCGGGGCTCATCGGTTTCACCAAGTCGCTGGCTCGGGAGCTCGCTTCGCGCAACGTGACCTGCAACGCCGTGGCGCCCGGCTTCGTCCAGACGGCGATGACGGAGCGGATGACGGATCAGGCGCGCGAGACGCTCGCCGGACAGATCCCGCTCGGGCGGCTCGGCACGGCCGAGGACGTCGCGGCGGCGGTGGCCTACCTCGGATCGGAGGAGGCGGCCTACGTCACCGGGCACGTCCTGAACGTTTCGGGCGGGCTTTACATGTGAAGGAGCCGAGAACGACCTCCGGCTTGCCCCGCGCGAGCTTTCAGGAAAGAATACCGGCGCTTCCGAGCGAAAAAGGGGGAGAAGGAATGAGTGTGGAAGAGAAGGTGAAGAGCATCATCGTCGAGCAGCTCGGCGTGGACGCGAACGAGGTCACCCCGGAAGCGTCCTTCGTGGATGATCTCGGAGCCGATTCCCTGGACACCGTCGAGCTGGTCATGGCCTTCGAAGAGGCCTTCAACATCGAGATCCCCGACGAGGCCGCGGAGAAGATCCAGAAGGTCAAGGACGCCATCGAGTACATCGAGAAAAACTCCTCTAAAAACTGAAGGCTTATGCCCCGACTCTCCGCTCCACGCCGCGTGGCCGTGACGGGGGTCGGGCTCGTCTCGCCTCTCGGGGTCGGCAATTCGGAGAACTGGGAAGCGCTCCTGGCCGGTCAGAGCGGGATCGGTCCGATCACTCGTTTCGACCCTTCCCCTCTCGCCTGCCGCATCGCCGGTGAGGTGAAGGGCTTCGATCCGTCGCGCTTCGTGGAGAAGAAGGAGATCAAGAAGATGGACACCTTCATCCACTACGCGATGGGGGCGGCCCACTTCGCGATGGAGGACTCCGGACTCCCCGTGAACGACGAAAACCGGGAGCGCATCGCCGTCGTGATCGGGTCGGGCATCGGAGGCCTCCCCCTGATCGAGGCCACGCAGAAGGACTACCTCGAGCGGGGCCCGCGCGCGATCTCTCCCTTCTTCATCACGGGACTCATCGCCAACGAGGCGGCGGGCAACGTGTCGATCAAATACGGATTGAAGGGGCCCAACCTCGCGACGGTTACCGCGTGCACGACGGGCGCCCATGCCGTCGGCGAGGCGTACCGCATGATCCAGTACGGCGACGCGGACTCCGCGATCGCCGGAGGCAGCGAGGCGGTGATCACGCCCCTGGCGGTGGGAGGCTTCTCCGTCATGCGCGCCCTTTCTTCGCGCAACGACGACCCGCAGCGGGCGAGCCGGCCGTGGGACCGTGACCGCGACGGGTTCGTCATGGGCGAGGGCGCGGGCCTCGTCATCCTCGAGGAGCTGGACGCCGCGCGCCGGCGGGGGGCCCGGATCTATGCGGAGCTCGTCGGCTACGGGCTCTCCGGCGACGCGTACCACATCGCGGCGCCCTCGGCGAACGGCGACGGGCCCGCCCGTGTGATGCGCAACGCGCTCGCCGACGCGGAGGTCCCGGCGGACCAGGTCGACTACGTCAACGCGCACGGGACGTCCACTCCCGCCGGCGACAAGGTGGAGACCCTGGCGATCAAGATGGTCTTCGGGGACCACGCCCGGAAGCTCGCCGTCTCTTCGACGAAGTCCATGACCGGCCACCTGCTCGGGGCGGCCGGCGGCCTCGAGACGGCGATCACGGCGCTCTCCCTTTACCACCAGACGCTTCTCCCGACGACCAACTATGAGAACCCGGACCCGGAGTGCGATCTCGACTACGTCCCGAACACCCCGCGCCGCCAGACCGTCCGGTACGCGCTGAACAACTCCTTCGGGTTCGGGGGAACGAACGGCTGCCTCGTCCTGAAACGGTTCGAGTGATACGGGCATGAACTCCCTCGTCTGCGTCGCGTACGTTCCCGACACCGAGAGCCGGATCAAGGTCGCGCCGGACGGCCGCTCGATCGACGAGGCCGACGTGAAGTGGATCGTCTCGCCCTACGACGAGTTCGGACTCGAGGAGGCCCTCCGCATCCGGGAGGCCAGGGGAACCGGATCCGTCACGGTCGCGAGCCTGGGCCCCGACCGGGCGAAGGCCGGCTTGCGGGAGTGTCTCGCCCGCGGCGCGGATGAGGCCGTCTGGATCGACACGGGCGACGGGCGGTACCTGGACGCGCTCGCGACGGCGAAGGCCCTCGCGGCCGTCGCGAAGGAGAAACCGTACGACTTCCTCTGGTTCGGCCAGAAGGGGGTCGGCTACGACGAATCGCTCGTCGGCCCCATGGTCGCGGAGCTCCTCGACCTCCCGCACGTCGCGCTCGTCGTGAAGCTCGAGGTCGGGGAGGGCCGGATCACCGCGCACCGCGAGATCGAGGGAGCGCACGAGATCGTCGAGTCCCCGCTCCCGTGCGTCCTGACGGCGCAGAAGGGACTGAACGAGCCCCGCTACGCCTCGTTGAAGGGCATCATGGGCGCCAAGAAGAAGCCGATCGCTGAGAAGAAGCTCGCGGAGCTCGGGGTCCCCGAGGCGGACCCCGCGGCGGCGAAGACGCGGTGGCGCAAGATCGAGCTGCCCCCCGCCCGACAGGCCGTGAAGCTGATCCCCGGCGATGACCCGGCGGCGGCGGCTTCCGAGCTCGTGCGGCTGCTGCGGGAAGAGGCGAAGGTGATCTGACGTGCGTGAGCGAAGCGAGCGCAGGCGTCCGATCAACTGACGGGCCACAAGTCCATGAAATTCCTCGTCTTCATCGAGCAGCGGGACGGGAAGATCCGTAAGGCGTCACTCGAGGCATTGTCGCTGGCGCGGCGGCTCGCGGGTGGCCCCGCCGTCGCGGTGCTTCCGGGGAAGGGCGTGACGGCGCTTGCGGCGGGGTTGGGCGCTTACGGCGCCTCGGTGGTCCACGTGGCGGACCGGGACGACCTCGCGCTGTACAGCACCAAGGGGTACGTCGGGGCTCTCGACGCCGCGGCGAAGAAGGAGAGCCCGGACGCGGTCCTCATCGCCGCGACCGCGATGGGGAAGGACGTCGCGCCGCGGTTTGCCGCGCGCCACGACGTGTCGGCGATCGTAGACCTGATGGACCTGCGTCTGGAGGGGGATCGCCTCGTCGGATCCCGGCCCGTTTACTCGGGCAAGGCGCGGGCCGAGGTGGACTGCGGCGCGGCGAAGCTGCAGGTGGCGACGACCCGCCCGAACGTCTTTCCCGCGGAGTCGCAGCCGGGCGCGGATGCGCGCGTGGAGCCCCTCGAGATGCCGGAGGTCGCGCCGCGGGCGCGGGTCGTCCGGGTCGAAGCCTCGGAGGGCAGGGAGCTCGACGTCTCGGAGGCGGACGTGATCGTTTCCGGGGGCCGCGGCATCAAGGGGCCGGAGAACTGGCCGCTCGTGCGCGACCTCCAGGAGGCGCTGGGAGCGGCGCTCGGCGCGTCGCGGGCGGTCGTGGACGCGGGGTGGATTGACCACCAGCACCAGGTCGGCCAGACCGGCAAGGTCGTCTCGCCGACGCTCTACGTCGCCTGCGGAATCTCCGGCGCGATCCAGCATCTCGCGGGGATGGGCACCTCGAAGGTGATCGTCGCGCTCAACAAGGATGCCGAGGCGCCGATCTTCAAGGTCGCCACGTATGGAATCGTGGGCGACATCTTCCAGACGATTCCCGAGGTCGCCAAGGCCGTGCGCGCCGTGAAGGCGGAGTGACCGGCACCCCGTCGCCCCGCGCGCGCGGCTGACGGGCCGAGAGCCCGTCCCATACAGTAGCCGCCGTGTTCCCCCTCCCGACCGACCGCGTGATCGCCGGCATGCCCGGCCGCGTGGCGTTCGCCCTCCTCGTCCTCGCCGCGGTGCTCGCCTTCGCCTACTCGATGGGCCGCCGCATCCGCGTGATGCTGGCCGCCTCTCCCGAGAACCGCTTCGACCACATCGCCACCCGCATCCGCAAAACGCTCGAGTACGCGTTCGCGCAGAAGCGCATGTTCCGCGACCTCTACGCGGGCATCTTCCACATCTTTCTCTTCGCGGGCTTCCTCGTGCTGACCGTGCGGACCCTCGCTCTCGTGATCGAGGGGATCCTGCCGGGGTTCGTGCTCCTCTCCGGCCGAGCGGGCGACCTGTACACGCTGACGAAGGACGTGTTCGAGGTCCTCGTCCTCGTGGGGGTCGCCATGGCCGTGACGCGGCGGGCGTTCGCGCGCCCCCCCCGGCTCGACCTGACGCTCGATGCGTGGTTGATCCTCTTCCTGATCGCGCTGCTCATCGTGACGGACCTGCTCGCGGAAGGGGCGCGCGTCGCCCTCCAGCCGGCTTCCGCCTCCGCCTGGTCCCCCGCGGTGCTCGCGGTGGCGCGCGGGCTGGGAGCCCTCTCCCCGGGCGCGCTCCAGCGCGTGTACGCGGCCTCCTGGTGGACGCACCTGCTGGACATCCTCTTTTTCGGGAACTACCTCCCGTACTCGAAGCACTTCCACATCATCACGTCCATTCCGAACATCTTCCTGATGAAGCTCGAGCCGATGGGGCGTCTCGGGACACCCGACCTCGAGGCCTCCGAGCGGTTCGGCGTCTCGCGAGTGGAAGACCTGTCCTGGAAGTCCATCCTCGACGGGTACACGTGCACGGAGTGCGGCCGCTGCCGGGTCGTGTGCCCGACGGCGATCACGGGAAAGCCGCTCGACCCCAAGGTCTACATCACGACCCTGCGCGACGCGGTCTACGAAGCGACCCCGGAGATCCTCGCCGCCTCCTCCGGACGGGGCAACGGAGAGCCGCCGCGCAAGGATCTCATCGGCGGCTGGATCTCCGAGGAGACGATCTGGGCGTGCACGACCTGCGGCTTCTGCACGTCCGCCTGCCCCGTCTTCATCATCCCCGCGGTCGACAAGATCACCGAGATGCGCCGGCACCTCGTGCTCGAGCGCGCGGAGTTTCCCAAGGAGATGCAGACGGCCTTCCGGGGCATGGAGACCAACGGGAACCCC
>Ga0136614_10001274_pt1 | contig 14651 bp, 15 predicted proteins | sample AntDrymUQ2792106_2_FD_106643 | JGI IMG/M metagenome (GOLD analysis project Ga0136614, IMG submission 106643) | Polar desert sand microbial communities from Dry Valleys, Antarctica - metaG UQ279 (21.06) | ecosystem: Environmental > Terrestrial > Soil > Desert | place: Antarctica: Dry Valley... | reverse complement strand
CGTCTTCTTTAAGACGCAGAGCCGTTGTCGCTCTTCGAGCGCGCAGAGCGGATCGAGTTGGTCGATGATCGCTTCCAAGAGCGGCACGGCAAACGGCCCGGCGTGCGCGACGACTTGCGAATAATAATGAAGCTGCAAGCGGCCTTCGGCGTCCCGGTGAAACTCTTCCGTCGCGCGCGCGTCCATTCGATAAACTTCCTGCCCGACCGGAATCACACGGCGCGGCACGCCTTGACGAATCTCGCCGCTTTCCGCGCGCCAACCTAAGAGTAGCACACCGATGATCACGCCTTGCTCGTTCAAGTAATCGGGACTTAAGACCGCCAACTCCGCGCGCGGCGACAAGCGCGGCCCGAACTGTCCATATTCAGGATTCAAAAGCTGCGTGTTGTAAACGACGCCGACCACTTCGAGGCCGTCCTCGATGGGCAGCCTGACAAACTGTGCGAAGCCGTAATCCGCCGCGCCCGGCGGCGTCTCCACATCCAGCCGGTCGATCACCCGCCCGACATAATCCACATGCGAATTCGAGGAAACAATTTTAGCGACAAGCATAGAGCAGGAGGCAGGAGGCAGGGGCAGTCGGCAGGAGGAAAGCATGTGTCTTTGCTGCCTCCTGCCGACTGCCCCTGCCTCCTCTTTCACGGTTTCGTCCATTCCGGGACTTTGTAGAGAATCCACCAGAGAAAAAGTTGGACAGCGAAAATGATGAGCGCGAGGACGAGACTGTACGCTGCGTGTCTGCTGCCGCCGTCGGTTCTGTGCGCGGCGCGGCGGGTACGCGCGAGCGCAAGGCCGCTGATTAAGATCGCGCCGGGACTAAATAAGATGCCGAGATACGGCACAAGCGAATAGGTGACGAAAGCGGCTGCCGTCGCTATTACCGCGCCGTGCTGTGAACGGGCGAAAGCCATCTGGCTTGATGGAGAGTGGATGCACATCTCGCGTGGCAGCAGTTGGTCCCCTAAACGCGATGGCGCGCTGCTCAAGTGTTGCCGGTGGTAGGAAGAGAGTAGCGAGTCCGCCGGCAGATAGCTCTCGTGATCAAGCCCGCGCCCGCACGTCGAGCAGAAACGCGCGCCCGAACGCCGCGCTGTCGCGCCGCACGCGGGACAAGCGAGCGCCGGCGCTCCCGCAGGCCGCACACTGTCGCCTCGTTTGAAGATCGTGTTGTCGTGCTGCTGGCTCATAGAATTTCTTCAGCACTACGCGCGGCTCAGACTTGAGCAGTTTTCAGTTTTCAGTTTTCAGTTTTCAGTAGTTCGCTTTTGCTGTTTACTGAAAACTGAAAACTCTTTCAGTCCGGCTAACGCCGGCGTTGTTTGCTGACAGCTTTCCGTGAAACGCGGAAAGCGAAATCGTGTTGCTCGGCGAATTCTTGGATCGCGCGCAAGAATTGTTCGCGGTCTTGCCCGGTGATCACGGCGGCGGCGTCTGCCGTCTCTAGCGCATAAGGATAGCCGTTGCCGACGACGCACTCGGCGCGGACAGTATCGATCACTTCATCCAACAGCCCGGCGGCGTAAACCCACGCCGGAATATCGAGCCGCGCGGGCTTGCCGTCGCCGGTCGTCTGCAAGTAGAGAAAGCCGACGAGCGGATCATTCTGCTCGTCGCGAAAATCTGCGGTCAAGCCTTCGCGCAGGCAATGGAAAAAGATCGTGCGGTCGCCCCACGCGCCAAGCAGCGGGAGCGCGTCATCGAGCGCGACGGAAAAAAGTTGTGCGTCGTAGATGCTTGCCGGCACGCGCGCGCCATGTCCGGCCAGCACACTCAGCAGGTGAACCAGATCGCGTGCGTAGCTGTGATCGATGAAGCCGACGATTGGCACTTCCGTCTCGCGCGAGAGACGAACGGCTTCGAGCGTGGCCTTGATGTACTCGCGCGGGAAGTTGCTCTCAGTGCGAATCTGCGCCGACGACAAAAGCAGCGTGCCGTCGAAGAAGGCGACGGGAACACGCTCACCGCGTGCGCGCCAGCCGCGCTGGCGTTCGAGAAATTCGCAGAGCGCTGCGATCTCCTGCTTGAAGCGGCGAAAGCCCACGATGTCAGCGGCGGTCAGTTTTCCGCCTTCCGTCTGCAATAACTCTTCCGGCGAGACGACGGAGAAACTCCACTCTTTGCGATAGCCTTTGCCGTCTGCCGTGTGCGGGTTCTCAAACCAAGCGACCTGCACGGCGGCAATCGGCAATGAAATCTCTCGACCGGGCAAAATCTGGCTCCCATCCGCCGCGAACGTCGCCCGCCCGCGCAAAGCCTCGACCGCCCACGCCCGCGCGCCTTGATGCGAGCGCCACGATTCTGTGAACGGCACGACTACGTCGCCCACATGCTCAAGCTCCGCACACGGCAGAGCGCCTTCAGAACGTGCGCCGCCTGATTTAATTTCAGCCTCCGCCGCCCGCCGCACATCATTGCACGCCCGCCCCGCCAACGCCCGCAAACGTCGTGCAAACTCACGCGAGTCCTCCGCCCAGCGCCGCTCGAAAAGCAAAAGCTCGTCGCGCCGCGCGGCTAATTCACTGATCAGATGTTGGCGGTAAAGCATAAAAACAGTGGCGAGTGACGAGTGACGAGCGAAAGACAAGTTTTTTGTTCTGACTTGTCATTCATCATTCGTCACTATTTTTGCGCTGTGGTCAATTGCGTTGCGCTTGGCGAATAGCGCGACGTTACTAGTTTGCCGTTGATGAAAGTGTAGGCAAGGCCGTCTTTGAGATTGCGATAATGCGTGACGCTCGCTTTTTCTTCGCGCTCAAAATTTTTGTTGCCTGCGAGGGTGAGCGAGTCCGGCGTGGCGGAGGAATTCTCGTGCTGCAAGACGATCTGCAAGACCGTGCCTTCCAAATCAGTGGACAGCTTTTTCGTGGCTACGAACTTGGCGTTAACGAACATGACCGTCACCGTTCCGCCCGCGACCTTGAAGTGCAGCGCGGCAGACTCGTCCAATGCTTCCCGCAACGGCGCGCCCAACTCGCGCTCGACATCCACCCGCCGCGACTTCAAAGGCTCAATCTTGCCCCATGTCGCGGCAGCGACCCGCGCCGGCTCCGCCACCCACGACACCACCAACAAAACCGCGACGCTCAACGCCAACGACGTGAACGCGCCGCGCACCCGACAGCAGCAAAAAATTAAATTGCTCATGCGTGGATGCTAACTCAGTAAAGTTCAAAGTTCAAAGTTCAAGGTTCAAAGTTAAAGAGCTTCGTTTTGACTTTGAACCTTGAACTTTGAACTCATTTCGCGAACGGGCGGATGCGCTCGGCATTTTCTTTGAAGTCGGCATCATTGGGCGCGAGGGCCGCGCCTTTTTCATAGGCAGCGAGCGCTTTGGCGTATTGCTTGGCGACTTCGTAGGCGTAACCGAGTTCGCGGTAGATGTTCGCGTCGTCGGGCGTCTTGGCGGCAGCGCGCTCCAGAGCGGCGGTGGCTTTGGGCATGTTCTTGGCGCGCGAGTGTGCGACGCCGAGCAGATAAAGCGTCGGGCCTTGCGCGTTCGGATTGGTTCCGAAACGTTCGAGCGCGGCGGCGGCGCGGGCATATTGTTGCGCGCCCACCAGAGCTTGCGCGTTGAGTGCGGCGGACGCTTCATCCGGGCGCAGCTTTAACAAAGTCTCGCTGGCGCGGATGGCATTCAAATAATCGGCGTCGGCTTTTGGTCCCGTGCCTCCGGCTGCGGCAGCACGGCGGAGATACGCATACGTGAGCAATGTCCACGCTTCGGCGAAGCGCGGATCGCTTTGGGTCGCGCGGTTGAGGGCTTGGATCGCGGCGTCAGTCCCGTTGCGTTCATAAGCGATGCGGCCCAAGTAAAAGTGCGAGGCGGCATTCTTCGGATCAGCTTTGACGGCGACGTTGAACGAGCGTTCGGCGTCGGCTTGTTTGCCGGTGCGGTATTCGGCGAGGCCGCGATAGTAGAGCAAGGCGGCGTCAGGCTGTGCAGCGCCCGCGCGCGTCGTGGCCGTGACGAGCAACGGCAACGCTTTCTCAAACTCTTCGGTGCGGGCGTAGGCTTGCGCCAGCGCATCGACGGTATTAGCGTCTTCGCTGCCGGCGGCGCGTTGCAATTCTAACGCGCGTTGCAAATCAATCGCGGCTTCCTTGTATTGCTTCAAATTGAACTCTGCGAAGCCCGCGATCTTCCAAGCCTCTTCGTTCTGCGGAGCGGCGGCGGCGATCTGCTTCGCTTCTTTCAAAGCAGCATCGTACTGCTTCTGCTGCAACAGCGCATAAGCGCGTGTGGTGTCGCCGGAAGAATTGGCGGCGGAGGTCGCAGCGGCGGAGCGCGGCGGCGTCGCTGTCTGCGCGGTGGTGCGCGGCACGGGCGTCGGCGTTGGATTGGTCGTCGGATTCTGCACCGTCGAGGCTTCGGGACTAACACGGCGCGGGCGCGTCGCCCCGGACTGCGCGAATGCGGCGGCGGCGAATGCGAAAACGAACAACGCCATCAAAGCGGCGCGTTGAGCATTGCGATTATGCATGATCATAATTCTCTCCTGCGGTGTTGCGGCCTCGCGTGCTGTTGGGGAAAGTATGACGGAGGCGGCGCGCCGGCTCAAGTTTCGCTCAACTGTGCGATGCGGGAAAGTTTGAGCGGGTTCGCTGATTGCGAATGAACGGACAGGCGGCGCAGTACGACAAGCAGTCTTCCTAAATCAGAGCAGAAAAGAATGAGATAGGATGAACAGGATAAAAAACACATCAAGCCCTATTTCGGTCTCACCTTGTTCATCCTGTCCATCCTATCTATTTCCTTGTCTCCCACTCTTGTCAGCTTTGATTTAGATAGAGATGTCCTGACCCGCTCGCGCTGACTCACACCATCGGCTGTTCCGCCGGCACGTAATACAGGATGCGGTTGCAGTTGTCGCAGATGATGATCTCTTCGCCGCGGCGAATCTCGGACATGACTTGCGGGCGCAGGGTCATAAAACAAGCGGTGCAAGAGCTGTTGCGGGCTTCGGCTACAGCGATGCCATCGCGGATGCGCGTGCTAATGCGGCTGTAGAGCGCGCCCATCGGCTTCGGGAGTTCGGCCAAGAGCCGCTCGCGCTCGGCGCGGGTCTGTTCGATCCGCTCGGCCTGCTGCTGCGTCTGCTCGGCAAAGGCATTGAGTTTTTCCTCTAACTCGGCGCGCAGATTGCCGATCTCCGGCTCCAATTCGGTGAGCTGTTTATCCGCGCTGTCGAGCGTTTCCATTTGTTCGAGCGTCTGGGTTTCGAGTTGGGAGATGTGCTTGCGTGCGGCATCGGCCTCGCGGATCGCGGCGCTGTATTCCTTTTCGTTTTTGGAAGACATCAACGCGCGCTCGGCGTGTTCGGCTTTGTGGCGCGTCTCTTCGATCTCGCGTTCGAGCCGCAAGCGCGTCGCCCGCGCTTCGTCGCGCTTGGCTTCGATGGCGCGAAATTCAAAAGCGCGCTGCTCGAACTCTTTTTCGATCTCAGCGCGCCTTTGTGGTATCGCCTTCAACTCGGCTTCTAAACGGCGAATACTAATATCTGTCTTCTGCAAAGCAATTAACTGTGCCAACTCCTCTTTCACCCGGAAATCTCCTCCAAATATCAATGCGATAGAGCGCCGTCAATGGCCTCAACTCAAGCGCCGGATCATCGCACACCCACCGCGCGGCGCGCAAGCAAGCGAGAGCTGTGATGGTGAATCGTCAATAGCCGGTGAAAGTTTGAGGTTTGAGGTTTGAAGTTTGAAAACCAATGATCTCAAATTTCAGATTTGAAATCTCAAATTCCGAACCTCGAACCTCAAACCTCAAACCAGCCTTGACGATTTACGATTCACGCTTGACGAGTTAATGTGTGCCGCGCATGAATTCAGACGGCAAGCCTTTCATTATCATCAATCACAGGGCGGCGCGCGCGCGTGAGGCTTGGGTTGCCGTGCGCGCGGAGCTGGAACGGCAGCACCTTCGCTTCGACGCGCACGAGGCGCGCGAGCCGGGCGACGCGCAAGCGAGAGCGCGCGCGGCGGTGCGGGCGGGCTATCGTGTGATCGCAGTGGTCGGCGGCGACGGCACGCTCAGTGAAGTCGCTGCTGGATTTTTCGCCCTCGACGAAAGACGCGAGCCGTCCGCTCTGCCGCTGCCGATTAACAATGAAGCTGCGCTGGCCGTCCTGCCCGGCGGCACGGGCAACGACTTCGCTCGCGCCTTACAAAATGGGCGCGCTTCGCTCGCGTACTGGACGGGTCGCTTGATCGCATATCTTCGCAGCGAGGACGCGGCGACGCGCGCGGTTGATATGTTGTATGGCACATTGAAGGCGGACGCGCGCTCGTTCATTTGCCTCAACGCTGCGACGCTCGGTATCGGCGCGGAAGTGGCGGGGCGCGTGGCGGCGCAAGCCGGCTTCTTGCAACGTCTGCCGGGCGAGACGCGCTTCGCTGCGGCGGCGTTATCCGCGCTGGCTCGTTGGCGCAACCGCCGCGTGCGGATCAGTGTGGATGATGAAACTTTCGAGTGTGAGACCAATCTCGTCGCCGTCGTCAACAGCGCCTATGCGGGCGGCGGGATGATGTTCTCACCGGAAGCTGAAGTTGACGACGGCCTGCTCGATGTCGTGACCGCTTGCGATCTCAACCGCGCCCAAGTCTTGCGCGAGTTGACGCGCATTCACAGCGGCGGTCACCTCGCCAACCCGCGCGTCTCGGTGCGCCGGGGCCGGCGCGTGCGAATCGAGAATCTCTCGCCCGCCGACGCCCTCGGCATCGAAGCCGACGGCGACGTGCGCGGCCACACGCCGGTTGCGTTGCAAACGCTGCCGGGCGCGTTGCGCGTGATTTGCTAGATGTTGATTCACGAAACGACTAAAGCTGAAGCTCCGCCAGCCGGGGCTAACCGCGCGCTGTTGGTCGTGTCGGCGGCGGTGCTGCTGGCGTCGGCGGTGTGGTTTTCGGGGACGGCGGCGGCCCCGGCGTTGCGCGCGGAGTGGCAACTCGACGACGCGCAGAGCGCGTGGCTGACTACTGCCGTTCAACTCGGATTTATCACCGGCACTTTTCTCTACTCACTGCTGAACATTGCGGATCGTTTCAACGCGCGCAAGGTTTTCTGTGCTTCGGCATTGGCGGGCGCGGGCATCAATCTTATGTTCGCGCTGTTGGCTGGCGGGATCGGCGGGGCTTGCACGCTCCGCTTTCTGACGGGCGTGACGCTGGCGGGCGTGTATCCCGTCGGGATGAAGATCGTGGCGACGTGGTTCCGCGCCGGATTGGGTTGGCGGCTGGGCGTGATGGTCGGCGCGCTCACGCTCGGCACGGCGACGCCTTATTTAGTGCGCGCGTTGGGGACCAATCTCGCTTGGCGTGGGATCGTGGCCTGCGCGTCGGCGCTGGCGGCGGCGGGCGGCCTCTTGATCCTGCTCGGCGTCGGCGACGGCCCATATCTGAAGGGGCGCGCACGTTTCGACTGGCGCGCGGCATTCAGAGTCTTTCGTCATCCGCCGTTTCGTTATACGGCCTTCGCTTACTTCGGCCACATGTGGGAGTTGTACGCCTTCTGGTCCCTTTCGGCTTTTTACTTCGGCGTGCGGTTCGCCGATCAGCCAATGGGCTGGCACGGGGCGCTGCCGCTGCTTTCGTTCCTAACCATTGGTGTGGGCGTCTTGGGCTGTGTCGCGGGCGGATGGATTTCGCGGACAACGGGCGAGCGCAAAGTCGCGCTCTTTGCGCTTTGCGTGAGCGGCGCTTGCTCGGCGCTGTCGGGCTTGGCTTTCGCGTTGCCGTCCGCGCCCTTGCTCGCGTTCGTCGCTGTGTGGGGCATCTTCATCGTGGCGGACTCGCCGCAGTTTTCGGCGCTGGCCGCGCGCCACTGCCCGCCCGAATACACCGGCACAGCGCTGACGGTGCAGAACGGGATCGGATTTGCCGTCACCGTTTTTTCGATCCAACTGCTGCCAGTGATCGCGGACGACACAGGCTGGCGCTGGGCCTTTACGACACTCGCCGCCGGGCCGCTCGTCGGCGCGTATTTCATGCGCCGGTTAGGGCGGTGGTCTAAGAGGAGGCAGGAGGCAGGGGCAGGAGGCAGGTAAGACCGGATTGTTTTTCCTGCCTCCTGCCCCTGCCCCCTGCCTCCTACTGTCTGTCGTCTGCCGAAAGGCGAGTCATGATCGCGGAGAACTCTTCGATGTCTTGGCGGGTGCGCTCTAGTTGGCGGCGGCTGTCGAGATAGGCAGACCAGTGGGGCGTGTTGGTCAAGGCTTTGGTCGTGTCTTCATCGAGCGTCTGCGCCATTAACGCGATCAGATCGCCGGTGACGCGCGTGTGTTCGAGCAAGGCGCTGATGATGCGGTAAGCGAGGCTGGCTTGCGCGAAGTCCAGATCGCGCGCGGCGGCGTCAATCGGCGGAGATGGATCGCTCATGAGATTTTTTCCGCTACGCTTTCGCTCGTGTGCCAATTGCCGCGCACGAACGGAAGTTCGACGACGCGCGCTGCTCGTTCGCCCGTGCCGGCATCGACGATCACTTCCGTGCCGGGCTGCAAGTAATCGTACTTGAGCATTGCGAGCGCGATTGTCTGGCCGAGCGCGGGTGAAATAGTCGCTGACGTGACGCGCCCGATTTTTTTGCCGTCCGCGGCTCTCACTTCCGCGCCGGGCGAGATTCCAGCCGCGCCCGTGAAGCTCAAGCCCGCGATTCGTTTGGCGACATGGCCGCGCCAGTGAATGCGCGCGATGATCTCTTGGCCGACGTAACAGCCTTTCGTATAGCTCACGGCTTTGTCTTCAAGGCCGGCTTCCAACACCACGTTCGTCTCGCTCACGTCTGCGCCGTAACGCGGCACGCCCGCTTCGATGCGAAGCGTTTCCAGCACGTCGAACCCACACGGACGCGCGCCCGCGTTAACGAGAGTGTGCCACAACGCCGGCGCGTCATTCGCTCCGCAGATCAAGTCGAAGCCGTCCTCGCCGGTATGCGTCGCACGCATGATCGTGAGTTGCTCTGTGGAGTTCGCGGTCGAGGCCATCGTGACCTGTCCACGTTCGATTCGTGCGGCATCATGGCCGAGCGTCGTGCCGATGATCTCGCCGGCGCGAGGGCCTTGCACGGACAAGCAAGCGGTTTCAGACGTTAAATCTCTGACGCGGAAATCGCCGGCGAGGGTGAAGCGTTCGAGCGCCGAGAAGACCGTCGCATGATTGGTTGGTTCGGTATCGAAAATAAATATCGTCGCCTCACCGGGCCGCAGCACGCGGGCGTGCGCGAGCAAGCGGCCTTGCACGTTCGGGAACGCGGCGAGCATCCACGCGCCGGGCTGGAGCGCTTTGACATCATTCGTGATCAGGCCGTTTAAGAATTGCACCGCCTCCGCACCGCCGACTTCGATCCGCCCGCGCGCCGAAAGATCAAAAAGTCCCGCGCCCGCGCCGCCACGCACGGCCTCGTACTCCGCTGCCACATCGCCATAGTGCGCGGGCATGAACCAACCATCTCGCTCAATCATCGACGCGCCGCTCTGCCGGTGCGTCTCATCGAGCGGCAAGCGCAAGAGTTCAACTTGTTCGATTGCTTCACTCATCTTTCTACAAAAACTCTCTCGTCAACTCTCACCGCACGGCGGAGCGCACGGGCGACCGCTTGGTAATCCGCCAACTGCGCGGCCTCGCGGCGGTGCGAGGCCAGCACTTGCGGGCTGGGATGGTAGAGCGGAACGAGTAACCGCCCATGCCAGCGCAGCACGCGCCCGGCCATCTCCTTCAAAGAAAATTCATGATTCTGAACGCTCCTGAGCGCGGCCAGCGCGACCGCGCCGAGTGTGACGACGACCGGAGGCTCGATCAACTCGATCTGGCGGCGCAGGAAATCCGAGCAGTTGGCGACTTCAATTGCCGTCGGCTTCCGATTCGCGCCCGTTGCCGCGTGTCGTGGATTACAGAGCGCCGAGTTGGTGATGAAAATGTCGGCGCGCGATAGTTTGATTGAAGAGAGGTAACGCTCGAAGTTGCGGCCGGATTGGTCCCCTGAGAAAGGAACGCGCGTCCGATCCCCGCCCTGCCGCCCCGGCGCTTCGCCGACGAACATCACACGCGCAGCGAGGTTGCCGTTCAACTCGCTCAACACCGCCGCCCGCCCCTGCATCGCCGGGCATCTCTCACACGCCGCCGCCTCCGCCGCCAACACCTTGAATTGCTCCAGCTTGAGCATAATGCTCTAGTTCAAAGTTCAAGGTTCAAAGTTCAAAGTCGTAATGCAGTTTCTGACTTTGAACTTTGAACCTTGAACTTTGAACTTATTTACTGACCGTGATCTCGCGCGTGGTCGAATTGTAGCCGCCGTTTTCAACGAGGTTGCCGTTCTTATCGACGAGTTCGAGCTTGATGCTGTGCGTGCCGCTCGTCCAGCCGCTCAACCAGATGGGTTCCCACTTGTCGATGACTGTGGCTTCGCCGTTATCAATTGAGTAACGGACACGATATTCACCGCCGTCGCCTTGCAGCTTGGCGTTTGAGAGCCAGAAGTCGATCATGATCGGGTCGGCTTCCGCGCCCTTGTAGTCCCCTTTCGGGCGACTGTAAGTCAAGATCGATTTGGCCGCATCAACTGTTCCGGCTTGGCTCGCAGGCATATCCTTGCCTTCGCGTGGCGCGGCGTTGGCGTTGGCGGCATTCGCATTTGCATTATTGGCATTCGCCATGTTCGCGTTCCGGTTCGTATTGGCATTGGCGTTGCGGTTGTCGGCCATCGTTTGGCCGGTGGCGGTCGTCGTCGGCTTCGACGCATCTCCGCCGCCTTGCACGGTAAAAGTCACCATCTGAAACGAGCCAGCGTTTTTGTAGCTCTCGTGCCACGGGCGCGAGGCGAAGACGCGCAAGGTGTGTTGGCCGGCGGTGACATTTCGTAGCTCGAACGGCTGATTGAGATTGTAGTAAGCCTCATAGGGCTGATTGTCGAGGATCACATGGATGTGATTGCCCATTCCTGTGGTCGGGTCTTTCATCGGCTGGTAGCCTTTGAGATCGCCGCTCAGTGCGAGCTTGACATTGACGGTCGAGCCGTTAATCGTCGTCCCCGCGCGCGGTTCGACGAAACGCAGGACGGGCGCAGCCTCATCCTGCTCGCCGCGCTGCGCCACCTGCTCTGTGATCGTTTGCGGGCGCGCGACGATGGACAGAGTTTGCGTCGCGGGCGAAGGCGACGCGCCGGCGGGCGGCGTCACAGTCGTCGTTGCGGTCGTACTCGAATTTTGATTCGTGTTTGTCGCGCAGCCCGCAGACCAGACGATAACTGCCGCGCAGCAGTACAGGAGCGCACGCCGAAAGCGAAAACGCGGGAATAATTTCATAAGTCTTCTCCGTGAGTTGATGTCAATTGAGCAAGCCACTCAACCGACAATTAAATCATCAGGCAAGAGAGAGCCGCAGATGGACGCGGATGAACGCGGATCAGAAAGCCTCTGATTTAATCCGCGTCCATCTACGGCTGAATCTTCTTCATTCAACGCGAGGCGGAACTGAATCGCTTGTTGATCTCATTCCAGTTCACAGTGTTCCACCACGCTTTGAGATATTCGGGGCGGCGGTTTTGATACTGCAAATAATAGGCGTGTTCCCACACGTCGTTGCCCAAGATGGGAAACTGATTGTTCGTCAGAGGGCTGTCTTGATTCGGCGTGCTGACGACTTCCAGACGGCTGCCGCCGCTGGAGACGAGCCACACCCACCCGGAGCCGAACTGCTTCGCGCCGCCATCGTTGAATTTCTCTTTGAAGCTCGCGAAGTCGCCGAAAGTTTCTTTGATTGCGGCGGCGATAGCGCCGGTCGGATCGCCGCCGCCCTCCGGCATCATGATCTGCCAGAACATGGTGTGGTTGACGTGGCCGCCACCGTTGTTACGCACATCGGTGCGGATGTTTTCCGGCACGCTGCTCAACTCCCGGAGCAAATCTTCGGCGCTTTTCTTCTGCAACTCCGGGTGTTTCTCTAGCGCGGCGTTCAATTTTTCGACGTAAGTGTTGTGGTGCTTGTCATGGTGCAGTTGCATGATTTCGGCGCTGATGTAGGGTTCCAACGCCGCGTAGTCGTAAGGCAAAGGCGGTAACTCGTGTGCCATCTTGTTGAAGCCTCCTTAGAAAAAAGTAGTCGGTGGTCAGTGGTCAGATTTATCGAAACGCGCAACATTGAGATATCGGAGATTCACCATAGAGACACAAAGAAAATGATGAATGTAACGCAGCTTCGTCGTGCTATTCATCATTCCGCATTCATCATTTCCTTCGTGTCTGTGGTGGTTCAAACATCTGTTCCAATCTCGGAAGTTTCGATTTAGGCGCGGATTGCCGTGCGCCCGAATAGTAAAGCGATGATCGCGATGACGCTTAGAATGATCATCAGGCCGCCGGGCATCATCTTGAAGTCGTTGAGCGACGCCACCCCGAAGCGTGCCAGCAGCAGTACCGCGACGACGAGCGCCACCCACCAGCCCACAGCGTATGCGCCCCGCATCATCGCGACGGCAGCTCCAATCAGGATAAGGCCGGCGATGCCGCCCGCCACGAGCGAAGGCACGCTCTGCGCCCGCACATAACCCATCACGCCGCCCACCGCTACCAGCAAGCCGTAGAGCAAAATTATCCACGCGGTCATAGTTTTCCTTTCACTTGTGACGAACAAAACACAGAGAGGTTAAAAATTCAAGTAGAGGTCAGAGGCCAGAGATCAGAGGTTAGAAAAAGGCAATCGCTCTTAACTGATCTCTGATCTCTGGCCTCTGACCTCTACTCCACCGGTCGCGTCCCCGGCGCGAGGCCGCTGGTGCTGGCCTGACGCAGGACGCGCACTTCCAAGTCGCTGTGAACGCGCACTTGGCAAGAGAGGCGGATGTTCGCGGCGAGTCCCTCTTCCACCGCGAGGCGATTGCGCTCAACCTCGCCCATCTCGCCCGCTTCGCCGTTGACTACTTCGACGCGGCACGTCGTACATTTCGCGTTGCCGCCGCAGCGGTGCAGGATGTCGATCCCGGCGTCCTCAATCGTCAGCACCAGTTTGCGGCCTTCTTCGGCCTCGATGATCTGTGTTCCCGTCGCAGCCTCGGCGATGATCTTCGGCATCTCTCTCAAGCTCCTTGCTGAATTGTGATTGGATTGCGCGTGGAGTGTACAAAAAAAAGAGGTCAGAGGCTAGAGGTCAGAGGTTAAAGACGGTTTGTCTTTCACTAACCTCTGACCTCTAGCCTCTGACCTCTGACCTCTGCTTTTTTAGGCTGTGAACGAAGAGCCGCAACCGCAGCCGCCGGTCGCGTTCGGGTTGTTGAAGGTGAAGCCCGATCCCATCACGCTGTTGACGAAATCGATGGAAACGCCGTTCAGGTACTGCGCGCTGAACATATCGACAAAGAGGCGGACGCCGTGGGCTTCCGTCACGTGATCGCCTTGCCGCGATTCTTCTTCGATGTTGAGGCTGTACTGGAAGCCGGAGCAGCCGCCCGGCACGACACGCACGCGCAAGCCCGCCGTCTCCGGCAAACCTTCTTCGCCCGACATGAATTTCTTGATCTCGTTGGCCGCCGCTGCCGTGACACCGACGGTTACGGCAGGCATCGTTGCTGTTGACATCTTTCTTTCTCCTCTACAAGTAATCCGTATTCAGTAATGAATTGTCAGTGTTTAGTTGTCAGTAACCAGCGTCCGGTTGTCAATCAACCGATCCGGCTGAGGCTGACCACTGAAAACTGATCACCGACTACTTTAACGGGCTTTGCCCAAAATCACTAGCTCAGGCTTCATCGCTTCAATCGAGACTTGCCGCGCCACTTCTTCCGCCACGTGGCGAAACGCTTGCGCCTGCGGCGAATCGGGATGGCTGACGACGATGGGGACGCCCGTATCTCCGCCCTCGCGCACGTCTATCCCCAAAGGCACTGCGCCCAAGAACGGCACGCTGTATTGCTCCGCCAAACGCTGACCGCCGCCCTCGCCGAAGATGTTGTAGCGCGCGCCGGTGTCGGGCGCGACGAAGTAGCTCATGTTCTCGACAATGCCGAGGACGGGGACAGCCACCGTCTCAAACATCCTGAGCGCGCGGCGCACGTCCGCGAGCGACACTTCCTGCGGCGTCGTGACCAAGACCGCGCCCTGCACGGGGACCAGTTGCGACAGAGACAACTGCACGTCGCCCGTCCCCGGCGGCATGTCCACGATCAGGTAATCCAACTCGCCCCACAACACATCTTGCAAAAACTGCCGCACCAACCCGTGCAAAATTGGTCCCCGAAAAATCATCGGCTCGTCGCCCGGCTTGAGCGTCGCCATCGACATCAGGCGAACACCGTGCGCTGTGATTGGCACGAGCTTATTGCCCGCGACTTCAGGCCGGACATCGCTCGCGCCGAGCATCAACGGCGCGTTCGGCCCATACACGTCGGCATCCATCAGCCCGACGCGCGCGCCGTCCTGCGCGAGCGACACCGCCACATTCACTGCCACCGTCGATTTGCCGACGCCGCCCTTGCCCGACGACACGGCAACGATGTTCCGCACGCCCGGCACGACCACCTTCTCACCCAAGCCGCGACCCTTCGGCACTTCCGCATCCATCTTGACATTGACTGAAGTGACGCCCGGCAACTCGCCGACGTAGAGCCGCGCCATCGATTCCATCTGCTCTTTGACGGGACAGGCCGGCGTCGTCAACACGAT
>Ga0136614_10001272_pt1 | contig 14654 bp, 8 predicted proteins | sample AntDrymUQ2792106_2_FD_106643 | JGI IMG/M metagenome (GOLD analysis project Ga0136614, IMG submission 106643) | Polar desert sand microbial communities from Dry Valleys, Antarctica - metaG UQ279 (21.06) | ecosystem: Environmental > Terrestrial > Soil > Desert | place: Antarctica: Dry Valley... | reverse complement strand
TCGAGCAACTGGCGGCTCTCGACCGTGCGGTCTTCGTTCAGGACCGCCATCGCCATGTGCCGGACGTCGTTATCGAGGGCGTAACCAAACGCGACCATCTCGATCAAGGGCGGGAAGAGCATGAAGAACAGAGTCATTGGGTCGCGCAGGACACTAATGAATTCCTTGAAGAGGATGGCGCGGAGACCGCGGAAGGGGCGTGTTTTCATGACGGACGCCCGCGTAACCCAGTCGCCCCGAGTTGCACCGACGACGAGGGATTGCCTGCCGGCTGCACGAGCACATGCCACCTGATCTGGCTGTTGCTACGCGCCCCCTCGCTACCAGCGGGGCGGGTATCGCGTTCTTTGTGGGGGTTGATCATGCGAATCCCTCCGAAGCCGCCCTCGACCAATGCTTCTGTAGTTGACCGGATAAGCACGACGCCGTTGCGACATCTAAGATGTAAGTTAATCGACCAGCAAACATGAAGACGAAAGACCTGAGCAACATTGGAGTGCCGCCGGGCGAGCCGATGAAGCACGCACATGCGTTCATCGTTGCATTTCGCGAGAGCGGTGGCGACATGTCGCGGCTCGAAAACGAGGTTGGCGCCATCGTAGGCGATCCGGGCGCGTATCTCGGCGATTCGATGCGGGAAGCTTTCGCGCGTTCGCTTTACGCTCCGGCTTTCAAGCAGCGTGAAACGCTGGCGCCCTGGGCGCAGTGGGGTTCTGGTCTCGAGCCAGAGGCGGTCAAACAAATGGCGAATGCCTGCGCGCTGCCTGTCGCCGTCGCGGGTGCGCTGATGCCAGATGCGCACGTCGGCTACGGTCTGCCGATCGGCGGCGTGCTCGCGACCGATAACGCAGTCATCCCCTACGCGGTCGGTGTTGACATCGCCTGCCGCATGAAGCTGACCGTTTTCGATCGCAAACCAAACACGATCGCGGGACAGAAGGACCGGCTCGCGAACATTATCGAGCGCGAGACGCGCTTCGGCATTGGTTGCTCGTTCAAACCACGTCGCGACCACGAAGTGATGGATGAAGATTGGGCTGTTTCGCCCGTGACGCAGCGGCTGCGCGACAAAGCGTGGACGCAGCTCGGCACGAGCGGCAGTGGCAATCACTTCGTCGAGTTCGGCGCGTTTACGATTACGGACGGTTCGTTAGGCCTGCCAGACGGCGAATATCTTTCGCTGCTAACGCACAGCGGTTCGCGCGGAACGGGCGCACAGGTTTGCCAGCATTACAGCCGGATCGCGATGGATCGTCACAGGGAGCTGCCAAAAGAATTAAAGCATCTCGCCTGGCTTTCGCTCGATGAGACCGCCGGCCAGGAATACTGGGCGGCGATGAACCTTATGGGCCACTACGCGGCAGCGAACCACGCCCTGATTCACAAATACATCGCACGCTCACTGGGCGCGGAGATCGTTCTCGACATCGAGAACCACCACAACTTTGCGTGGAGGGAGTGTCACATGATCGACGGCGCGGAGCGCGAAGTGATCGTTCATCGCAAGGGCGCCACGCCAGCTGGTATGGGCGTGCTCGGAGTCATTCCCGGTTCGATGGCCTCGCCGGGATTCGTGGTGCGCGGCAAAGGTCAGACGGAGTCGCTCGCGAGCGCGTCGCATGGCGCGGGGCGTGTCATGAGCCGGACGAAAGCGTTGCAGTCATTCACCTGGAGCGCGGTGAAAAAACTTCTGGCCGAGCGCGACGTGACCCTGCTCAGCGCCGGACTCGATGAAGTGCCCGGAGTTTACAAAGACATCGAAACGGTCATGGCCGCACAAACCGATCTGGTGGATGTGCTCGGCCGCTTCGATCCGAAGCTGGTGAAGATGTGCCCGAGCGGTGAGCGCGCGGAGGACTGAGGTATGTGAATAGTGATTGGTGACTAGTGAACCGGAAAAGCCCCACCGTTCACAATTCACAATTCACTAGTCACGATTCACGTTTTTAATCCACTCTATCGCCTTGTCGGCTAATTTGTCGAAGGCCGTCACCGCCATTTCGAGATGCTCTTCTTTTGTATCCTCGATCTTGTTGTGACTGATGCCGTGCAGACTCTGCACGAACATCATCACTGTCGGAATACCGGCGCGCGCGACTTCGGCCGCATCATGCAACGGGCCTGAGGGTAGGCGATACGGAGAAGCGCCGACATGGGCAATAGCCGCGTCGCTCATGGCCGCGAGTTCCTGGTGGAAGAGAATGGGCTCAATGTTCCAGATGCGGTCCCATCCAACAGTCACGCCTCCTTCGCGGGCAAAGCGCGCGCTTGCCTCCTTTGCATCGTGCAGCATGCGCGAAAGCGCGCCGGCATCGAGGTGCCGCTGGTCGAGCGTGATCCCGCATTCCTCGATCACGCTGGTGACAATGCCGGGCTTCGTCGTGCACGAGCCGATCGTGCCGGCACCTCCGTGCCGGTCCGTGATGCGATAGACCTCGGGGGCCATCTTCGCGGCGGCCAGGAAGGCATCTCTGCGGCGATGCATCGGGGTGCTGCCGGAATGAGCGGCCTGGCCTCGGAAGGTAATTGCATGCCGCTCAACGCCGAAGGTGCCGAGCACGGTCCCGAGCGGCAGATCCAGGTCGAGTAACACCGGCCCCTGCTCGATGTGCAATTCCAGATAAGCCGCGGCATTTGCCAGCTCTCTCTGGCAGGCTCCGACGTTCTCGAATTCGATGCCATATTCGCGCAGTGCCTCTGGAAGCGCGACGCCATTCTTATCCTTCGACGTCCGGGCCTCGCTTAAGTCGAGATGACCCGAACAGGCCGACGAACCAAAGAGGCTTTTGCCGAAACGAGCCCCTTCCTCATCGGCCCAATCAACCAACCGCACCGTGACAGGTGGTTGGCCGGCATGTTCGGCCTGAACTCGGCGGAGAATCTCCACACCGGCGAGCGTGTTCAGACAACCATCGAGCCACCCCCCGTTTGGCACGGAATCGATGTGTCCCCCGATGAGCAGCGCTCTCTCAGACTGACCAGGCAGCGTGGCCCAAAGATTTCCCGCTTCATCGCGATGAGTCTCCGCCGAGATGGCGGCGAGCTTGGTTTCCAGCCACGCGCGCGCCTTTGCCCAGGCCGGCGTAAACGCCACGCGTTGCGCTCCATTCTCGTCGCCCGTCAGCGCACGCAGTTCCTTTAACTCTGCGATGGTTCGCGTGGGGTCGAAGTTGGCATTCATCGCGCGACACAAATTTGTAACGTGCCCGAACCCCGGCTGTCCAAATTGAAAAATCAACCTCCTTGCCTTCGGATAGCACCGCGCGGACTGGCGGGCGTCAGAATCTGATTGAATTTTCTCGGCGGAAGAAGGTCTAAACCTACGCGCTCCGGAGCCCGCCGCTTCGATTGTATGGTAGAGGCGCTTCTTCCGGGTGCTTTCCATCTTATGCCACAACAGACCTATCTCTCTCGTTATCAGGTCGCCTTGGATGCGAACGGATCTCCTTTGGAAATCCGGCGCTCCGCTAATGCTGTCGTCTACAAAGCGGAAGAGATCGTGCTTAGGGACGAAGTAGCCTTGGAGCTGCTCTCCGTCGCGAACTTAAGCCCATCACTTCGCCAGCAACTTGAAACAGAAGCGAAGACGGCCAAGCGCTTAAACCATCTCAACATCCCGACCGTGCGCGAGGTTGGGTTTGAAGGCGACGAGATGGTTTATGTCACGGAATATTTCGAAGGCACGACGGCGGAGGACTGGGTCAAGTCGCACGGTCCGCTTCCGACTGGGTCAATGTTACGGATGGCGCTGCAGGCGGTCAGCGCGCTCGGCGCGGCCGCTTTTCACGGCATCTTCCATTACGCGATCAATCCGCGAAACATCATGCTGGTCCCGGGTCAGACGCCACAGGGAGATTGGCCGCTGATCAAAGTATTGAACTTCATTGGTCTGGCGCCCGCAGTCACGGCCTCTGGTGCGGCGGCTATGGATCCCGCGGCGCCGGCTAAATTTGCGAGTCCGGAACAGCTTCGTGACGGGCATGTCGACTTCCGTTCCGAAATGTACTCGCTCGGTTGTGTGCTCTGGTTCCTGCTCACGGGCGAGGCCCCGCAAGCCGGAGCTTCTACGATCGAGACGGCGGGCGGGATGTCTGGCCCGGTGAAGCGATTACTGAGCGAGATGCTGGCGATTGATCCTAATGAACGACCGCTCGACCCGCTCGCGCTCCAGCAGCAAATTCAAGAGTGCATTTCGCATCTGGAACGCCTCCAGGCCGTCGCCAGCAAATTCGGTCTCGCTGCACCCTCCTCCAGCACGCCGGTCCAGGCTTCGGCGGTAACTCGAGCTCCCGTGGTGCGGAAGCATTCCTCAAAGAACCGCCTCGCCCTGGCCGCTCTTCTGTTGGGTCTCGGGACGCTCGCGGTCATGATGCTGCCTGATCGGGAGCGCACACACGACGACATCGCGACGAGTGGAGCAGACAGCATCGGGGTTCCGATCGGAGTGCCGGAAGCTTCGGAAGCTCGGACATTGACTGCTAACGCGAGTGCTCCGGTTGCTAAACAAACAGCGCCTGCGTCTTTGCCGGTGCAAACCGCGCCGGTGATTGCAGAGCAGCGCTCCGAGCCGCTCCCGCCCACTCCAGCCGTTCCTCGGCCTGCTGCGCCCGTTGTGGCTGAAAACAGCAGGGTACCAGAAGCCAGCGTTCCTGAAAATCTGCCAGCGGCGGAAGAAACGAACTCGGCTGCCGCGCCGAGCATGGTGGTAGCGGCAAACCCTCCGGTTGTCACCTCCGTCGTGACGCCTCCGCCTGCCGAAAAGATCGAAAACGCACCAGAGATCGCCGCTGCTGCTAACGCGGAGCGATCCGTGCAAGTGGCTGACAGCGCTTCACTGACAGCCAACCGGAACGTTGAACCAGAACTTCCTTCACTGGCTGGCCGACCGCGGCAGACGGGTCCGATGTTCGCGGCTAATTCGCGCATTCCGGCAGATGAACCGGAACCTGAATCACCGTCCGAAGGCCCTGACGAGGTCGCGGAGGCGGCTTCATCCGGGGCGCAATTTCCAGCGGCGTCGGTTGACGACGAACTGACGCCGACTGAAGGACAAAATGCGAACATCGTGGCGCAATCTTCCGAAGAGACCGATGACGGCGCAGCGATTCCGGCCACGACGAAGACGGATTCAACAGCCACCCGTCCGCTAGTGACCGCTTCGAAAGGGAAAGCAAAAGAAACGGCGAAAAGTAAAGCGGCCGCCCAAAAGATCGCGAGCCGTCTTGCGCAAAAAAATCGCGTCGCTTCAGCGGGGAATCGTCCTCCGCTTCCTCGCGGTGCCATTCGAGCGGAATTCCTCGGCACGACAGCCGATGGAAATCTTATTTTCGGCCTGCCGTCGTCTGAACGAGGCTACGTGGCAGCACCAACGTCGGCGCCCGAAGGAGCGTCCCGCCGTCGGCTGCGGCGTGGTTCCGACCCTGTGACCGAGCAGGTGCCAGTGCTGCCTGCCTTGCCCCCGGGCGAGTAGCTTCCGCCAGGGAGCAATTAGAAGCGCGCGCTTTGCGCTGCGCGAATTTTATCCGCGGCCACGCGGCGCAGATTCGCCGTCAGGCCCACCTTGGAAAGAGTCCAGATGATCCACTTCGTTGGATCGAATTCCCAGGGCTTTACGCCGTTGCGGTAGTCGTGCTGGAACTCGTGGTGATAGTTGTGGTAGCCCTCGCCGAACGTGAAGAGAGCGAGGAGATGCGAGTCGCGGGCACTACAACGATCCGAATACGGCTGCCGCCCGAGTGTGTGGCAGGCGCTGTTGATCAGGAAGGTGCAATGTTGCAGGACGGTCACGCGCGCTACCCCGGCGAGGAGGAAACCGCCGAGCGCGCCGGCTCCCCCATTCCAAAGCCAGCCAATGAATGCCGGCAGAATGAAGGCAACGACGACCGCGATCCACTGGATGTAGCGATGTTGCCACATTACGAGCCGATCCCTCTTTAGGTCCGGCACGTTATCGTAGGGCGGCTGCCGGCTCATCTTAAAAAGCAGCCAGCCGATATGGGCGTAAAAGAAACCTTTCGAGATGTCGTAGGGATCGTCGTCGTGATCGACGTGCTTGTGATGCCGGCGATGCTCGCTTGACCACATCAGGACCGAATTTTCAAAGGCCCCCGCGCCGAAGACTAGTGTGAAGAGGCGCACGGGCCAGCTGGCTTGAAAGGCGATGTGCGAGAAGAGCCTGTGATATCCGAGGCTGATGCTGAAACCAGTGGTGGCAAACATGGCGCAGAAGAGCCCGACCTGGAACCAATCAAGCCCAAAGCTCCAGATGTAGAGCGGGACTGCGGTGAGGGTGAGAAAGGCAGTGCCAATGAGAAAGGAGCTCGTCGTCCAATTGATTCGATGGCGCGGTACGTTGAGAAGCTTCCCCTCACGGACGACCGGTTTCTGATTAGGCGAAGGGGCAATCTCGCCTTGGATGATCGAGCGTTCGAAAGAACGCTCCGGAGCTAGGGATGGAGCAGGCACCTCCGACCATAGCCTGTTCGGGTCTTTAAACAACGAGCGCTGCGGGTGTTAGCGAGGACTGGCATAGAGCGGCCAGAAGAGCTGGATGGTAAGAAGAACAACCACGGTCAGAGCAATCGTTAAACCGAGTCCGACTTTGACGAAATCGACGAAGCGATATTTGCCGGGACCGTAAACGAGAATGCAGGAGGGCTCGAACGGGGTGATGAAAGAAACGGAGGCCGCCAGCATGATCCCAATGGCGAAGGTGCGCGCGTTTGCACCCAGTTGCTGCGCGGCCTGTATCGCGACCGGCAGCACGACGAGCGCGGCGGCGGCGTTCGACATGGGTTGCGTGAGGACGATCGTAAGAACGAAAAAACCGGCCAGAATCGCGAGAATTCCAAAGGGCGCAAACCAAGCCACCACCAGGGACGCGAGGTAGGAGGCTGCGCCGGTTTTTTCCATCGCGGTCCCGAAGGCGGTCATGCCGCCAATCAAGACCAGAAGTCGCCAGTCGACGAATTCGTAGGCGCGCTCCACGCTGATGCAGCGCAACAGAATCGTGAGGACAGCGGCGGAAAGAAACGCGATCGAGAGCGGCACCCACCCTATGCCGCCGATGACAACCGCGGCCCCGAATAAGCCGATGGTGAGCAATCCTTTCCGCGGGTGATAAAGCGGCTCGCTGACTTCCCCGAGCAAAGACATACCGGAATGCGCACGCAATCCTTCCAGGCGAACCGCTTCGCCTTGCACCAGCAGGAGGTCGCCGACCCGGAGGATGGTGTCGCCCACTCCTTCGCGCAAAGATTGCCCATGCCGATAAATCGCGAGCGCGGTCAGCCCGTAATACTGCCGAAAATTGGCATCTTTCAGGGTGCGCCCGGGGAGTTCGCTTTGCGGAGTGAGCAGCACCTCGGCGATGCGCATCTCGGCGCTCTGCAGGTCGAGATCGCCGAGCGTGAACTCCGGCTTGATCTCGATGCCCTCAATTTTCTTAACCTTCATCAGGGTGTCGGCCTTCCCTTCCACGAGAAGCGTATCGCCTTCGGCGATCTTGGTGTTTCGATCGGGAATAAGCTCGTGCTGGTCACGAAGGATTTTCAAAATGCGGAACTCCAGCACGTTCAGATCGGAGTCGTAGCTCGTTTGCCCAATCAAGGGCGAATTCGGCAGCACGATGATCTCACTCATGTATTCCCGCATCGCATAGTCAGCGGTGAGACTCGCTTCCTTGTGCTCGGGCAGAAGGTGCTTGCCGATAAACATCATGTAAGCGATGCCGACCCCTGCGATCACGAGTGCGATCCGAGTGATCTCGAACATCCCGAGCTCCGGCAGCCCGATTTTTTTGATGTAGCCGCTGACGGCGACATTCGTGGAAGTGCCGATGAGGGTGCAGGTGCCGCCAAGGATGGAGGCAAAGGCGAGCGGCATCAGCAGCCGGGACGCACTTAATTTAACGCGGCGGGCCACGCTGACCGTAGGCGGCAGAAACATAGCCGTGACAGTCGTGTTGTTCATGAAAGCCGACACGCCGGCCGTGCTCGACATCAAAAGAAGGAGAAGGCTGTTCGTGCTCGCGCCCGCCAGCTTTAGAATGCGGGCGCCGAGCAGATCGAGCACGCCGGTTTCCTGCAAGGCGCCGCTGATCACGAAGATCGCGCCGAGGATGATGATGATGTCATTGCTAAATCCTTCAAAGGCTTCCTGCGGCACCAGGACACCGCTGCTGACCAGAGCGATTAACAAAAGGAATGTGATCAGATCGACGGAGATCCGCTCCGTGGCGAAGAGGGCGATCGCAATCACCAAGAGCGCGAGAACGAATGCGATCGGCAGAGTCATACGGAGCGACCTCGATTAACCCTTGCCGCTGCGGTCCCGGCGAGACAAATGGGCGACCAGAAAGGGCATCAAGGTCTAATACGTGCGGCAACGCTGGCGCGCGCTTCCCGCCGGCATTGCGATGGCTACCTGCCTGCGTAACAGTAGCGGCGAATGATGCTTTGGCGGACGAAGCGCGAACCGGTGCGGGTGACGCGTGAGATTACGATCGTAAACAAACATGGTTTCCATGCGCGACCGGCCGCCGAGTTCGTCCGCCGCGCGAATAGCTTCCGCTCCGAGATTTGGCTGACGCGCAACGGGGAACGTTTTTCCGCGACCAGCCTGATGGACCTCTTGCGCGGACAATTCGAGTGCGGCGCCACGGCGACGCTGGAAGCATTCGGCACCGACGCGCAGGCAGCCGTGGAGGCGCTCGGCCAACTGCTCCTGCATCTCCGGGATCAGGAAGCGGGGGACTGAAGCCCGCGCGCGGGGGCCTGTGCGACCTGCTTTTTGCCCAACCAAAAGTTGATCCCGCACCACACTGTTGCGAGAGGCACAGCGACGAAAGAGGTCCCGGTCAGGGTGAGCCCCGCCAGCCGAGCGCCGCATAAAAGCAGGCGCCGGCCTGATCGCCCGATACACGAACGTTCGATGAAGCTTTTCGCTTTATATTGTCTTCGCGCGTGACGGACGTGAATACCTTCACGGCCTGGCCGCGAGAGCGCGAAGCTGCGGGCCCGCCGCAGCACTTGATAGGCGATGAGCAGGCTGATCGTCGGCATGAATCCGATCGCGGCAAAGCCAAACACGCTCAGCGCTGGGAATGTCGCGCGAGTCACGCCGACCCGCGCGCAGCTCCTCTGGCCGCGCATCGACCACGCGCTGCCGGAGCAGGTCGAAACGCCAGGGTCGCCTAGGACCTGAAAACCTATCCGGTTCTCTTATGCCAGGCGTCGATAACTTCCTTCTCGCGTTCCGCCGTTAGCCCGGCCTTCAGCTTCGCCTGCCGCTCTGCCGGCAGAGTCTTGAACCACGCCAGCGTGTCCCGCGCCGTCTCCGGCAACGGCCGGAACGTGAGCCCCTCCCCAAGTGCGCGTTTAATGCTCGTGCGGCTGAGACCACCCTCTTCGCCCCGCGGTGGCACCCAGACGGGCATATCCGACCAAGGCGCGACCTTTTGCGCTTCCAGAAAATCAGTGTTCGCCCAGGTGAAAGAAGCGTTCGAGCCCAGTGCCGCTTTGATCCCGGCCAACATCTCTCCGACGCCGAGCTCTGCCGCAGGACCAGTCGCATTATAGTTTCCTGTTTCGCCATTCTCGACCATGCGGATCGTCCATTCCGCGAGATCGCGCGCATCGATGAACTGCACCGGATCTTTTGGATCGCCCGGCGCGAGAACTTCGCCGCCGCGATCAATCCGGACAGGCCAGTAAGTGAATCGGTCCGTCTGATCGCCGGGTCCAACAATCAGACCCGGCCGGATGACGAGTGTCTTCTTCGGAAACCATTTCTCCGCCTCCTGCTCCGAGAGGGCTTTGAGCGGGCCGTAGAGTCGGAAGTCCGAGGCGAGCAACGTTTCGCGTGTCTCCTTCATCGCGTCGGCGCCTTCGTACTTTGCGAGGGGCGCCGTCTCGTCGTTCTGCTGTGTGTTATCCGCGTAAACAGAAATCGTGGAGATGAAAACGTATCGGTCGACGTTCCCTTTCAGGACTTGAGCAACGTCGCGCACCCAGACGGGGACGCTCGTTGGGTTGTCGATCACGACATCCCATTTGCGATCTTTCAAGGCGTCGAGCTGACCGTTGCGATCGCCGAGCAACTGTTCAACGCCTTCGGGCAGCTCACCCGGGCGCGTCTTGCCCCGATTGAAGACCGTGACTTTGTGCCCGCGTTCCATCGCATATCGCACCTGGAACGGGCCGGTGAATCCCGTGCCGCCGAGAATCAGGATGCGCAATGGCCTGGGCTTTTCTTGCGCTCCGCGCGTGCGTTGCGGCGCCAAAAAGCCTGCGCCGACAGCTCCGCCGGCCATGGTTGAGACCTTGATGAATTTCCTTTTGCTTAGGCTCATAGTCGTCGGTTCCTTTTTCTGTAGGGGAAGCTGACAGCTTCCCCTACAGCGCTGCGGTCACGGCGTAAAATCCCGATCCTTCTTCAGTCCGGCGCAGAAAGCCGCGAGGAGCCGGGCGGTATTCTGCAAATCCTCGAGCGCCAACAACTCGTTAGGCGTATGCATGTAGCGCAGCGGCACCGAAAGCAAACCGGTGGCCATTCCGCCACGTGACAGCTGCATGGCGTTCGCATCCGTTCCAGTCCCGCGTGCGGCCGATGCAACTTGATACGGAATGCCTTCCGCCTCCGCAGTCGCCACCAAGACCTCAAAAACACGCGGATTGATATTCGCGCCCCGCGAAATCATTGGTCCGCCCCCGACCGTGAAATCGCCGGCCATCTTTTTTTCGATCCCCGGTGTGTCCGTTCCGTGCGCTACATCGAGGGCGATTCCCACGTCCGCTTCGCTGGAAAAGGCGCTCGTATGGGCGCCGCGCAGCCCGATCTCCTCTTGCACGGTCGAGACGCCAATGACACAGGCTTCGAACTCGCGGCCGTGCAGCAGGCGGAGCACTTCGGTCACGATCCACGTGCCCATCTTGTTGTCGAAAGCCATCGAGACGGCGCGTTCATTCGCCAGCTCTATGTAAGGCTGGAGGAAAACGCCGGCATCGCCGAAAGCGACAAGCTGGAGCGCGTCGGCTTTGCTCGTGGCGCCGATATCCACGTAGAGATCGTGCATCTTTGGCACCTTTTTCTTGTCTTCCTCGTCCATGAGGTGGATCGCTTTCCGCCCGATCACACCGGCCACCAGGCCGTTCCGCGTCATGATCGAGACGCGCTGCGAAGTCGCCACGACGGGATCGACCCCGCCAATCGGCTCAAGGTAGAGAAAGCCTTCATCCGTGATGTACTGCACGATGAACCCAATCTGATCGCAATGTCCCGCCAGCATGATGCGCGGCCGGCCTTCTGCATGACGCGTCCCAAAGACGTTGCCCATCACATCCGTGCGAACGCTGTCGCACCACGGCTGTATGCGCTCGCGCACCAGCTTTTGTACGTCGTGCTCGTAACCGGAAGGACTGGCGGTTTCGACGAGTTGCCGGAGAAAATCTTTGCTGTCGGGATTCATGGGAAAGGAAGGGACGCCCGTTTACTCAGCGCAGGCGCCGGGTGCCGGATCGCCCCGCGGCCCACGGCCGTGTGCCGAGGTAAAGCGCTTCGGCCAGGATAGGCACACCACCTTCCGAAGCTGCGCCGCGCGCTGAGATGATGCTCGCCCGGGATTGCCCGGTGACCACGCGCAACCGTCGCCCGCCACCGGGGGACAGTGGCGATTCGGTGCGGGAGTGGGATTGAATGGCGGGTTATGACTCCGCGAGTCTAAATATCGTCGGCCTCCTGTCGCCAGCAGAAATCCAGACCACCGCAGGTGGATCCGTTGCACTTCCTTCGCGGGGTGCGGGGTTAAACGCGGCTTTGGATGGCTTGCGAATCCGCTCCATCATCCCGTTCAATGATGAGGGTTGGCGGCACGGGCGAGCGACCGCAATCACCGCCATAAATGGTCAGGCCGCCGATCGGCAATTTATCCGACGGCACGACGCAGTGCAGATAGAAGAGGTCCGAGCCGGCATTCGCCAGCACTTGGCGCAGCAGCTCGCCTTCAACCGCCGCGTGCGTGACATAGCCATAGGCTCCGCGTCCCCCGCGCAGGTAACTCAGCGCTCCTCCGGCATCGTGGGGGTGGTTCGGGAGGAGGCCGGTGTAGATGCGTACGCCATTAAGAAGGAGGCGAAACGATGTCGGGTGTGCGAACGAGTCGGTCTGCGGGGTGCCCAGACGACGAGCGGAAACTTCGCAAAGCACGATGATCTTGGTGGCGTTGCGAATTTCGTCCGCCGTGACCCGAAACTGGTATTCGAAAAAGCCATGTCCTTCGCCGTAACACGACCCGTCCTTTTCCGCTTCCGCGCGTTCGCTGCTCCCGCCGCTCCAATCCATCGTATTCCACGCCTGCGGCTCGGCTCGGAAGATCAACCCGGATGCAGTCTCTTCCCGCGCGGGGAAGCCGCCATCGACGAAGAATTGCACGTAGTTGCGCGCCAGGAGCACACCTTCCGGCGTGACCGCTCGCACCCAGAGAGTGCAAAGCATTGTCTGGCTCGGCAGCCGGAATTTGATCTTCTCCGCCAAGGCGACCCGGTACTGCGGAAAGTCGATCGCTCTGCTCCCAATCAGCAATCGATCGGTAGCCCAGCCTAACGAGTCAATCCCACTCAGCGTCCAATGCAGCGTCACGTCGCGGCGTTCTTTCCGGGCAAAATGCGAGGAGAAGACGCTGATCTCCAGTTCCGCGCCGGGCGCGCAACGCGAGATGGGCGCGGCATCGATGGGGAGAACGTCGCCCTGGTTCACCGTCGTGGGATCGTAGCCGAATGTCTTGGGCGTGCGGTCATAATTCAGAAAGCCGTTCTGCTCCCATTCCACGTCGTGCAGCTCGGTGTAGATGTAGGCGGAGAGATGGCCATGGAGCCGCAGCTCGTTCGTCAGGAACTTGAAACTCCAACTGACGTCGATATCGCCATCGAGCGCTCCGACGCCGCCATACTCGCTGTTGATGAGTGGCTGCTGGCCCTGCTCGAAGCCGGGGGTGTAATTAAAACCTGAACCGGCGTAAGTCTCCTTGACCACCTTCGCGATGTGTTCTTTCGCATGGTTGTAATCGTTCGTGTAGAAGTGCCACGAGTTCACGTCGGTCCGCGAATGGCCGTAATTCTCCACGTGCTCCCAGAAGACCACGCTCATGTCTTCCACCAGCCGCGTCGGGTCGAGTGACTTTGCGAGCTCCCACATTTGATCGACCCAGCTAAACGATTGCAGGTTTTGCACCTTCGTCCCCGGCGGGCGCTCCACGATGGCACCGCCTGCCGTCGGGACCTTAGGGTTGATCAACTTCATGAAGTCCGCCTGCCCCCCGAAGCCCCAGGTCTCGTTGAACAGGCACCAGCCGATGATGGAGGGGTGATTGAAGTCGCGCGCAATCCCTGCCCGCATGGTCATCTCGTAGCGCTGCCGGCCGAGCGGGGTGTCGCCGCCTTCTCCGAAATTCGGGAAGTCCGCCAGGAGCAGAATGCCGATGGTGTCGGCGTAATAGAGGAGGAGCGGGTCATCGATTTTGATATGCACGCGGAGCAGATCGAAACCGAAGCGTTTCGCGTAGGCGATGTCGTCCTTTAGAAACTGCACGTCGCCCGCCGTGTAAACGCCGTCCGGGTAGTAAGACTGGTAAAGCGCTCCGCGAATGTAGATGGCCTCGCCGTTCAGGCACAGCGCAGCCGGCGCGGAGGCATCGTCGGCCGGCTTGGTCGAGATACTCCGCACACCGAAATATCCGTGCACGACATCCGCTTCGGCTCCATTGCGCAGGGTGAACTGGACGTTGTAAAGCTGCGGATTGGTGGGGTCCCAAAGGAGCGCCGAACCCAGCGGAACAGTTCCCCTGGCCCCCCCGTCCTGGACCGCGACTTCTTTCGCAAAACGGCGCCCATCAGGCGCGCTGACCTCGATCAGGCAGTCGCTTCCGCCGTTGGTGAAAAGCTCGATGCTCGCCTCGCCTCGCTCAATGTCAGTCGTGATCTCAAACCGCTCGATGAATGTCGCCGCGCGAGGCTCAATGAAAACGGTTTGCCAAATCCCACTCACGCTCGAGTACCAGCCCCACTGCTTTCCTACCGGCTGCTCCCGATTATCCATCTGATCCTCAACTCGGAAGATAATTGTAGCGGAGAGTTCGCCGTCGGGCCGGCTGCGCAAGGTCTCCGTGAGGTCGAACTCAAACGGCAGATAGCCGCCTTCGTGCCGGCCCAGATGATGCCCGTTGCACCAGCAATCCGTAAAATAATCCGCGGCGCCGACCGTGAGGATGATGCGTTTTCCGCGCCAATGGTCGTTCTGCGGGATGCTGGTCGTCCGCCGATACCAGCCGATCTCGTAGCGGGCCGCGTCGCGGTAATTGAAACGATCGACTTCGAGCGGATTGCGATAAACGCGCCGCGAAAAGTAGTTGTCGTTCCCAGCGGCATCGGCTTCACCCCACGCGGCGAGCGACTCCCAGCAGAATGGGACCGTGATCTGTTCGTCCCAGTGACCTTTGTCCGGCACGAACCATTCCTGCTCGGCGCCGGTCCCCTCGGGATCGAACTTGAACTCCCAGGCGCCGTTTAAGTTCTTCCAATCCACGCCGTGCACAAAACCGCGCTGCCGATCTGGCCGCGGGTGCTCAGGGCGCGGGAGAAAGGTACCGATCGCCATAGGGC
>Ga0136614_10001269_pt1 | contig 14659 bp, 7 predicted proteins | sample AntDrymUQ2792106_2_FD_106643 | JGI IMG/M metagenome (GOLD analysis project Ga0136614, IMG submission 106643) | Polar desert sand microbial communities from Dry Valleys, Antarctica - metaG UQ279 (21.06) | ecosystem: Environmental > Terrestrial > Soil > Desert | place: Antarctica: Dry Valley... | reverse complement strand
TTCGACATCTGTTTCTAGGTAGTGTGCCTTCACCTGCTGGATTAAGAGCAACAGGTGATCGGGGGGTTGAGATTGTTGGTTGCTCATCACTCCCACTAATCTCAGAAATCACGCGATTTCTGCTCCCCGATCTAATTACGCGCACGCTTCAGTTAATCAGCTCCAAAAACCAAACTATCTGTTCACTTGAAAGGAATCCTGATGATACTTCGACTGTCAACTCTCCGCTCCGCAGTGTTGCTGTCTATCTTACTGCTTGCGCTCTCGGCTGCGGCTTGTGGCCCTCGTGGAGAGAATGCACAATCCAACAATGCTGCTCCCAGCACTTCCGGCACGAACGCCAATCAGACAAACACTCCCGGCACGACCGCCCCGCAGCCGAGTAACAACACGGCGAAGGCGAAACTCAATTTGAACACGGCTTCGGAGAACGATTTTCTGACCACTATTCCCGGCATGGGCAATCGGATGGTGCATGAGTTTGAGGAGTACCGGCCTTTTGACAGCATCCAGCAATTCCGGCGCGAGATCGGCAAGTACGTCAGCCCGGAGCAAGTCGCCGAGTATGAAAAACATGTCTATGTGCCGATAGACGCGAATAAATCGGACGCGGCCACGCTGCAACAGATTCCGGGACTCGACGCGACCGAGGCTCAAGCCTTAATTGCCGCTCGCCCATTTGCCTCGCCCGACGCCTTTCTCGCCAAACTCGCCGCGAGCGTGTCGGAAGCGGACTTGGCTGTCGCTAAAATCTATTTGAGCAATCAATGAACTCCGCCGTTATTTTGGCGCGCCTGCGACGGTTTCTGCTTGTCGTCTCCGCCCTGTTTTTTGCCGGGACATTGCTTGAGTTGTGGTTGATCGGCCACATGGAAGATTTTGTGCAATGGCTCCCGTTCGTCCTGTGTGGATTGGGGTTGGTTGCCATCCTCGGGGCGCTGGTCCGGCCACGACGCGCCGCCGCGGTGGGCTTGCGCGTGGTGATGGGAGTAGTGGCGCTCGGCAGTCTCTTCGGCGTTTACGAACACGTCGCAAACAACCTCGCGTTTCACCGCGAGATTTATCCAAACGCGCCGGCCAGCGACAGTTTGATGAGCGCTCTCGGCGGCGCGAATCCATTGCTGGCTCCCGGCATCATGGCGGCTGCCGCCGTATTAGCCATCGCCGCAACTTATCATCATCCAGCCTTGAGGAGTGGCGATGATGAATTGAACGGGTGAGGGCAAAAAACATTCATCCACAAAGTCCCATGAAACGACGCGAAACTGCGCGCACTGCCGCTGCCCAATGCTATGCCTGAGCTACCTGAAGTCGAACTCGTCGCCCGTGCGCTCGATGGGCTTGTAGGCCGACAGCGAATCGTGGCTGCGCGGTTGCTGCGGCCCGGACTCGCGCCGGAGACGCCGCCCGCCGTGTTCGCCCGCCGTTTGCGGCAAAACTCCATTCAGCGTGTCACGCGGCGCGGCAAACACATTCTCTTCGAGTTGGAGCGCGAGCAGGTGTTGCTCACACACTTGCGAATGACCGGCAGGTTTTTACTCTTGCCGCCCGCAGCCGCATTGCCGAAGCACACGCACGCGCTTTTTTATCTGGCCGACGAGCGCCGTTTGGCCTTCTCCGATCAGCGGCACTTCGGGATGATGAAGCTCGTCAAAGCCTCCGAGTTAGCGACAGCCAAAGAGCTACGGGCACTCGCGCCAGAGCCTTTCTCCGCAGAATTCACGCCCGCTTATCTGGGCCGCGCGTTCGCACGTTCGCGGCGGACGCTGAAAGAGACGTTGCTCGATCAAACGAAAGTCACCGGACTCGGCAACATCTACGCCGCCGAAGCTCTCTTCCTCGCGCGCATCAATCCCTTTCTCATCGCCGCCCAACTCTCGCCGCGCCGCCTGCCGCGCTTGCACCGGGCGATCCTCCGCGTCTTTAACGAATCCATCGCGCACGGCTCGACGCTGAACGTCAATCCCGAAGACATCGACGGCAGCTACTACGGCGGCGCATACGAAGGCCACTGGCGCGTTTATGCACGCGAGGGCGAACCCTGCCCCACATGCCGCGCGCGTGTTCGCCGTCTCATGCACGCTGGACGCTCGACCTTCTTCTGCCCGCGCTGTCAGAAAAACTAACGCCTGCCATTTGTCTGGCCTCTTGACAGCCTTGTGCCGTCGGGCGTATAAGCGCGTGTGAAAAAGACGTGGTGAGTTAAGGCGACTTGCGGCCACGTAAAATAAACAGCTAAACAGCTCGGCACATCACATCAGCCTGTCATTGCGATTTTCGCTGAAGTCCCGCGTTGTTTGGCGCGGGAATTTTTTTGTAGAGGTCAGAGATCAGTAAATGCTGATCGTTTCTGACCTCTGACCTCTGACCTCTGAGCTATGGAAAACTTTCGAGACATTTTAGCGAGCGAGCAGATCACGGTGTTTGACGGCGCGATGGGAACGATGCTGTATGCCAAAGGCGTCTATATCAATCGCTCTTACGACGAGTTGAATTTGACGAACCCGGACTTGGTGCGCGAGGTGCATGAAGAGTACGTGCGCGCCGGCGCGGAAGTGATCGAGACAAATACTTTCGGAGCGACCGCCCCGCACTTGCAACAGTTCGGACTGGAAGGCAATCTCCGGCTGATCAACGTCGCCGCCGCGCGTTTGGCGCGCGAGGCTGCCGGCGAACGCGCTTACGTCGCGGGCGCGGTTGGTCCCCTCGGCTTGCGGATCGAGCCTTACGGGCCGACTTCATTTGATGAAGCGAAAGATTTGTTCAAGGGGCAGATCGCAGCCTTGCTCGAAGGCGGCGTCGATCTGTTCGTGTTGGAGACTTTCTCGGACGTGTCGGAGATACGGCAGGCGATCCGCGCGGTGCGCGAATTGTGCGATCTGCCCATCGTCACGCAGATGACCATCCTGCCGGACGGCAACACCTCTTTCGGCACGACTCCCGAAGTCTTCACCACGCGGCTCGACGAGTGGGGCGCGGACGTGATCGGCTTGAACTGCGGTGTCGGGCCGGCCATCGTCTTGACGGCGATTGAGAAGATGCGCGTGCTGACTGACAAAAAACTGTGCGCGCAACCGAACGCTGGGCTGCCACGCGACGTGCAGGGACGGCAGTTCTACATGTGTTCGCCGGAGTACATGGCGAAATACGCAAAGCGTTTGATTCAAGCCGGCGTCAAAATGGTCGGCGGCTGTTGCGGCACGACGCCCGCGCACATCAAAATGATCACAGACGCAGTGCGCGCCGTCTCTCCGCGCAAGAGTCGCGTCTTTTTGAAGTCTGAACAGCCGGCGCGCGTCGAAGAATTAACGCCCGCCGATATTCGCGTCGTGCCGCCGGAAGAGAGATCGAATTGGGGACGCATGATCACGAACGGCGAGTTCGTGACGACCGTCGAAGTATTACCGCCAAAAGGCTGTGACGCGAAGAAGACACTTGATCAGATTCGGCTGTTGAAGGAAGTCGGCGTCAATGCCGTCAACATTCCCGACGGCCCGCGCGCGCAGACGCGCATGAGCGCGCAAGCCACCGCCCTTTTGGTCGAGCGCGAGATCGGCCTTGAAGCCGTGTTGCATTACTGCTGTCGGGATCGAAATCTTTTGGGCATGATGTCTGATCTGCTCGGCGCGGCGGCGCTCGGTTTGAGAAACTTGCTCTTGATCACCGGCGATCCACCGAAGATGGGGCCGTACCCGGACGCCACCGCCGTCTTCGACATCGACTCCATCGGGTTGACCAACATGGTCAACAAACTCAATCACGGACTCGATCTCGGCAACAATCCCATCGGCTGCCCGACCTCTTTCTGCATCGGCGTCGGCGTCAACCCCGGCGCGCTCAACGTCGAAGAAGAGATCAAACGCTTCGAGTACAAGGTCGAAGCCGGAGCCGAATTCGCGATCACGCAACCCGTGTTCGACGCCGAGCAACTGCGCGACTTCTTAAAAATGATCGGACACGTCCGCATCCCCGTCGTCGCGGGCATCTGGCCGTTGGTCTCCTACCGCAACGCCGAGTTCCTGCACAACGAAGTGCCGGGGGTGCGCGTCACTCCCTCGATCATGGAACGGATGCAGCGCGCCTCCGACAAGAGCAAAGACCACGCCCGCGACGAAGGCTTACAAATCGCCCGCGAGTCGCTCTTGGAAGTCCGCGATCTCATTCAAGGCGTCCAAGTATCCGCGCCCTTCAACAACGTCCGCCTCGCCCTCGAAGTCTTCGACGCCCTGCCCGAACTGAGCGAGCGGCGCGAAGCGGACGTGACCGCGTTGATCCGGTAATTCAAAACTCAACCCGAAGTAGACGACCCGCTTCGCGCCTTTGTGACTTTGCGTGAAACTTCTTCTTGACGAAGAACAGGCTCACGCAAAGTCGCAAAGGCGCGAAGCAAGACGCCAAGCCGGATTTTGAGACGGCCTCTTAAACTATCGCTCCCCGGTGGCAGCATTCGCCTCCGGCTCGCCTGCTTGTCCAGCGGCGCTACTCCAAAGTTCGCTTGGCGCATTCGCCCGCTAAAATAACTCTTGCCTTTCGACGCTAAAGTTGTAGAATGCCGCCCGCATTAAGATAATCGCACTCGCTCGATAGCGTGGCCTTACCTCGCAGCACGCACGAGCAGCATAGGCGCGGCGCTTCACTCGCACCGGCCAGCATCCAATCATTCCAGACATTTTTGTTTTCCGTTTCTCCGTTTGCTCTCACAGTGTCGTGCGTCGCACCGGCGGCACAGAAACAGGAGTCGAGCCTTGAAATCTCACGCAAGGCAATTTGTTTGCCTCATCAATCTGCTCGTTGCGCTCTGCGTCTTGTCATCCTCCGCTCACTCGCAGACCACAACGCCGCGCCGCGTCACAAACACTCCCGAACAAAGCCTCAATCTCAATCCCTCGATCAGCGGCGACGGGCGGCACATCGCTTTCGAGTCAACGGCGAACCTCGCCGGCGCAAACGGCGGCGCAGGCTTTCGCGCGGTGCGCGCCGACATCTCCGGCGAGTCGCCGCGCTTCACGCAAGTTGCGGCTTCGCGCGCGCCCGCGCCGGCTATCTCGCAAGACGGCTCACGCGTCGCTTTCGCCAGCCGTGATGATCTCTTGCCCGGCAGGAATGTTGACGGCAACTTCGAGATTTTCTTTTTCGACGGTGCGGCCTTGCGGCAGATCACGCAGACGACGCCCGGCGACGACACGCGACGCGCCACAGACGGAAACTTTCAACCATCGATCTCAGACGATGGACGTTGGCTCACCTTCTCTTCCAATCGCAATCTGACCGGCGCAAATGCCGACGGCAATTCGGAGATTTTTCTTTACGACACGACGCAAGAGACTTTCAGACAACTGACCGACTCGGCGGGCGATATCGGTGCACTCGACGCGAAATTGGCCGGCGACGGAACGCGCGTCGCCTTCGTCAAAGATGGCGGCGCTCTCGGCGGGGACAGATCGGAAGCGCGCGATCTGCTGCTCTTCGATCTGCCAACTAACTCGGCGCGTGTGCTGGCGGCGAACGTCAACAGACTGGCTCTGACGTTTGGGCGGGCGACGAGCGACGACGGCACGCGCATCGTCTATGCTGCCGCCGACAGCGCGGGCGTCAATCAAGTCTTCTTTTATGACGGGCGCAATAATCTTTCACGGCAAGTGACATTTTTAAGGGCGCGATCACAAGACGTGCCGCTGCATCCGACAATCAGCGGCGACGGCTCGCGCATCGTCTTCGCCACGCGCCGCAACGTCACGGGCGGCAACTCGGACGGCGGCGTTGAAGTCTATTTTTATGATATTCCGACCAACGTTTTCTCGCGCGTCACAGACGCGCCCGCTCAAGCCACTGCCGAGATTATTTCATCGCTCGACGATGACGGCGCGACTGTCGCTTTTAATTTTCCCCGCATTCTTTCCGGCCCGGTCGGCGACGCGGAATTCGTCAACCACTCGGAGATTTACGTCGCGCAATTGCCGGCGCGCATTCCCTTTTCAACCGATTTGCAAGTAATACATGCCGCGACACACGGGCGCGATCCGTCGAATGAGAACGTCTTCGCTCCCGATCAGATCGCCTATGCGACGGGGACCAATCTCGCTCTCATCTCCGCACAAACGAATCGACTCGCAGACCGGACGTTCCCGCGCTCTTTCGCCAACACGCAAGTCCTCGTCAATCGACGCCCGGCGCAACTGCTGTTCGTCTCGCCCACGCGCACCGACTTCGTGATCCCGCCGGAGACCGAGACGGGCGCGGCGGAGATCGCGGTGCGAAATCACGACGGCTACGAATCGCGGGCCACCGTTTCGATCACGCCGTCCGCGCCCGGCGTCTTCACCGAAAGCGGCGATGGCGCGGGCGCAGCCATCGCGCTCGACGCGGAAACTTTTTTGCGCCTTCCCTTCGATCCAATCGACGCGCGGAATAATGTCCGGCGATTGTCACTCTTTGCGACCGGCGTGCGCGGCGCATCACGGGTCGAAGCGTTCATCAACAATCGTCCCTTGACCGTCGAAATTATCGCGCCCACGCCGGACTTCCCCGGCCTCGATGAGATTCATGTCGTCTTGCAAAGGTCTCTGGCCGGCGCTGGCGTCGTGCCGCTCATCGTGCGCGCCGATGGGCGTGAGAGTAACCCGACGACGATTCACTTGATCGGCACACGCCGGGCCGCGAGCGTGTCGCTCACGCCAACGAACGCGCGCGTCGGCATCGGTCGCGTGGTTCAATTCAGAGCGACGGTGTTTGACACCGAAGGAGCGGAGATCGCGAACGCGCCGATCATTTTCAGTTCGCTTGATCCCGGCGTCGCCGTGATTGACTCAAGCGGCGTCGTGCGCGGCATTGACGCGGGCATGACGACGATCTTGGCGATGGCTGGCGATGTGTCTACGCGTGCGACAGTCGAAGTCTTTCCGCTCTCGCTCGTCATCAATGAAGTGCTCGCCGATCCACCCGACGGGCTTGCGGGTGACGCCAATTTGGACGGCGTCCGCAGCGCTTCGCAAGACGAGTTCGTTGAGATCGTGAATGCCTCAACGAGCGATCTCGATCTCGGCAATTATCAAATCCTGACGCGCGGCAGCACCGGCGCAGACACCGTCAGGCACACCTTCGCGGCTCGAACAATCGTCCCGCCCGGCACGGCCATCGTCGTCTTCGGCAACGCGGAAATTTCTTCCTTCAATCCACTCCACCCGGCTTTCGGCGGCGCGCTCGTTGAGACGGCATCGACCGGCGGGCTGTCGCTCTTAAACGGCGGCAGCGCCGTCACGCTGCGCGATCCGTCCGGCGCAATCGTCGAACAATTGACTTACGGCGGCGCGACCACTCTCGAAGGCGACCGCAATCAATCGCTCACGCGCGCGCCCGACATCACCGGCGAACTCACCTTGCATCAAGCTGCGCCGGAAGCGAACAACCGCGCTTTCTCTCCCGGCACGCAGATCAATGCCGCGCCCTTCGCGATCAGTGTCCCGCTTGCGCGCATCCGTATCGAGCCGCTCACCGCCGAGATCGTCAACGGCGCACAGCAACAATTTACGGCGCGCGCGTTTGCCGCCGACGGGCGCGAGATTCCCGGCGTGCTGTTCAATTGGCAGACGAGCGCGCCAGCTATTGCCAGCGTCGATCAAAGCGGCCTTGCGCGCGGGCTTGAACCCGGCACATCATTGATCACTGCGACCGCGCGTGGCTTGCAATCAACCGGGGCAACGCTTCAAGTCACCAACCCTATCCCCGTCATCCGTCGGATCGAGATCACGCCCGCCTCCCTCGATCTTAATCGCGGTAACTCGCAACAGTTGACTGCGCGCGCATTTGACGTGAACAATCAGGAAGTCGCGCCGACGATATTCAATTGGTCCAGTAACGATCCGCAGATCGCAATTGTCGATCAAGCGGGACTGTCCCGCGCTGTCGGACTCGGCACGACTGCAATCATCGCCAGCGTGCCGGACGGGGCAGGCGGCACAATCAACGCACAAGCATCGCTCACGGCCAGAGCGCCGCTCGTCATCAACGAGATTCACGCTGACGTTGCGCCGGACAACGCCACAACGCCAGCTGTCGAAGGCGACGCGAACCGCGACGGCGTGCGGAATGCGGATGATGACGAATTCATTGAGCTCATCAACAATTCCGCCGCGCCGCTCGATCTTTCAGGCATCGTCATTGCTGATTCGACCAACAACCGCTTTACCTTCCCGGCCAACACAACGCTGGCCGCTGGCCGCGCCGTCGTGATTTTTGGTGGCGGCACTCCGCCTATCAATGATCCGGCCTTCGGCGGCTCGCCTGTTTTTACCACCAACTCACTCGGCCTCAATGATGGCGGCGAGACAGTCAACATCAAATTGCCGCTCGCCAATTCCGAAGTGGCAATCACCACGCAGAGCTACGGTTCAGCCAGCACGAGCGGCACGCCAGCCGCGCCGTCCGACCAATCGCTAACCCGCACGCCCGACGCGGAAGCCGGAGCGACCGGCGGCGATTTTGCGGCGCATATCTCGCTTGCCAACGCCGCTGGTCGTGTCTTCTCTCCAGGTACGCGCGCCGACGGCACGCCGTTTGGTTCAGCTCCGATCACGCGCAGTGAAATCACGCCGGCAACGGCGGCAATTGACATCAACGCCACACAGAGTTTTACTGCCCGCGCTTTCACCAATGCAGGCGGCGTCGAAAACGAGATTCACAATGTTTCGTTCGCGTGGGATGCAAGCGATCAAGGTAAGGCCACTGTTGCGCCGCTCTCCGGCAGCTCAACTGTGGCGACGGGCATTGCTCCGGGCAGCATCACGATCCGCGCACGCGCCGGCGGGCAACAAGCAACCGCCAATCTCACCATCAACCCGCCGCCGTCCATTCTCACGCGCATCGAAATCTCGCCCATCGCAGCGACAACGAGCCTCGGCGGCACACGGCAATTCATCGCGCGCGGCTTCGATCAAAACAATCAGGAGTTGACGGGAATCACCTTCAACTGGAGTTCGAGCAATGCGAACATCGCGACTGTCGATCAAACCGGACTGGCAACCGGTATTCGTGTCGGCAGCACATCGATCACGGCAGCGTCGGGCCAAGTCATCAGCAATGCAGCCAGTCTACAGATCACGCCGCCTGTCATTCCTTCAGCCGGCCAGCTAATCATCAACGAAGCGTTGGTCTCCTTCTCTAGCTCAACTACGCAACCACGCGCCGACTTCATTGAACTGTACAACACGACGGCGCAGACGCTCGACATCAGCGGCCTCTCTATCTCGTTCCGTCCGGGTGGCTCGTCAAACATCGAGCGCACGCTGACCCTGCCCGGCGCAAGCGGCAGCGCGACGACGCTCGTCCGTCCCAACGCTTACTTCCTCGTCATTAACGGCTCGGAAACCTTCGGCGCAACCATCGAAACCATCAATGGCATCGCCGACGGCTTCGACGCCGGCACGTTCAACTCACAGACAAATTATTTCGATTTGAACAACACGACCGGCGGGATCAAGCTGGAAATCAACGGAGTGAAACTCGACGGCCTCACCTATCAAGGCGGCGCGACTGCGCCCGCCCCGCCCTTCAACACTTCCGGTGAAGGCGCGTTTTTGATTTTCACCGGCGGCGCGACCAACGATCTCATCCGCTCGCCCAACGCGACAGACACCGACAACAACGCCACCGACTTTCGCCGCAACGGTGTAATTGCAAGCGTCACGCCGAAAGCTCCAAACCCGTGAAAGCATGAGGCAGGAGGCAGGGGCAGGAAGCAGCTTAAAACCAGTGTGTTTTTCCTGCTTCCTGCTCCTGCCGTCTGCCTCCTCCCTTCTGCCCCTGCCTCCTGATCACTGTTATTCGATAGGTAAAATACGCCCTTCGGCGTCGCGGAGTGTGAGGCGGAGCAGATGGGCGATGGTCGGCCCGATGTCGATCATATTGACTAAGCCGATGTCGCCGCGCTTGGTGATGCCTGCGCCGGACGCGATGAATGAAGCGTAGTAATCAGGTCTCGTTGGCAGATAACCGTGCGTCCCGCGCGAGCGGCTCTCCGTAATAACTTCTCCTGTGAGGTTACCCCCGAAGGAGTATCCTTCCGCCCCTTCGAGCATTAACGCCGCGCGCGTGTTGGAGCCGAGTTCGCGTATTTCTTCCTTGTTCAATACTCGCAAAATTCCACTCTCTTTCTGCTTGGCGAGCGGCTCGAAGATAGCGCGAATTTTATTCAAAGCGTCTTGGTCATTCTCATCGCGCAAGATGATGGCGCACGCGCCGCCGGTGACATAAAACATCGCGCGCCAATTCGTGGCGCGCGCGCGCACGCGCCCCTGTGCATCCTTTTCTTCGCGCACTTCCAAGAGTCCGGCGCGCGCCAATAACACGCCCGGATGAACTTGTTTCGAGATCGACATAAAGCCGTGATCGCTGACGATGAAAACCGCCGTCTCTTTGAGCGTGCCGGCGCGCTCGGCGGCGGCGAGCAGACGCGCCACGTAGCCGTCGCTCTTCTCCAGCATGGCAAAGGCTTCAGTCGTGAACGGGCCGTAGTCATGCTCGAAATGATCGAGGTCAAAGAGATGCACGAACATCAATTCGGGACGCTTTTCCGTGATGATGAATTCGGCAAAGCGTGTGCGCGCATCATCGCCTTCGTCCTCGTTGACGTTTCGGTAAATGTCCGGCACGCGTCCTTTCGCTTCTTCTAACAATCCGCGCGGGCGCGCGTACTTGGCGATCACCGCACGGCTCTCTTCTATCGTGCCGCCCGGCGACCAAATCTCCGGGATGTTGTAATCACCCGCGCCGCCCGCTACCGGCCACGACACCATGCCGGTCAAAAGTCTCTCCCGCGAGGCCGCGTCCCACAGCGTATCGACGCGAATATCCTGCGCGAACCAATGTGCGCCGCCGGTCTGCGGCGTGCCGGGCGGTTCAAATAAACTATTGCCGAAGATACCGTGCCGGGCGGGTAGCGCGCCCGTCACCATGGCCGTGTGCGCCGGATAGGTCAAAGAAGGATAGACGGTGATCATACCTCGCGCCGTCGCACCTTCGGCCATTAAACGTCGCAGCGTCGGAATTCGCAGCCCGAACTTGTCGCGCTGATGCAAATAACGCGCGTCCAATCCATCAAGAGAAATAACGAGCGCGCGCTTCGCTTGACGAGAAGTTGTTTGCGTTAACGCTGGCGGCGCTTCTTGTTGCGTTGGCGAAGCGACACTGAAAGCGAGCGACGCTAAAAGGAACAGAACAACAGCAATTGCGGCCAGCGCGCGATTGCTGCGCTGCGAGATGATGGCGTTAGACTTGAACATCAGAATATGTTTTCGGTAGTGGGTGAAATAAGGGAGACGGCCACAGATGATCACAGGTGAACACAGATTGAAAGAGGCTCGAAATCTGTGTTTCATCCGTGTCTATCTGTGGCTCGAATCTCTCTTCATTGACTCACAAATTGTTTAGAAACGGAAGCGCACCGCGAGTTGAAAGCGGCGGGCGTTCGTTCCATCCGGCTGCGAACTATTGTTGCTCTCCACGCCGAAGTCATCGCGGTCTGTCAGTAGAATCGGGTCTGACAATAACGGACCTGAGAGTGACGCCTCGTAGCGTGTGGTGCGAAAGCCGTTGAAGTTCGAGGTATTGAAGAGATTGAAGCCTTCGCCGATCAGCTCAATGACGAAACGCTCGGTGAGCCTGATGTCGCGCGCAAGACGAAGGTCGAAACGATAGTTAGCTTCGCCATAATTACTGTTGCGTTCAATGTTCGGCGCTAAATTCCGGTCGCTGCCGCCGCCCTGACCGAGTAATCCGCCGAAGCCGTTGAACTGCGCTCCGTCAGCTGTAAACGGAATGTTCGGCACGGAGATGAGCGCTGCAAACGGTCGCCCGGATTCGGCGGTGTAGATACCGCTCAGACGATAACCATTGAGCAAACCGCGCACGAAGCGATTGTCACTCTCGACCGTCGGCAGATTGAAGACGCCGTTGAGGACAAGGCGATGGCGTTGATCCGTCGGCGAGGCGGCGCGATTGGCGTCGAGATCGAATTGATTGAACAAGCTCGAACCGCCGAAAGGCGACTCCGGGCCGCTGCCTCCACCGTCAGCCGCGCCCGACAGATTCTCCGCTTTGGCGAGCGTGTAAGAAGCATTGAACTGGAAGCCGTCGGCGAACCGGCGCTTCATTTCGACGAACAGCGCGTTGTAGTAAGTCTCGCCGATGGAGCGCAGTTGATTGATCGAGCCGAAGTTCGGGTTCGGTCTGGACAGATTGATGTTTCGCGTCGCGCCAGCGGCAGTGCGCGTCACGCCCGCCGAGAATGGAACCTCGAAAGTCGAACCGTCCGGCAATTGGAAAGTGCGCCTGAAAGCGGGTTCCGGCAGATTGGTATCGAACAAAACCGGCAGTCGATCACCTTTGGTATAAATGTAGCTGGCTGAAACGCTGAGATTGCGAAGCAACTGTCTCTCGAAACCGAAGTTGAATTCCTGCATTCGCGGGCGCTTAAAATCATCGCCGAGCCGAGAGACGTTGGTGGAGCCGAGCGCGGACGCCGGCAGCGCTGTCAATACGTTCGGGAAAATAGGCGCGCCCGGATCGCCCGGCCTCAAAGTCAGGCCGATAGTGTTGAGCGCGGGATCGAGCAATCCGGTTCGGGTCAGCGCGTCGAAGATCGTTCCGTTCGGCGTGCGTCCGTAATAAATGCCGTAACCGCCGCGAATGACAGTCTGGCCGTCGCCCGCGATGTCGTAGGCGACGCCGATGCGCGGGCCAAAGTTCGTCTTGTCTTTGGGAATGCGCTGCGTTTCAGGAATAGCGGGATTGGGCGCGAACGGCTCAGGGTTAGCTTGATAGTCGTAACGCAAACCGTAATTGATGGTCAGATTATTCAGAGCGCGCCATTGATCCTGCGCGAAGACCGCGTAATCGACGGTCGAGAAGGTAATGCCCGGCAGCCCGAAGCTCTGCGTGAACGTAGTGTAATTCTGTGCAGCGCGTCCGGTCAGGTTGTTGCGGATCGCGACCAAGTCTTGCCCGAACGTTAGAGCGTTCGAGTACGAGTAAGAGCCGCCGAAGTTGGCCGGATTGTCGATGATGTCTTTCGCGCGGTTGATGTCAACGCCGAACTTCAGAGCGTGGCGACCGACGCTGTAAGAGAGGTTGTCAACGAATTGCAGCCGCCGTTCATCGGGCAGCGCGGGACGCTCAAGAAAGCTGGCGCGACCGAACGAGAAACCGCCGACGAAAACTTGCGGCGGCTCTTCGTTGCCGAATTGAAACTCGAAATCACGGCTCGCTTGAAAGCGAAACTCGTTGACCAAACGCGGCGTCAAGATAGAAGTCAGGCGCGCATTGAAGCTCGTGATCCGCACGTCGTCCGTACCATTGCGGCCTACGTTGCCCAGCACCAGTGGCGTCTGAATCGCGTTCAGGCCGCGCGCGTTCAAGTAATTGAAAGTTGAAGAGAACGTGTTTGACTCGTTGATGTTCCAATCAACTTTGGCGAGAAACAAATTTTGATTGGCGGTGCGCGGTATCGTATTGCCGGGCGCGCCGTTCGGGAATCTAGCACGCAAGAAATCTGTGCCGACGGTGAACGCCTCGCGTTGCGCGGCAGTCGGATTGCTCGGCAAACCTGTTCGCAGCACACCGCTCAAATCCTCGATGATTAACGGGAAATCGCGCAGTTGTTGATCGTAGTTGACGAAGAAGAAGAGCTTGTCTCTGACGAGGGGGCCGCTGAACGAGCCGCCGAACTGTTGCCGGTCTTCATCCGGTTTGATGGTCGCCAGCGGATCGCGCGCGTTCAGCGATTGGTTGCGGAAATAATAGAAGCCGTCGCCGCTAAAAGTGTTCGCGCCGGAGCGAATCACCGAGTTGATGCCGCCGCCGGCGCTGCGCCCGAACTCCGGCAAAAAATTCGACTGTCCAACTTGAAATTCTTGAATTGCATTGGCGCTCACGTTGCTGGCAATGCGCGTGCGCCCGCGCGCTTCGGCGAAGTACGCTTGATTGTCGTCATTGCCTTCGAGCGTGAAGTTGTTAAAGACTCCCGACTGCCCGCGATAACTGAGCAAGCCGAATCGTCCATCGCGCGTTACGCCCGGCGCTAAGAGCGCGAATTGATCGGCGCGGCGGCCATTGATCGGTAGATCGTGAATCTGCGTGCGATTGATCAGCGTCGTTTCTTCAGTTTGGGTGACATCGATAATCGCATCAGCCGTGACGGTCACGACTTCACCGATATTTCCGGGCTGCAACTCTAGCTGCAACGTCGTCGCCCTGCCGACGTTGACGGTTAAGTTTGTTTGTTCGAGGACGGAAAAGCCCGCCTGCTCAACGCGCACCGCATAGTCGCCGGGCGGCAGCACCGGCACATTGAATTGTCCGGCGTCATTGGTATTGATCGTGCGGACGAGACCTGTGCCAGTGTTAGTAACTGTGATTGTCGCGCCGACGACGACCGCGCCAGCCGGGTCTTGCACTGTGCCGCTGATCGAGCCAGCGCCGAGTTGAGTCTGACCGAACGTGGCCGGCGCGGCAGCCAGCAAGCACATCAATAAACACGACGCGGTGATGAACGACCGCATACAGAAATTTTCTCCCTTGAAATCAAAACTAAGTGATTGAATTGAGGAAGGAAATTAACAGCGCGAAGTTACGAGGGATTGACCGCTTAGTGAACTGAACATTAAAT
>Ga0136614_10001268_pt1 | contig 14661 bp, 13 predicted proteins | sample AntDrymUQ2792106_2_FD_106643 | JGI IMG/M metagenome (GOLD analysis project Ga0136614, IMG submission 106643) | Polar desert sand microbial communities from Dry Valleys, Antarctica - metaG UQ279 (21.06) | ecosystem: Environmental > Terrestrial > Soil > Desert | place: Antarctica: Dry Valley... | reverse complement strand
GCCCGCGGGGCCGGCCACGATCTGATCTTCCTCGTCGCCGACTACGACGATTGGCCGAAGGAGCTCTACCGCCGCCTCGGCTTCGCGCCGCTCGGCCAGATGCACGCCTTCCTCATGGCTCCTTGACGGCGCCGCGGCGAGGTTCCAGACTGGCTCGACAATAGGCAGAGGAGGAGGCATGGCTGCGGACACCGTCGAGGTCGATCTGGCCGCGGAGCTCGCCCGCGACCTCGTCTCGAAGGCGGCCTCGCCGTCGGCCTCGCGGCGGGAGGCCTCTACTGGCTCGCGCTCCTCGGGATCCGCTCGTCGCTGCGCGCCTCCGTTCCCGACGCGACCCGCGAGCTCGAAGAGTACCGCCTCAGCTTCTTCGTCTGGACGCTCGTCGTCGCCCTCGCGTTCCAAGCACTCGCCGCGCTCGTGACCGCCGCGCTCAGCCCCGAGCACGCCGGGGTCCGGGCCCTCTTCGCCGCCTTCCTGACCGGCTGCCTGGCGACGGCCGCGATCCTTGGCCTGAACCTCGCCTTCGGCGGCACGATCGACTCGGCCTTCTTCTGGCTCGTCCTCCGCCAGGTCGTCAACGAGGGCGCGTTGCTCGCCATCCCAGCGGCCGGCCTCGGGGCTCTCGGAGGCTACGCCCTCCGAAAGGCACGAGCGGGCCGGCTCGAGCCTGCGACCATGCCCTAGCTCTCGAGTGCGTCGAGCGCCGCCGTAAGCGATTGACGGCCGTGCAGCACCGGCTCGAAAAGGTCGCCGTGGCGCGCGACGCGCTGGAGGACGACCTCCATGGTGAAGTCCTGCGGGTCGATGTCCTCGGTCACCTCGTCCCAGCGAAGCGGGGTCGAAACGGGCGCGCCGGCCTGCGGGCGAACCGAGTAGACCGACGCGATCGTCTTCCCTTCGCCGTTCTGATTCGCGTCGATGAGCACGCCGCGGCGCTTCGCCTTCGACCATTCGGTCGTCACGAGCTTCGGATGGGCGCGGGCGAGAGCGCCCGCGACGATCTCGGCGAACTCCCGCGTGTCCGCGTAGGTGTGGCGGCGCGCGATCGGCAAGAGCACGTGGATCCCGTCAGAGCCGCTCGTCTTGGGGACGCTCGTAAGCCCGAGCGCGTCGAGGAGCTCCTTCACGAGGAGCGCCACCTGGACGGTCTCGCGGAAGCCGACGTCCGGTGAGGGGTCGAGGTCGAAGAGGACGAAGTCGGGACGGTCGGGCCTGTCGATCCGCGAGTACCAGCAGTTCAGGTCGATACAGCCCATGTTCACCATCCAGAGGAGGGCGAGCTCGTCGTTCACGAGCGGGTAGGCGATCTTCCGCTTTTGCCGGCTCTCGCGCGAGGTCGAGATGTACTCGCGAGTCGGGATCCAGTCGGGCATGTGCTCGGGGGCGTTCTTCTGGAAGAAGTGGCCGCCCGCGATCCCGTCGGGGTAGCGCTTCATCGTGAACGGCCGGTTCTTGACGTGCGGAACCAGGACCGGTGCGATCTCGCGGTAGAAGGAGAGGAGGTCGCCCTTCGTGATCCCCTCGTCGGGCCAGAAGACCTTGTCGGTGTTCGTCAGCTTCAGTTCACGCCGGCCGCGCTTGAGCTCGGTCTCGAGCGGCCGTTCGCGCCGCACCTCGTCAGGCGCCTTGTCCTCGCGAAGGCCCTGATACGACGGCGCGCGCAGCTTCCCGTCGCGCGTCCACTCGACGAACTCGACCTCGCAGACGAGCCTGGGCGCCACCCAGGCGACGTCGCCCTTCCGCACCTTCGCCATCTTGGGAACGGGGTCGAGCGTCGGCGTCGCACACTCGAGCGGGCGCAGCTTGCGCAGGAGCCGCTCGATCTCCTCCTCGGTGAACCCGGTGCCGCAATTCCCAGCCCAGACGAGCTCGTCGCCGCGGCGATAGGCGAGGACGAGCGCGCCGAGGGAGCTCGAGCGCCGCCCTTTTCCCTTCGTGTAGCCGGCGATCAGGAACTCCTGCTTGCCATGCGGCTTCACCTTCAGCCAGTCGCGCGTCCGCTTGCCGGGCTGGTAGACGGAGTCGGAGCGCTTGGCGACGACGCCCTCGAGCCCCTGCTCCTCCGTCACCTCGAGCAGCGCCTCCCCGTCGTCGAACGTGTCAGAGAGTCGAACGAGCGGATGGCCCGGCTCGAGGATCCCGGTCAGGCGCTCGCGCCGCTCGCGGAAGGGCAAGTCGATCACCGGGCGCCCGTCGATCTCGAGCACGTCGAAGAGGTAGAAGACAAGCGTTCCCGAGCCTTGCTGCATCTCGGAGAAGCTTGTCCGCCCCTCGAGATCGAGCGCACAGACTTCGCCGTCGAGGACGCAGTGAGGCGTTCGAAGCGCACCCGGCAGCGCCTTGGCCACGGAGCCGAATCGCTCCGTCAGTGAGTTGCCTCGGCGGCTCGTCAGCTCGACCTCGCTCGTCCGCACCGTGGCGAGCGTGCGGTAGCCATCCCACTTCACCTCGAAGAGCCAGCCCGCCCCGGCCGGGAGCTTTTCGGCGAGAGTCGCGAGCATCGGCGCGTATCCGGCCCGCTCGCCGCGCTGCTCGGTTCCTTGATCGCGCTTCTTGATGATGAGCCAGTTCTTCGGGTCGCGGTCGAGCTTGGCGGGCACGAGCGTCCACACCCCGTCGAGGCGCTTGCCCGCAAGGCGGACAGTCAGGCCACCGTCCCGTTTCTCCTCGACCAGCTCGTACGTGCCCGTGTCCCAGAGCTCGACGCTTCCGGCGCCGTACTGGCCCTTGGGGATCTCGCCCTCGAACGTGGCGTACTCGAGCGGGTGGTCCTCCACGCGTACTGCAAGATGCCGCTCGCCCGGCTCGAGTGGGATCCCCTTCGGAACGGCCCAGCTCGCAAGCGCGCCATTTCGCTCCAGGCGGAAGTCGTAGTGGAGTCGTCGCGCGTCGTGACGCTGGACGACGAAGATGGGCGCCTTCCGGCGCGAGCGCCCGCCGAACGGCTCAGGGGTCTGCTCGCGGTGGCGCTTGCGCTCGTACTCGTCCAGGCGGGCCATGGATCGCCCCTAAGCATGCTCGCGTTTCGCGTCGCGTAAAACGCGGAATGCTCGTTGAGCACGATTCTGCCGACCAGGGGGGTTGGCACTCGAGGCCGGCGAACACCGGCCTCGAGTCCGTTCAGGCGGCTTTGCTCCACAGGCGACGATCTTGGAATCCGCCGATTTCTGCCCTTTTCGACGCAGCCGGGGTGAAATACGCGAGCCCCCTGCGGAAAAGGCTGTGGATGATGTGGAAACGGGGTCGAGCGGCTCTAGCTGGCGAACACGCCCATCGCGCGGAAGCGTGCGCGGCGAGCGCGGCGGCGCTCGTCCGCGTCCAGGTCGGCGATCGGGTCGAGCGCCGCCGCAAGCCCGTCCCCGAGAAGCGCTGCGGCCGCGTCGAAGTCGAGCTGGGCCCCGCCTTCGGGCTCGGCCACGATCCCGTCGATCACCCCGAGATGGAGGCAGTGTCGGGCGTCGGGCTTGAAGGCCGCGGCAGCCTTCTTTGCCTCGCTCGCGTCACGCCAGAGGATCGCGGCGCACCCCTCGGGAGAGATGACCGAGTAAATGGCGTTCTCCTGCATCAGGACACGGTCTGCAACGGCGATGGCGACAGCTCCGCCGGAGCCTCCTTCCCCGATCACGCAGCAGATCGAGGGGACGGTGAGGCGCACCATCGCGAGTTGACAACGGGCAATCCAGCCGCCCTGGCCGTGCTGCTCGGCGGCCACGCCCGGGTAGGCGCCGGGCGTGTCGACAAGCGTGAAGACGGGGAAACCGTGGCGATCGGCCAGCTCCATCACGCGCATGGCCTTGCGGTAGCCCTCCGGATAGGGCATCCCGAAGTTTCGGTGCGTGCGCTCGCGAATGTCCCGGCCCTTCTGGTGGCCCACGAGTGCGATCGTGCGACCGCGAAAGCGGGCGAGGCCGGCCACGATCGCGGGATCGTCCGCGAAGGACCGATCTCCGTGCAGCTCGACGAAGTCGTCGAAGATCCGCTCCACGTAGTCGAGCGTGTAGGGGCGGTCCTGGTGGCGGGCGAGCTCGACCGAGTGCCAGACCTCGTCCGCACTCGGCTCGGTCGCGATCCGCTCGATCTGCCGCTCGAGGCGGGCGAGCTCGCCACCGACGCTGACTCCGCCGATCAGCGGCAGGTTCCGGAGTTTGGCGAGGCGCTCCCGCAAGCGAAGCTGCTCGATCTCGCTCTGCTTGGGCTCAGCTGCCATTGGCGAACAATGCGAGGAGCCGGCCGAGGTACGGACGAAGGTCGGGCCGGCGGACGATCGCGTCCACATGGCCGAAGCGAGTGTTCGACTCCGCGAGCCCGAAGTCGTCGGGAAGCTTCTCGCGAGTCGTCTGCTGGACGACCCGCGGGCCCGTGAATGCAAGCAGCGCCCCGGGCTCGGCGACGATCACGTCTCCCAGGCTGGCGAAGCTCGCTAGGACGCCCGCGGTCGTCGGGTGGGTCATGACGCTGACGAAGGGCGCGCGAGCCTCACGAAGCGCGTCGACGGCGGACACCGTCTTCGGAAGCTGCATGAGGGAGAGGATGCCCTCCTGCATGCGAGCGCCGCCCGACGCGGTCACGGCCACGAGGGGAACGTGGCGCTCGGCCGCTCGCTCGCAGGCGCGGGCGAACTTCTCTCCGACCGCACTCCCCATCGAGCCGCCCATGAAGGTGAACTCCATGACCGCGAGCTCGCAGGGCCGGCGCTCGATCGACGCCGCGCCTGCAACCATCGCGTCTCCCAGACCAGTGTCCTGCTCGGCCTGCGCGAGGCGCTCCGTGTAGGCCTTCAGGTCGAAGAAGCCGAGCGGGTCGGACGAGCGAAGCTCGACGTCGTGCTCGACGAAGGTGCCGCGGTCTGCGATCTGCGCGATTCGCTCCCGCACCCGAACCGGGAAATGGTGCCCGCAATGGGGGCAGACCCGCAGGTTCTGCTCGAGCTCGTCGTCTCGGTAGTGCGAGCCGCAGCTCGGGCACGTGTTCGGATGTCCCTTCCCGGAGGGCGGCTGGGCGTCCTCACGGCGGTCTTCGATTCGAACGTCGATGTGGCTGGCCACGCGCCTATCCTAAGCGCCCTCGCCGCAGTGGCCCGTGCGCGTCTAGAGACCCAGGGCTCGGGTGAAGCGCTGCACGGACTCGGCGTTTCCCGACGCACCCGCGAGGCCGGTCAGGCCGGCCCCGACGAGAGGCTTCGACGCGGCGACGCGTTCCAGGACGACGGCGATCTCCTCGGACGTCGGGCCGCCCGGCTCCGGCATGAACGGCTCGACGTCTCCGCCGGGACGCAGAACGTCCACGTCGAGCGCGACGTAGACGGCTTCCGTGCCCTCGAGCGCCGCCTCGATCCCCTCGACGCCTGTGTGCACCCCGGCCCGCACGATGAATTCCTCCTCCGGCGCATCGAGGCTCCGCGCGCCGACGAGCACGACGTCCTCGGCCATGACCGTACCCGAGTCGATCAGCATGCGCAGGGGCATGCCCCACTCGTTTCCGCTCGGCGAGGTCTCGGGTGTGTTCAGATCGCCGTGGGCATCGAGCCAGACGAGCGACAGGCGACCGTGCCGCGCAGCGAGCCCTTCCACAGCGCCGACGTGCGAGCAGCAGCAGCCGCCGAGGACGAGCGGGCGCTCAGGCAGCCCGGCGGCGAGCGCGAGGCTCTGCTCGACGAGGGTCGGCTCCTCGATCACGGCGATGTCGGGGTAGGGCAGCGGGAGGCGCGCAGCCTCCATCATCGACTCCCCGCCGTCGCCCCAGGCGGCCGGCACGCGCACGAGGCCCGCGCCGAAGGAGCGCCCGCAAGAATGGCACTCGTAGCCCTCACCGAGCGCGACGGCGGTGAGCGTATGGCAGTCCGGGCAGCGGGCGCGCAGGCGAGACATGCTCAGACGCTACCCGTCGGCCGGATTCCGTCGAGCGCGTCCGCGAGGCCAGCCAGTGACGGGAGCTCGGCCGCGCGCGGGAGGTCGCTGCTCTCGCCGAGCCGGTTGATCCAGACGGCCGGGAGGCCGAGCTCGCCCGCCGGCCCGAGGTCGTGGAACGCGCTCGCCCCGACGTGCACGTGCGCGGCGGGGTCGGCGCCCACTCGCTCGCGGAAGCGCTCCCAGTGTCCATGAGCGGGCTTATAGGAGCCGGCGTCGGCTGCGGTCACACGCGCATCGACCGGCTCGCCGATCCGACCGAGCGACGCCTCGAGTAGGTCCGGGTCGGTGTTCGAGAGGATCCCGATCCGCCAGCCACGCCGGCGCAGCTCGGCCAGCTCGCCCGGGACCTCGGAAAAGGGCGGCCAGTCGGGCAACGACTCGGCCAGGGCGCCCTCATCCCCGGGACGAAGTTCGAGCCCCTCCGCGTCAGCGAGGAGGCAGAGCCCCTTGGTCAGCACCTGGCGGTAGGTCGGCGAGCCCTCGAGCTGCACGCGAGGCTCGATTTCGTGGTATCGGCTCAGAAGCCCCTCCGCGTCCGCCTCGGGCCAGAGGCGGACGAGGGTGGCGCGGATCCCCCCGTCCCAGTCGATGAGCGTCCCGTAGCAATCAAAGGTCGCCCAGCGGTCGGCCACGTTCAGTCAGCCCTGGAACTTGCGAACGACCAAGCACGCGTTGTGCCCGCCGAAGCCGAAGTTGTTCGAGAGAGCGTGGTCGACCGTCGCCTTGCGCGCCTCGTTGGGGATGTAGTCGAGGTCGCACTCCGGATCGGGGATCTCGTAGTTGATCGTGGGCGGAAGCAGGTCGCGCTGGACGGCGAAGACGCAGGCGAGGGCCTCGACCGCGCCCGATGCGCCGAGGCAGTGGCCGGTCGCGCCCTTGATCGAGGAGACGGGGGTCTCGCGAGCCTTGTCCTCGCCGAGGGCGAGCTTGATCACCCGCGTCTCGGAGGCGTCGCCGAGCGGCGTCGACGTGCCGTGGGCATTGATGTAGTCGATCTCCGACGCGTCGATCCCCGCGTCCGCGAGCGCCATCGCCATCGCGCGAGCCGGGTGACGTCCCGTGGGGTCGGGCTCGGTCACGTGCTGGGCGTCCGACGAGAGGCCGTAACCAAGGATCTCCGCGTAGATCTTCGCCCCGCGCGCCTCGGCATGCTCGAGCGCCTCGAGCACGAGAATGGCGCCGGCCTCGCCCATGACGAAGCCGTCCCGCTCCGCGTCGAAGGGGCGGCTTGCCCGCTCGGGCGCGTTGTTTCGCCGCGAGAGCGCGCGCATTGCGCCGAACCCGGCGATTCCGACCTCGGTGATCCCCGCCTCGGTGCCGCCGGCGAACATGACGTCCGCGCGGCCTAGCCGGATCGAGTCCATCGCGTCCCCGATCGCCATGTTCGAGGCCGCGCAGGCCGTGCACTGCGAGGCGAGCGGCCCCCGCGCGCCGAGCTCCATGGAGACCCACGCGGCCCCCATGTTCGGGATGATCGCCGGAATCGACTGCGGGTTGACCCGGTCCGCGCCACGGTCCTTCAAGGTGTAGGCGCAGTCCTGGAAGCTCTCGAGGCCGCCGATCCCCGTGGCGACGGAGACGCCCGTCATCTCGGTCTCGGCCGCGACGTCGATGCCCGAGTCGGCCTCAGCCTGCCGCGCCGCCGCGACGATCATCTGCGCGAAGCGGTCCATCTTGCGGGCCTTGCGCTTCTCGACCCAGTCGGTCGGTTCGAACCCCTTGAGCTCGCAGGCGAACTTGACGGGGAAGTCGCTCGCGTCGAAAAGCGTGATCGGGCCTGCGCCGCTCTTCCCAGCGGTCAGGTTCTCCCAGTGGCTCTCCGCATCGTTACCGAGCGGGGTGACCGCGCCGACACCGGTCACGACCACCCTTCGCCTTCCGTTGATGCTCATGTCGATGTCCACTACATCCCCAGGCCGCCGTCGACGAGCAGCACCTCACCCGTGATGAAGGCCGCCTCGTCGGAGGAGAGAAACCGTACCGCCCGCGCCACGTCCTCCGGCTCGCCAAGCCGTCCGAGCGGCGTGGCCGAGAGGAGGAAGTCCCGAATCTCCTCGGAGAGGCCGCTCGTGATGTCGGTCGTGATGTAGCCGGGCGCTACGGCGTTCACGCGCACCCCTCGGTTGCCGAGCTCCTTGGCGAGGGTCTTCGTGAGGCCGATGAGCCCCGCCTTGGTCGCCGCGTAGTTGGCCTGCCCCGGATTGCCGTGGAGACCGACGAAGCTCGTCATGTTCACGATCGCCCCACTCCGGCGGCGGAGCATCTTCCGGGAAACGGCGCGGCATGTATAGAAGGCGGCGCTCAGGTTCGTGGCGATCACCTCGTCCCAGTCCTCGTCGGACATGCGGGCGATGAGCGTGTCGCGCGTGATCCCCGCGTTGTTCACGAGGATGTCCAGGTCGCCGAGCTCGGATTCGACGCGCTCGACGATCCCGTGCGCCTCCTCGGGGTCACCCACGTTTCCCGCAACGGCGAGACCGCCGATCTCCGAGGCGATCGCTTCGGCCGCGGACGCGCTCGAGCGGTAGTTGACCGCGACGCGGGCTCCGGCGGCGGCGAGCTCGCGCGCGACCGCAGCTCCGATGCCGCGCGATCCGCCCGTCACGAGGGCTGTCTTGCCCTCGAGGGAGGCGAAGTCAGCGGCGCGGTCAGTCACCTTGCCGCCGGAGGACGTTGAGCGAGCCGCTGGGCAGCGGAGAGAACCTCCTCGAGCTTGCAGAGGTCCTCTGGCTTCTCGACCGAAAGCGCCTTGGCCGAGCGGTCGATCCGGCGGATGAGGCCGGACAGGACCTGGCCGGGGCCGATCTCCACAAACGTGGTCGTCCCGAGCCGGACCAGCTCACCCACGGCCTGCGTGAAGCGCACGGGGGCTGTGAGCTGGTCGATGAGCACGTGCCGGATCCTCGAAGCCGGTTCGAGCGCCGCGGTCACCGTCGACATGAATGGTGGCGAGGGTTCCTTCCAGCTGACCCCGTCCAGGGCGGGAGCGAGCCGCTCGGCGGCGCCCGCGACGAGCGGGCTGTGGAAGGCACCGCTGATCGGGAGCCTGACCGTCCGCCGGGCCCCCTCGCGGCCCGCGGCCTCGATGAGCTGGTCCACGGCAGCGTTCTCCCCCGAGACGACCAGCTGGCCGGGGCAGTTGTAGTTCGCCGGCCACACGCCCTCGATGTCGGCGCAAAGCGCCTCGACTGCCTCGTCCTCGAGTCCCAGGATCGCCGCCATCGCGCCCGGATGCTCGAGAGCCGCCGCGGCAGTCGCCTGCCCGCGGGCATGCACGAGCGTGACGGCCTGGCGGTCCGAGACGACACCGGCCGCGCCGAGCGCGGAGTACTCGCCGACCGAGTGGCCGATCACGTAGTCGGCCTCGACGCCGGCGGTGGCCACGGCGCGCAGACAGGCGAGCGAGGTCGCCACTAGGGCCGGCTGCTGGATCTCCGTGCGGGTCAGCTCCTCGATCGGCCCCTCGAAAGAGACCCCCGCCAGGTCGAGCCCGACCGCCTCCGAAGCCTCCTCGTAGACGGCGCGCGCCTCAGGAAACGCCTCGGCGAACGCCCGACCCATTCCGACCTCCTGCGAGCCCTGACCGGGGAAGCAGAAGGCGAGCTTCACGCGCGCCCCTCCGACCATGTCATGTAGACCGAGCCCCACGTGAAACCGCCCCCGACGGCGGTCATGAGCACGCGCTTGCCAGCGGTGAGCGCGCCTTCGGCGACAGCCTCGGCGAGTGCGATCGGAATCGACGCGGCCGACGTGTTCCCGTAGCGGTGGATGTTCAGAAAGATCTTCTCAGGCGGGAGACCGAGGTTCCTGGCGGCGTGATCGATGATGCGCTTGTTCGCCTGGTGCGGCACGTACAGATCGACGTCGTCCACCGCCGCCCCGCACTCCTCGAGCAGGCCGGCCGCCGACGAGACCATCACCCGCGTGGCGAAGCGAAAGACCTCCGGGCCCCTCATCTGGATGAGATGCAGCTCGTCTGCGACGGTCTGCTCGGTCGTCGGATTGCGCGACCCTCCGGCCGCGATGCAGAGGTCTCCACCCCCCGAGCCGTCAGCACCAAGCTCGAAGCCGAGGAAGCCGCCGCCGCCGACGGCCTCGACGACTACCGCGCCCGCGCCGTCGCCGAAGAGGATGCACGTCCCGCGGTCCTCCCAGTTCACGATCTTCGAGAGCGCCTCCGAGCCGATGACGAGCACCTTCCTCGAAACGCCGCTCGAGACCGACCCGTAGGCCTGCGAGAGCCCGTAGATAAAGCCCGAGCACGCGGCCAGCAGGTCGTAGGCGGCAGCACGGTTTGCGCCGAGCTGCTGGGCGACGACCGTGGCGGTCGCCGGGAATAGCATGTCCGGCGTGGACGTGGCGACGATCACCATGTCGAGCTCCCCCGCGTCGACGCCCGCACTTTCGAGCGCCTGCCGCGCCGCCGGGAGGGCCATGTCGCTCGCCGCCTCGTCTTCCGCCGCGATCCGGCGTTCCTTGATCCCAGTGCGATCGGTGATCCACTCGTCGGACGTGTCGACCATGCGCTCGAGCTCGGCGTTCGTCAGCACCCGCTCTGGGACGTAGACGCCGACGCCGGCGATCCCGACGCGCGTGCCGTTCCCGGAGACGTTCGCCTTCACGCGCCGTCGGTCACGGCGAACATGAGCGTGCCGCGCACCGCCAGTTCGCCGTCCACTGTCGCCGTGGCCTTCCCGCGGCCGACGGGACCGCGCAGCCGCTCGATCTCGCACGTCAGCTCGAGCTCGTCGCCAGGCTCCACGAGCCGCTTGAAGCGGATGTCGTCGATCCCCGCGAAGAGCGCGAGCTTCCCCCGGTTCTCTTCCTGGGAGAGGACGGCGATGGCGCCCGCCTGCGCCATCGCCTCGACCATGAGGACACCCGGCATGATCGGGCGACCGGGGAAGTGTCCTGCGAGATACCACTCGTCCTCGCGAACGACCTTGCGCGCGACAACCCGCCGCCCCGGCTCGATCTCGGTCACCTCGTCGAGCAGGAGGAACGGCTCCCGGTGCGGGATGATCTCCTCGATCTCCCGTCGGCCGAACGGGGTCTTCACGGCCCGCCGACCGGCATACCCGGTGCGGCGGGGGAGGAGCCGAGGTGTTCCTCCAGGCCCGCGCGTAGGCGCTCGCGACCCCGGTGAACGTAGCACTTCGCCGTCCCGACCGGCATGCTCGCCGTCCGGGCAATCTCCTCGTACGAGAGCCCGAAGACGTCTCGAAGAACGACAGCGGCGCGCTGGTCGGCCGAGAGCCGGGCCAGGCCGTCGGCGAGCTCGCGGCGCAAGTCTCCGAGCGCCGAGGCCCTGGTCGGGTCGGCGTCCTCGCCGGCCGGGCTCTCCTCGACCGGAAGCGGCTCGGTCTGGCGGACGCGCGAACGCTCCTGCAGGTCGCGGCAGGTGTTCACGACGAGGCGGTGCAGCCAGGTCGCGAACTGCGCGTCGCCGCGAAACTGGCGGAGGCGAGTGCAGAGCTTGACGAGCGACTCTTGGGCAGCGTCGCGGGCGTCCTCGCCCGCCCCCAACACCTGATGCGCCAGGCGGTTGACGCGCGGTGTGTGGCGCTCGACGAGCACGTGCATCGCCGGCCGATCGCCGGCCTTTGCCTTGGCAACGAGCGCGAGGTCGCTGAGCTTCCGATAAGCCTGCAGGATCGGCACGGGAATCCTCTCTTCGGATAGACGGAGCGCAGGCAGGGACGGTTGCACGCGAAGTTAGTCTAGTCCGGGTGGCCGCCCTGGAAACACCGCAGGCCGACTCGATCGCGCCCGCTGCCGTCGAGCCGCTCCTCCGGGGAGGATTCGGCCGTCCGTACGTCTACAGCGAGCGCTGTGACTCGACCCAAACGCATCTCGATCCCGGGCTGGACGAGGGCGCCGTCGCGGCCTGCGACGAGCAGACTGAGGGGCGGGGGAGGCTCGGGCGGCGCTGGATCGCCCCGGCGGGAAGCGCGATCCTCCTCTCAGTCCTCCTCCGCCCTCCGGCGGGGCGCCGAGTCGCGGAGCTGTCCCTCGTCGGGGGCATCGCGACGGCGCTGACTGTCGAGCGTGCGCTCGGGCTCTCGAGCCAGATCAAGTGGCCAAACGACGTGATGGTCAACCGCGGGAAGGTGGCCGGGGTCCTCGCGGAAACGCGCGAGGGCGTGGTGATCCTTGGGGTCGGCCTGAACGTCAACCAGGGCCGCGAGGAGCTTCCAGCAGACGCGCCCGTGCCACCCGCGTCGCTCCGAACGATCGACGGAGTCCGGCGAATGCGGGCGCCGCTCCTCGCCGACCTCGTCCTCGAGGTGGAACGCGCCTACAAGGTCTGGGGCGCGGGCGAGATCGCCGCGCTCTTCGAGGAGCTCGGCCCGCGAGACTTTCTCCGCAACCGCCGGATCTGGGTGGACGGGGAAGCCGGCCAGGCGGTCGCGATCGACCGCTCCGGTCGGCTCGAGGTGAACGTGGGCGGCGAGCAGCGTTTCGTCGAGAGCGGGGAAGTCCGCTACGAGCGCTAACCGCGGCCTGCCTGCTTCGTCACGCGGCCCGGCGTAGCGGCCCGTTGCATTCTCGTCGCGATCTGCGCGCCACCCGCGCGCTTCCCGGAGATAGGCTGAACCCGAGCAGGGGGCGGGTCGGGACCCGAACTCAGACGCCCGCGCGACTATCAGGGCGGCGGACGCGCACTCGCTTCGAGGCGCTCCCGTTCTCGGCCATGTCGCCCGCGGCAACCGTGACGAAAGCCGGCCTCGTGCGCCGCCAAAGCTCGACGCGGCCCTTGTCGGCCCGGAACCGAAGCGTCCGACCCCCCAGCACGACCGCGACCCGCGCCGGCTCGCTGACCCAGAAACGGACGAACGTCCCGCGCCGCTGGCGCCGCGCGGAGAGACCTGTCACCCGCGGCGCAGTCGTGTCGCGCACGAAAGTTTCCGAGAGACGCCGCGTTCCGAGCGAGGATGTCGCCTCCACCACCGCGGAGTAGCGACCGTCGGCGACCCCCCGCCCAGTCCAGTCGAGCGTTACGCGAGACGCTGGCCGCGAGCCGCTCGCGAGCGTCGCCACGACTCGTGAGCCGGCGAGGATGCGCACACGGACATTCGCCTGGCGGGACTGTTGCCACTCGATCGCGACCAGGTCGCGCCGCCCGTCGCCGTTCGGGGAGAAGGCCGCCGGTCGCACCGTCAGATGGCCGAGCGTGCGGTCGACGGTCACGCTCGCACGGCGGGAGACTCGCTCGGTGCCGATCGAAGCCTCCGCGACCACCGTGTAGCGCCCGTCGGCGACCGCCTGGCCCCCGCGTGACTTCCCGCCCCACCGCAGGGTGTTCGGCCCGGCCTCGACGCCGCCCCCGGCGTAGAGCGTCGCAACGCGGCTTCCCACGGCATTCTCGAGCCAGACATCCAGACCCGCCGCGGTCGTCGACGTGAGCCGGAGCTCGGCGTTGTCGTCGACACCGTCACCGTTCGGCGAGAAGACGGGCGGCTTGACGATGAACGTCGTCAGATCGAGGGGAGCGGCCCCGCCGAGCGGCTCCCGCACCGGCCTCGCTCCTGGCGTCTCGATCGCGTACGTGTACCGGCTCGGAAGAGCGCCGCGCGCGTCCCAGCGCCAGTCGACGAGCTTCCCCGCACCGGAGCCGCTCGCGACCACGCTTCCGGATGCGCCGAAGACGGTGACCGTCCAGGGGAGCGCCTCAGAGAGGCGCGCGCTGAAGCGCACGATCTCGCCGACCGACCCGTCAACCCCCGGGTCGTAGATCTTCGGGAGCCCGCGCGCGGCGACATCCGACGCCAGGAGGTCCAGCTCGCCATAGAGGAGCTCGCCAGGGCACGCCGTGAGGCCGAGGTCGCGATGCCCGGAAACGGTCCGGAGCTCGACCGGCGTTCCGGCCGCCCACTTGCTCGAGCCTCCCGAGATGCGCGTGAGCGTGGCCGCCGCGTCGACGTGGCCCACGTCCAGCCGCCAGGCGAGGAGCCCGGCGAGCGCCTCCCGTGCGGCAGGCGCAATGGTCTTCGCCTCGTATGTTCCGAGCACGGCGACCCCGACGCTGCCGGTGTTGAAGCCCTGGGCGTGCGCTCCGATCACGTTGCGCGTCATGCCACCGGCCCGACCCTCGAACACCTGCCCGAAGGGGTCGACGAGAAAGCTGTAGCCGATGTCGTTCCAGCCGTTCGAGCGCACGTGGTACGTGTGGATTCCGCGCACCATCGCGGCCGACTGGGCAGGCGAGGCCGGGACTCCACCCGCGGTGTGGTGGACCGCGGCGAAGGCCAGACGGTCCGCATAAGAGGGCGTCGCCCGGACGATCGACTCGTCGGCTTGCCAATCGGCGCGGGTGACGATCGCCGGCTGGGCTGGAGCCACACCGGCCAGGCGGCGAGCTCGCGGCGGAGCGCCGGTCACAGCGCTCCAGACAAAGTGCGCGCGCAGACGGGTCACGCGGCCACTCAGGCGGTACTGGATCCGGCGGGCGGAACCGGTCCAGAACGGGTTCCCGAGCTTCCAACCGGCGCGCCGCTGGGCCTCGAAGGTACCCGCGTCCGGGAGGTCCTCCGCCTCCGGCCGGCCCGGCCGCCACGCGCTCCATGAGCCGCCGAGAGAGGCCGTGCGAAACGACACGTCTCCGCTTCCCTGCCAGTGCAGTCCCACGAGGTTGAAGCGAATGGGCGCCGTCCGGGCGGACAGGACCGCGCCCGTCTGCCCGGTAGGGCGTAGGCCGGCCGACTCCGCAAGTGGAACGTCCCGCGTGACCAGGCTGACGCCGCCGGCGGCG
>Ga0136614_10001264_pt1 | contig 14680 bp, 10 predicted proteins | sample AntDrymUQ2792106_2_FD_106643 | JGI IMG/M metagenome (GOLD analysis project Ga0136614, IMG submission 106643) | Polar desert sand microbial communities from Dry Valleys, Antarctica - metaG UQ279 (21.06) | ecosystem: Environmental > Terrestrial > Soil > Desert | place: Antarctica: Dry Valley... | reverse complement strand
GCGGGGTACTACCGGCTGTTCGACGTGTTCCTGCTGCCATCGGTGAACGAGGGAACTCCCGTCAGCGCCATTGAGTCGCTCGCCTCGGGGACTCCGGTTGTGGCCAACCGGGTGGGAGGTGTGCCCGACGTGGTGCGCGACGGGATGGATGGGTTTCTGGTCGCGGCCGGAGACACCGATGCGGCGGCAGCGAGCCTCGCCAAGCTCGCGGCCGATCCCGAGCTGCGCGCGCGGCTCGGCGCGTCAGGCCGCGCGCGGGTTCTCGAGCGCTACTCGGTCGAAAGGCTCGTCGACGACGTCGACCGTTTGTATCGGTCGCTCTTGGCGGCGAAGGGAGTCGGCGCTTGAAAGCAGGGTGACAGCCACCCTGGAACCGGACCCGGTGACTGTCACCGCAGGTGACGGTCACCGAGCGTTACCGCCAGCCGCCAGTCGCCCCGCGATAGGTCCCGCGGAAGAGCGCCAGCGGCGTTCGCAGCAGGATCTCGAGATCGACCCGCGGCGAGCGGTGGTCGACATACCAGACGTCGAGGTCGATGCGCTCCGCCCACGGAAGCGAGGCACGACCCTGCACTTGCGCCCAGCCGGTCAGCCCCGGTCTGACCTCCAGGCGTCGCCACTGGCGCTCGTCGTACTGCTCGACCTGGTAGCGGAGCGTCGGCCGCGGGCCGATGACGCTCATGTCGCCGCGGAGGATGTTCCAGAGCTGCGGCAGCTCGTCGATCGACGTACGCCGGAGGATACGGCCGACGCGGGTAATTCTCGTGTCGCCCCGATCGACCGCGTAACCGGCACCGAGACTTTCCGCCCCGACGACCATCGAGCGGAGCTTCAGCACCTCGAAGTCCTCGCCGTTTCTTCCCACGCGCGTCTGGCGATACAAGATCGGCCCTCCGCTCTCGAGCTTCGTGGCGAGGGCGGCGAGACCGAGGATCGGGCTCGTGAGCGCAAGCCCTGCGCCCGCCACGAAGACGTCGACCGCGCGGTTCACCTCGTCCCCTTCGCCTTGTCCCACGTCTGCGGCGTGCCGGAGCGCAGGTAGCGCACGAGGCCGGCGGCGGTCGCCTTCGTGACCACGTAGTAGTAGTAGGCGAGACGGGCTCCCGGAACCCGCGCCCGGGCTCTCCCCGCAGCCGCCAGCCCGAGCCCGCCGAGTTGGAGAGCCAGGAAGAGCCGGTAGAAGGGCGAGCGTCGGAGCAGAGCCAGGTTCGAGGCGAGCAGTCCGATGTGCAGAAGGCCGCTCGAGTAACGGAGCACTCGGTGGGAGACGAGCTCCGCCATGTACAGCGGCCGTGTCGGGCGAAACATCCTTCCCGTGATGAGGTGCCCCCAGGAGCGTGCGTTCATGCGGACTTTGCGACCGTATTCGTCTTCCGGCTCGCTGGCCGGTTTTTCGACGGCAATCGCCTCGGGGTCGTAGATCGCCCGCCGGCCCGCCTGCTCCATCAGGTAAGGAAACCCGAAGTCGTGGCCGAACTTGGGATTGTCTTCGACATAGGCCTCGCGGCGCACCGCGTAGATCGCGCCGTTGCCGGCGGTGATCGAGCTCGCTTTCGACTCCTGCTCGCGCACCCAGACCTCGTAGCGCCAGTAGAGGCCCTCGAGGTTGGCGCCTTCCGGACTCTCGAGTCGAAGCTGCCCACAGACGTAGCCGACCTCGGGGTCCGCGAGATTGCGCACGAGCTTGCGGAGCGCGTCGGGCCTCCATTCCGTGTTGGCATCGGTGAACGCGAGCACATCGCTCTCAGTCGCGCGGACCGAGCGGTGCTGCGCGGCGACCTTTCCCTCGCGCGGGCAGCGGAGGAGTCTCACTCGCGGCTCGCTCGCGGAGAGCTCCTCGACGATCGCGTCCGTACGGTCTTGCGAGCCGTCCGAGGCGATGACGATCTCGAGGCGCTCCGGTGGGTAGTCGAGCTCGAGCAGGTTCTCGAGACGGCGGCCGATCACGTCCTCCTCGTCGTGAGCCGAGACGACGAGCGCGACGGACGGCGTCACGTTTTGACGTCTCACCGGCCGAGGCCGCACGCGGGCGAGGACGCCCATCGCGGCCGGATAGCAGGCGTGTGTCCAAGCGAGGGCGCCGAGCGACCCCCAGAAAAGCGCCTTTGCGATCACGCCGCGAGCAGCTCTCGAACGAGCGCCCGATAGCGCTCCATCGCGACGACGCGATCCGCCTCCTCCTCGACGAAGTCACGTCCTCTGCGCCCCATCTCCGCGAGGTCGTACTCGCCGTCGGCGGCGGAGCGGATCGCGCGCGCGAGAAGGTCGGGCCTGCCTGGGGGGATGACGACTCCGCATCCGACCTCCCGTACAAGGCGGGCGGTCTCGCTCTCGTCCTCCGCCGCCGCGATCACCGGCCTGCCCGCGGAGAGGATCCCGTACAGGCGGCTCGGAACGACGTAGCCGGCGAGGCCCTTGGCGAGACCGACCACGTGAATGTCGGCGCTCGAGAGCGAGAACGGCAGGCGTTCGCGCTTCTGGTAGGGAAGGAAACGCACCGTGTCGTCGACCTCGAGCGTGTCGGCGAGAGTGACCATCTCCGCATGACGCGCGCCGAAGCCGGCGATCACGATTCGGAGGTCAGTTCGGTCGCGGAGAAATGTCGCGGCGCGAACCAGGCTGTCCAGGTCCTGCGCATGTCCCACGTTGCCGGAATGCATAACGACGAAGGACGACACCAGATCGTGACTTCCCGCCCATTCGTTGTCTCGCGGCTGAGGCGTGATCGCGCGCGTGTCGACCCAGTTCGGAATCACGCGGAGACGTTCGGGAGGCGCTCCCTTGGCCTCGAGGCGGTCGCGCATCGTCTCTCCAATGGCGACGATTCGGTCCGCGCGGCGCAGGTACGCGCCAACGAGTCCGCCGAGCACGCCTACAACGGCGGGGTTGCGGAGCCTGTCGAGCTCAGTGGCGATTTCGGGAAACACGTCTTGGCTGATGACGAGAACCGGGATCCCGAAGCGGCGGCCGACGGCGACTCCGAGATCGCCCACGATCGGCGGGTCCGTCATGCAGAGCACGAGGTCGGGCGCGGGGCCGCGCAACGCGTGCGCGAGCGCGGCGCCGAGGTAGGAGAAGTAGTTCACGGCACGCCGGCCGAGCTCCGAGCGCTCGTACGACGTGGACGAGACTCGGACGATGCGGACGCCGTTGTGCTCGTCGTCGCGCGGCGCGTCCTCGTGGCCGTGGAGGACGCCCGTGACGACCTCGACCTCGTAGTCCTCCGCGAGCGCCTCGCAGAGCTCGGTCAGAAGATGCGCGGTCGCCTCGACGCCCGGCCAGTAGTACTGGTTGAGCACGAGGATTCGCCGCCGCCGACCGTCGAGGGACACGCGGCAAGGCTAGACGACCCCGCGGCCCGCTCTCAGCCGAAGCCGCCCGCTGCGCCGAACGGCCGTCTTTACAGTGCCTGGCACTGTAAGCGTTGAAAGTGTGTGCCGATTTGTCCACCGTCGGCGCTGTCCATTTGCGGCCGTCGCGCTTGGAATCAACGCCAACAAAGGCCGAGCTCTTAACAGTGCCTGGCACTGTAAGGGTGAAAACTTTGCGCCGATCCTTCCACAGGGGCCGTGGCCGATGCGGCGCGCGCTACTCGCCGACGGCTTCCCGCACCGCGGCGAGGAAGCCAGCGACGCTCCGGCCGTAGCCCCAGTCTTGCGCGAGCTCCCGCGAGCGCGCTCCGAAGGCGCGCCGCAGGGTTGGATTCGTCGCCAGCCGCCGGAGGGCAATCGCCGCGGCGTCGACGTCTCCGGCCGCGACGAGGAACCCGTTCTCGCCGTGGTGGAGGAGATCGGGGGCGGCGCCGACCCGGTCCGAGAGGACGAGCGGCAAGCCACAGGCGGCGGCCTCGTTGACGACGACAGCCCACGGCTCGCGCTCCGAGAGGAGCGCGAAGACATCGGCGACGACATAGACCTCGACGATTCGCTTCCACTCGCGGTCACCAGCCAACGTGAGCCGCACACCGCGGACGCCGGCGAGATCCTCGAGCGGCTCGCGCTCCGGTCCATCCCCGGCGACAACGAGGAGGAATCGCGCGTCGCCCGCCTGAGCGACCGCGTGAATGAGAACGTCGAGACCTTTCTCGGCTGCGAGCCTGGCCACCGAGAGCACGACCACGTCGTCGGGTCCAGCACCGAGCTCCTCGCGAAGCTCGGTCCGGCGTCCGGCCAGCCGGTCGGCTTGCTCGCCGAATCGTTCGACGTCGATCGTGTTCGCAAAGACGCGCACCCGCTCGGGCCGCGCGCCGCGGGCGATCATCGACCGTCGCGCGAGCGTCCCGGTGACGAGGACGCCGGAGGCGCCTTCGACCACCCGCGGCACGACCGCCCCTTTCACCCTGCGCCGCCAACCGGGGCGAGGGCCTTCGTCGTGACTCTCGACGACGAGCACGTACGGCACACGCCGAACGCGACACCAGGCGATAGCGGCCTGCGCCGCGAAGGTGCTCCAGCCGGAGACGACAACCACCTCCGGCCGTGCGCCCTCAAGGGCTCGTGCGATGCCCGGAGTGACCGGATAGTCGTGGTGCAGGAGCCTCTGGGCGCCTGGTAGAAGCGCCCCGCGAAGGAAGACGGCTCGGTGCCGGGGCTCGACGTGCCACGTCCTCCCGGCGACGGTTCGCGCGGCGTAGAGGACCGTGAGCTCGACCTCCGGCAGCGCCGCGACCTGGTCGAGTAGCGGCGCGCGGTAGGGCGTGGGCTCGGGGAAGACCGCGGTGACGCGGATGGCGCCCGGCTCAGCCGCGGCAGGAGCGAACGACCTTGTAACAGTCTGTTGCAAGGCGGACTCTCGCACGCCGCCGAGCCATTCGGTGGCTTCGAGTCGCGCGCTTCGGGCGCTGACAATGCGGCGTGCGCGGCGGAGCGAAGCATGGGCTGGGAGCTGTGGGTCCAACGAGGCAGCCAGGCGCAGAAGCCGGCCGCGAGCTCGGCCCGATGCCTGCAGCGAGAGACGGGCCAGAGCTCGTGCGGCAACCTCACGCGCAGGTTTCGACCTTGTAACAGTCTGTTGCAAGATCAGCTCGAAGGCGCGCAGGAGGTCGATGTAAGCGGAAGCCGCGGCCTCCAGGCGCTCGGCTTCGACCGGGAGGCCTGCGCCGACCCGCCGCGCGAGCTGTGCCCGGTCGACGCCCAGCCCCGGCGCGACGCGCTCGATCTCGCGCAAAGACACGCGCGCCTGGAACTCCCGCTGGATCGACGCGCGCGCCTGCGACGCCTGGCCCGGATGCACGCGATAGAGAACGAGCGGCTCTGCCAAGTTGTCGCCCTCGACGTGCGCGAGCAACCGCGTCCACAGGTCGTAGTCCTCGCTCTCCAAGTAGGCGGAGTCGTACCGCAGCCCGTGTTGCTCGAGCGCCTCGCGGTCAACGAGCACGCTCGGATGGAAGAACGGGGAGCTGAAAAGCGCCGCCCACCGAACCGCGACCGGACCTGACGGCATCACGTGAAGCGCCCCCGGCTCCGATCCGTCCAGCTCCAGCACCGCGCTACCCACGACTCCGATCGACGACCCCGACACCATCCGCTGGAGCTGCCGTTCCAGCCTCCGCGGAAAGGCGATGTCGTCGGCATCGAGCCTCGCGACATAGCGCCCTCGTGCCTTGTCGAGCCCACGGTTGAGCGACACCGCGAGCCCCAGCCGCTCGGCGTTTCGAAGCACGCGCAGCCGCGCATCGCCGACTCGGGACAAGATCTTCGGTGTGGCGTCCGTCGACCCGTCATCGACCACGATCAGCTCGAGATCGGAGACGCTCTGGCGAAGCACGCTCGCCAGCGCTTCTCGCAGGTGCCGCTCGCCGTTCGAGACAGCGAGCAGCACGGACACGAGCGGGGCGGCGGGCACGGACCTGCCGTAGCCTACGACGCGTGCGCCAAGAGCTTCCGTCGTTCGACCTCGTCGTCGCGACGGTCGGCCGCGTGCAGGAGCTCGAGCGCTTCCTCACCACGCTCGAGTTCCAGACGCATCAGCGCTTTCGGGTGATCCTCGTCGACCAGAACCCGGACGACCGGCTGGACGACGTGGTTGAGGCGACGAGTCTCGACATCCTCCATCTTCGGTCCGAGCCCGGGCTCTCGCGCGCGCGCAACGCGGGTCTCGCCCACGTGACCGCCGACATCGTCGCGTTTCCCGACGACGACTGCGCCTACGAACAAGGTCTCCTCACCCTTATCGGCGGACTCCTCGCGGGCGACTCGAGGCTCGACGGCGTCACCGGGCGGAGCGTCGACCGCGGCGGCCGCTCTTCGTCCTCGTGGAAGCGGGACACGACCCTCCTGACCGACCACAACCTTTGGAATCGCGCCATCTCGTACACGATCTTCGTCCGGCGTCGAGTGGTCGAGCGGGTGGGGGTGTTCGACGAGCGGCTCGGGCTCGGCTCGCCCGAGCCGTGGTCTTCGGGCGAGGAGATCGACTACCTCATTCGCGCGGTGAGGAGTGGGGCCAGAATCCGCTACGACCCGTCGCTCACGGTTCGCCACGACGACAGCGGCCACGGGATAGGGTCTCGGGACGGCGCCAGCGTCGGGTATCTGCTGCGAAAGCACCACTACCCGAAGCGGACCGTCTCGCGCATGCTCGTTCGCCCGGCCGGCGGCATGCTTGCCTCCCTCGCCCGCCGCGACCTCGGCCGCGTCCGCTTCCAGGCGGCGACGCTCCGCGGACGAGTCCGCGGCTACCGGGAGGCGAGCTCCGAGAACAAGACCGAATGACGCTCGAGCCAGGGCTCGAGCGAGAACCGCTCGACCGCCCTGGCCCTCGCTCTCGAGGCGTACCCCGCCAGGTCGGCGAGCACGAGGCCGACGGCGTCGGCGAGCGCCTCGGGCTCGGGCGGCTCGTCTAGTTCCCACGACTCCGGGTGCGGAACGCCGACTCCGCCCTCGTCGCCGACGAGCTCCACCGTGCCGCCGCTGGCCGGATAGACGACGGGAAGCCCGGTGGCCATCGCCTCGAGCACGAGAGTCGGGCAGGGGTCGAGCACCTTCGTGTGCAGGAGCAGGTGCGCTCTACGGAAGACGCCAGGCGCGTCGCGCTGCGCGTACTCGCCAACCAGCTCCACGTGGCTCCTGAGCCCGAGCTCGTCGATGAGCGGCTCGGCCGGCGACACGAGGCGGCCCGTCACGAGCAGGCGCGCGTCGGGATGCCGCGAGAGCAGGGTGGCGAGTGTCCGCAGCGCCAGCTCCAGACGATAAGCCTGGGTCTGGTCGCCGCCCAGGAGCAGGACGGGGCCGTTCGCGGGTGAGGTCTCCCCCGGCGTGAAGTGATTCACGTCCACTGCGTTCGGCAGGACTTCGCACGATCCACGCGCCTCGCCGAGGAAGAGATCGGCCGAACGCTTCGAGAACGCGCTCTGGTAGAGCACATGGTCTGCGGCGAGGAGAGCGCGACGGAGCGGCCGGTTGACCGCCTCGGCATCCTCCCCCGCCCAACCCGGATAGCCGACCCCGTCCTGGTTCACGACAACGGGAATCTGTCGCCGCCGGGCCAGTCGCAGCAACGGCTCGAGGTCGCGTGGAAGCCACGTGGACCCGAGGTAGAGGACGGAGAAGTCGCTCGGGCTGTTCGGGAAGCGCCCGCTCAGCTTCTGCGCTTTGGCGGTTCCCCCCGCTGCCCGCTCGCCGGGTGCCGGAACCTGGTCGTGGCCGTAGAACACGCGGACACCTGGCGCAGGTCGTCCTCGCGCCAGCAGGCGGGCCCAGCGCGCGCCCGCGCGCGTGTAGCGCCGAAGCCGCGCGAGGCTCAGATCCAGCTTGCTCAACCGCTCGGCTCGGGCATCGCCACGAACCCGCGAAAGAGCTCGCGCCAGCGAGGACGCAGCGCCTCGTACGTGTTCGCGGCAGCGGTCTCCTGTCCGGCGAGGAGCACGGCGTCGAGATCGCTCGCGGGCGCAGCGGCGACGTGACTCGTCCAGGCGACCAGCCCGTCGACGTCCTCGACGTCCACCAGCCAGCCGTTCTCCCTGTGCCGCACGAGGTCGAGCGCCTGCCCGACACGCGTCGTCACGAGCGGGGCCCCGGTCGCCATCGCCTCGAGAACCGCGCGCGGACCGCCTTCGTCGCGAGAGGTAACGAGGCAGACGTCGATCGCCTCGTACGCCCGGGCGACGGCGTCGACGGACGGGAGCAGCACATGTCGATAGGGAATCCCGAGCCGCTCGAGACCCGCGCGCACGTATCCGCGCGAGGGGCCCGTGAGCAGGAAGACAAGCTCGGACACTTCCTCTCGGAGACGCTCGGCGACCGCGAGCAAGACGTCCGGGCCTTTGATCAGCTTCGGCTCGAGCCCGTCTCCCCAGCCGACGCCGTCCTTCTGGAACGAGCCCGCGACGAAGGCGGACTCGGCCAGCCCGAGCTCGCGACGAGCAGCAGAACGGCTCTCGGAAGTCCGGGGTCGAAAAGCGTCTGTGTCGATCCCTATCGGGATGCGATGGAGCTTCTCGGCCGCGATGCCCGTCTCTAGGATGAGCTCCTCCATCGCGCGCGACGTCACCTGCACCCGGTCGATCTCGGAGTGCCTTCGACGAAGCGTCTCGAAGCACCTGTCGAACTCGGGCATGCCCGGCGTGCCCGGACGGCCGTGAAAATAAGCGAAGCCGAGCCGATTCCCCCGTCGCTCGAAGTCGTGCAGAAGCAGCGTGAACTGGCTCAGGTGGAAGATCGACTGCCGGGAGATTCCCTTCACCCAGCGCGTCGGCCCCGTTTTCACACCGAGCGCGTGCGCCGTCCGCTCGAGCTGGCGCGCCTCGTACTCGAGCACCCAGCCTTCGACATCGTAGGCGAGGAAAAGCCGCGAGTGAGGTGGCCAGCCACGTGTCCGGAGACCGACGGCCGCGCGGCGAAGCGGGCGGCCGACGGGGGCCACGAGTCGGCGCGTCACACCGGTGGATCGGCCGGATACGCTCGCTGACACGTAAGGGCGGGGCAAGCCTCGTCCCTACGAGGCCTCTCCAGACAGTTCATTAGATGTCGGCGAGGGTCTCGACGGGCTCGAGCCGCGCGCGAAGTCGCTCGACGTCCGCATCGACGAGGAGCTGGACGAGGCCATCGAAATCGATGCGTGGAGACCAGCCGAGCTTCGCGCGCGCCTTCGACGCGTCGCCCACGATGTCGTGGAGCTCCGCCTTGCCGCGGATCAGGGTGTCGTCCACCCGCACGTGATCCTCCCAGTCGAGCCCCACATGGGCGAACGCGGCCGCGGCCAACTCTCGCACGCTATGCGTCTCTCCGCTCGCGATCACGAAGTCGTCGGCCTCGTCCTCTTGGAGCACGAGCCACATAGCGCGCACGTAGTCCCCCGCGTAGCCCCAGTCGCGGCGCGCGTCCAAGTTCCCGAGCAGCACCTCGCTTTTGAGCCCGAGGCTGATTGCGGCTGCCGCGTGCGAGACCTTTCTCGTGACGAAGTCGAGCGGCCGCCGCGGCGATTCGTGGTTGTAGAGGATCCCCGACGACGCGAAGAGACCGTAACGGCGGCGATAGCTGCGCGTGATGAAGTGGCCGTACGCCTTGGCGACTCCGTACGGGGTCACCGGCGCGAGCGGCGTCTCCTCCGTCTGCGGCACCTCGCGCGACTCGCCGAAGATCTCGCTCGAGGACGCCTGGTAGAAGCGGACACCGTCGTCGACCCGCCGGATCGCCTCGAGCAGCGCCGTGACGCCGACTGCGGCGAACTCGGCGGTGAGAACCGGCTGCTTCCAGGACATCGGGACGAAGGACGGGGACGCGAGGTTGTACACCTCGTGCGGCTGCGAGGCCGTGAGCACGTCCACGAGCGAGAGCTCGCTCAAGACGTCCGCCTGCTGCAGGTCGATCCGCCCGCGGATCGCCTCCAAGTTCTCAAACCGCGTCGACGTGGGCTGACGGACCACACCGATCACCTCGTAGCCCTCGGAGAGCAGGAGCTCGGCGAGCAGCGAGCCGTCCTGCCCGGCGATGCCGATGATCAACGCGCGCTTCGCGGACACGGTCTCGGACCTTAGCGAGGCGACCGGACTCGACGAGTACCATCGCCGCGCGTGCCCTTGCCGCCCGCCGACGGCCACCGTCGACCAGCGATCGCCGTCGCCGCTACGGTCCTGATCGCCACTCTCGTGCTGTCGGCGCTCGCCCTCGCGGTTCCCGCTCCGCGCATCCTCTCCGACGAGCTCCGCTACCTGCTCGCCGCGGCCTCGCTCGCTGAGGGAGACGGCCTCCGCCTGCGGGGCGACGAGTACGGCTACAGCCCGATCTATCCGGTCCTGCTCGCGCCCATCCTGGCGCTCGCTCCCGACCGCGAGACGGCCTACCCGCTGCTCGAGGTCGCGAACGCGCTGCTCTTCGCGCTCACCGCGATCCCTGTCTACCTTCTCGCCCGGAGGCTGCTTCCGCCTTGGTGGAGCATCGGCGTCGCGGCCCTCTCGATCTCGATCCCGTCATCGGTGTACGTGTCGCTCGTCCTCACCGAGAACGCGGCATATCCGGCCTCGGCGCTGGCCATTCTCGCACTGGTGCTCGCCCTCGAGAGACCCAGCCCGTCGCGCCAACTCGCGGCGCTCACGGCTATCGGGGTCGCATTCCTCGTGCGCGCCCAATTCGGCTCGCTTCTTCCGACCTTTCTCGCCGCGCTGGTTCTCCAGGCCCTCATCCTGCCCCGCGCCGAAGGGCGACGTTGGACGCTGCTCTGGCCGACAGTGAGCGCGCTGGCGCTCGGCGGTTGTGTTGGTTTGGCGGTCGCGCTCGCGACGGGCAGGTCGCCGATCGAGTGGGTCGCCGCGTACGACGACCTCTGGAGCTCCTATCACCCGCTCGCGGTCGGCAAGTGGCTCGTCTATCACCTGACCGCCCTCGAGCTTCTGGTCGCCATCGTTCCGTTCGCGGTCGCGCCCATTGTGCTCTGGCGGCTGCTCGCAGCGGCGCGGCGTGGAGCGGTGCGCGAAGCGGCGTTCGCATGCGCTTTCATCACGCTCAGCAGCACGCTGTTGCTCGTCGCGGCGGCGTTTTCGAGCACCGATGCCGGGCTTGACCGCCTCCATGACCGGTATCTCTTCTACGTTGCGCCGCTTTGGCTCATCGCCTTCGCCGTCTGGCTCCACGATGGGCTTCCGCGACCGTTTCTCGCCGCAGCTCTCGGAGTCGGCCTCACTCTTGTCCTCCCCGCGATCACTCCGTATGCGCGGCTGACGAGCGACGACGGAGGCGAGACCGACGCCGCGGTCGCGCATCTCGCGCAAGCCATTCGGGACGCCGCGATCACAGCCTCTTCTGAAGAGCTGTCCGGAAAGAGAGTGCTGTTGGCGGTGGTCGTGGCGCTCGTGGCCGCGGTCGCATTGCTGCCGAGAAGGTTCGCGCCGGCGTTCCTCGCCCCCGTCGCAGCGCTGCTCCTTCTGTCGTCCGCCCTCGCGTGGCGGAGCGCCCACGGCGCGGCAGGAGACATGGACCGCATCCTTGGTGACCGGAGCTGGGTCGACAACGTCGTCGAGAACGACGGCTCGGTGGTCTCCCTCTACGTCCCCACCACGTGCCCAGGGCTGGACAGGACGGAGGAGGCGCTGCTTCTGACCGAGTTCTTCAATCGATCGGTTCGCCGCGGCTATCACGCGATCGCGCCTGATGGAAGCTTGCTGCCCTCGCCGCCGGTGAGGGTAGCGCCGGACGGCACGCTGATCACCGAGTCCGATGAGGCAGTGAGCGTCGAGTACCTGCTCACGGCTCCGGGGCTAGAGCTCGACGGGCAGCCGGTGACGACCGCGACGACGGTCTCCCTCACGCTCTGGAAGGTCGGCGGAGAGGTGAGATTCCGAGAAGCCGGTCGAGCCGAGGACCTGCCTCGGCTGGCGTGCGCAAGCGGACGGTCTTAACAGTGCCTGGCACTGTAAGCGTAAAAAGGCAGCGCCGATCGTTCCACAGGGGCCGGCAAGAGGCGTCTCGGAGCGGGGGTAGCATCGCGTCGATGCCGTCGTGGCGAAGACATGGGCCAGTGCTGGCCCTGGCCGCGACCATCCTCCTCGCGTTCGGCCTCTACACCGTGCTCGCGTCGCTTGTCGACGTTCCCCGCGTGCATCCGGACGAGGTCCGCTATGCGATCGCGGGCTCGTCGCTCGCCGAGGGAGAAGGGCTTTCGCTGCGCGGCGGGGACTACGGCTTCGGGCCACTGTACGCGCTTGTTCTCGCGGGGATCCTGCTCCTCTCCTCCGGCCTCGCCGCCGCGTACGATCTCTTCAAGGCTGCGAATGCGCTCTTCTTCGCCCTGACGGCGATCCCCGTCTACCTTCTTGCCAGAAGGCTCGTTTCCGAGTGGTGGGCCGTTCTGGCAGCCGGCCTGGCCGTGGCGATCCCATCGTCGATCTCGGTGGCCACCGTCATGACGGAGAGCCTCGCCTTCTTCACGGCCGCGTGGGCGCTCTACGCGATCATGCTCGCGCTCGAGCGCCCGACCGCGGGTCGCCAGCTCGCCCTGCTCGCCGCGGTCGCGGCTGCATTCCTCACCCGACCGCAGTTCGGCGCGCTATACGTCACCTGGCTCCTCGGACTTGCGCTCGTCTGGTGGATTCGTCCGGCGAGCCGGCCGCGTGCTCGCGCGGATCTCGTGCGGCTGTGGCCGAGCGCCGTGCCACTCGTGCTCGCGGTTGGAGTTCTTGCGAGCCGCCTTTTCTCCGGCAGCTCCCCGAGGGAGTCTTTCGGCGCGTACTGGGAGCTCTGGCGCGGCTACGACCCACTGCAGGTGGCGAAGTGGCTTGTGTACCACCTGGCCGACTTCGAGGTCTACCTCGCGGTCGTACCGCTCGCGGTCGCTCCCATCGTGCTCGCTGCCCTGATCCGCCGCGGCCGGGCGGGATCGGAGGCGTCCGCGGCGTTCTCCGCGCTCTTCCTCGCCGCGAACACGATCGGCCTTCTCGTGGTCGCAGCCTTCAACAGCACCCCGTACGCCTACGACCGGCTCCACGATCGTTACGCGTTCTACCTCGTCCCGCTCTGGCTGATCGTTCTCGTCGCCTGGTTGGCGGACGGACTGCCGCGCCCGCTCGTCGCGACTGCGAGTGGCGTCGTTCTCGCGCTGGCGCTTCCTGCGATCCTCCCGTTCGGCCAGCTCACGAACGAGGCGGGGATCGACACGGTTCCGGGAGCGCTCTGGGTGTGGGTCGAGAGTCAGACCGCAGGGCCGGGAGCGATCTCGGGGCGCCTGGTGCTTGCCGTATTCGTCGCGGGTCTTCTTTTGGCAGGGCTCCTCCTCCCACGCAGCTGGCGCGCGGCTATCCCCGCGACCGTGCTCGTGGTGTTCGCAGCCACCGCGGTCTTCGCCTGGGAGCGAATGATCGACGCGCCCGAGAACGCCGTCCTCGAAGGCGGCTTCGAGCCCGCTTGGATCGACGATCGCCTCCCGGACGATGCCCGGGTGACGAAGCTCTACCTCGAAAGCGAGGCGTGCCCCGCCTCCAGTCTTACCCGGCACGCGCTGTTCGCGACCGAGCTCTTCAACGTCACCGTCGACCGCGCCGCGTACATCGGCGACTCGATCCCGGACGGGATCCCGCTCGATCGCCTGGAGGTCGAGAGCGGGCGGCTGGTCTACGAGGACGGCGCCCCGTTCGCCGCAGATTTCGTCTACACGCAGCCGGGGATCGAGCTCATGGGAGCCAAGCTCGCCACCGGCACGGCGGCAGGCCTCGTGCTCTGGCAGACGGACGGCGAGGTCCGCATGGTCGACGCCGAGACGACAGCGGACGTCCGCACGGCGGACTGCGCGTAGACGTAGAGGTCTCCGACCGATCCCATCACGGTCTCGTTGCGGCAAAGGCCGCCATGCGCTCGATCGGCAGGTAGATGAGGTCGGGTGCAGGCAGGCCTGGGTGGGACTTCGTCGTCAGTGCGACGTGGGCGTAGCGGTTGAAGACCTCGTTCAGAACCTCTTCGCTGACCTCCGGAAAATACGGGCGAAAAACCTCGGGACTCGGAGCCACGATGACATGGGTCACCGACCGATAGCCGACGCCGTTCAGCACCGCCCCGGTTACCCCGCTGACCGCGATCGCGCCGTCTGGACGGGTGGCCGCCAGAGCGTCGAGCTCCCTCGTGAACTCGGTGTCGGGCTTGCGGAACATGACCTCCGTGCTCTGCAGGGGATTGAAGAGACCCCAGCCGATCACGGTCGGAAGCAGCGCCACGAGAAAGACCGCGCCTTGCCACATAGGCGCCGCCTGTCTTCTGGCAGCGACCACGAGGAGAGTGAGCGCTGCCAGCGGGATCAGGACGACCAACTCGTCGCGGAAGACCAGCTCGTCCGTGGGCTGCAGGTCGTACGACGCCGCCAGCCAAGCGACTACGACGATCGAGGCAAACGCGGCCAGCCGAAGTGGAGTGACCCGAATGGGGAGGCGGTCGACCGCGTAGCCGGAGGCGATGACCAGCAGGGCGCCGGTGGCGAAGAGTGTCCGCCGCTCGTTTCCAAGGCCGAGACCGAGCAGGTAGCTGAGCGGCGCCACGGGGAGGACCTGCCAGGCGGTGATCAGCGCCCAGGCGGCGACGAGCACCACGAGCGCGCGCAGGTCTCGCGTCAAACGACGATCTGTGCGGCGGCGACGGACGACCTCCCGGAAGTCGATGACGCAGAGGGCGAGAAGGGGCAGCCACGTTGCGATGGTCGCCGCCTCGTAGATATTCCGAGGCGGCGACCATCGCAACGTGGCTGCCCCTTCTCGCCCTCTGCG
>Ga0136614_10001263_pt1 | contig 14686 bp, 17 predicted proteins | sample AntDrymUQ2792106_2_FD_106643 | JGI IMG/M metagenome (GOLD analysis project Ga0136614, IMG submission 106643) | Polar desert sand microbial communities from Dry Valleys, Antarctica - metaG UQ279 (21.06) | ecosystem: Environmental > Terrestrial > Soil > Desert | place: Antarctica: Dry Valley... | reverse complement strand
GCTGATCGCGGCGCCGACGAGCTGAGACGTCGCGGGGTCTTCCGTGTGCGAACGGGTCGCGGAGACCTGCGCGAGTGGGTCGAAGATGCCCAGGTTCCGCAGGACGTCGTACCGCGAGGCCTCCGCCTCGTTGACGGAGACATTGAGGTCCTGATTGTTCGCGATCGCGAGACCGATCGCTTCGTTCAGGGAAAGCCGGATGCCGCCCTGGGAGGCGGCGGGGGTCGCCCGCGCCGTGCGCTGCCCGGGCCGGGCCGACAGGGACGTCTGCTCCTGCGCGCCGACGGCGGCGGACAGGAGCGGCAGACCGGAGAACAGGGCGGCGAGCGTCACCGCCCGGAAACGTGGGAACCTCTTCATTCCACTACTCCTTCGTCCCCCCTTCTACGCAAGGAACGGGGGAAATGTTTCGGGGGGGCGGCGAGATGGGCGCAAGGATACCCCGGCTTTTCGCGCGCGGTTGAGGGTCAGATCGCGGGCGGCGCGAGCTCCCCCGGGAAGAAGCAGGCCGCGGTCTGTTCCGGCGCCAGGGCGAAGAGGTCGGGCGCGTTCTCGGTGCACCGTGGCCGCGCGCTCGGGCAGCGCGGCGCGAACGCGCAGCCGGACCAGTCGGCGGGCGTGGTGAGGGCCGGAGGGCGAGAGACCGCGGCGGGTGGGCGCGGAGCGCGCGCATCCGGGTCGGGCACGGCGGAGAGCAGCGCCACTGTGTAGGGGTGGAGGGGGCGCGCGACGACCTGTTGCGCCGGTCCCTCCTCCACGATGCGGCCGAGGTACATCACGGCGATGCGGTCCGCGATCCGCTCGACGACCGCGAGATCATGCGAGATGAAGAGGTACGAGAGTCCATGCCGGTCGCGCAGGTCGAGGAAGAGGTTCACGATCTGGGCCGCGATCGACACATCGAGCGCCGAAACGGGCTCGTCGCACACGAGGAGCTTCGGCCGTGTCGCGAGGGCGCGCGCGATCGCGACCCGCTGTCTCTGGCCACCGGAGAGCTCCGCCGGGAGCCGCCCCGCCGCCTGCGGCGGCAGTCCGACGTCGGCGAAGAGCGCGGCGACCCGCTCGCCGACCTCCCGGCCCGCGGCGAGGCGCTGGATGCGCAGCGGCTCCGCCACCTGAGCGCCGACGCGCATGCGCGGATTCAGCGAGGTCTGCGGGTCCTGGAAGACCACCTGGACGTCCCGCCGCCGCCGCCGGAGAGCCGGGCCAGTGAGGGCGAGCCAGTCTTCGCCCTCGAGGCGCATCGCGCCCCGCGTCGGATCCTCGAGGCGCGCCACGATGCGGCCCGTCGTCGTTTTGCCGCTCCCCGACTCGCCGACGAGCCCCAGCGTTTCCCCGCGCGCGATCGAGAACGAGACACCGTCCACCGCCGAGAAGTCCTTTCGCGTGCCGCGCCGCCGGTAGCGCTTCACGAGGTCCGTGGCGGCGAAGAGCGGGTCGTCTGCCGGAAACGGAGCGCTGGACGCGGCGGTCATGGGGCGGGGACGGCGTCGGCGGAGCTCCCCCGCTCCGTGAGGATCGCCGCCGCCGCGAGGATCTCGGGCGCGTACAGGAAACAGCGCGCCAGCGAGCCCCCGGCGGGATAGAGGTCGGGCGCGCGGCGGTCACAGAGAGCGAAGCGTTCGGGACACCGGGGGGCAAACGCGCACGCACCGGCTCGGCGCTCGGAGAGGTCCGGCACGACTCCGGGGATCGCCTCAAACCGCCGGCCCGGGGGACCGGACTCCCTCAGTCGCGGGAGGGAGCGCAGCAATCCCCGGGCGTAGGGGTGGCGGGGCGTTTGGAAGAGGTCCCGCGTGGGCGCCTCCTCCGCGACCCGGCCGGCGTACATGACGATCGTCCGATCCGTCCGTTGCGCCACGATCCCCATGTCGTGGGTGATCAGCACGAGGGAGAGGCCCCGATCGCGGCGCAATCGGTCGAGAAGCTCCAGCACCTGCGCTGCGACCGTCACGTCGAGTGCCGCGGTCGGTTCGTCCGCGACGAGGATCGCCGGGTCGGCCGCGAGGGCGATCGCGATGAACGCGCGCTGCCGCTCCCCGCCCGAGAGCCGGTGGGGATGTTCCGCAAAGACCCGATCCGGATCGGCGAACGCGACCTCGGCGAGGCGATCGCGGGCCAGCGCCGCGGCCGCCCGCCGGCCGACGGGCGCGTGCAACCGGATCGCTTCGACCAGCTGCGCGCCGATCGTGAGGACGGGGTCGAGCGCCGCGGCCGGTTCCTGGAACACGAGGCTCATGTCGGACCCCCGCACCCCGCTCCACCCGTCCTCGCCGGCCCCACAGAGCTCGCGCCCGCGCAACCGGAGGGACCCGGTCACCTCGGCCCCCTCGGGGGCGAGACCGAGGAGCGCGCGCGCGAGCAGCGACTTGCCACACCCGCTCTCACCCACGACGGCGAGTCCCTCCCCGGGAAAGAGGTCGAAGCTCACCCCATCGACGGCGGGTCTCCATGCCCCGGCGACTGGGATCGCGACCCGGAGCTCGCGGACCGAAAGGATGGGAGCCGGCCGCGCGGGACGGGCGGGCTCCCCGTTCACTTGCTGCGCACCGCCTCCAGGCCGCGCACGCGGTCCACGATGTCGCGATAGTTCGTGTTCAGGCCGTACACCTCGAGGAACGTGCGGTAGGCCATCTCGAGCTCCCCGGTGTTCTGGTACACGCAGCCGAGGTCGTAGAGGAGGCCGACGGTCTCCAGCTCGCGGATGTCGGGGGCTTCCAACCCCTTGCGATACCACTTGACCGCGAGCTGCGGCATTCCCTTCTCGAGGAAGCAGAGGCCGAGCATGCTGCAGCACTCCACCGTCCGGGCCGGGTCCTTGCTCGCGAGCTGGAACTCTCCAATCGCCTCGTCGACGAGCCCCATCTCCTTGTACGCGATCCCGAGGTTGAAGTGCGTCTCGTAGTCCTCCGCGGAGAGCTGCTGCTCGACGCCTTTCTTGAACTCACGGAAGATCTCCTCGAGCGACGCCTCACCTTCGCCTCGCGACATCTCCGCGGAAACCGGTGCCGCCTCCTCGGCGAGCTCCTTCTCGAGCTCCTCGGCGAGATTGAAGAACTGCTGCTCCCCGGCGAACAAGCCCTGTTCGTCCACGAGCGGAGCGGGCGCCGCTTCCGGTGGCGCGGCCTCCCCTGCGCGAATCATCTCCTCTTCGAGGAGCGTTCCGAGCTCCTCGTACGAGACAAACTCCGACTCCGGCGACGGCAGCGACTCCGGCGAACGGGGGGCGGCAGCGACCGCGATCTCCGCCGTTGCGCCGACCGCCTCGACCGAGAAGCGAATCGTCTCGCTCCCGAACGACTCGTCCGCGACGGCTTCTTCGGCGCTCGTTTCGAAAACCGGTTCGCGCGGCGCCGTGTCGTCGGAAGCGGCCTGCGGCGTGGCCGGAAGCGGGAGATCAATCTCGAACTCCTCGAAGTCGACCGCCGGCGCCGGCAGGGCGGCGGCCGACCCGGACGAACCGGCCGCCGGCGTGAAGCGCGCCGCGAGCACGTCCGCCTCGTCCCCCCGGCCCGCCCCCCGGTACGCGTCGACCAGCGCGCCAGCCTCCTGCGCCAGGGCGGGGTTCTTCGACTCGGACATGAGCTCGACGAGCCGTTCGCGCGCCTTGGTCAGGTCGGGGCGGCGGCGGACGAGCGATCGCAACCTCTCGATCGCCTTGTCCGTCAGCCCGTAGCGCGCGAAGACCTCGGCTTCGACGATGAGCGTCTCGATCTCCCGCTCGAAGGCGTCGTCCGAAAGCTCCCCTTCGGACGACGGGACGGAAGGCTCGAACTCGATCGCGGGAACGATCGGCTGGGGCGCGTGGACTGGCTGCACGGGCTCCGGATCCTCCAGCACGAACTCCTCCGGCTCCACCTCACCTTCACCCTCGGCGGGCGGCCCCGCGTCGGCGGCCTGGAGGGGTGCGAGCTCCCGCAGCCGGGCAATGGCTTCGTCCTGGCCGGGAATCGCGCGGAGCGCCCGCTGGTACTGCTCGATCGCGCCGGCCGTGTCCCCTCGACGCTCCGCCTCCCGCCCGAGCGACAGCCGGAGCGCCCCGAGCTCCGCGAGGTTGCCCTCGGATTCCCGGACTTCCGCCATTTTGCGCAGTGACTCGTAGTGGGCCGGTTCGGCCTCCAGGATGGGGACCAGGTAGCCGGCCGCGCGCAGGGCATCGCCCCCGGACAAGGCGGCGTCGACGAGCGGCAGGACCGCCGTCAGTGCCGGCCCGAACGCGCCATCCTGCAGCCGGAGCCGCGTGAGCATCAGGCGGGCGGGCTCGTACCGCGCATCGAGAGCGATCGCCTGCTCGACTGTCCGGACCGCGTCTGGCCGCTGACTCATCTCCACCTGCGCCTCGGCGAGGAGCGTCAGGCTCTCGGCAGTCCGCGGCGCGGCTTTCAGGATCGCGATCGCGGCGCTCGGGTTCTTCTGCGCGAGCAGGGACCGCACGAGGCTCTTCTGTATGCCGGCGTCGTTCGGGGACAGCTCGAGCGCTTTCTGAAACACCGCCGCGGCCTCGTCGTGCGCTCCCCGACGCAGGAGCATGCTTCCGATGAGGCCGTACTGCATGACGGCCTGCTCCGTCTGATTGGCGCCGCGGTAGAGGTCCGCGAGCCGGACCTGAATCTTCAGGTCGTTGGGATCGACGGCGCTCATCTTCTTGTACGCCGCGATCGCCTCCTCGAGCTTGTTGGATTTCTGGTAGTGGTCGGCCAGCACCTGGTATTGGCTCCGCGCGTCCTGGGTGAGCCCCTGCTTGGCATAGAGGTCGGCGAGGCGGTCGTACACGTCGAGCTGAGAGGGGTCGATCTTGTTGATTTTCTTGTAGATGGCGATCGCTTTCAGGAAGAACCCGTCCCGGGCGTAGAACTCCGCGATCTTGCTGAAGAAGGGGATCGAGTCGTTCGGACGGTTCATCCGTACGTAGAGATCCCCCACTTTGTTCAAGGTCGAGATGTCTTTGGGGTTGTCGTCCAGGAGACGCAGGTACTCCTTGAGCGCCTGGTCGAGCTTCCCGCGGGCGACGTATTTCTCCGCCGCCGCCAGGACCTGGTCCCGATTGGCCGGCATGTGAGTCAAATTCTAACCGGACGGCGTCCTTTCGGGACGTCTCGGCGTCGGATCGGTGCGGGCGGGGGCGGCGGCGAGTCGAAGTCGGGGACGACGCCGTGGTAGCTCAGGCGGTGCTCGGGGCAGGGGCCGTACCGATGGAGCGCGTCCCAGTGCTCGGGCGTCCCGTAGCCCTTGTGGTGCTCGAATCCGTAGGCGGGGTAGCTCCGGCCGAGCTCGTCCAGGAGGCGGTCGCGGTAGACCTTCGCGACGATCGACGCCGCGGCGATCGAGGAGCACAGGGCGTCGCCATGCACGATGGGCAGTTGCGGGCGGGCAACGCCGGGCACGGACACGGCGTCCAGCAGGATCGCCTCGGGCTCGGGCCGCAACGCCTCGATGGCTTCCCGCATCGCGGCCAGGCTCGCGCGGAGGATGTCGCCGATGTCGATGTCTGCCGCGCTGACCGTTCCGACGGCCACGGCGAGCGCCGTGCGCCGGATCTCGCGGTCGATCCGGGTGCGGCTTTCGGCGTCGAGGCGCTTGGAGTCGTCGAGGCCCGGCAGGACGCAGCCCGCCGGAAGGATGACGGCCGCCGCGACGACGGGGCCCGCGAGAGAGCCGCGGCCCGCCTCGTCGACTCCCGCCACGAGACGGTAGCCGCGACGCCGCAGCTCACGGTCGAGGCGATCGAGGGCGGAGAGGCGACCCAACTCCGCGAAGAGAGCGGAGAAGGGGTCGCGGGGCATCCGTTGCGGGCGTCCGGCTCAGTCTGCGCGCTTCTGTTGCGTGCGCTTGTCCTCCGGGCGCCTGTCTTCGGTGCGCTTCTCTTCGATGCGGGCGGCCTTGCCCTTGCGCTCGCGGAGGTAATAGAGCTTCGCGCGCCGCACGGCGCCCTTGCGGTCCACGTCGATGTGGTCGATCACGGGCGAGTGGAGAGGGAAGATGCGCTCCACGCCGATGCCGCTCGAGATTTTGCGCACGGCGAAGGTCTCGCGCGCCCCGCCGCCGCGCCGGGCGATGACGACGCCGGCGAATATCTGGATGCGCTCCTTCTCCCCCTCCCGGACTTTGACGTGCACGCGGACCGAGTCGCCGGGCGAGAAGTCCGGAAGGTCCCCGCGCAAGGCAGGCTTCTCCACCTCCAGCAGCAAATCGCTCATGATGCCCCTCTCCGCGAGCGCTCGCCCGCTCACCGCACTCCAAACGAATAAACCGCGCCGCGAGAAGCGACGGGGGGAATGATCAGTATAACCGCGCCCGGAAGACCCGGCAACCCGCCGGGAGGCGTCGCGGAGGCTACTCGTCCGCCTCGCCCGGCTCCTCCGGTCGGCGCTCGAGGAGATCGGGACGGCGCCCGCGCGTGCGGTCGAGCGCCCGCGCTTTGCGGAACCGCTCGATCCGCGCATGGTCTCCGGACAGCAGCACGGCGGGGACCTCGAGGTTCCGGAACGCGCGCGGCCGCGTGTAGTGCGGGTGGTCGAGCCGGTCCCGCGCGAACGATTCGCGCTCCACGGACTCGGCCCGGCCGACCACGCCCGGCACGAGCCGCGAGACCGCCTCCGTCAGCGCGAGTGCGGCCGCCTCTCCCCCGGGAAGGATGAAGTCGCCGACGGAGATCTCTTCGTCGAAGAGCTCGAGATCGCGCGCGCGCTCGTCGATCCCCTCGTATCGACCGCAGAGGAGAAGGAGGCGAGGACGGAGCGCCAGTTCCTCGACCTTGCGCTGGTCGAGGCGGACGCCGTCCGGCGTGAGCAGCACACTCCAGGCGGGCGGCGTCCCCCGGCGCGCTTCCACCGCGGCGGCGACGACCGGCGCCATCAACACCATCCCCGCCCCGCCGCCGTAGGGCTCGTCGTCGACCTTCCGGTGCCGGTCCTGGGCGAAGCCGCGCAGGTCCGTCGTCACGACGTCGAGGCGCCCGGCCGCGATGCCCTTTCCGAGAAGGCTCTCCGCGAGCGGCGACCGGAAGTATTCCGGGAAGATCGTGAGGATCTCGATCTGCAAGCGCCCCGCCCCTCCTCAGAGATCGAAGAGCCCGGCGGGCGGATCGAGCACGATCCGTCTCTCGTCGAGCCGGATGTCGACGAGGATCGGGCGCACGAAGGGGACCAGGATCGGCCGCCCCGAGAGCGTGCGCAGCTCGAGCATCGGACCGGCCGCCGTCTGTTCCAGCCGGGCGACGTCGCCGAGCGGCGTCCCCGCGGGGTCTGCACAGCTCCACCCCTCGAGCGCGTGCGCGTAATAGAAATCGTCCGGCGCCGGGACGGCGTCGTGATCCTCGACGCAAAGGTCTCCACCGGCGAGCGCCCGTGCCTCCTCGACGTCACCGACTCCCTGGAAGCGGATCAACAGGCGGCCCGAGTGCGCCCGAACCGCCTCGACGACCAGGGGGCGCACGGCGTCCCCGCGCCGCCAGAGGAGCGATAGCCCGGGCACGAAGCGATCCGGGAAGTTCGTCTGCGGCTCGACGGACACCTCGCCCTCGAGGCCATGGGGGCGGCGGATTTCGCCGACGACGAGCATGGGAACGGAGAAGCGTGAACCGAAAACCGTGAACCGTCAACCGGGCCCGAACGGTGTGTTCGGTTGACCGTTTACGATTTACGGCTCCAGTCCTCAGTCCCGGACGCGGACCGAGACCTTCTTGCCGCGCGCCGTCGCCGCGGCTCCGAGGAAGGAGCGCAGCGCGCGGATGGTGCGGCCCTCGCGCCCGATGAGACGCCCCCGGTCCGATTCGGGCACCTCGATGTCGTACACGGTCGTCCGCCCCTCGACGGACTCCTGGACGCGGGCCTGTTCGGGGTTGTCCGACAACCGTCGGACGACGAGCTCGACGAGGGCTTTCATGGGCTCGGCCGTGCCGCCTTTCAGGCCGCGGGCGGCGGCGCCTCGGGCCGCGCGAGCAGCGAGCGCACCGTGGGGGAAACGGAGGCGCCGCGTCCGATCCAGTAGCGGGCGCGTTCGCGGTCGATCGAGACGGCGGCCGGCTCGGCGATCGGGTCGTACGCGCCGAGCTCCTCGAGGACCTCGGCCCGGGCGGTCCGCCGGGAATCGGAGACGACGACGCGGTAGTGCGGTCGATTGCGCGCACCCATGCGCCGCAGGCGGATCTTCAGCATCGGGGGATCTTCCTTTCTCCCAAAAGCGGGAAATTCTATCACTCGTCGCGTCCGCTGCGCGGATCGTCCAGAGAACCGGGTATGTAGGGGCGGCCCTTGCGGCCGCCCCCCACCGGTCCGTGAATCCGCACCCGCCGTCATGGCACCGACCGGAGGGGGCGGGGGCAAGCCCCGCCCCTACATCCGGAAATCCGACCGACGAGAACAGCTCGCTCGGGACCTTCCGAGCCGCCTATTGAGAGCGGGGGGCGGGGAGAGGCAATCGAGACAGGTCGAGCCGTGGCTTTCCCTTGCCCGCGGTCTTCATCAACTTGCGCATCTGCTGGTACTGCTTGAGCAGTCGGTTGATCTCTGCCACGGTCGTACCGGATCCCGCCGCCACCCGCTTCTTGCGACTGCCGTTCAGGACCTGCGGATACCGCCGTTCCTCGGGCGTCATCGAGTCGATGATGGCGCTGACGCGCGTGAGGGCGCTCTCGTCTACGGACTCGGGGGCGGCGAGCGCCTTGAAGGGCCCGCCCTTCGGGAGGAGGTCCAGGAGCCCCGAGATTGGCCCCATCTTCTTCATCGACCGGAGCTGCTCTGCCAGGTCTTCGAGCGTGAACTCCCCCGATCGCGTCTTCTCGGCGAGCCGGCGCGCCGCCGTCTCGTCGACCTGGGCCTCGACCTTCTCGATGAGCGTCAGGACGTCTCCGAAGCCCAGGATGCGCGATGCCATCCGGTCGGGATGGAAGGGCTCGAAGTCCTCGGGCTTCTCGCCGACGCCGACGAACTTGATCGGCCGATCGAGCGTCGTGACGATCGAGAGCGCGGCGCCGCCGCGCGCGTCTCCGTCTGTCTTGGTGAGGATGACGCCCGTCAGCGGAAGCGCGGCGGCGAACCCCGACGCGGAGCGCACCGCGTCCTGACCCGTCATCGCATCGGCCACGAAGAGGACCTCCCGGGGAGCGATCGCCGCGTGGACGGCGCGCAGCTCGTCCATCAACGCCTCGTCGATGTGGAGCCGTCCCGCGGTGTCCACGATCAACGTGTCGCGACCGGTCAGCTTCGCCTCGTTGAGCCCGTCGCGCGCGACGGAGACCGGGTCCGAAGAGCCCGCCGCTTCGAAGACGGGGATGCCGGTCTGCCGGCCCAGTGTCTTCAACTGCGAGACGGCCGCCGGCCGCGAGAGGTCCGCGGCCACGAGCAGCGGATAGCGCCCTCGCTGCTTCAGGTGGAGCGCCAGCTTCGCGGCCGAGGTCGTCTTGCCCGACCCCTGGAGGCCGACGAGCGCGAGGACGGCCGGTCGGCCGTCCAGCGCGAGGTCCGATTTCTTCCCCCCGAGAAGCGCCACGAGCTCGTCGCGGACGATCCGCGTGACCTCCTGCGCGGGTGAGAGCTGTTGCAGCACCCGCTTCCCGACGGCCAACTCTTTGACGCGGTCCGTGAACTGCCGCACGACCGGGAGGGCGACGTCGGCCTCGAGGAGGGAAAGGCGGATCTGGCGCAGCGCGGTCTCGAGGTGGTACTCCGTGAGCTGCCCCTCGCCGCGCAGCTCCTTGAAGACGCCCTGAATCCGCTCACCCAGGCTTTCGAACACGCTTCATCCCCTTCAGGGGCGGTCGGACCGCCCGCGCCTTCGAGGATACTCGACGCGGCCGGAGCGAGCGGGAGTTGACAGACCCGGGGCATCGGATATGATTCCGCGTCGTTTTTTCCCCGAGACTCGAATGCTTTTTTTGAGCGGCATCGGACGGCGCTCACCATTAAGGAGATGAGGAATATGAAGAAGTCCCTGACCCTGGGCCTGGCGGTCCTCTTCGCGACGGCCATCGTGACGGGCTGCACGAAGCGCGAAGAAACCACGACAACGACGGAGACCACCACCGAGGCCCCCGCGGTCGTGGAAGAGACGGGCACCATGATGACGACGACCACGGAGACCATGGGCACCGAGAGCACCATGACCATGACGACGACCGAGACGGGCACGACGGGCACCATGATGACGACGCCCGGCATGGGCATGGAGCCGACGCCCCGCAGCAAGTAACCCATCCCGAACGGGTGTTCCAAGAGGCCCCTTCGGGGGCCTCTTGATTTGCATTTGGGCTCTGACCCGGACTGCGCCGAGCGTACACTGACTCCACTTGCTGCCCATCGGGGTGGAGCTCCTTCTCGTCGCGGTCTCTGTGGCGCTCGCGGTCTACGCCCTCCGGTCGCAGCGGCTCGTGCGGTCCCTGTCGCGGCAGCTCGAAGGCCGCGAGCGCGCCGTGCACTTCCTGGGCGAATCGCCCGACGCGCAGGTCATCCTCCAGCACGCCGTCGACGCCGTGCGCCGGATCGTGCCCGTCTCACGCTTCGACCTGTACCGCGTGGACGCGGCGGGGCGCGTTCACGAGGTCTGGCGGCTGTCCGCCTCCGGAGAGGGCGCGCCGGAGCGGGACGATTCGCATCCGGACCTCGGTCGCGAGGTGGACGCGAACCGCGTGCTCGAGTTCGCCGCCACCGAAACGGAACGATCGTTTGCGCCGCGGGAGCTCCTCGCGGGGGCGCCCCCGCGCCGCGAGCTGCGCCTGCCCCTCTACTCCGGAGACCGGTTCGTCGCATTTCTCGACTTCGCCAGCCCCGAGCCCATCGGCGACGCGCACAAGGCGGAGCTCCGCTCCCTCATCGGTCCCCTGACGGCCTCGCTCCATGCGGCCCGCAACTGGGCGATCGCCGTCTCCGACGAGCTCTCCGGCCTCGCCTCCCGGCGCTATTTCGAGACGCGCCTCGCCGAGGAATGGGCGCGCCACGAGAGGTACGGGAGCCCGCTGGCGGTCGCCTGCTTCGACCTGGACTTCTTCAAGAGGATCAACGACTCCTTCGGGCACGCCGCGGGGGACGTCGCGATCCGCCGGTTTGGCGAGCTCGCGCTCGCGGAGATCCGGTCGTCCGACGTCGCCTGCCGTTACGGCGGGGAGGAGTTCGCGATCGCTTTCCCCGAGTCCTCCGGCGTGGCGGCAGGCGCCGTCGCGGAGAGAATCCGCGCGGCGCTCGAGCGCCAGCGCTTCCAGGCGGGCGGCGGGCGATTCCGCGTCACGGTCTCCGCAGGGGTGGCGGAGGCCCGCGGCGCGGACGACGACCGCGCCACGCTCCTCGTCAACGCCGACCGGGCCCTCTACCGGGCCAAGCAGGAGGGGCGTAACCGCGTGGCCATCTCTCGGGGAACCCCTGGAAGCGTCCCCTCCTCGCGACCGGCGCCCGCCGCGAGGAGGCGGCGCCGCTGAGGTCGGCCTCCGCTATATTGCGCGGCCGGTGGAACGCGCAGAGATCGAGGTCCTGCTCGAGGAGATGGTCGAGGCCCAGCGGGCCCGGCTCCTCGCGCTCGCGCGGCGCCTCCGACCCAGTTTCTCGCGCGACGATCTCCTTCAGCCTCATGACCATCCGGAGCTGGCCGCGAGCCCCGACTTCAACTTCGAAGACGGGATCCTCGCCGGCTACCTGGCGGTCCTGGCCGCCCTCCGCGCGGCGCGGTAGAGCAGCTCCCGCCAGCGCGCAGGCCTCCGCCGCCCACCCGCGAGGCTCGCGATCGTCTCCGCGTGCGCGGCGATCCAGTCGCGGTCATCCGGCCGCACGCCGAGCTCGCCGAGGAGCCGGCCCGACTCGCGGGCCAGGCCCCGGAGGACGTCGACGTCCACGCTCACGGGGACACCCCCGCCGCGTGGAGGAGCGCGCCCACGGTTCGGTCCCAGGAGAGCGCCGCGACGCGCTCCCGGCCCCGCTCCCCCATCTTCGCGAGCGCCTGCGGGCTCTCCCAGGCGATGCGAAGGGCGGCCCCGAGCGCCTCGGGGCGAGGGGGTACGACGAGGCCCGTGCCTCCGTCGGAGACGAACTCGAGTGGTCCCCCCGCGTCCTCGGTTGTGATCACCGCGCGTCCCGAGAGGAAGGCCTCGAGGGGGACATAGCCGAGGTCCTCTCCCTCCGCCGTGACGACGACGACCCGCGCCCCGGCATACAGGTCCAGGAGCGCTTCCTCGCCGATCTCCTCAGTGAGCCAGCGCACGCGGTCCCCCACCCCGAGCTCGCGGGCGAGGCGCCGGAGGCGCGGCTCCTCCGGACCGCGGCCGAGAAGCACGACCCGCGCGGCCGGAGCGTGCGGGAGCGCGGCGATGAGGAGGTCGGGGCGCTTCCAGGCGTCGAGGCGTCCGACGGAGAGGGCGTAATCGCCCGCAGGGCCGGAGCGGTAGCGGCCGGCGAGCGGGGGCGGGTGGTAGAGCGGCTCGCTCTCGATGCCGTTGTGCTTCTCCAGGCGCGCGGCGACGGTCCGCGAGTTCGCGAAGACGCGGCGGGCCTCGCCGAGGCCGACCCGGTCGATCTCCGCGATCGCTTCCCGCGCGCGGCGATCCTCACGCGAGGCCGTGAAGTCGCTGTACGGCGTGCCGAACTGGTCGTACGCCTGCCGGTACTGGTGAATCAGCCACACGACCTTGTTCGGGTGGCGCGCCGCGTAGCTCGGGAAGCGGGTTGCGATCACGGCGTCCACGGCCTGCCCCCCGACCGCGGTGAGGTCGAGCGCCCGCCACGCGAGCGCGCTCCGCACGAGGTCGAAGCGCTCCCGCTCGATCAGGGGCATGGTGACGAGGTCCGCCTCGACGCCCCGCGCCGCGAGCTCTTCCGTGAGTCGTCGGACGTGGCGCTCGGCGCCTCCGGCGAAAAAAGGGGACTGCACCGCCAGGACGAGAATTCGCGGGCGTCTCAGGCGGCGTCCTCCGGCGCGTGCGCGACGAGCGCGTAGTCCTGGGGCGCGAAGAGCAGCCGGTTGAGCTTCGCGTCGTTCGCGGTGGCCTCGACGAGCCGTTCGCCGTCGTCGAGCGGTGAGCGATAGACGATCCGGGCGTCGACGAAGCCTGCGGACGCCACGAGGAACTCGAGCGCCGCCGGGGGCACCGGCCGCACGTGGGTGGGATCGAGGAAGAAGGCGCGCAGGGCGGACAGAGAGTCCGTATTGATGGTCTCCGCGATCAGGACGCCTCCCGGTCCGAGCACGCGCCTCGCCTCACGGAGGAATCGGTACGTCGCCGGGGCGCTCCAGTGCTCCACCACCTGGAAGGCGACGACGGCCCCGAGCGAGGCCGAAGGCATCGCCCGCAGTGCCTCGAGCGCGTCGCCTTCGACGACGTCCAGACCGGCTGCGCGTGAGGCGGCGACCGACAGGGGGTTGACCTCGATTCCCCGCGCGGGGATGCCTCGGGAGGCGAGCAGGCGCAGGAACTCTCCTCGCCCCGAGCCCACGTCGAGCACCGGGCCCCGCAGGTCTCGGAGGAACGTGAGGTACTCGCCCTGCCCCCGCGCGACCTCTTCGGGGCTGCCGCGGAACCGCTCCTCGAACAGGCTGTAGACGCCGGGTGGCAGCTCCTCGACCGCCGGCCCGGCCGGATGGCGGGCCGCGCCGGCCGGAGCCGCGGGCGCCCCTGGGGACGCCGGGGTCTCGAGGATGGCGAGGCGGCCGTCCTGCAGGGCGGCCCGGCGCCCGGCGGCGGATTCGAAGCCCTCCTGCCTTGTGAGGACCTCGCGCCTCCACTCCTCCGTTTCGCGGCGGAGGTCGCCCAGCTGGATCGCCAGGCCCTCCAGGGCCCCCTGCGCCTCCTCCGCGGACTGCCGCAGGCCGTTCAGCGCCTCCAGGGCGAGCGCATTGAACGAAGCCTGGTCCCGCCAGAGGAAGCGCGCGGCCCGCAGCACCAGGCGCTTGACCCCCGACAGGCGCGCCCCCGAGGGGACGACCGGCGTCAGGTATGCCTCCGCCCGGTGGAGGGGCTTGCCGATGTCCTCCAGGGGGGAGATGCCGGGCGGCGGCTGGCGAGCAGCAAGTCGGGGCGGGGCGGTCTCCCCGACGGCCGTGCGAATCTCCTCGGCGAGCGTCTCCGGCAGGTCCTTCCCGGCGCTCACGCCGCGCGGAGGGCCCGCGGCCGACCGACCGGAAGACCGAGCGTGCATTGCATCGCGTTCGCGTCAGAATATGGGGGCTGGCATCGTCGATGCAACATCCGCGGGCAGGGCTCCGCCGGAGCCCCCCCGCACTACATTCGAGGAGGAGGGACGATGAGAAAGGTTTCCGCAATCGCCCTGATGGGCGCCCTCACGTTCGCCTGCGCTTCCACGGGACCGCCGCTGGAACCCAGGGCGCTGACCGACGTCGAGCTCGAGGTCCGCTCAGCCGAGTCCGCGGGCGCAGCGGAGCATGCGGCGGACCTGCTCGGCAAGGCCCGGCGCGCCTATGACGCGGCGCGCCGCGCGTCGACCGCCGGCAACGGCGAGGAGGCGCGCCAGAGGCTTCTGGAGGCCCGCGCCTACGCCGATGCGGCCGAGAGCCGCGCGCGGGCGGAGAAGCTGCGCGTGGAAGTCACCCGCCTGCGCCAGGAAGCCGACGAGCTCGAGAATCGAACGAAGCAGATCCGCGACCGTGCCCGTGGCGGCGCGAACCAGTGAGGTGCCCCATGAAACTCCATCGATCGCTGCTCCACGCTTTCGCGCTGGGGATCACCGCGGCCTTCCTCTCCTCCTGCGCG
>Ga0136614_10001262_pt1 | contig 14687 bp, 13 predicted proteins | sample AntDrymUQ2792106_2_FD_106643 | JGI IMG/M metagenome (GOLD analysis project Ga0136614, IMG submission 106643) | Polar desert sand microbial communities from Dry Valleys, Antarctica - metaG UQ279 (21.06) | ecosystem: Environmental > Terrestrial > Soil > Desert | place: Antarctica: Dry Valley... | reverse complement strand
TCGCCGAATGAGTATCGTAAATGCGACAGACAAGCAGATAGAGTTGAATGAGTTGAATTTCCATAGTAAGAACATTCTACCAATTGGGCTCGCTTGTCTGTCATTTCAACCCCTGATTCACATACAATTGTTGGTCGGACTTCGCGGATGATCCGGACGAGCGCACGCCTGACTTCCTCGACCGGCGCGGCAGTCAACTCTTTGTCTTTGTAGTCGAGGAAGTGCAGCTCGCCGATGCCGATGATCTCGGCGGCACGTCGCAACTCGCCTTCGCGCACAGCGGGCAGTTCTTCCTGTGAGCAGACGGGCGGCTGGCCGCACTTGCCCGCTTCACCGCGCGTCGCAGTCACCAAAGCCAGACGCACGCCCTCCGCTGCGTAGCGACACGCCGTCCCCGCGCACGTGAATGTTTCATCGTCCGGGTGGGCGAAGATGAAAAGAATGCTTCGCTCGTCTTCGTTCAACTACTCGCTCCTTAATTTCTTAAACGTGACGGGTGACAGGTGACAGGTGACAAGATGATTGCGGATTTGTGATTGCGGAGTGCGGATTAAAAGAGTCTCAACTTGTTGTTCAATCGGCAATCCGAAATCCGCATTCCGCAATCGCTTGGTTCTGTCCTGTCACCTGTCACCCGTCACCTGTCACCATCATTTGATGAGGCTCATCATCTCTCTGACAGCCTTCAACTCATCCTCAATAACCGTGTGCGGCAGATTCGGGTAGAGGCGCATCTCTACCTTGCCGCCGAGCGCGCGGAAGACTCGCGCTGTCTGTTCGACTCGCTCCTTCGGGACGTGTAGGTCAAAGTCGCTGCAACCTAAGAACACGGGCGTGCCCGCCAATTCCTGCCGAACGTTTGGCGCTGTGCGTGTGTCGGCGTCGGGCGTAATCACTGCGCCGCTCAATGCCGCGATGCCACCGTAGCGTCGCGGATTCCGGTAGGCGTATTCCGAAATCAAACACGCGCCTTGCGAGAAACCCAAGAGCAGCGTGCGCTCCGCCGTCAGGCCATCGCGCTCCAGTCGGGCGAGCGCATCCGCGATTGCCTGTAAGCCCGACGATAAACCGGGTTCGTTCTGGCTCATCGGCGCGAGGAAGCTATTCGGATACCAAGAGCTGCCGGCAGCTTGCGGCGCGAGATAGTGAAAGTTCGGTTGGCCTAAGACGGGCATGAGGGTCAGGATATCCTCTGCACTCGCCCCGCGCCCATGCACCATCACCGCGCCCGCCGATGCTTTCCCGATTGACACGCCGGCGACGATCAGCGGCTGCCCTTGATGCGGTCCTTCGATTCTTTCAACTCGTGCGCTCATAAAAATCCCTTCCGAGTTATTTCGCTGTTGGCATTGCTTCCGGCAAATGCACGGGCGTGAGCGTGCGTTCAAGTTCCGCGCGCGACCCTTCCAACCACGGCGGCAGCTTGAGGCTCGTGCCTAATGTTTCCAAGGGTTCGTCCACTGCGAAACCGGGCGGGTCGGTGGCGATTTCAAATAGGATGCCGCCGGGTTCGCGGAAGTAAATCGAGTGGAAGTATTCCCGATCCATCACGGGCGTGACGTTTAAGCCAAGCGCGGCGATCCACGCCCGCCACGCGAGTTGTGTTTCATCCGACGGCGTGCGCCACGCGACGTGATGCACCGTCCCGCCCGCAACGACTCCCTGCCAGAAGCCGGGCGCGCAACGGATGTCGACCTGCCTTCCAGCGCCGCCGTCACCCACCGCGTAGCGAAATAGATTTCCTTCCTCGCCAGTTTGTCGAAAGCCCATCGTCTCGGTCAAAAGCTTGGCGGTCTTCTCGAAGCCATCGACGCAGAGCGTGATCGAATGGAAGCCACGAATCGCGTGCTCTCCGGGTACGCTCCCCTGTTCCCAACCGTCGCGTTGCTCTCCGGCGTGGGCGACGAGTTCGAGCATCAAGCCATCACCGTCACGAAACGCAAGCACCTGCCCATCGAATCGTCGGATCGGTTTGTCGTAATCGATGCCGTACTTCGTCAGACGCTCAATCCAATAACCGAGCGACGCTTCGGGGATTGAGAATGATGTCACCGTCGCTTGTCCCGTACCCTGCCGCCCTCGACGTATACCGCGCCAGGGAAAGAATGTCAGGATCGTGCCGGGCGTGCCGAGTTCGTCGCCGTAATAAAAATGGTACGTGCCGGGGTCATCGAAGTTGACGGTCTTCTTCACCAATCGCAGACCCAGCACCCCGGCGTAAAAGTTGACGTTCAGTTGCGGGTCCGTAGCGATGGCGGTGACGTGATGAATGCCTGAGATTTCTTCTTTCACTATTTCCTCCTTACCTTTAATCGGTGGCATTCAGCTTCCCATATCGGACGAGCCAAGCGGGTAAACGTCCTCGACCGCCGCGCGCAAGAGTTCGGCGACGCTCCACGCCTGTGCGATGCAACCCTGGGGAGCGTGCGGCGGATCGCCATCGAAAATTTCAGAGACGTGTCCCAGGCCAGCTTCGGATAGATGTTGGTTGAAGCCGGCGAGCCAGACTCTCGCCTGCGCACGCGCCGCATGTTTATCTTCACTCAGTTTGACATGGGCCGTGATGAACGCCCCCATCAGCCACGCCCAGACGGTGCCTTGATGATAAGCCCCGTCGCGGCTGAGCGAATCGCCTGCGTAGCGTCCGCGGTAGCCTGGGTCGGTCGGCGCGAGAGTTCGCAAGCCGAAGGAGGTCAACAGGTCACGTCTGACGACTTCAATGATGTGTCTCGCTTTGTCAATTGAAAGCATCGAGTTGCTGAGGCTGACGGCGAAGATTTGATTCGGTCTGATCGAAGCATCTCGCATCTCGCCGTCGACGACATCATATAGACAGCCTGCCTCTTCGTTCCAGAACATCGGCTCGAAGCTGGCTCGCGCACGCTCCGCCATCCCGGCATACATCCTGGCGTCCGTCGCGTCGCCGAACTTCCCGGCAAGCGATTCCATGACGCGCAGAGCGTTATACCAGAGTGCCTGAATCTCGACGGGCTTCCCAGTTCGCGGCGTGACGACCCAATCGCCGACCTTCGCATCCATCCACGTCAACTGCACTCCGGCAACTCCCGCGCGCAGCAAACCGTCTTCGTCGACGCGAATCCCGTAGCGCGTGCCGCGCACGTGCCAGGTGATGATGTCGCGCAGCACGTCGTAAAGCCGCGCCCGCACGAAATCGTCATCATTCGTGTAGTGCAGGTACGCGCGAACGGCTTCGAAGTACCAGAGCGTCGCGTCGACCGTGTTGTACTCTGGCATTTCGCCAGCGTCGGGAAAGCGGTTCGGTAGCATCCCACGGTCGACGTGGCGCGCGAACTCTGAAAGGATGCCGCGTGCCACGTCGAAGCGCTTGTTGACGAGCGTCAAACCGGGCAGCGCGATCATCGTGTCGCGGCCCCAATCGGAGAACCAGTGATAGCCGGCGATCACGGTCTGCTGATTCCCGCGCGCCACGACGTAAGCTTCGGCGGCGGCGGCGAGAGAAGTCACGAGGTCGTCATCAACCGGAATGGAGTTTGTTACGGTGGCTTCAGATGCGCGGCGGCGGCGCTCGACTTCCCGTCGGCGGTAATCGTCGACGCGACCCACTTCTTTTTTCTCCGTCGAAGCGACAAGGCTAAAGTTCCGGCGCGAACTCAGATCAACGTTGAAGACGACGGGGCAGAATAAATCCTCAGTAAAGTCAAAGCCGCGCGCTCGCTCGACCTCGTACTCAAAGTCGCGATACCAGTCACCGATTCTTTCGACACTACTCGCGTCATGTGCGATGTGCAGCGCGGGTGCGTCCCCGTACGGCTTGAACGTCAATTGCTGTTCGCCGCTTTCGAACCGGGTGTCGAAGCGCGCATTCTCGTGCGCGAGGCTATGATAATCGCGCACAGCGACCAGCGGACGCAGTTCGAAAAAGATGAGGGATGAGGGATGAGGGGTCTCTGAAGGGATGAAGGATGAGGGATGAGGGATGAAATTAGAATCGGTATTTCCGCTCTTTGATTCGGCGTCGTGGACTCGAAACTCATATTGCACAATGGTTGTGTTTTCGCCGTAAAGCATTAAGACGGACTTTTCGATGTCGACGCCTTCAATGCGGTAGGTGAACACGGGGAAGGGATCGAGCCGGAACCCGGTCTGAGACTCGTAGCCACGTGGATGAATGACACCGGGGTATCGATTCGACGACAACTCGTACCGCCGCCCTTCGACGACGAGCGTCTCTTCGAGTTTCGAGAGCATCACGAGACGTCCGACCGGCGGCTTGGTGGCGGCAACCAGCAGGCCGTGGTAGCGCCGCGTGTTGATATTCACGACGGTGGACGAGGCATAGCCACCGAGACCGTTCGTCTCCAGCCATTCGCGTGTCGTCGCCACCTCAACGTTGCGACAGAGATTTTCATCGAAGCTAATCATTTCAGATCTCTCCATCCCAGTGTGGTTTAATGCGTGCGCTTTTGGTCCAAATTAACGTGACAGACACAGAAAGGGCACAGAGAAAAAGCATGAAGACATAAAGGTCTGTGCTGTGTCTTCCGGGTTTCTCTCCGGCCCTCTCGTGTTAAGTCAGGGTCGCTGTACCTTGTCTGCTCTGTTTCAGGGAACGCCGCTCCGTGGGGTGGTTATCAGGATGTTGGCGCTAGGCCGCCTTCCCCAATATCTCATGCGGGTCGATGACGAACTTCTTCGCGACCCCGGCGTCGAAGTCCTGGTAGCCTTGCGGCGCGTCGTCGAGCCGGATGACGCTGGCGTTGACGATCTTCGCAATCGGCAGACGGTCATACAGAATCGCCTGCATCAGTTGACGGTTGTACCTCAAGACGGGCGTCTGTCCGGTGTAGAAGCGGTGCGACTTCGCCCAGCCCAGTCCGAAGCGCATGCTCAAATTCCCCTGCTGCGCGGCTTTGTCACCCGCGCCGGGGTCTTCCGTCACATACAAACCCGGAATCCCGATGCCACCCGCCGCGCGCGTGATCGTCATCAGCGAGTTGAGGACGGTGGCGGGCGCTTCCCGGTCGCTTTGTGCGCCATGCCCGCGCGCCTCAAACCCGACGGCATCGACGGCGGCATCAACCTCTGGCACGCCGACGACAGCTTCGATCAACTCTTCGAGCTTGTCGCTCTTCGTCAGATCGATGGGAACGAACCCGACGGACGCGGCATGTTTCAAGCGGTCTTGATTCATGTCGCCGATCATCACAATGGCGGCGCCTAAAATCTGCGCGGAAGCGGCGGCGGCGAGTCCGACGGGACCAGCGCCAGCGACATACACGGTCGAGCCGACGCCGACGCCCGCCATCACCGCCCCGTGAAAGCCAGTCGGCAGAATGTCAGAAAGCATCGTCAAATCGCGTATCTTCTCAAGCGCCTGATCTTTGTCGGGAAACTTAATCAGGTTGAAATCGGCGTAAGGCACCAGCACGTATTCGGCTTGACCGCCGACCCAACCGCCCATATCGACGTAACCGTAAGCTCCGCCGGCGCGACTCGGATTAACGTTCAAACAAACGCCCGACTGTTGGTCGCGGCAGGTCCGGCAACGACCGCAGGCGACGTTGAACGGCACAGTCACGAGGTCACCGATCTCCAGGAACTCGACGTCTTTGCCTTTTTCGATAATCTCCCCGGTGATTTCGTGGCCGAGCACTAACCCTGCGGGAGCGGTGGTGCGACCACGAACCATGTGCTGGTCAGAGCCGCAGATGTTGGTTGACACGACTTTTAGAATCACGCCGTGTTCGATTTCTTTGCCTTTCGGGTTAACGAAACTGGGGTAGTCAATAGTCTGAATCTCGACCTTCCCCGGACCGAGATATACAACTCCGCGATTGCTTGCCATAGAAAACTCCCTTCTGAAATGGTTGGAATGTTGTTGCTCAGGCAGTAACTCTGCTGCCGTTGAACGAGATAATAAACCACCTTCACAAAATTCGCTCCTCGTCACGCAGCGGAGGTGATGTCGTCTTTCGCCACCGCTACTAACAGCTTGAATCTCATTTGATGACTGCTATGGTAATCTGAGCGAAAGCGGAAGAGCGGATGCGCGACGGCCATGCGACGGCAGGCTATAAGCAGCAAAGCAAAAGTGAACAGTTTTCAGTTTTGAGTTTTCGGTTTTCAGCTCAAAACTTAAAACCGAAAACTCAAAACTGTTCGATGGTCAAACATGTCATTCGTGTCATTCGTGGCTCATCCTTTTTCATGAAGTCTATACAAATCAGGCGAGACGGAATCCGAACGGGCAACACTAACGAGACGAGCCGGGCGGTGGGTGAGACGAGCGAAGTTGCGAGTCGATTACCCGAAGCGTTACGCGCGTTGCGGCATCGCAACTTCCAACTCTTCTTCGCCGGGCAACTCGTCTCGCTGACCGGGACGTGGATGCAATCGGTCGCGCAAAGCTGGCTCGTGTATCGGTTAACCGGGTCGGCGGTGCTGCTCGGTTCGGTGGGATTCGCGAGCCAGATTCCGGTCTTCCTGCTCGCCGCATTCGGCGGAGCAATCGCCGATAGACGCGCCAAACATCGCATCCTGATTTTGACGCAAACCTTTTCGATGCTGCTCGCGACAACGCTCGCCGCGTTGACGCTCAGCGGGCGGATACAAGTCTGGCACGTCTTCGTGATCGCCGCGCTGCTCGGCATCGTCAACGCTTTCGACATCCCGACGCGCCAGGCCTTCACCGTCGAGATGGTTGGTAAAAGCGATTTGATGAACGCGATTGCGCTCAACTCTTCGATGTTCAATGCGGCGCGCATCGTCGGGCCAGCCGTCGCCGGCATCCTCGTCGCAACCATCGGCGAGGGTTGGTGCTTTGCCGCCAACGCCGCGAGCTACACAGCGGTGGTTTCAGGGTTGTTGATGATGCACGTCGCGCCCCGCGTCAAGTTGTTCGCCAAAGGTTCGGCGCTTTCAGGGATCCGCGAAGGGTTTCGGTTTGTCGCGATGACCGCACCGGTGCGCGCTCTGCTGCTGCTGCTCGGACTGGTCTCTTTGATGGGAATGCCTTACGCGGTGTTGATGCCAATCTTCGCGCGCGAAATCCTCGGCGGCGGCGCGAGCAGTCTGGGGATGTTGATGGGCGCGTCGGGCGTCGGCGCGCTCGCCGGAGCCGTGACTTTGGCGATGCGCGGGCGTGGGCGCGGCGTACGCGGGTTAGGGCGTTGGGTGGCAAGCGCGTCGGCTGGCTTCGGCGCGAGCATCATTCTGTTCGCGATGTCGCGTTCGTTCTGGCTGTCGGCGGTGCTGTTAGTGCCCGCCGGATTTTCGATGATGGTGCAGATGGCTTCGTCGAACACGCTCGTGCAGGCGATGGTGCCGGACGCATTGCGCGGGCGCGTGATGGCGGTTTACTCGATGATGTTCATGGGCATGGCACCGTTCGGCGCGTTGCTCGCCGGAACAATCGCGACGCACCTCGGCGCACCGACGACCGTTATCATCGGCGGCGTGGCGTGCATCGTCGGGGCCGGTGTATTCCGCCTGCGCCTGCCTGCCCTCAGAGTCGAGGCGCGGAGGATTCTAGTCTCGCTGGAGATGACGGGCGGTCATCCGGCGGAGGCAGTGACGGGTGAGGGAACCGTCGTCACATCGCGGCAGACGTGAGCAAAAAGCAGCATGTTAAAAGGAAAATGTTAAAAGGCACATGTAGATAACAGCGGCGGGGCGTCGCGCTCGATAATGCCGGTCGGAGAGAAACTTTTGAACACGAAAAAATTGAAGTTAATAGTCTTGACCGGATTCGCGCTGCTGGTCGTGGTCGCAGCGCGCGGCTCTCGTGCGCAGCAGCAGACGTTGCCGTTACCGCCATCATCGGTCGAGCAGCGCGAGTGGAGAATGTTCGGCGGCGGGGCGGACAATATCCACTACTCAGGCTTGCGCCAGATCAATCGCGAGAATGTGCTCAACCTTGAAGCCGTCTGGACATACGACACGGGTGATGCTTTCAAAGACTCAGAGATGCAGTGCAACCCTCTGATGGTGGACGGCGTGTTGTTCGCCACCTCGCCGAAACTGCGCGTGATTGCGCTGGACGCAGCGACGGGTCAGTTGCGGTGGAGCTTTGATCCGAACGAAGGAAATAAGTCCCTTGGGAAAGTAAGGAATCGCGGGCTGAGTTATTGGGAAGATAGAGGGAAGAGCAGAATCTACTTTGCTCATCGACACCTGCTCTACGCGCTCGACGCGAAGACCGGACAGATTATCAACAGCTTCGGCAACCGTGGGCGCGTGGATTTGCGCGAGGGTCTGGGCCGCGACCCGAAAGACATCACCATCACCATCTCGACGCCCGGTGTGGTTTACCAAGACATGCTCGTCGTCGGCAGTCTCGTCAGCGAAGGGTTGCCGGCAGCGCCGGGTTTCATCCGCGCGTTCGATCTGCGCACCGGAAAGCTGCGCTGGACTTTCCGCACGATCCCGCAACCCGGCGAGTTCGGCTATGAGACGTGGCCGAAAGACGCCTGGCAGTACACGGGCGGAGCCAACAACTGGAGCGGCATGGCGCTCGACGTGAAGCGCGGACTCGTCTTCGTCCCGACCGGCTCCGCCGCGTTCGACTTCTACGGCGCGAACCGGCATGGTGATAATTTATTCGCAAACTCTCTAATCTGCCTCGATGCCCGGACGGGCAAGCGTGTATGGCATTTCCAGTTCATCAAGCATGATGTCTGGGATCGGGATTTACCATCGGCGCCGAGCCTTATCACCATTCAGCGCGACGGGCGAGTGATTGACGCTGTGGCGCAGATCACCAAGTCCGGCCACGTCTTCATCTTCGAGCGCGAAACCGGAAAAGCGCTTTTCCCCATCGAGTACCGGCGTGTGTCATCTCTCGGTGTCGACGGCGAAAAGCTCGCCGAGACTCAACCGTTGCCATCGACGCCGCCGCCATTCGCCCGACAGATACTGACCGAAGAGATGCTGACGCGGCGCACTCCTGAAGCGCACAAGGATGTGCTGGAGCGCTTCCGCAAACTGCGAAGTCGCGGGCAGTTTGAGCCGCCCAGTCTGGAAGGGACGATTATCTTTCCGGGTCTGGACGGCGGCGGCGAATGGGGCGGCGCGGCATTCGACCCGGAGACGAATCTGTTCTACGTCAACTCCAACGAGATGGCGTGGGTGCTGCGTCTGGTTGAGACTCCGAAGCCGAAAGAGTCTCCGAGCGGCAAGAGTTTATATGCCAACAACTGCGCGAGTTGTCACAGCAACGACCTCGGTGGCAACCCGCCACAGTTCCCGTCGTTGATTGGTGTCAGCAGCAGGTACAGCACGCCGGAGATCAGGACGTTGATCCGCGCCGGCGTCGGCAGGATGCCCGGCTTCGCCGCGCTCGGCAACGAAAGGATTCAGGCGATCACGCATTACTTAATGACCGGCGAAGACATCAGGACGGTGGCCGGGAACGCGCCACCTTCGCCGTTCGATCAGAAGTACAAGTTCGACGGCTACAAGAAATTTCTTGACCCCGAAGGTTACCCGGCAATCGAGCCGCCGTGGGGGACGCTGAACGCGCTTGACCTGAACGGCGGCAAGATCGTGTGGCAGATTCCGCTCGGTGAGTACCCGGCACTGGTGGCGAAAGGTGTGCGGGATACGGGCAGTGAAAATTACGGTGGGCCGGTCGTGACCGCCGGTGGCTTGCTGTTCATCGGCGCGACGAATTACGACAAAAAGTTTCGCGCCTTCGACAAAGTGACGGGCAAGCTATTGTGGGAGTCGACGCTGCCCGCAGCCGGGAACGCGACGCCAGCGACCTACGAAGTTAACGGACGACAGTTCGTCGTGATCGCGGCAGGTGGCGGTAAGGGTTCGGCGTCGGGAGGGAGTTATGTCGCTTACGCGCTTCCTGAAAAAGGGAAATGAGAATCAAGCGTCGTCATTGATCTTCACTAGCAGTGCGTTTGCGGAGCACGGGTCATGACGGGATTTACGTCAAACAATACCGTCGCTTTAATCTTCCGCGACTGCTTCGTCGTCCGTAATTTCCTGATGCATTATCTTCCTCGTTCAATCCGCGTGTTCGGTCACCTGCGTCCGGCTATCAGCGTACATGTCACGGTATTCCGTTCCGTCGTCGGTAACGATACCCCTGAACAGCATTTCCTCATCTGCATCAGTGCCCCTCGCCTTCAACTCTGCAACCACCTGGTTCCAACTCAGCTTGGTGCTCAAGATTTGGTTCGGGCGTTTCACAAGGTAGTGCCTCATGTCCCGACCGACGCGTTTATTTCCACCCATTTTAAGTTTCCTTTCTTCTGACCAACACTCCGACTGGCTGTGTTTTCAGTTCGCCCGCATGGTTTGCCCGGCTCATTCGCTGTTCGGGCTTTTTTCGCCCTTGATCTCACTGTCTGCTTCTTCCGCGCCGGGCGCAGATGGAGCAGTCCCCTGAAGCTTCTCCGCAGGGTCTCTGTCATCCCCGGCACCCTGTTCGTCGTGGAAGACGCCTTCCTGTTCTTCATTCATTGCCCACCACCTTTCTTTACGACCCGCACGGCGTTTGATCTGATCTCTTTCAACACGACCGGCATTGCAACAACTTCCCTTTGGATTTTCCGGACTGGCGGCGGCGCGACTTCGGGCTTCCCGCTTTCTTCAACCCACTTGCTACACGCCGCCAAGCCGTCATTCACTATCGCCAATTTGTTCATCGCCGAAATAAGTATCTCGTCAGCCAGTTGACGCTGTGTCGGCTGCGTCAAGCGTTTCGCGTAATCGTCTAAGATACCGGCGAACTCCCGCCCCGCCCGCGCGGCTTTACGCGCTTCATCAGCCGCACTCTGCAATGCATCTTTTTCGCTCAATTCTTACCGCCTTCCTTCTCGTCTTCATTGAGGTCATGCTCAACCGGCGCCTTCGAGAAGTCGCACCAGAGAGCATGCCGGAATTAAAGTAACATTACCTTCTGCCGTAGCAGTAACCGTCACATCAACCATCGGCTCGACGCACAGCGAATAGCCTCCGAGGTGTTCAGCCCCAGGCCGATCTTCTGTTCGCCCGCCGATAAAATAATGATCTGCTGATAGCTTGTTGGTAACTTGATTCGGTATTGCCGCGTTGCCGACTTACTTCTCTGCTTTAGCTTTGGCAGGTCTTGCAGGGCTTGCGATGTACGAATAACGTCAGGTTCATTACTTCCATCAATGGCTATCGTGACTCATCTCATCGACAGATACGCGACCGGCGGCATCAGGAATTACCGGCAGCTTCGTCACCACTACCTTTATACTTACCTTACCATGTATCGGTCAATAAAACATTGGTCGAAATGTAAATCAGCATTGGTCGGGCGGCCTCGAACGTGAAGCGCAAACCGCCGCCAATCTGCGCACCGCGGATATCAAGCTACACCTCGCGGGCCGCATTTTTTTCAACATCCGGCGCATGCAGGAGCGGCTCAACTGTGCGAAGATGTTTTCATGAGACGCAGAGACCTGGGAAAGATTTTAATGGCCGTGGGCGTCGTGTGCCTGTTGTTCTATGTTGGTGCCGGAATTGGATTAGCGACTTCCGGCAGCGACTTCAGCACACTCGTCGCCATCGTCGGCCTCGTCGCACTCATCGTCGGCATCATCTTTTACGGCTTGGCCCAGTCACGAACCCGTTGACGTGTCCTGGTCAGTGACAAAGGCCGAAGGGCGCGGCGATGGGCGGCTTGTGTCGTCATCGGCAAACGTGTGCCCATCTACCGAGTGTCCGCCATTATAAGTGCCGGTTATTCGTGAGGCGACATGCGACTTGGCGGCGACCAGAATCATGGTGCGGCTTTTTTTGACATGGCAGACGCATCCGGCCTTTAATCTTCGAACAGTCATGATGATCCTGCTTTCGCTTCGCAAGGAGTCCTGATAAATGGATGGCATATTGAACGAGATGGAAGTGCGCGTACTCGGCTCGCTGATGGAAAAGCAGATCACCACGCCCGACTACTACCCACTGACCCTCAACGCCGTCATGCACGCCTGCAACCAACTCTCGAACCGCGAGCCGGTGGTCTCATATGATGAGGACGCGGTCACACGGGCGCTCGAAAGTTTACAGTTGAGGAACATGGTCTATGTCTTTTACGGCAGCGACAGCCGCGTACCGAAGTACAAGCAGATGATGACCACTATTCTTCACCTGAGTCCGCCTGAAACGGCGGTCATGTGCGTGATGATGCTGAGAGGGCCGCAGACGGTCGGCGAGTTGAGGGGGAGATGCGCCCGGCTGTACGAGTTCGCCGATCTTGCTGAAGTGGAAACAACGTTAGAAGGTTTGTTTGTGCGCGATGATGACCCGCCCCTCGCGGTTAGATTGCCCCGCCAGGCAGGACGAAAAGAATCACGCTACGCTCACACTTTGGCGGGCGAAATCACGTTGACGGCACCGGATGAGTTGCCGGCGCCGGTCAAGCCGCACACCCGACACGCCGTGGCGGAGGATGAAAGAATCCCTCAACTGGAATCAAAGGTCGAGACGCTGCGCCATGAGTTAGACGAATTGAAGCAACAGTTCGCCGACTTCAAAAAACAGTTCGACTGACACGCCGCAACGAATCGCATCAGCGGCACGATAGAGAGGCGGTCAGGATTTTGTCCCGTGCGTTTACTTCCAAGTTGAGCGGACGGCACTTGCTTTTGCGACCTCGCAAACAGCAGGTTCCTTGGTACAATGCTGACCCGCTTTGAGGCGGAAACAATACTTGCGGGGTGCGACGCGGAAAGAGAACTGCCCGTCGATTGATGTTAAGCGACAGACATCTTTCGCGGCGTCCCGTTCTTAATCACGAGGGAATTAAAGGGGAGGAAACGAGTCCATGGAGTCAACACAGACGACACTCTTGAAACTGGAGAACACCACGGTCAAGCGGTTGTACAAACGCGAAGATCAAAACGGCATCAACGTTGGGGAAACCGAGCGCCTGGCGTCGGCTGTCGGCGGCGGCGCGCTCGCGCTCTACGGCCTGTCGCGCCGCTCGTGGGGCGGATTGGCGCTGGCAATTCTCGGTGGCAGTTTGCTGTATCGGGGAACGACCGGCCATTGCAGCACCTACAGCGCGCTCGGCGTTAACACGCTGAAGGGCACTGAGTCGCACTAAGCGGCACCAGCGTGGCAGGGTTGGTAGGTTGCCGAAATGCTCGACAGATTCTGACCAGACCACTGCTTAAAGAAATGAGATTGATAAGCGTTGAGAGGCGGACTGCCAGACCGTTTGATACTGCTGTGATGGTGAGCGCACTTCGCCTCTCAACGAATCTCATTTTGTTGTTTCCTTGAATGGCTCGATCTCGATTCCGCTCAACTTTGATTCTCCGCCCATCTTCAGTATCAAGCACCGTCCGGCATCCTTCGTTCGCGAAGACATGATTGCCCGCTTGATCGTCTTAAGTGCCACCCACGCCAGGACGTCAAGTTGCGAAACGACCACAACTCAGCCCAGATTCGTTCGCAGGAAAGCGAGCGTCCGAGTCCAGGCGTCTTTCGCCGCCTCCGCGTGATAGCGCTCGCTCGTGTCGTTGAAGAAAGCGTGCCCCGCGCCGGGATAGATTTTGTACTCAAAGCGCTTGCCCGCCCGCTTCATCGCTTCCGCCGTCTCCGGCACGCGCGACGTGATTCGCTCGTCCGTCTCGCCATATAGTCCAAGCACCGGACACCGCACCTGCGCGATTCGCTCTGGCGGCGGCGCGCTGCCGTAGAAGACAACCGCCGCGCGCAGCGCATCGCTCTCGGTCGCGAGCGTAAACGACCGCGCGCCGCCCCAGCAGAAGCCGACACTGCCAAGCCTCCCGCGTTTGACTTTGGGTTGGGCGTCGAGATAAGTGAGACTCGCTTTAAGGTCGGCGATGGCCTCCTCGGCAGTTAGCGAGGTGATTGCGGCGCGCGCTTCGTCGGGCGAGTTCATTTTAGCGGTGCCGCCTTTGCGCGATAGTGCATCAGGTGCGAGCGCGACGAAACCTTCGGCGGCGAAGCGACGCGCGACATCTCTCGTGTGTTCGTTCAGGCCGCGGTTCTCGTGAATGACGACGACCGCCGGAAAGCTTCCCGCACCCTGCGGCACGCTCAGATAGCCGCTTACCTGAACGGCATTGCCGCTCGGAAATTGAATCGTCGTCGAGGTCACTTTCGTTTGCTCCGACTCGACATCGGAGAGCAGCGTCGCCGCCAGCCCGCTCGACTCCAACAGCATGTGCGCGGCCGCCATGCTTCCGGTCACGGCCACCAAACGCGCAAAAAAATCACGCCGGTTAAGCGTGCGGTCTCGATATTCATTGATGATCGTTTCAATTTTCTCTTCCATGAAATTCCCTTCGTCGCCTTAAGCATTAGTTGATTTTATGTTTTGCCTCTGCCGTCTTTCACCGCGCTCTTTCAGCAAACGGCCGGCATCGGAGACGTACTCTCCCGCCAATTTTGTAAGCAAGCACTTGCGCCCCGTCTCGGTTTGATGACGCGCCCGTGAACGACCGCCCGCTACCACCTCAGCGCGGATGGAAAGAACTCGGCGATTAGGTCATCATAGAAGGGCTTTAGCTTTTTAACATCAGGGCGCTTGGCGCTTTTGGAATAGAGTAGCCCATTCTGTGGCTTAATAACTTACGTTTCGCCCATTTTTATTTGAGTTTCTGAGAAATGCGGAATCAGACAGTGATAAATCTCAGCAGTAAATCCAATCAATTCAAGAATGCGACGTTGCAGATCGGAGAGCGGCGTCAGAT